>Ga0068858_100005099_pt1 | contig 12869 bp, 10 predicted proteins | sample KBSSwiS12_FD_66589 | JGI IMG/M metagenome (GOLD analysis project Ga0068858, IMG submission 66589) | Switchgrass rhizosphere microbial communities from Kellogg Biological Station, Michigan, USA - KBS Switchgrass S1-2 | ecosystem: Host-associated > Plants > Roots > Rhizosphere > Soil ... | reverse complement strand
GGATTGCCGTTGGGGAGATAAAGCCCGCCGATCACGATGCCATTGATTGCCGCCTCGATATAGCGGCTGTGAACATCATCGGGATCACCTGGCAAGCCCCGCCGGGTTTCCTGCGGCTCCCCAACCAGGCTCAGGATTGCCACGCCGTTCCAGCTTTTCTGACCGTGCCAGATGGCCTGATAGCCCGCATCGCGGATGGCATCTTCGGGAAATTTCTCGTCAGGCGCCTTGAGTTCCTGCAAGCAGACAATATCGGGCTGCGCCGCTTCCAGCCAGCGGAGCAGCACAGGCAAGCGGCCGTTAACGCCATTCACATTATAGGTCGCGATCTTCATCGCGGAGCAACTCCCCGGCCCGCAACTTGTTTCTGCTCTGACCGATTGCGAACATCCCGACGCGCCATCGATTCGGATCTGCCGCCCGCATCCGATCGCTTCTGGGACATGGTGCGGCCATCAGCGCCCCCCCGCTCAGGAGCCCCGCGCTGCTTCCTCTTTCGCCTTTATTTGCCGCGCCTTGCGCTCGTGCATGATTGCGGCCTCGCGGAGACGGCGCGCCAGATCCGCATCGTCGGTCGCGGCCGCCTTCAGCCGCGCCACGCGTGCAAGCTGCAGATAGTAGATGGCGTCGCGAACGTCCTCCATGCCAGCCTCATAGCAAAGTTCGCGCGCCGCTGGAGTATCGATCTGCATACGCGATCGCATTCACATAATCTGGAGGAGCCCTGCCTTTTCCGCCCCTTGTCAACAAACACCACACTAACATGGATTAACTACTGAGATCGAATAAGGCAAAAACGGCCAAATTCGCAGCCGCAGGCGTTGAATTATGCACCTCAATCATCACTTGTTAGTGTTCTTTTAGGAGCTATTGTGCGTTTAGCGTGTGAAAACAATAACGCGGAGAATGTTCATGGCTGAGCCGGCGCAGAAAGGCGACGTAACGCCCCGGTCGGCGGCGCACACTTCTCGTGAGATCTTGCCTACGGCCGTGCTTAGCGAACAGCATCGTCAACTCAAGAAGCTCGCTGCCGATTTGACGACGATGACGCAACAAGTGCAGGTTTCAGACACGGAAGCCTTCGGGCGATTACGCCTTGCGATCAGCCGGGCGCTGCAGGAGCACTTCGAAGCGGAAGACAGGGTGCTCGGCCACGCGATGTGGAGCAAATCGGGCATGCCGGCGACCCTGCTGGCCGACTGGGACCGGCGGCGCCAGCAGTTTCGAATGGCTTATTCGCAGCATCTTCGCGATTGGACGCTCGCTGATGCAACCCGAGACTGGGCCGGCTATGGAAAGGCCGTGGCCCTCCGCATTGGCGAGGCAGAAACCCTCGCCCAATTTGAAGAAACCCAGATCTATCCGCTCGCGCGTGATGGCTGAAGGACGGGCATGTTTACGCCCGTCCCTTCAGACTCAAATCGTCGAGGATGACGTGACCCTTGTCTTGGCCTCTGCTTTCACCGGGCGAAGCTTGGCGGGTTCCTGACCTACAACCGGCGCCGTGGTTGGAGCCAGGCCGGGTTCGCCCTTGCAATCGCCGCTGCTGGTCTGCACCACTTTAGGCTGGGCGTTGCCGCCATAAGAGGTTACCTGCACGCTTCGGCTGCAACTGCCGTTGCCGGTACTGGTCGAAACGAAGGAATAATGCACAGCCCCCGCTGGCATTTTGCCAAAGGCGGCCATGTCGAGCTTGCCGTCGGGCGCGGCCATATGCGCCTGCATTGCGGACGCCTGGTGAATGACGGCACTCATTTCGCGATCCATCTGCGCAGCCATGCGGTCCAGTTCGGCAAAGGGCGACCAACTTATCTGATCCGAGGCCATGGGCGTGAAGGCAAATGGATCGAAGAATGCCACGGGCAGCGACATCTCCGTCACCGTAGATGGCTGAGGCGCGACCGTAACCTTCGGCGCAACATCGCCTTGATATTCGATCCTGGCGATCGAACCATCCGGCATGGCGATCTTCATCACATGGCTATTGTGGGTTGCTGCGACTGCTGTGCCCACAGCTGCCAAAGCCGCAACGCCCACGACGGCGGCACGAGTTTTTCGCATCGATCGTCCTCCATTCATCAATGAATCGAGCGCCTTATACTATCCCGGCAACCTGAACCGCAGATTGCCGATCGCCACGCCGATGGAGAAGATCGCACCCCACGGCGTGCCCCTCCGTGCGATCAGCTCGCTTGAGCGCGGCGTCGGATAAAGGCCAGAATCAGGTTGGCCCGCTTAAGCGTGGTACTCGCCTGCGCCCTATATTTTCAGAGCCTGCTCGGCCGGCATGTAGCTCAGGTTGAGCGCTTCGGCGACGGGCTCGCTGGTCAACTTGCCCTTATGGGTCGAAAGCCCGGAGCGCAGCCCGGGATTCGAAAGGATCGCCGCAAGGCCCCCATCCGCCAGCGCCAGCCCGAACGGCAGCGTCGCATTGTTGAGCGCATGGCTGGAAGTGCGCGGCACGCTGCCCGGCATGTTGGCGACGGCATAATGGATGATACCGTCGACCTCATAGGTAGGATCGGCGTGCGTCGTGGGATGGCTGGTTTCGAAACAGCCGCCCTGATCGATCGCGACGTCAACCAGAACGGTGCGCGGCTTGAGCAGGCTCAACGCTTCGCGCCGGATGAGCTTCGGCGCGCTGGCGCCGGGAACGAGGACGCTGCCGATCACCACATCGGCTGTTTGGATTTCCTCTTCGATGGCCTGGCTCGTCGAAAAGCGGGTCCGCACGCGTCCGGCGAAATGTTCGTCGAGTTCACGCAGGCGAGGCAATGAGCGATCGATGATGACGACTTCGGCGCCGAGGCCCGCCGCCATCCGCGCGGCCTGGCTGCCGACCACCCCGCCGCCGAGCACGACGACACGCGCGGGCGCCACGCCCGGAACCCCACCCAACAGCACGCCGCTGCCGCCGCTATAGCTGCGCAATGCGAAAGCGGCAGCCTCGATCGACAGCCGCCCGGCAACCTCGCTCATCGGCGCCAGCAGCGGGAGGCCATGACCCTCCGACACGGTTTCGTAAGCAATCGCGGTTACGCCGCTTTCGAGCAATCCCCTTGTCTGCTCCGGATCAGGCGCGAGGTGCAGGTAGGTGAACAGGATCTGCCCTTCGCGGAGCTGCGCCCATTCCTCTGGCTGCGGCTCCTTTACCTTCACGATCAGATCGGCCTTGGCGAAGACCTCGGACGCGGTCTGGGCGATCTCGGCGCCGGCCTGCCGGTAGGCGCTATCGTCGCAGCCTATGCCCGCGCCCGCACCCGTCTCCACAAGCAAGCGATGACCATGCGCCACATATTCGCGAACCGAAGCCGGCGTGAGTCCGACCCGGCCCTCCTGCTTTTTGATTTCCCTGGGAACACCAACCAGCATCACCGCTACCCTTAAAAGCGTCCATCACTATGTTGAAAATATCGCTTTTAACGTACAAATTGTAATCATATTTCGCGAATTCTGGCGGGCTTTATGCCCATTTCGAAAAAACCTTAAGCAGAGGCTTAACATTTGTGATCGATGAGTTTGACCGGAAAATCCTCGCGCGGCTGGTGGTGGACGGCCGCGCCACTCAGGCCGAGCTTGGGGACGCGGCGCATCTCTCCGGACCGGCGGCCGGGCGCCGCCAGCGTCAGCTCGAGGAGAAAGGGCTGATCTGCGGCTATCAGATAATGCTCGATTTTCAACGCTTCGGCTTCGGAACATTGGTGATGGTACTGATCCAGCTCGAACGGCAAAGCCGCGACGTGTTGACCGCGTTCGAGGAAGCAGTATCCCGCTGCCCCTCGATCATGTCCTGCCACCTGCTTTCCGGCAGCGAGGATTATCTGCTCACGCTGCGCGCGCGCGACCTGGACGATTTCGAGAAGATCCACCGCACGGAGCTTGCCGAACTACCCGGCGTCGCCCGCATGCAATCGCTTTTCTCGCTACGGGAGGTGGTGTCGCGCCCGGTACCGCCGGCGCTGCTGGCTGCGCGCTGATCCGCATACCGATCCGGTCAGCAGCCGCGTGCGGGCGGTTCACCCACCTGCCCGGCTAGCCGGATAGCTCCAGCGTCCCCGTCGCATCGAGCAGCGGCGCGATCTTGGCGCGCATCTCGGCATATTCGGCGTCGGCCTCGCTCTCGGCAACGATGCCGCCGCCCGCGCGCGCGGTGATTGCGGCTTTGTCGGCGAGCATCGATCGGATGATGATCGAGCTGTCCAGCGCGCCGTCCGTGCCAATGCGGAAGACCGTGCCGAACATCGCGCCGCGCCTGCTGTCTTCCAGCTCGTCGATGATCTCCGCCGCCCGCTTCTTGGGCGCGCCGGTGATCGATCCACCGGGCACGACTGCTGCCAGCAGATCGACCGCGTCGCATCCAGGCTTCAGGCGTGCCTCCACGACCGACACCAGATGCCAGACCGAGGCGAAGCGCTCGATCTGCGCAACCTGTGGCACGCGCACCGATCCGGCCACGGACACCGTCGCCAAATCATTGCGCAGCAGATCGCAGATCATCAGATTTTCGGACCAGTCCTTGCCCGAAGCAGCAAGCATATTGGCAGCGCCGCGGTCGCGCTGTGGATCGACAAAGCGCGGCGCAGTACCCTTGATCGGGCGCGTCTCGATCAGCCCATTGGAGTCGAGATGGACGAAGCGTTCGGGCGAAGCGCTCAGCAGCGTGCGCCCAGCCCCCAGGTCCAGAAAGGCTCCGAAGGGATTGGGGGAAAGCGCGCGCAGCCGCAGATAGGCCGCGACGGGATCGAAGCCATCCGGTCGCGCCGCCACGAAGCGCGCGCTGAGATTCGCCTGGTAGATGTCCCCCGCATGAAGATAGCCGCTGATCCGCTCGATGCGACGGCTATAAGCTTCTCGGCTGAAGCATGGGCGCCATGCCAGCGGCGCCGCATCGGGGCGGCGCGAAGTCCGCTGCGCTACATCCTGCCAACGCGCGAAGCGCCACGCGGCTAACTCGTTCGGCCGATCGCGCGTCATGACGAAGGCGCGCGAGGCGCAATGATCGAAGCCGATCACGAAATCATAGCTGCGCGCGGCCAAACCCGGCGCCGTGTCTGGCTGGTGCCGGCTGCACACGGCCAGCCGCTCCCGCCCGGCATCGTAACTCAGCATGCCTACAATCCCGCCGCTGAACGGCAGCGGGCCGCGGCGTTGGGCCGGCAACCTCGCCTTGAGCGCGCGCAACCGCCCGAACAGGTCGGGAGAGGACGGATCCTCGACGATCAGTTCGTCCAAGGGATCGATGCAAAGATAAGAGCAGCCGCCGCGCGGATCCCCGATGGCAGCGCTATCCAGAAAAGCGATTCCCGGCGCGTCGGCGAGCACCGAAAACAGCGCGGCCGGATCGCAGGCATCGATTTCCTGCACCCAAAGACCGCCAGCTTCCGTCGCAGCGCCGAGCGCTGTCATCAACGGCAGCCGTGGCCAGCTGCTGTCGGCATCGGTACTGTGCGGGGTGACAATCCACATGTCGGCTAAAACGTCCTCGGTTTGCCTGCTTCTAACCATGTCGACTGCTGCGCGCGAGTCAGCCAATGACGTTCATCAGGCTGTGCGCTCATCCAATATGGTCACGAGCGTAGACGCGACATGCTGGGACGAAAACAATTAGGCCCGAACGGGAGGCAATCCGAGCCAATGTCTCACAGGCGGGAGCTGGCGCAGAACCAGCCTTTCTGCGAGCAGTACCGCCACCATCGTGACACCGAACAACGGCAGAAACAGCGCCAACGCCGCGAGCAGCGCGAAGAACCCGATCGCGATCGGCTGCCCCGCCGGCGCGGGCGGCGCGCCGAGCGCATCATCGGGTCTGCGCCGCCACCACAGCACGACGCTGCTGACCGAGAGGAGGACAAGACCGAGCGCGGTCACGAGGTTGAGTAGCTGATTGGCGAGACCGAACAACTGCCCCTCATGCATCGCGACCCCATAGCCGACGATACGGTCGACGAGCGCGCGCTCCGCAAAACCCTTGCGGCTGAGGATCGCACCGGTCCTGCCGTCCAGTGTGAGATCGGCACGCAGCGGGCGATCGGCGGCATCCGATTTGGCCGTCCACGGCTGGTCCGGTGCGGTTGGGGGCGCGATCAGCACTGGCGCCGCGAGACCGAGGTGATTGACGGTGGCGACGAGCCGGTCGAGCGGCGCGTAGGAGCGCAAGCGGTGCATCATCGCCCTGCCGCCATCTTCGACGTGGTCGCCCATCATCATGCGCGTGCGCCTGTCCATTGCCGCACGCGCTTGCAGGGTGTCGGCGTGGCCGGTGGACCAATCCTGCTTGACCGCAGTGGCCTCGGCCACGGAGCGTACCGCCTTCAAATAACTGCCCCAGCTCGTCGCCCAGGGGAGCCCGGAGAGCAGCATGAACAGCGCCAAAAAGGATATCCAGAAGCCAGTGACGCCATGCAAGTCCCGCCAGAAGCGTCGCCGGCCTGAGCGGAGGCGCGGATAAAGCACCCCGCCGAGCCCACCCCCGCGCGGCCACCACAGGAACAGTCCCGACAGGATCATGACGATCGTCCATGAGGCGGCTAGCTCGACCAAATAGCTCCCCTTGTCCCCGGCCAGCAGTTCGCCGTGCAGGCGGAAGACGATCGGCATCAGGCGGCTGTCCTCGTCGATGCTCTTGAGAATGGCGAGCGTCTGCGGATGGACGTAGACACGGGTCTCGCGCGCGCCGGCGCCGACGATGATCTGCACGGCCTGGTTCGGCGTGTCGGGCAGCTGGTAGCGGTGCAGCACCGATCCGGGGACGGCGCGCACCGCCGCTTGCGCCTGGGCTGCGGCGCTTGCGCGCGGAGCTTGCGTCGCCACATTGGCATAGGGCCGATCGATCAGCGCCTCGATCTGCGGCCGGAACAGATAGAGCGAGCCGGTGAGCGCAAGCCACAGCACGAACGGGATGCAGAACAGCCCGGCGTAGAAGTGCCAGCGCCAGACGGCATTATAGCCGGGCCAGCGGCGGGTGTCGGCGGATGCCATGTTCATCGACCTCACCCCTTAGAACCGCGTCTTGATGCCGGCGTAGACCGTGCGCGGCGCCCCGACATAGATCGAGCCAGTCGTGGTCATCAAAGTCGCGGCGGGGTTCTGCTGGCCCGTTGCAGGATTGATGCTGTCGGCGATCGCCGAGGCCGAGCCGACATAGGTCTTGTCAAACATGTTCTGTACCGAGGCAAAGAAGCTCACGCGCGACAGCCAGCCGGCTCCTGCCGGCGGGTCGTAATGGATGTTGAGGTTGGCGAGCGTGTAGCCCGGGATCTTCAGTACATTGCCATTGTCGATATAATAGCGCGACCGATAGGTCAGCTCGACGAACCCGCCGAGACCGGCGAGCGGCCCGTCGGGCTGGTCGTAGCCGAGACGGCCGTTGACGAAGGTCGGGATCACGCCGGGAATCTTGTTGCCGGCGCGATCGAACAGGCTCGAGACGGTGCCCGAGGTGAGCCGCTCGGCGAACTTCGTGTAGTGCTGATCATTGTAGCTGTAGTTTGCCTCGATCCGCGCGCCGGGCAGGAGCGCCGGCAGCGGCCGCCAGTTCAGGCCGACCTCGATACCGCGATGAAGCGAGCGCGGGGCGTTGGCGGTATAGGTGAGCAGGTTGACGCCCGCCGACTGGCTGACCTGCTCGTTTCGGAACCACTCATAATATCCGGTCATCTCGGCTTTGAGATTGTCCCCCAGCGTCAGCTCCGCACCGAGATCGACGCCGGTATTCTTCTGGGTCTTGAGCGCGCTATTGTTGCCCGGCACGCCCGCCGGCGTGACGAACAAGGCGCCTGATTGGGGAATGCCATATCCGGTACCGATCCGGGCGTGGAAGCGCACAGCCTTTGTCGCCTGCCACAGCAGTGCTGCCTCAGGCGCGACATTCCAGAAGTGGCGCTCAGCCGGAATGAAGGCAAGCACCGGGCTGGCATTCAAAGGATAGCTGTAGGCGGTCTGGCGGACATTGATGATCGACCGTTCGCTGCCAAGCCCAGCAATGAGCTGGAGATCGTCGGTCAGCTCGATCTCTTCGCGCAGCCGCAGCCCCATGTTGCGGATGTCGCCGAACACCGTCTGGGTAGGGGCCCCGAACCCGTTGCGGCCTGCTGGCGTCTTGTTGAAGCTGTAGCTTTGGTTGTCCAGATAATTGTAGAATAGGCCGGCGAAAGTCGTGGCATCCATGCCGAGCAGCCTGCCATGGCTGGTCACGTCGCTGCTGACATTATAGCTGTCGAGCGTGCCTTTGAACGGCGTCGCATTGGTCGGCTGGTTGACCACCCGGCTGTCGAAGGTCGCTTGCGTCCGCCAGGTCGTTGCCGGATCGAAGTCATGCTCGTAGCGCACGCCAGCGATCGTGCGGCGGTCGTTGCGCGCAAGATCGCCCTCCGCGGCGGTTTGGCTGATCCGAGCGCCATTGACGCCGTTGACCAGCACTGAGATCGTGCCGCAGCCGGGCGCAGCTGTCGCCGCCGCCTCACAGCCTCTCTGATAGGGATTGACCCGATACTGGTTCATTGACAGCCGGGTGGAGAGCCGGAACTCACCTTCATTGTAGATGATCTTGGCGGTTACGCGATCGCGATCGGAGAGCGCGTAGGTTCCCAGCGCGTTGATCGTGCCGGTTTCATAACCGGTATGGCCGGTCGTCCCGTCCGCGCGCACGAAGCTGCCGAACACTGCATATTCATAGGCCGCGCCAGCAGCGCCTATGCTTGCATACAGATTGGCGTAGCCGTCACCACCGCCATCGAGGCCGAACTCGGCCCCATTTATGTCGCGGCCGCGTCGGGTGCGGAAGTTGACGGCGCCGCCAATCGCGTAATTTCCATAGCGTGCCGAGGACGGTCCACGCACGACATCGACCGCGCCATAGGCATGGGGATCGGTCAGGTCGAAACGGGCCAGGCCATCGGGCTGGGTGACAGGAAAGTCGTCCTCGAAGACTTGGATGTTGCGCGCCCCGAAGCTGTTGCGCGCGTTCGAACCGCGTATCGAGACTCCGACGTCGCGCGGTCCGTTGCCCTGGATCACGACGACGCCGGGCGACAGCTTGACGATGTCAGCGATGGTTGCGGCCGGCGTGTTACGAAAGGTGCGGTCATCGATCGTCGTCACCGTCTGGCCGGCGATCTTAGTTGTCAGCGACAGTGCCTTGCCGGTGACGACGATCTCGTCCGCCCTCCAGGCGCGATCGGGGTTCGTCGGGCTGGTCGTCTGCGCGACCCGCCCGGCATTGCCGTCCAGCGCGCGCAGCTCGGCATCGATGGCGGCACGTTCGCGGAGCAACTCAGCGCGGCGAGTCTCATATGTGGTCTGCGCCAAAGCGGGCGACCCGAACGGGGCGATTAAGGATATGCTGGCGGCAAGCAGCAATCTGGACATGAAGTTTCTCTATCGGTGATCGCGGCCGATCCTTTTCCTGGACCGGCGGCATGCGCGGACTGGCTGTACCGGCTGGCCGCAAGGCGGCAGGCTGACCGAAACGCGGCGTGATTGAGCCCTGATACGCGGCGCGCACCCGCTCAAACGGCGCAGGCGCAACTAGCGGCGTTCGGAACGATCAGGCGGTTGCAGGTGGTCCACGCAGCGGCGGGCGCAGATAGGCTCTGCCCAGCGGGTTCGGCGGCGCGGCGGCGCGGAACCCGACTGCAATGATGAAGGCGATCGCGATTGCCAGCAGGATCGGGTCAGCCGCGCTTAGCGTCGGTGCCGCCAGCCCCGAAAAGGCGCAGGGCTGATCGGCTTTTTTCTGGTGATCGCCATCATCATGGTGGCCAGCGAGACCCGGAACCGCGATCTGAACGGTCGGATCGCCGACACCGGAGCAGAGCTGCACGGTGATTACGCCATCGGATATTGCCGGCATGAAGCCAACCGGCACCAGCAGCTTCATCAGCAACGCCATCGCCACCAGCCAGGAGGCCAGCCGGCGGTGCAGAAGGATGTGGCGACGAAGCGAATTCACGCGCGCCCAATAGCCGCGGCAGTGGTGATTGTCATTACCGTCTTACCGACATTGAGATGGAAGGCGACGCTTGGTCATCACTTCCTGTTTGGTCGCGAGCATGCCGCTGACAAGCGGGGCAAATTCGGAAACGAGCGCCCAGCGCTGTAAGTTATCGAAAGCCCGCAGTTCGCATCCGAATCCGAAGGGTTGCACGCCACAATCGTTACTAAGTGAGTTACCGTTTCTTCATTCGGCGCGCGGCGGCACAGGGTATATAATGAAACTGTCGTGGACCTGGGGACGATCGGGAGCGTCGAGATCAGCCTTCAGGCCGATTTGCAATTCGCCGATACTTTCTGCGGGTAATTCGAGGCGATGCTCGTTTGGGTGCGTTGCCGCCTCGTGCGGATAATCGCGCTTCGGCGTGCGGGTCATTTCGATATGGGCGCCCAGGGCGGCGCGGATAGGATGCTTGGCCGCGAAGGCGGCAAGCCGATCGATGCTGGAGCGTTCCTCCGCCATAAAGTTGACTGGAACATAGAGGCGGCCGGGGTAGAGTGTATCGCCGGACAGCAGAATTTTGAGCCTGGGATCATAGATCATGATCGCGGCCTTCTGATGGCCCGGCGTCGGAATGATGCTCAGAACACGTCCACCAAGATCGAAGGGGACAATGTCCTCGGGCCAGTTCTTGATGCCGAAAAAGCCAGCCACGTCTTCCGGCTTGAGGCCAATGACAACGGTGTTAGGGCGGTCGCGAAATGCGGCATCGCCTGCAATATGGTCACCATGGCTGTGGCTGTGTGCGACAATGAGTGGAATGTCTGTGCGATGATGCGCAGCCAGCCATTCCATCATGATCTTGTCGACGGCTGGCCTGATCCGGCCACCCTCGGCTCCGGTATCGACCAGCAACACCTTGTCATGCCCGAATATGAGATACAGGAACGGCGCTTCAAAGTTGGTCTTGACCGATTGCCGGATCACGAATGTGTCGCGATCGAGCGACTGAACCTGGGTAGCCGGTTCATCTGCCCGCGTGCCATCGATCCAGGGCTCGCGGAACAATTTGGGCGAGGGAGCAGCCGTGGAAAATGCTGAACTCGTCCCGCAAAAGAGCATCGCCGCCAGAAAAGACCCGGCCAACTTGCCCCGTCGATCGAATGCAACGCCCAGCGCCATCGCATCAAATCCCTTTCAAAAAGCTCTGGTTGGCTCGCGGCCAAGCATCAGATAGACGAGGCACCGTCCTTTTCGGACGAACGCCCCGCCCCCTGTGCAAGATCAGTATTTATACCGCAGTTCGATGCCGAAGGTGCGCGGCGTAACCACCGTCCGTTTGTAGTAACGCAATACGACCCCGTCGTTGACGCCGATACGCGAGCGGTCATTTGCAACCGAGGACACCGCATATTTGTCCAAAATGTTGTTCGCGAAAAAGCCGAGACTATAATTGTCCGTCTCATAGGAGACGGTCGCACGGTGGAGAACATAACTGGGCAGCTTGTCGCCATAGGCACGCTCCCAACCCAGCCGGGTCACCACGCTTCCGCGATAGGTCGCCGTCCAGTCGGCAATGATATTTCCGTCCTTGAACGGCATTGTGTAGGTCACGCCCAGGCTGCCGCTATTCTTTGCAGAGCCCGGAAGGCGATCGCCGGAATGTGCGTCGAGCTGGATAGGGACACTAGGATAGGTTCCCGGCGGATCGTTGACGGCAATAATGGCCGGAACATCCTCGGTCAGCTTGGCATCCGTGTACGAATAGGTGCCCTGGATCGTTACGCGGGGAACGGGCCGTGCCTGGAATGACGTTTCAAAACCTTGCGACTTTGCTTTGCCGCCATTGACCGTGATGCCGACGATTCCGTTGATCGTGGCAGAATCGAGCTGGATGCCCTTCCACTTGATCTTGAAAACATTGAAGTTGAACGTCAGTTTCCTGTCAAATAATTGAGTACGGATACCCAGTTCCAAATTCTTGGTCGTGTCAGGGCCATATTGCTGTTCGTTTGGCAGAGCACAGACATTTTGGACATTAGGATCGAGCGGCAGAATGCAAGGCGCAACCGCATTCGGACCGCCGATGCGATATCCCTTGCTGTAGGTGGCATAGACCATGATGTCGTGGGTGAAATTGTATGAGCTGTTGAATTTCCATACCCAGCCACTTTTCTTCGACTTTGCTCCTGCGGCTTGAGCATCGTAGGGGCTGATAGGATCGCCAAGCAATGGGACAACCGCGCGGCCACTCACGTCGGAAGTATATCCGAAGCGGCGCACGCCGGCGGTAACCTGCCACTGAGGAGTCACCTTGAACGTGCCTTCACCAAAGATCGCCTTTTCGGTTACCCTGGATTTATTGAAAGAACTATATTCGACCTCTTCCGGATTATCCGCGATCGAAAGACCATAGAGCCCGAAACTGGAGATCATGCCCGGTACATGTTCCGTATAGTCCCGATGCCATTTCTGCTCGTTATAGAATCCGCCTAATACCCAATTGAAGGGGCCACCATGCCGGGAGACAAAACGAACTTCCTGATTGAACTGCTTGCGGCGATCGTTTGATTCGTTCCAGCTCGTGAAGGCTGGAAACGCCTCATAATCATAATCCAAGTCGAGCAACAAATCAGTGTTGTCGGTCTGGTCCCTGTTCTGGACATAGGTGTATGCCGTCGTGGCCACGAGATCGGCGATATCAAAAAGATTTGCGTTGATTTCCATGCTGCCGAGGTGCGCGTGGCGGTTTACCGGTTCAGTATAGCGCTTAGCACTTTCGTACTTGCCCGTGCCCAGTACGCCGTTGCTGTTATACTGGCCGCCGTCGGTTTTGGTTTGCTGATACGCATAGGTGAAGTTCACCTTCACATCGTCGCTAATCTGGGCAAGCAGCTGATTACGTGTTGTGAAGGTTTTTTCGAAGTTGAGATCTTTC
>Ga0068858_100005098_pt1 | contig 12873 bp, 12 predicted proteins | sample KBSSwiS12_FD_66589 | JGI IMG/M metagenome (GOLD analysis project Ga0068858, IMG submission 66589) | Switchgrass rhizosphere microbial communities from Kellogg Biological Station, Michigan, USA - KBS Switchgrass S1-2 | ecosystem: Host-associated > Plants > Roots > Rhizosphere > Soil ... | reverse complement strand
CGTCCGCCGCGCGCGATCGCATCCGGGCTGCCCGGGGCGAACGCGGCGAACACGAGCCCGCTCTCGTAATTGAATCCGCCCAGCTCCGCCAGGTCCACGGAAATCTCCACGCCCGGCGCGGCCACCCAGCCGGCGAGGCGATCGAGGGAATTCAGCGCCGCCGTGATCGCGGGAAGCGAGGGCAGCGACTTGCGTGCCGAAGCGATCACCTCGCGCGGCCCGTTCATCGCGGTGAGTGCCGCCACCGCATCACCGCCCAGCGCCTTGGCGCGCGGCGCGTCCTTCTGCTGCACGGCATGGAAGAGCGCTTCGGAATCCTCGGCGCCCAGCCCCGATTTCTCCGTGAGCGCGCGATAGATTCCCGGATGGCCCAGATCGACGTGCACCCGTTCGATGGCTGCGCGCTTGAGCGCCGCCACCATGAGGCCCAGGATCTCCGCGTCCGCCTCGAGCCCGGCGTGGCCATAGAGCTCGGCGCCGATCTGGATCGGCTCGCGCATCTTCGTCATGCCCGCGGGCACGGTGTGCAGCACGCTGCCGCAATAGCACAGCCGCGCGACTCCCTGCCGGTTCAGCAGGTGCGCGTCGATGCGCGCCACCTGCGGCGTGTGGTCGGCGCGCACCCCCAGCATGCGGCCCGAGAGCTGGTCCACCAGCTTGAAGGTCGCAAGGTCGAGGTCGCGGCCGGTGCCGGAGAGGAGCGAGTCGAGGTACTCCAGCAGCGGCGGCACCACGAGCTCGTAGCCGTGCACCTCGAACAGGTCGAGGATCGCCCGGCGCAGGCGCTCGATGGCGCGCGCCTCGGCGGGGAGGACGTCCTCGATGTGTTCAGGGAGCAGCCAGCGCCTCACGGCTGCTCCGCGGACGGGGACGGGGACGGGTCACAGCTCGAAGCCGGACGTGACCTGTCCCCTTGCAGCCAGCGTCTCATGTCAGGTGACGAAGAAGAGGAGGACCAGGCCCGCGATCATCGAGGCCAGGCCCGCGAAGCGGATCTGGCCGTCGGTGAGCTCGGTGAACTTGCGGAACGCCTCGCGCCAGAAGCGCGGCGCGGTGAACGGCAGGATGCCTTCGATCACGAGCATGAGTGCCAACCCCGCGACGATGATGTCGCCCATGGGCGCTACTTTCCGCGCCCCGGACCCTTGAAGTACTTGAAGAACTCCGAAGACGGATCGAGCACCATGACGTCGGACTTGTTGCGCAGGCCCGTGCGGTAGGCCTCCATGCTGCGGTAGAAGCTGTAGAACTCGGGGTTCTTCTGGAACGCCTCCGCGTAGATCCGCGAGGCCTGCGCGTCGCCCTCGCCCTTGACCCGCTGGGCGTCGCGATAGGCCTCCGCGACGATGATCTGGCGCTGGCGGTCGGCCTCGGCCTTGATCTTCTCGCCCTCGGCCTGGCCGGTCGCGCGGAGCTCGTTCGCCACGCGCTTGCGCTCGGACTCCATGCGGCGGTACACGTCCGAGGAGATCTCGGGCACCAGGTCCACGCGCTTCAGGCGCACGTCCACGATCTCGACCCCGATCCCCTTCACGTCCTTGTCGACCTTGTCGGCCACGGTGGTCATGATCTTCTCGCGCTCGCCGGACACCACGTCGTGCACCGTGCGCCGCGCGAACTCCGCGCGCAGCGCGTCGTTCACGGTCTGCGAGATGCGCGACTCGGCCGCGACGGAATCGCCGCGCACCGACACGAAGTACTGGCGCACGTCGGTGATCCGCCACTTGACGAACGAGTCGACCAGCACGTTCTTGTTTTCCGACGTGAGGAAGCGCTCGGGTTCGCGCGAGTCCAGCGTCTGGATGCGCGTGTCGTAGAGGCGCACGTTCTGCATGATCGGCACGAGGAAGTACAGGCCCGGCTGGGTCTGCACCGCCACGACCTCGCCCAGCTGGAACTTGATCGCGGCCTTGCGCTGGTCCACGGTGTACACGCTCATCGCGACGACGAGCGCCACGACGATGAGGCCCACGAACAGGAATGCGGTGGCGCGTTTCATCGTCCGGCCTCCCGGTCACGCGAGCGCATGCCCTCGCGGCGCGACGTCGCGGGCTCCGTGATGGTCGGCGTCGACTCCGCCTGCGTGGCGCGCGGGATCTCCACCGAGCTCGCCGGCGCGGACTGCGCCGCCGACTGCTGGATCAGCTTGTCGAGCGGCAGGTAGAGCAGGTTCTGGCCGCCCTTCTGGTCGACGATCACCTTGCTGGTGGAGCTCATGATCTGCTGCATGGTGTCGAGATAGATGCGTTCGCGGGTGACCTGCGGCGCGCGCTCGTACTCGGTCAGGACCTGGCGGAAGCGCGCGGCATCGCCCTGGGCGGTCGCGATCACGCTCTGCCTGTAGCCGTTGGCTTCCTCGGTGAGGCGCGCGGCGACGCCGCGGGCCTTCGGCACCACGTCGTTGGCGTACGCCTGGCCTTCGTTCTTGAAGCGCTCGCGGTCCTGGCCGGCGCGAACCACGTCCTCGAACGCCGACTGCACCTGCTCGGGCGCCTGCACGCCCTGCAGGCTCACGGTGGTGACCTGGAGGCCGGTCTTGTAGCGGTCGAGGATCTGCTGCATGAGCTGCTTCACGCGTACGGCGACCTCGCTGCGGCCCTGGTTGAGCACGAAGTCCATCTTGGACTTGCCCACGATCTCGCGGATCGAGGTCTCGGCGGCCTGCAGCACGTTGTCGTCGGGATTGCGGTTGTTGAAGAGGTAGTCCTCGGGCTTGTCGGCCTTCAGGGTGTACTGGATGGCGAACTGCACGTCGACGATGTTCTCGTCGTCGGTGAGCATGAGCGCTTCCTGCGGCTGCTTGTTGCGCGGGTTGCCGCGGTAGCCGACTTCCACCGTGCGCACGCCCGAGACGTTGATGACCTCGACGGACTCGATCGGGTACGGGATGTGCCAGCGCGGGCCGGGCGGCGTGATCTCGAGGAACTTGCCCAGCCGCAGCACCACGCCGCGGCGGCCTTCTTCCACGATGTAGAAGCCGCTCGCGAGCCAGACGGCCACGATGAGCAGGATGATGAATGCGAGTCCGCCGCCGACGGCGGCGCCGACGCCGGGCGATCCGTTACCGGACGGCGGGCGCGGCTTGAAGCCCATGAGGGACGAGAGCTTCTGCTGGAACTTGCGCAGGATCTCGTCGAGGTCGGGCGGACCCTCGTTGTTCTTCTTTCCCCACTGGGGGTCGTTGGGAGGCATGTCAGTTACGCGGCGGTCAGATAGGAGCCGCTGGAACCTTCCCGGGCGGCTTCCGCAAGCGCGTCGCGCAGCAGCTCGATGCCTGCTCCCGTGAACGCACTTACCTTGATATTCAATATTTTACCAGAAGCATCGCGCACCACTTCCGGGGCCATCCCGGGGACGCGGTCGATCTGGTTGAGGACCAAAAGCTGGGGAACGTCGTCGGCGCCGATCTCCTTCAGCACGGCGTTGACCGCATCGACCTGCTGGTCGCGATTCTCGCTCGCCACGTCCACGACGTGGAGCAGGAGGTCCGCTTCGATGGTCTCTTCCAGCGTCGCGCGGAATGCATCCACGAGCGTATGGGGCAGGTTGCGGATGAAGCCCACCGTGTCCGAGAGCGCGATCTGTGCGTTCTCGCCGAGGTAGACGCGCCGCGTGGTCGTGTCCAGCGTCGCGAAGAGCTGGTCGGCCGCGTACGCCTTCGCCTGCGTGAGGCGGTTGAAGAGCGTCGACTTGCCGGCGTTGGTGTAACCCACGATCGAGACGCGCAGGATGCCGGAGCGCACGCGCCGCGCGCGCTGGGTGGCGCGCACGCGCCCCACCTTCTTGATGCGCTCCTTCAGCTTCTTCACCTGCTCGCCGATCATGCGGCGATCCAGTTCGATCTGCTTCTCGCCCGGGCCGCCCGTCTTGCCCAGCGAGCCGCGCTGGCGCTCGAGGTGCGTCCATCCGCGCACGAGGCGCGTGGACAGGTGCTCGAGGCGGGCGAGCTCGACCTGGAGCTTCCCCTCGGACGTGCGGGCACGCTGCGCGAAGATGTTGAGGATCACGTCGGTGCGGTCGTAGACCTGCACCGCGGGGCCGCCCTCGGAGAGGGCCTTCTCGAGGTTGCGCACCTGCGCGGCGGATAGCGACTGGTCGAACACGACCAGGTCCGCGCGGTGCTCGCGCACCGCGACGTGGATCTCTTCCACCTTGCCGGCGCCCGCGAAGGTCTTGGCGTCGGGACGGTCGCGCCGGCCGCGGATCACCTCCTTCACCTCCACGCCCGCGCTCTGGACCAGGCGCGCCGCTTCCTCGGCGCGCTCGCTGTCGCGCGAAGCGCCGATGTCGAGGCTTACGAGGACCGCGCGGGGGCGCTCAGGAATCCTGCGAGTGCTCAAGCGGGACGGACACCGGCCGGGCCGGGACCACCGTCGAGATGGCGTGCTTGTACACCATCTGGGTGACGGTGTTCTTGAGGAGCACCACGTACTGGTCGAAGGACTCGATCTGGCCCTGGAGCTTGATTCCGTTCACGAGGTAGATCGAAACCGGGACGTGTTCCTTGCGAAGCGTATTGAGGAAGGGATCCTGCAGCAGCTGGCCCTTGTTGCTCATTGTTCTGCCCCTTTTCTCTATCGAGGGTTTCCCGGTCTGACGCCGGGCCGGTCTTACAGCATGGATTATGCCACTGGAACGGTAGGGACACCCCCCGCCCCGCGGTAGTTCCTCGACACTTTGGTGCTATCCGTAACGACGCTTTGAAATGATCTTGCGGCGCCGGCGCTGCGCATCCTGCTTTTCCGTCAAGGGTTTGCGGCGGCCCTCGAAGGGGTTGGCGCTCGACCGCAGCTCCACCCGGAGGGGGGTGCCCTTGAGCTTGAAAGCCTTGCGAAAGGTATTTTCGAGGTAGCGCTTGTACGGGGCCTTCACGCCGTCGAGGCCCGTGCCGTGGATCACGACGATCGGCGGGTTGGAGCCGCCCTGGTGGGCGTAGCGCATCTTGGGGCGGAATCGGCCGGACATCGGCGGCTGCTGCTGGACCACGGCCGCCTGCAGGGCGCGGGTGAGCTTCGGCGTCGAGAGCTTGGCGGTGGCGGCGGCGAAGGCGCCGTCCACGCCCGCGAGGAGCTGCTTGATGCCGGTGCCCTTCAACGCCGAGATGCTCGCGAAGTCGGCGAAGTCGAGGAACTGGAGCTTGCGCTCCATCTCGCGCTTGAGGTCCTTGCGCTTGTCCTCGTCGACCGCGTCCCACTTGTTCACCGCGACCACCAGCGCGCGCCCGGCGTCCAGGATGTAGCCCGCGATGTGCGCGTCCTGCTCGGTGATCTCGTCGGCGGCGTCGACCACCAGCACCACGACGTTGGCGCGCTCGATGGCCTGCAGCGTCTTCACCACGGAAAACTTCTCGACCGCCTCGAACACCTTGCCCTTGCGCCGGATGCCCGCGGTGTCGATGAGCGTGTAGCGGCGGCCGTCCCAGTCGAGCTCGACCTCGATGGCGTCGCGCGTGGTGCCGGGCTGGTCGAACGCGATGACGCGCTCCTCGCCGAGGAGGCGGTTCACCAGCGTGGACTTGCCGACGTTGGGGCGGCCGACGATGGCCACGCGCGGGTGATCGGGGATCTCTTCATCCTGGGGCTCGGCCTCGAACGGCTCGAGGACGAGCTCGATCAGGTCGCGCACGCCCTCGCCGTGCTCGGCGGAGATGCCGTACGGGTCGCCCAGGGCGAGCTCGTGGAACTCCGCGGTGACGATCTCGCGGCGCATGCCCTCGGTCTTGTTGACGGCGAGGTACACCGGCGCGCGGGCCTCGCGCAGCCACTGCGAGATGCGCTTGTCCTGCGGCGAGAGGCCGGCGCGGCCGTCGACGACGAAGATGATGGCGTCGGCCTCGGCGATCGCCTCGCGCGCCTGGCGCGCCATCTCCACGAAGACACCCTGCGCGTTCACCGGCTCGAAGCCGCCGGTGTCCACGACGATGTAGGGCTTGTCGGCCCCGCGTCCCTGGCCGTAATGGCGGTCGCGGGTGAGTCCCGGCATGTCCGCGACCAGCGCGTCGCGCGAGCGCGTGAGGCGGTTGAACAACGTCGACTTGCCGACGTTGGGACGACCGACGATGACGACGGTTGGCTTCATGTTCGGGACAGACCCAGGTTTTCGCCGTTGCTTGGTTTTGGGTCTGTCCCCGATTCTAGAAACGAATCAGCGACACGGTCCCCTTGGCGGTCTGCACCACGACGCCGCCGTTGGCCGCGATCATCGAGTTGATGGCCGAGCCGTCCGTGGCGACGCGGCCGATGATGGCGCCGTCGGAGGGCGACAGCATGTGCAGGTAGCCGAAGCCGTCGCCGACCACGATCGAGCCGTGCACCACCAGCGGCCCCGTGACCCTGCGCCACGCGAGCTTGTCCTGCTTCCACACGCTCGCACCCGACGTCTTGTCCAGCGCCTGCACGGCGCCGGTGTCGTCGGTCACGTAGAGATACTTGGCGTCGTTCGCGAGGCCCTGCGAGGTCGACACGTCGCGCGCCCACAGCATGTTGCGCGTCTGTATCTCGAAGCACGCCACCTTGCCCTGGAAGGCGCCGGCGCAAACGTTGGCGCCGTCGATGACCGGCAGCCCCGAGATGTCGGCGATGCGCTCGAGCTCGGTGGCACCCCGCGGCTGCGACACGGTCACTTCCCACGTGAGCTTGCCGTCCTCGAGGTCGAGCGCGATGAGCTTGCCGTTGGCGTAGCCCGCGAGCACGTCGCCGCCCACGGCGAGCACGCCCGTCTCGCTGCGCAGGAGGAGCGACGGCGCCGGACGCTGGAACACCCACAGGCGTTTCCCGTCGTCCACCGAGAGCCCGAAGATGCGGCCGTCGGAGGTCCGCACCACCGCGACCTTGCGCGAGATCGCCGGCGTCGCGATCACCTCGCCGGCGAGCTGCGAGCTCCACAGCTGCTTGCCCGAGGTCGGGTCGAACGCGATGACCTCGCCCTTGGTGGTGCCGACGACGATCTTGCTGGCCCCCACCTCGACGCCGCCGGATATCGGCTTCTTGGTCTCGATGCGCGAGGCGACGCGTCCGCTCTCGTCCTCGAGCGCGGTGATGGTGCCGTCGGCCGCGGCGGCGTAGATCCTCCCGCCCTCGGCGTCCGGCTTGAAGTTGAACGGCGTCGACTTGCCGACGTTCGTGCTCCACACCGCGCGCGGCTTCAGCGTCTCGGTGATGGGTGCCAGCTCCGTCGGCTTGTGCGCCGGCTCGCTGATGATCCCGAAGTTCACCAGCGGGTTCCAGCTGGTGCAGCCCGCGAGCGCGCCTGCGGCGATCGCGGCCGCGAGCGCGAGGCGCGCGGTCCTCATTGGCCGCCCCCGAGCGCGTTGAGCTTGGTCTCGGCGATCTGCTTCACCGGGTTGCGGCCCTGGGACTTCTCCACCGCCGCCTTGTAGGCCGCGCGCGCCTCGTCGAGGCGCCCCTGCGCCAGCATGACATCGCCGCGCACGTCCGCCACCGAGGCGGCGAACGCCTCGTCCTTGTTGCCATCGAGGACCTTGAGCGCCTCGTCGTACTTCTTCTGCTCGAGCAGCACGCCCGCCAGGCGCGTGAGCGCAACGCCGCGATGCTCGTCGACACCGTGGTTCATCACCCATTCGAGCTGCTTGCGCGCCTCGTCCAGGTTGCCGGCATCGAACGCGGCCTTGGCGGCGTAGAGGGCGGACTCGGACGCGTAGAAGGAGCGCGGATGCTTCGCGATCAGCGGCTGCGCCGCGTCGCTGATCTTCTTCGCGTCGGAGGTCTTCACGGCCTCCGCGACCGGCTTGTACATCGCCGCCGCGTCCTCGGCCTGGCGGTTCCCCCACCATTTCCAGCCCTGCCAGCCCGCGTAGGCGACGATCGCCGCGACGATGGCCGCGATCACGTAGAGGCGGTTGTCCTCCCACCACGCGCGCAGCTCCGCAATTCGTTCCTGCTCTTCGAAATCGTAGGATCCAGCCATCTCTCAGCCCATCTCTCTCAATGCCGCCTCCGCGGAGAGCTTCTTCTGCTCGCCCGCGACGCGCAGCGGTTTCAATGTGACGCTCCTGGAGGCCACCTCGTCGTCGCCGATGATGGCCGCGTAGCGCGCACCGCTCGCGTCGGCCTTCTTCATCTGCGACTTGAAGCTTCCCCCGCTTCCCAGCACGACGCGCTTGCCCGCGTCGCGCCAACCTTCGGCGAGCTTCCACGCGGCGAGATCCGCGCCCTCGCCCGAGTGAACCACGAACACGTCGACGCCGGCGCCGGCCGTGACGTTCGACGCCTGCATCGTGAGCACCACGCGCTCCATCCCCATGCCGAAACCGCATGCCGGCGTGGCCTTGCCGCCCAGCTGCTCGAACAGGCCGTCGTACCGCCCGCCGCCCGCGATGGTGGATTGCGCCCCGATGCTCGACGAGACCCACTCGAACACCGTGCGGTTGTAGTAGTCGAGGCCGCGCACCAGGCGCGGATTCACGACGTAGCTGATGCCGGCCGCGTCGAGCAGGACCTTGAGTCCCTCGAAGTGCTCGGCGGCCGCATCGCCCAGGTGGTCGAGCAGCCGTGGCGCCGCCTCGATCACCGGCTGCATCGGCTGGTGCTTGGAGTCGAGCAGGCGCAGCGGATTCACGTGCAGGCGGCGCTTCGCGTCCTCGTCCAGCACGTCCGCGTGCTTCTCGAAATGCGCGATGAGCTTCCCGCGGTAGGCCTTGCGGTCGGCTGCGTCGCCGATCGAATTGACGTGGAGCTCAGCCCCTTCGATGCCCACCGCCTTCCACAGGCGCGCGAGCAACACGATCTGCTCGGCATCGACGTCCGGCCCCTCGAAGCCCAGGGCCTCCACGTCGAACTGGTGGAACTGGCGCTGGCGGCCCTTCTGCGGGCGCTCGTAGCGGAACATCGGGCCCATCGTCCAGACGCGCATCGGGCCGTTGTAGAGGAAGCTGTGCTCGATGGCCGCGCGCACGATGCCGGCAGTCGCCTCGGGCCGCAACGCCATGCTGTCGCCGTTGCGGTCGTCGAAGACGTACATCTCCTTCTCGACGATGTCGGTCGCCTCGCCGATGCCGCGCACGAAGAGCGCCGTGGGCTCGACCATCGGCGTGCGGATGCTGCGATAGCCGTAGTGGCCGCAGACCTCGCGGCATGCGTCCTCGAGCTTCTCCCAAAGGGGGCTCGCGTCCGGCAGCACGTCCTCCATGCCGCGGATGGCCTGGATTTTCTGGCTCATGTGGCGCGGATCGGGATCGACTTCGGCTTCGGGGGACGCGGGGCTGCGCCCGCGCCGTAATGTTCCTTCACATACTGCTCGACGATCGCCTGGAACTCCTCGGCGATGCGCTCGCCCTTCAGCGTCACCGTCTTCTCGCCGTCGACGAACACCGGCGCCACGGGCTTCTCGCCCGAGCCCGGCAGCGAGATGCCGATGTTCGCGAGCTTCGACTCGCCCGGGCCGTTGACGACGCAGCCCATGACGGCGACGTGCATGTCCTCGACGCCCGGGTACTTCGCGCGCCACACGGGCATCTGCGCGCGCAGGTAGCCCTGGATCTTGTCGGCGAGCTCCTGGAAGAACGTGCTGGTGGTGCGGCCGCAGCCCGGGCACGCCGACACCATCGGCGTGAACGAGCGCAGGCCCATGGTCTGCAGGATCTCCTGCGCGACGATGACTTCCTTGGTGCGATCACCGTTCGGCTCGGGTGTCAGCGAGACGCGGATGGTGTCGCCGATGCCTTCCTGGAGCAGCACGCCCATGGCGGCGGTCGAAGCGACGATGCCCTTGGAGCCCATGCCCGCCTCGGTAAGCCCCAGGTGCAGCGGGTAGTCGCAGCGCGCGGCGAGGTTGCGGTAGACGAGGATCAAATCCTGCACCGCCGAGACCTTGCACGACAGGATGATGCGGTCGGCGGGAAGGCCGATGTCCTGGGCGAACCTGGCGCTGTCCAGCGCCGAGACGATGAGCGCCTCGCGCATCACCTCGTCCGCTTCCATCGGCTGCGGGCGTGCGTGGTTCTCGTCCATCATGCGCGCGAGCAGCTCCGGGTCGAGCGAGCCCCAGTTCACGCCGATGCGAACCGGCTTCCCGTGCTCGATCGCTTTCTCGACCAGGGTCGAGAACTGCTCGTCGCGCTTGGAGCCGTGGCCGACGTTGCCCGGGTTGATGCGGTATTTGTCGAGCGCCACGGCGCACTCCGGCACCTGCGTGAGCAGCTTGTGGCCGTTGAAGTGGAAGTCGCCCACCAGCGGCACCTTCACGTTCATCTGCTCGAGGCGGTTGCGGATCGCGGGCACCTGGCGCGCGGCCTCCAGGGTGTTCACGGTGATGCGCACGATCTCGGAGCCGGCGCGCGCGAGGGCGGCGACCTGCTCCGCCGTGGACTTCGCGTCCTCGGTGTCGGTGTTGGTCATCGACTGCACCAGGATCGGGGCGTCGCCGCCGATGGTCTTGTCGGCGACCCGGACCGGGCGCGATGCGCGGCGTGTAGGCATGGCGGGATCTATTCGAGGGTGAACCGCGCGACGGCCACGCGGGTGTGGGGCTCGAGCGCGAACTCGCGGTCGTCGTACGTGACCCGCACGTCGGGCGCGTTGCCGATGACGATGGCGAAGGGGGGGCGACCGGAAACTTCGGTCTCGCTGCCCGGCGGATTGATGCGCGAGAGGAGCACGCGCCCGTTGCGGTCCCTGATCTCGACCCACGACTCGCCGCGGAAACGCAGCTTCACCGTGTGGTCGTTGGCATTCACGAGCTTCGGCGCGTCGGTCTTCGCCGGCTCGATCTTGGCTGCTTCCGTCTTCGCGACCACCGGCGCGGGCGCAGGCGCGGGCTTCGGCGGCTCGACTTTCGTCGTCTCGGTCTTCGGCGGCTCGGCCTTCGGTGGCTCGACCTTCGGAGCCTCTGCCTTCGCCTCCGGCTTGATGGGCTCCGTCGGGGCCGGAACGTTCACCACCGGATCCGGGACGGGCATTGGCGCCGCGGCGATGTTCTGCGGAGCCGGGGTGTCCTTCTTCGCCTGCGCGGGCGGCGCGGGCTTGATGAAGAGCCACCAGTACATCGCGGCGAACGCGAGGGCGACCACGATCAGCGCCCAGCCCGCCGCCTTGAAGTACGGGCTCGACAGGCGATCGGCGATGGGATCGAAGCGGATGTTCTGGCTCGGCACCACGATGCCCGGCGCGGGGCCGCGAGGCGCGGCTTCCGCGAGGCGCGACAGCATGCCCTCGGCCTCGAGGCCCAGGGCCTTCGCGTAATTGCGCACGAAGCCGCGCAGGAACGTGCCCTGGGGAAGCCGCGCGTAGTCGCCCGCCTCCAGCGCCTCGATCTGCCACGAGCTCATGTGCAGGCGCTGTCCCACCTCCGCGCGCGACAGCCCCTGGCGCTCGCGCTCGGCGGCGAGGGCCTGGCCGAGCGACGGGACGGTGTCGACGGTTTCGACGGCGGGATCCACGGGCTAGCGGGTCTCCAGCTCTTTCAGCTGCGGCGAGTCGGGGAAGCGCCGGCGCAGCTGCTGCATGAAGCTGTCCTCGGCGACCTTGTCCTGGCGCGCGCGCGCGATCTTCACGCCGAGGACGAGCGCCTCGAAGCTGGGCTGCGACACTCGCGTGTAGCGGTTGAGGTACGTCTCGGCGTCCTGGTAGGCGCCGCGGTTGTAGGAAAGCTCGGCGAGGTTGAACAGCGCGCCGATGAGCTCGGGCCGGATGAGGACGGCGCGCCGCATGGCATCCTCGGCCTCGGTGATGCGCCCCGCGCGCCGGTAGCACAGGCCCACGGAGAGCCATGCCTTCTCGGGCGTGGGGTAGAGCGAATCGTTGGCCGCGCGCAGCATCATGTCGATGCCGCGCTGGGTCTCGTTCCTCAGGCACAGGAACCAGCCGAAGTTGTTCAGGACCTCGGAGCTGTTCGAGGAGAGGCGCAGCGCCTGGTCGAACGCCTCGCGCGCCTGGACGTCCTCGCGCAGCTCCATGTACACCAGCGCCTGCATGTTGTAGGCGTTGTAGTAGCTGGGGTCGTCCTTGAGCGCGAGCCGCGTCTCGGCAAGCGCCACCGAGAAGTTGCCGCGCGAGTAGTACTCGCCGGCGAGAGCGGTATGAACCTCGGCGCGGCGGCGCGCGTCCATGCTGTTGCGCGTCGAATCCGTGACCGGCCCGGACTCGACGGTGCTCTGGGATGAACAGCCGGCGACGGCGAGGAACAGCAGGACGGCGGCGATTCGCTTCAATGGGGCCTCGCTTGGCGATGGACTTGCACGGTTTTCTTCTTCATGCGGTTCACGACCTGGCCCGCGAGCTGGCCGCAGGCGGCGTCGATGTCGTCGCCGCGCGTCTTGCGGATGGTCGCCACGTAGCCCGCGTCGATGAGGATCTTCTGGAAGAGGTGCACGCGCTCGCGCTCGGTCTTCTCGAAGCCGGAATCGGGGAACGGGTTGAACGGGATCAGGTTGAACTTGGCCGGCACCTTCGCGGCCTTGAGGGTCCTCGCGAGCTCGCGCGCGTGGTCGGGAGCGTCGTTCACCCCCTTCAGCATCACGTACTCGAAGGTGATGAAGTCGCGCGGCGCGACCTCGAGGTAATCGCGGCAGGCGGCAAGCAGCGTCGCGATCGGATAGGCGTCGTTGACCGGCATGATGCGGCTGCGGATCGCGTCGTTGGGCGCATGCAGGCTCACCGCGAGGGCCACCGGCAGGCGGTCCTTCAGCTTGCGGATCTGCGGCACCACGCCCGAGGTCGAGAGCGTCACGCGGCGGCGCGACAGGCCGTAGGCGAAGTCATCGAGCATCACCTCCATCGCGTCGGTGACCGGCACGAAGTTGTTCAGCGGCTCGCCCATGCCCATCATCACCACGTTGGTCACCGGGCGGCGCTCGTCGCGCTCCTCGACGTCGAGCGGGACGCCGTCGGCATCCTCGCCCTTCGAGAGCCGGTAGGG
>Ga0068858_100005090_pt1 | contig 12880 bp, 13 predicted proteins | sample KBSSwiS12_FD_66589 | JGI IMG/M metagenome (GOLD analysis project Ga0068858, IMG submission 66589) | Switchgrass rhizosphere microbial communities from Kellogg Biological Station, Michigan, USA - KBS Switchgrass S1-2 | ecosystem: Host-associated > Plants > Roots > Rhizosphere > Soil ... | reverse complement strand
GGGCCGCGCCCGGCCCGATGAATTCGCCGTGCAGCGCCAGGCCCCGCTGGTCGTCCCGCCCGATTTCGCGCTGACCCCGCCGCAGCCCGGCGCGCCGCGACCGAACGATCCCGGCGTCCAGCAGCAGACGCTCGATGCGCTGTTCGGCGGCCCGGCCCCGCGCAGCGACGTTGAGCAGGCCACCATCGGCCAGGCCGGCGCCGCCGCGCCCGGCATCCGCTCGGCGGTTGGCGATCCGCAGACCCACACCGTCGCCAAGGGCGCCATCACGCGCGACATCATCGCCGCCCCGCAGGGCGATGGCCGCGAAGCCCAGGCCGTGATCCCGGGCTGACGCCAGCCGCACCCCGCTTGCGCGAGATCAATGTGGGCAGGGGGCTGCCCTTTCAGTACATTTGGGTGATGCGTGCCCGCCGGTCGGGCATGCCGCCGGAGAGGGATTGCAGGAATGAGCGGAGCTGACGTCGTCATCGTCGGGGGCGGCCACGCCGGGGCACAGGCCGCGGTGGCGTTGCGCCAGAACGGGTTCACCGGCACGGTCACAATGATCGGCCGTGAAAGCGAACCACCCTACGAACGTCCGCCGCTGTCCAAGGAATACTTCGCCCGCGAGAAGACGTTCGACCGGCTCTATATCCGCCCGCCGCATTTCTGGGGCGAAAAGAACATCGAGCTGAAGCTCGGCGCCGAGGTCAGCAAGGTCGATCCGGCCGCCAAGGTGCTCACCCTCTCTGATGGCTCCAGCTTCACCTACGGCACGCTGATCTGGGCTGCCGGTGGCGATCCACGCCGGCTGACCTGCAAGGGCGCCGATCTCATGGGTCTCCACGCCGTGCGCACCCGCGCCGATTGCGATCAGCTGATGGGCGAGATCGATGGCGGGGTGAAGAACATCGTCGTGATCGGCGGCGGCTACATCGGGCTCGAGGCGGCCGCCGTGCTGACCAAGCTCGGCTGCAAGGTTACCCTGCTCGAAGCGCTCGACCGGGTGCTCGCACGCGTTGCCGGCCCAGAGCTTTCGGCTTTCTACGAGAAGGAACACCGCGATCACGGCGTGGACCTGCGCACCGGTGTCGGGGTCGAATCGATCGAGGGGAACGGCCGCGTCACCGGCGTCAAGCTGGCCGATGGCACAGTGATCCCGGCCGAAGCGGTGATCGTCGGCATTGGCATCGTTCCCGCCGTCGGCCCGCTGATCGCTGCCGGGGCGGCAGGCGCCAACGGGGTCGACATCGACGAATACTGCCGCACCTCCCTGCCTGACGTCTATGCGGTGGGCGATTGCGCGGCGTTCGCCTGCGACTTCGCCGGTGGCACCGTGATGCGCGTCGAATCGGTGCAAAACGCGAACGACCAGGCCACTTGCGTCGCCAAGGCGATTTGCGGCGAGCCCAAGCCCTACCATGCCTTCCCGTGGTTCTGGTCGAACCAGTACGATCTCAAGCTGCAGACTGCCGGGCTCTCGGTCGGCTATGACGAGACCGTCGTCCGCGGCGCTCCCGAGGCGCGCTCTTTCTCCGTGATCTACCTCAAGGGTGGCCGGGTCATAGCGCTCGACTGCGTGAATGCGGTCAAGGACTACGTGCAGGGCCGCAAGCTGGTCGAAGCCGGGGTTTCGCCCGACAAGGCGCAGCTCGCCAATGCCGAAGTCCCGCTCAAGGACCTCATTCCGGCCTGAGCCGCGCCGCCGCCCAGGAAGCGGCTTCGGCGACGACCGGATCGGTATCGCCTGCCAACGCCATCACCCCCGGCAGCAGCGCCGGATCGCCGCTGTTGCCCGCCGCATAGAGGCAGTTGCGCACGAACCGGTTGCGTCCGATCCGTTTGATGGGGCTGCCCGAGAACAGCCGGCGGAACCCCGCATCGTCAAGCGCCAGCAGTTCGGCGAGGCGCGGCGCGGCCAGCTCGGCGCGCGGCAGGAAGGCGCGGTTGGCCGCCGCGCTCGCCGCGAACTTGTTCCACGGGCACACCGCGAGGCAATCGTCGCAGCCGTAGATCCGGTTGCCCAGCGCCGCGCGGAATTCCTCCGTGACGGGTCCGGCGTGCTCGATCGTCAGATACGAGATGCAGCGCCGCGCATCGAGCCGGAACGGCGCGGGAAAGGCCTCCGTCGGGCAGGCCCGCTGGCACGCGTCGCACGAACCGCAGCGCTCTGCCCCGGGCGCATCGGGGGGGAAGTCGATCGTCGTGTAGATCGCACCGAGGAACAGCCACGAGCCATGCTCCCGGCTGACGAGGTTGGTGTGCTTGCCCTGCCAGCCAAGCCCTGCGGCCTGCCCCAGCGGCTTTTCCATCACCGGCGCGGTATCGACGAAGACCTTGACCCCAACGTCCTCCAACCCCCGCTTCGCCGCCTCGACCACCAGCCATCGCGCCAGCGCCTTCAGCGCCTTCTTCACCGTGTCGTGATAGTCCTGGCCCTGCGCATAGACCGAAATCCGCCCCCGCTCCGGCGCATCGGCCAGAGCCAGCGGATCGATCGCCGGGGCATAGCTCATGCCCAGCGCGATAACGCTGCGCGCCTCGGGCCACAGCCCTTGCGGCGAGCGCCGGTGGTGCGCCCGCGCCGCCATCCACTCCATCGCCCCGTGCCGGCCCTCGCCAAGCCATTGCTCGAGCCGGCGCGCCGCCAGCGGGTCTTCGGCGGCGGGCGCGATGCCGCAGGCGGCGAAGCCGAGCCGCGCTGCTTCCGCCCGCAGGTCGGCCAGCAGCCCCACCTGACGCGCCTCGGGGAGCGCGGCGGTCACCGGCGCGTTAACCATCCTTGCACAGGCTCCTCTTCACGAAGCAGGGTTAACCGGTCACACTCATGAGAATGGAACTAGGCACTTGGCAACCGGCGGGCAATGCCCCGCCGCCCGATCCCGCCGCACGGCCCCTTGCCATCGAGGCCCGCGGGCTGGTCAAGCGGTTTGACGGGTTCACGGCGGTTGACGGGGTCGATCTCTCTGTCCCCGAGGGCGCAATCTACGGCGTGCTCGGCCCCAATGGCGCCGGCAAGACCACCACCCTGCGCATGCTGCTCGGCATCATCGATCCCGACGAAGGCTATCGCCGCGTGCTGGGCAGCGAACGCCCGCACGAGGTCGCCCACGCGATCGGCTATCTCCCCGAGGAGCGCGGTCTCTACCCGGCGATGAAGGCCACCGAGGCGATCGCCTTCGTCGGCGCGCTGCGCGGACTGCCGCTCGCCGAGGGCCGCCGCCGCGGCCGTGCTCTGCTCGAAGAGCATGGCCTCGGCTACGCCGCCGACCGCCAGATCCGCCAGCTGTCGAAGGGCATGGCCCAGCAGGTCCAGATCCTCGGCTGCCTGGTCCACGAACCGCGCCTCGTCATCTTCGACGAGCCGTTCTCCGGGCTCGACGCGATCAACCAGGGCAAGCTCGAGAAGATGATGCGCGGCCTCGCCGAGCGCGGCACGACCGTGATCTTCTCGACCCACGTGATCGCCCATGCCGAGCGCCTGTGCGACGGCATCGCCATCATCGCCGGGGGCAAGGTCCCCTTCGCCGGCCCGGTCGACGTCGCCCGCGATCGCATCCCTGCGCAGGTCCGCCTCGAAACGCGCGCACCGGACGGCCCCTGGCGCGCCGCACTGCCCGCCGATGCGCGCCACGACCGCAAGCTCGATGGGAGCTCGTTCTTCACCTTCCCCCTCCCCGAGACCGGAATCGAACCCCTGCTGCGCGCCCTGATCGAGGGCGAAGCGGGGATCCTCTCGCTCTCGATCGAGCGCGCCGGGCTCCACGATGCCTTTGTCGCCATCGCCGGCGAGGCCGCCGCAGCCGCGCTCGAAGCGGCCCCAGAAGAGGAGCAGCGCCGATGACCATCCACCAGGCCTCCGGCCGCCTGTCCACCCTCGCTGCCGCGCTCGTCGTCGCCCGGCGCGATTTCGGCGCGGTTCTGTTCTCGCGGGCCTTCGTGTTCTTCCTGCTCGGCCCCCTGTTCATGCTGACGATCACGATTATGGCCAGCGGCGTCGGCCAGAGCGTCGAGCGCAGCGCCTCGCAGCCGGTGCTCGGCGTCGCGATGAGCCCGGCCGACACCGCCGCGCTCCGCCAATCCGCCACCCGGCTCGAGACAGCGCTGGACGACACCGTACCGCAACTCCTCCCGATCGAACCCGGTGCCCGCGCTCCGGGCGAGCTGCTGCGCACCAACAGCACCCGGGTCAGCGCCGTTCTCACCGGAAGCCTCGCCGCTCCGGTTCTGACCGGCCCAGCGGGGCTTATCGACGAGTGGCGCGGGCCCGTCGCCCTGCTCGCCGCTGCCGCCCGCGACGGTTCGCCGCGCGCCTATCCCGAGGTGCACCTCGCCGCGACCGCCGCGGCCCCCGGCCCCGACGAACGCGTGGGCCGAATGCGCACCGCGCAGGCCGGCCAGACGCTGCTGTTCCTCCTCACCATGCTGCTCGCCGGCATGGTCCTCTCCAACCTCGTCGAGGAAAAGGCCAACAAGATCATCGAAGTGCTCGCCGCGGCCATCCCGATGGATTCGCTGTTCCTCGGCAAGCTCTTCGCCATGCTGGGGGTGAGCTTCGTCGGCATCGCGGTCTGGGGCACGGCGGGCGGAGCGGTCGCGCTCGCCGGTGGCCGCAGCCTCGCCGAGCTGACCGCGCCAGCGGTCGGCTGGCCGGCTTTCATCGCGCTGGGCATCACCTATTTCGCCATGGCCTATCTGCTGCTCGGCTCGGTCTTCCTGACCATCGGCTCGATGGCCTCGACCGTGCGCGAGGTGCAGACCCTGTCGATGCCCGTCACCATGCTCCAGCTGCTGGTGTTCTTCTTCGCCAGCTTCGCGCTCGCCTCGCCCCACGCGCCGCTCGAACAGGCTGCGGTGCTGGTGCCGTTCAGCTCGCCTTACGCGATGCTGGCACGCGCCGCGGAGGAGCCTGGGCTCGGCCAGCACCTGCTGGCGATCGGCTGGCAGGCGGCATGGGTTGCGCTGTTCATCCGCTTCGGCGCGCGGCTGTTCCGCACCCGGGTGATGAAATCGGGCCCGGCGCGCGGGCGCGGCTGGTTCCGGGGCCGTCGCGCCGCCGCCTGAACGGGCACTCCCCCGCAGCCGCGCCATCGGCTATGCTCCTGACCAAGGAGTTGCCGCCGATGACCGACTCGCCCTGCACCATATCCCTGACCCCCGTATTCCTCGGTCCCGCATCCCGCCGCAGCGCGCTGCGCCTGCTCGCGGGCGGGGCCGCCATTCCTGTGCTCGCCGCGTGCGGCGCGCAGGAGGCCAGCGCGAAGGTCTACCCGGTGCACTTCACGGATGCCGAATGGCGCCAGCGGCTCACTCCCGATCAATACCGCATCCTGCGCCGCAAGGGCACGGAATACCCCGGCACTTCGCCGCTCCTCAACGAGCATCGCAAGGGCACCTTCACCTGCGCGGCAGACGGGAACCCGCTGTTCTCGTCGGAAACCAAGTTCGAATCGGGCACCGGCTGGCCAAGCTTCTGGGCCCCGCTGCCTCGAGCAGTGGCCACCTCGCAGGATTGGGACGTGGGCAGCGTCCGCACGGAAGTTCACTGCGCCCGCTGCGGCGGCCACCTCGGCCATGTCTTCGATGATGGCCCCCGGCCGACCGGCAAGCGCTATTGCATGAACGGCGTAGCGCTGAAATTCGTGCCCGCCTGAACCGCCGCCGCAAGCCGTTCCCGGACACAGCGGGCACGTCCCTGCGATAACTCAGCCCGATACCCGGGCAAACGGATCGTCCGTCGTATCGCCGGGCAGCGCGGGCAGCGGCTGCAGGCGGAATGCCAGGCGGGCGAAGTCTTCCAGCCGAAAGGTGTCCTCGAACACCAGCCCCGCCGCCTGCGGACGCCGCCAGCGGACTTTCGAGTTGATCGCGTCGAGCCCGCGGATCTCCAACCGGAACCGGCGATCAAGCGCCAGCTGCTCGGCACAGTCGAGCCTCGCGCCCTGTTGCGACAGGTCGCGCACCGTCACCGGCAGCGCGTCGCGCCCAGACACCAGCAGCGCCGACAGGGTGATCCGCAGCCGCACCGGCCGCTTGGGGTAGGGACCGCTCTCCTTGACCAGGTATTCGACCGGGACCGCGCTGCGAAAGCGCAGGCCCGCATGGTCGCCATGCTCCCACATCCGCTCGACTTCATAGCGGTCGCCATTGCCGAGTTCGAGGGTCATTGCCTGCGCGGGCAGCGGGTGGAAGCAGCGCACCTTCACTCCCGTCGCAGAGGCGTCGCGCAGCACGCAGAGGTATTCGCCGGACGGGGCGATCAGCTTCGCCGGTCGGATCAGCAGGCTGATGCGCGGCGCGGCGCGCAGTTCGGCGCTGCCCGCGGGCTCTGCTGGCACACCTGCCGCATCGTGCATGCCTGTCGTCCTCCGTCATGACGTTGCCCGGTGGTCGTGACCTCCGTCATGTCGGATTGATACGCGTTCGCAAGTTGCGCCGTTATTCCACAACAGCCCTAATTCGCTGTTAACCTGTCCGAAAAATCGTCCTTGCCAACTGCTTAGCCCGGCGCCCCGCGCTAGCCCGGAGTAAGCCGTTGCTCACCCGAAACGCGCGCCGGACTAGAGCGACATCATCTGAATTCGATGGAACCTCCTCGGCCATGCTCAAACGGATCGAAACCGACGACGTCGAACTCGGCATGTTCATCCACAGGCTCGAGGGCAACTGGTTCCGCCATCCGTTCTGGAAGGCAAGGTTCCTGCTTGAGGACGAGCACCTGCTCGAGCGCCTGCGCGACAGCTCGGTCCCGGGCGTGGTGATCGACACCGCGCGTGGCCTCAGGCCCGGCGGTCTTGACGAATCGCCAGCGCTCGGCGCCGAAGGCAGCCGCCAGTTGCTCAAGCGCGGCGCGCGGCGCGCGGCCGCCCGGTCCGCCAGCCCCACCGCTAGTGAACGGGATGCCGAGCTGCGCAGCCTCGCGCCGCGCACGATGGCCCGCGAGTTCGGACTCGCCAATCGCGTGGCCGACAAGTCGCGCCGCACCATCAGCCGGGTCTTCCTCGAGGCCCGCCTCGGCAAGGCGGTCGCCCCGAGCGCGGTCGAGCCGGTGGTCGACGACATCTTCGCCTCGATCCAGCGCAATCCCCAGGCCTTCAACGGTCTGATGCGGTGCAAGCGCGACACCGAGTTCGTATACCGCCACGCGCTGGCGACCTGCGCGCTGATGATCTCGCTCGGGCGCGCTTTGAAGCTCGATCCCGATACCATCCGCATGGCCGGAATGGCCGGGCTGCTGCTCGATGTGGGCGTGGGCCACCTGCCGCTTGAGCAGAACGAGTCCGGCGATTTTCGGGATATCGACCCGCACCTGTTCAGGGGACACGTCAAGCTCGGCCACGACATGATCATGGCCGGCGGGGGGCCCGACCCGGTGGCCGATGCCTGCCTCCAGCATCACGAGCGGATCGACGGCACCGGCTATCCCCATGGCCTTGCCGGGGACGCGATCTGCCTGCTCGGACGCATGGCCGCGATCTGCGACACCTACGACTGGTTGGTCGACGACACCGGCGGCCACCATGCGCTCGATCCCGCTGCCGCGCTCGAGCGGATGGCCGACCCTGCGTCGGGGCTCGACCCCGAACTGGTGGCCCGATTTACCGAAGCCATGGGCATTCACCCGATCGGCTCGCTGGTCGAGCTCGAATCGGGCCGGGCGGCGATGGTCGTCGCGCAGGACGAGAGCGATCCCACCCGTCCCCGCGTGCGCGTGTTCTGGTCGCTTAAAGAGCAAAGGGCGCTGCCGCCAAGCGACATCGCCCTTGCCCAGTGCTTCGGTGAAGATCGCATCGTCGGCCGGGCGGAAATGGCTGACCTGGTTTCCGCCGATTTCGCCCCGTTGCGCGAACGCCTCTACGCCTCGGCCTGCGCCGGCGGCTGATCGCTTCGGATCATTGGCCGGCCGCAGGTCCGCGGGCGATTAGGCGTTGGCGGTGCCGAGCTGCGACGAAGTCTTCGAGAAGGTCGTGTCAAGCTGCGAGCCGAGGCCCGAAACAGTGGTCATGATCGCAACGGCAATGAGTGCGGCGATCAGGCCGTATTCAATGGCAGTCGCGCCGTCATCGTTGCGGACGATGCTCTTGAACGTCTTGATCATGGTTCTTCCTCCGTGATCCCGCTGTCGGGTCGGAGTGACTATGACCTTGGATAATGAACTTTAGGTAAACCTAGGGAAATCCCGTAGTCCTGCCGCACGCAACTTCAGCCGCAGGCTGGGCGCGATGCAGCCGGATATGCTCTGCAACAAACAAAAAACGCGCCGGAATACCGGCGCGTTCTCGCATTTCCATCTACCGGAGGAAATCAGGCCGCGACGGCAGCCTTCTTGGCCAGCTCCCGCTTCACCTTGAGGGCGCGCGGGCTCAGCTTGGTGTCGGCGGTCTTCAGCAGCCAGTTGTCCAGGCCGCCGTTGTGCTCGACCGAACGCAGGCCGTGCGTCGAAACGCGGAACTTGAAGCTGCGGTCCAGCCCTTCCGAGAGCAGCGTGACGTTCTGCAGGTTAGGCAGGAAGACGCGCTTGGTCTTGTTGTTGGCGTGGCTGACGTTGTGGCCGACCTGGCGGCCCTTGCCGGTCAGTTCGCAAATACGGGACATGGCTAAGCTCTCTACAGAATCTGGAGCCCGAAACGGGGCGAAGCGCGCCCTTACCGATTCACCCCCCCAAGGTCAAGTTGTGCACAGGCCTTCGGCGGGTTAACGGGCGCAATGACCCGATGGCCGCTCCCCCCGCCCATGGCAAGCGCGCTTGCGGCCGCTCGCGCCGGGGCCGAGGCCGGCGAAGTGCCGATCGGCGCGGTCGTGGTCAGGGACGGAATGGTGATTGCCGCCGCCCACAACCAGCCGCGCACGCTGCACGATCCCACAGCCCACGCCGAGATGCTGGCGATTCGCGCCGCCGCCGCCGCGCTCGGCAATGAGCGGCTCGACGGCTGCGAACTGTGGGTCACGCTCGAGCCTTGCGCAATGTGCGCCGGAGCCATTGCCCACGCGCGCCTCGCCCGCCTCTACTACGCCGCGCCCGATCCCAAGGGCGGGGCGGTGGAGCATGGGGCGCGGGTGTTCGAGCAGCCGCAGTGCCTGCACCGGCCAGAGATCTACTCCGGAATGGGCGAGACGGAGGCGGCGGAGCTGCTACGGGGATTTTTCGCCGAACGGCGCTAGAACGGGGGACCGGGCCCTAGAGCCCGCGCCAGATCTTCAGCGCCGCCCCGTCCCCCGGGCCGAACACGCCACGCGCGCAGGCGGTCGGCCGGTACTGGCGATTGTGGCAGATGCGCAGCTCCCGCAGCCACCCCCGCTCACCCAGCACGACGCCGACGGCTTGGCGCGGCAGCCCGGGGTTGGCGAGCGCCACGGCCTCGCGCAGATCGCCCACGGTAAGCCCCTGCCGCAGCGAGAGCCGGTCAGCGTCCGGCCAGCGGAACCGCGCCCAGATATGCCGCGCGATGCCCCAGTAGGCCTCGGGGCTCTGCGCCATGCACGAGCCATGCTTGGCCCACTCATGCTCGATCAGCCACGGCACCGGGGTCGCACACAAGCCCTGCCGCACCGTCTCGGGCGCGGGACGCGGCGCAAGCGCGCACCACTGCGGCGGCGGGCCCAGCGCCGCCTCGGGCCACAGCCCGTGGAGAACGAAGCCGAACCGGCCATAACGCCCCGAGCACTGCACCGAAGCCGGATCACGGTCCTGCCGACAGAACTCGGGCGACCAGCTGACTGCCAGCGTATACCCGGCAATCGGCGTCCGCCGGGTCGGCCCGTCGGGCCTGACCGGCGCCAGCGGCGCCAGCCGCGGCGGCAGGCTGCACTGGTAGGCCTGCGCCACTGCCGGCAGTGGAACCAGCGCGAGCAGTGCCGCGGCCAGCGCCTTCACAGCGCGGTAAAGTCCAGCCCGATATCGGCCGCCGGTGCGGACTGGGTCAGCCGCCCGACCGACACGTAGGTGACCCCGCTCGCGGCGATCGCCCCGATGGTATCGAGCCGCACCCCGCCCGAGGCTTCGGTCGGCACCCGACCCGCGACGATGCCGACGGCCTGCGTCAGCGTTGCAGGGTCCATGTTGTCGAGCAGCAGATGCGTTGCACCCGCGGCCAGCGCGGGCTCGATCTGGTCGATCCGGTCGACCTCGCAGATCACGCTGGCGACCCCGGCCGCCCGCGCGGCGCCCACCGCCTGGCCAATCGATCCCGCGACCGCGATGTGGTTGTCCTTGATCATCGCCGCGTCCCACAGGCCCAGCCGATGGTTCTTCGCGCCGCCCGTGCGCGTGGCGTACTTTTCAACATGGCGCAGGCCGGGAATGGTCTTGCGGGTATCGAGCAGCGTTGCCTTGCCTTCCATCGCATCGACATACTGCCGCGTCATCGTCGCGATGCCCGCAAGGTGCTGGACGGTGTTGAGCGCGCTGCGCTCTGCCGTCAGCATGGCCCGCGCCTTGCCCGACAGGCGCATCAGGTCAGTCCCGGCAGGCACCGCCTCGCCCTCCTCATGGAGGATCTCGATCTCGACCTCAGGGTCCAGGGCGCGGAAAAACGCCGCGGCGATCGGCAGCCCGCAGACCACGATCGCATCGCGGCTGTCCATCACCCCGGCAAACCGCGCCGCGGCGGGGATCACACTCTCGCTGGTGACGTCGTGGCCCCCGCCCGGCCAGCCGTCGCCGAGATCCTCGGCAAGCGTGGCGGCAACGAAGGTGGGGAGGTCGAAACCGGGGATCGCGAAGGTCATGCCCCAAGCGTTTCGCCGAGCCGCGCCGTCAGCGCAAGTGCCTGCTCAGTGGACGAACCGCGCCACCACGTCGCGGTACGACCGCGAGACCTTCACCTGCGCGCCGCTATCCAGCACGAGGAAGCACTCGCCGTTGGTGTGCGGCTTGACCTGGCGGACCTGGTTGAGGTTGACGATGGTCGAGCGGTGCACGCGCTGGAACACGCGCGGATCGAGCCGGCGCTCGAGGTCCTTCATCGTCTCGCGCAGGATCAGGCTGTTGTCGGCGGTGCGGATGCACATGTAGTCGCCGGCGGCCTCGATATGCTCGATCGAATCGACATCGACCCGGAAGATCTGGCCGCGATCCTTGATGTTGATGAGCTTCTCATAGCGGCCTGCGCCCAGCGCGGCGCCATCGCCATCATCCTCGGGCATCGCCTCCATCGCATCGGGAGCGACCTCGGCCAGCACGTTCTTGAGCTTCTCGGCCTCTTCGGCGCTCCGCTTCTCGGCGAGGCGCGTCCGCACCCGGTCCAGCGTGTCGGCCAGCTTGTCCTCGTCGACCGGCTTCATCAGGTAGTTGACGGCATTGGCCTCGAAGGCGCGCACCGCGTGTTCCTGGTAGGCGGTGACGAAGACGAACAGCGGCGGCTCGATCTCCATCACGCCCTTCACCACCGAGAACCCGTCGAACCCTGGCATCTGGATGTCGAGGAACACGAGATCGGGCTTCTCGGTCTTGATCTTGCGGATCGCCTCGCGCCCGTTGGAACAGGTGTCGATGATCTCCACGTCGGGGAATTTCTCCAGCCGGAGCTGGAGGCCCTGGATCGCGAGCTTCTCGTCATCGACGAGGATCGTGCGAATGGTCATGCCTCACCTTGTGTTGCGTGCCCCCCATACGGACGGCGCGCGGATTGGTTTCAGCCCGCCGCGAAGGCGGGGCGGGCAGCCGATCCCGCGATGGTCCCGCCAGTGGCAGGCGCAGGATCGCGGCGTTCGAACGGAATTTCGATGAGGACGGTGAAGCCGCCCTCCGGCGGGTCCATGATCTCGAAGCGGTGCTGGTCGCCATAGGCCTGCGCCAGCCGGTCGCGGATGTTGGCGAGGCCAACGCCAGTGGATACGGGTTCGCCGCCATCGAAAGTCACGCCAGACAGCCTGTTGTCGGCGGCGGAGTTTTGCAATCCCGGGCCGGTGTCGGAGACGGTGATGCGAAGCATCGAGCCGACGAGTTGCGTGGTGATGGTGATTTCGGCCCCGGATTCCTGCGGGCCGACCGCATACTTGATCGCGTTCTCGACCAGCGGCTGGAGCAGTAGCGAGGGCAGCAGGCCGGCGCGGCTCGCCTCGTCGATGTTGAACGTGGTCCGCAGCCGCTCCTCGAAGCGCATCCGCTCGATGTCGAGGTAGAGCTTGAGCGTCTCGACCTCCTGCGCCACGGTGACCCGCCCCGCAGGCTCGTTGACGAGGGTATAGCGCAGGAACGCCGAGAGCCGGCTCAGCATCGCGTTGGCCGGCTCGGTCTGCTTGAGCAGCACCAGCGTCGAGATCGAGTTCAGCGTGTTGAACAGGAAATGCGGATTGAGCTGGTACCGCAGCATCGCCAGCTGGGCTTGGGTGGCCTGGTTTTCCAGCCGGATCAACTGGTCGTTCTGCTCCTCGATCTGGAGATAGAAATTGATCGCGTAATAGAGCGCCGACCACGCCGCGAGCAGCGTCATGTCGAGATAGAACACGCCGATCAGCAGCTGCGCGAAGCTCGCCGCGCTATCCGGGCGGTAGAGCCCGATCACCCAGGCGTCGATGAAGGCATAGAGCGTCACCGCCACCGGCAGGACCAGCGCCGTCACCCCCCAGGTGATCAGCGCCCGCTGGGTGATCAGGATCCGGTAGATCACCGAGAGGATCAGCGAGAGCGAGAACCCGGTGACGGTTGCGATCAATACCAGCACGAGGAACGAGGCCGGCTGGCCGTTGGCGATGCTCGACATCGCGCGCAGCACCAGCGCCCCGCCCCAGCCCGCCGCCTGGAGGCGCCAGAAAGCCTGGTTCTTGTTGGCGAAGAACGGAGTGGGTCGGAACGGCAGTACGGCCATGCCCGGGCTTCTAGCGTAGATTCGCGGGATGGGGAAAGGCCATCCGGGCTTTCCGATCGGCACGGGCCCTGCACGGATGTGTAGGGCGG
>Ga0068858_100005088_pt1 | contig 12885 bp, 13 predicted proteins | sample KBSSwiS12_FD_66589 | JGI IMG/M metagenome (GOLD analysis project Ga0068858, IMG submission 66589) | Switchgrass rhizosphere microbial communities from Kellogg Biological Station, Michigan, USA - KBS Switchgrass S1-2 | ecosystem: Host-associated > Plants > Roots > Rhizosphere > Soil ... | reverse complement strand
CCTCGCCGCCGGGGGCCTCCTGCGCGATATAGCCGATCCGGCTGCCCCGCGGCATGCTCACGGCGCCGCCATCGGGCTCGAGCATTCCCGCAACCACCCGCACCAGCGTCGACTTGCCCGCGCCGTTGCGCCCGATCAGCCCGATCCGCCCGCGCGGCGGCAGCTTCGCGGTGGCATCGTCGATGATCGTCCGCCCGCCCAGGCGAACCGTGATTCCGGTGAGATTGAGCATGTCGCGCGCTTAGACCGTGTTCCACCCCGGTGGAAGCATCGTCATCAGTCGCCGGCAACTTTCGATCAGGTACAGCGCGGAACCTGATGGCCCGACGATGTGCGGTGGAACGCTAGCGCGCGAGACTGGCCATCCGACCCGATTTCAGGGTCGCTCCGTGCTCGAACGAAAAGCGGATCATCGACTTGACCTGCGCCATCAGCGAGGGCGCGCTCGCCACCGGCTTGTTGTCGGCCGAGCCGAAGACAATGCGGATCACGGGACGGAACCGCTGGAGTTCCTCGCTGCTTACAGGGCCCGACGCACCGGTATGAAGGGCAACCACATTCGCGCGGCGCTGAAGCACGCGGGCCGGCGGCGGCGGCGGCAGGGGCGCAACGGCGACGCGCACTTCGCGAGGCGAGATGCGCTGGAGCGGCGCGGCCGCCGCAGTTGCGGATGCTGCACGCACACGTGGCTGATCGGCCAAGGCGGGAGCAGCGCCATCCGCCGAGGGTTCAGCGGCGCTTGCGGCAACGGGCGGCGCAGCGGCCGTGGCGAGCCGTTCGGCATCAGCCATGCGGGCCAGGTTGGCGGCGTACTTTTCGCTTCCGGGATCCGCGCTGAGCGCCTGCTCGAAGAACCGGCGCGCCAGATCGTAGCGGCCCATCTCGGCATAGCCTACGCCCATGCCGTTGGCAGCCGGGGCAATCGGTTCGCCGAGACCCAGCGCACGCTGGAACGCTTCGACGGCCAGACCCGGCTCGCCCGCGGCGAGATGAGCCCGGCCCTCGGCGGTCGCGGTGCCCGCGGCGGGCGGTGTCGCGGGCCCGTCGATGCGAACGAGCTTGGTGTAGTCCGGAGCGCCTTGGCGGGCGAAATGAATCCCGAAGATGGAATGGCACCCGGCCAGCGGGAGCGCCGCAAGAACGAGTGCCGCCAGGCGCTTGCGTGATGCCATCATCTCAATGTCCTCCGGTCATTGCGGGAAGCAACTGCCGCACCACGCGGATCGCCGCCGGCAGCATGAGCACGCCGATCATCACCGGGAGCATGCAGGTGACGAGCGGGATGGAAATCAGCACCGGAATCCGATGCGCCTTTTCTTCCGCGCGCATACGGCGGCGCTCGCGCATCTCGGTGGCATAGACGCGCAGCGTGGTCGCCACGCTCGTCCCCAGCTTGTCGGACTGGATCAGCAGAGTGGTGAACGACCGGATCTCGTCGACCCGGGCGGATTCGGCCATGCGGCGCAGTGCGACCTCGCGCGACGCGCCGGCGCGCAACTGCAAGGTCGCCGTCGTCAGGATGTGAGCGATGAGCGGCCGCGATCCGGCCAGTTCCCGGCCCACGCGATCCATCGCCGCTTCGAGCCCAAGCCCGGCCTCCACGCAGACCAGCATGAGGTCGAGGCAATCGGGAAATCCGTTGACGATCTCCTCCTTGCGGCGGTCGGCCTTGATCCGGACCAGCACGGCCGGGAGGTAGAGCCCGATCAGACCCGCGATCGAGCCGAACAGGTAAAGCTTGAAGAACGAGAGCTGCACCCCGGCGAGCAGGCACAGGCCGACGAACAGGCAGGGCAGGCCGACGACGAGCGAAAGGCGCACAAGGGTGTAGATGCGGGCCGCGGCCGGCGATTCGAAACCCGCCGCCAACATCTTCTCGCGCAGCGCGTCGGACTTGGTGTCCGCAAGGTTGAGCCCGGCCCGTTCGATACGGTCGACCAGCTTGCTCCACTGGTCGTCGCGCCGCTCGCGCAACGATACCGCCGAGGTGGCGTCGCGCGGCACGGCGATCGAGCGGAGTTCTCCGCGCACGGTCACGCGCCGGGCGGTGAACGACAGGACCATCATCGCCGTGACGGCGATCACGATGAAAATGGCGATCAGGACGAAGTAGCGCCACATCGGATTTTCGGCGAGAAAACTGACCATAATCAGACCTTCAGATCCACCATGCGGCGAATGATGAGGACCCCGACGGCATAGAGTGCGATGAGCGCCGGGAAGCCGATGAGGAAGATGCGGTCCTGCGCCACTTCGAGGTAGAACGTCGGGCTCACCGCAAAGGTCGCGAGGAACGACAGCACCGGAAGCGCCGTCAGCATCCAGGCCGACATCCGCCCCTCGGAACTCAGGGCCCGAACCTTGAGATAGAGCGAGGCGCGGGCGCGGATCACCGTCGACAGGTTGTCCAGGATCTCGGCAAGGTTGCCGCCCGTCTCGCTCTGCACCGAGACGGAGACGACGAACATGCGCATGTCTTCGAGGTCCCAGCGGTCGGCCATTCCGAGGAGGGCGTCGTTGAGATCCGCTCCGTAAGCGATCTCATCGCCGACAATCCCGAACTCGCTGCCGATCGGGTCTTCCATTTCCTCGGTGATCAGGAACAGGGCCGAAGAGATCGGGTGTCCGGCGCGCAGGCCCCGCGTGAAGATGTCGAGCGCCACGGGGAACTGTTCCTCCATGCGCTTGCGTCGCCGCTGGGCGATGCGGCTGAGGACCATCAGCGGCAGGCCGATCGCCACGGCCCCGGCAATCGCCAGGACGAGCAGGATCACGCCCGCGTTAAGCGTGACGCGGGCGCCCCACGCAAGCACCAGGGTGAATGCCGCTGCCGCGCAGAACCCGATGCCCATCCAGATCGCGAGGGTCCGGTACTCGGCCTGCACGGCCGACATCATGACCATGCGGATGAAGCCGACCCGGGCGCGCTCGAACAGCGTCGCCCCCGGCAACAGCACGGGCGGTGCATTCTTCAACAGACTGCTGGCGACATCGTCGTGGCGCATGCCCGAATTGAGCAGCGCCAGGCGGCGATTTACGGCCCGGCGTTCAGCCCGGCGATTGACAATTCCGCCAACGACCACCTGCGAGAACAGGAATACCGATGCGAAGATTCCCGTGAGGACCAGCAGACGGATGAGTAGTGCGGTCACGGCTGGGACGCCCGGTGATCGGGCGCGAAGATGGCCGCGTCGAGATGGATGCCGTGATCGGCCAGCGCGGCGGCGAAGCGCGGCCGGATGCCGGTCGCTTCGAAGTGGCCGAGGACATTGCCGGCGCCGTCGCGGCCGGTCATGCGGTAGCGGAACACCTCCTGCATGGTGATCGTCTCGCCTTCCATGCCGGTCACCTCGCTCAGCGACAGCACCTTGCGCTTGCCGTCCGCGAGGCGTCCGATCTGCAACACGACATTGATGGCCGAAGCGATCTGGCCGCGGGCGGAACGCGCCGAAACGTCGAGCCCGCTCATGCCAACCATCTGCTCGATGCGCGCCAGCGCGTCGCGCGGCGTGTTCGCGTGGATCGTGGTCATCGATCCGTCGTGGCCGGTGTTCATGGCCTGGAGCATGTCGAAGGCTTCGCCGCCGCGGCATTCGCCGAGGATGATCCGGTCCGGTCGCATGCGCAGGGCGTTCTTGACGAGGTCGCGCTGGGTGACTTCGCCCTTCCCCTCGATGTTGGCCGGCCGCGTTTCGAGCCGCGCGACATGGTCCTGCTGGAGCTGCAGTTCGGCCGAATCCTCGATCGTGACGATGCGCTCCCGCTCGTCGATGAAGGTGGACAGCGCATTCAGCATCGTGGTCTTGCCCGAGCCGGTGCCGCCGGAGATGATCACGTTGAGCCGGCCGGCGACGATGCCCCGCAGCACTTGCGACATCCGTGCCGGGAGCGAGCCGAGCTCGACCATGCGGTCCATGCTGATCGGCTTCTTGGAGAACTTCCGGATCGACAGCAGCGAGCCGTCGATCGCCAGCGGAGAGACGATCGCGTTGACGCGCGACCCGTCGGCCAGGCGGGCATCGACGAACGGCGAGGACTCGTCGACCCGACGGCCCACCGCGCTGACGATCTTCTGGATGATGCGGAGGAGATGTTTCTCGTCCTGGAAGCGGGTGCCAACCCGTTCGAGTACGCCGAAGCGCTCGACGAACACCGTCTGGTGACCGTTGACGAGGATGTCGTTGATGGTCTCGTCCTTGAGCAGCGGCTCGAGCGGCCCAAGGCCAAGGAGTTCGTCGAGGACATCGTTGCACAGCGCATCGCGCTCGGCGCGGTTCAGCACTTCGCCCTGGCTTGTCAGCAGCTCGCCGACGATGTCGGCGATCTCGCGCGCGATCACCGCGGCCGGCATCTTGTCGAGCATGGCGAGGTTGATCCGTTCCAGCAGCTGCTGGTGGATCATGACCTTGAGCGACAGCATGCGGTCAGACACGTCGTGAACCGGCGCCGAGACAAGGACGGGCGGCGTCGCCGTCGCAGCCTGTTCGGCGGCGTTGGCGGGAGTGGTCTGTTCGGGTCGGCGGATCTGCCACATCTCAGCTACTCCGGCTCAATCGGCGGTTGCGCAGTTGAGCGCCGAGATCGGCGATATCCCGGGCAAACTTGCTCTTGCGCTGGAGATTGCCGACCAGTTCGCCCTGGTCCTGCGCGGTGCTCACGAGCGGCGCATCAAGCGCGATGGTGCCAAGCACGGGATGGCCAAGCGTTGCGGAAACGTCGTCCACGCCGATGGTGCGGAAGAGGCGCTTCTCGACACGGTTCACCACGATCTCGATCCGCTCGCGCTCGATCCCGACCGACCGGAACAGCTCGAGCCGCCGCTTGGCCTGGCGCAGGCTTGCCACGCTGAGTTCGGTGACCAGCACGATTTCATCGGCGGCCAGCGCGGCGGAGAGGGTCCAGTTGGTCCAGTTGGCCGGCAGGTCGAGGACCACATAGCCGAACTGCCGTCGCAGCAGCTGGAGGAGACGCAGGAGGTCGTCGGTGTTGACCGTCTCCAGCGGCATGATCGCCTCGGGCGCCCCGATCACGGTCACGCCCCCGGCCGCCTGCACGGTCACCGAACCGATCAGTTCGGCGTCCAGCCGGCCAGGCTCGCCGAGCAGGTCGGCCACGGTGCCGGGTGGGTGGACACCCAGATAATCGGCAACGCTGCCGAATTGCAGGTCGAGGTCCACGATGACCGCGCCGCGCCCGGTGGAATCGTGCGCCGCCAGGTCGGCTGCGAGATGGGTCGCAACCGAGGTCGCGCCGCACCCGCCGATCGACCGGGTGACCGCCACCATGGGGGCAAGGTCAGGCGCCGGGTCGGTGTCGACATCACGCTTGGCGAGAACGTCGAGCGTAACCTGGAACAGGTCGGCGAGGTCGAACGGCAGCGTCACGACATCGCTGATCCCCTCGCGGACGAGCATGCGTACGAGCGAGACGCTGGCGCCGTTGATGGCCGCGACCAGCGCCACGCCAGGGTGGCGTTGCCGCACCGCCCCGATCCGGCGGATCGAATCCCGGTCATCCGGATCGACCTCGATCACGGCAAGCGACACGTCGTCGAACAGCCAGGCAGCCAGGGGCTCGCGTGCGCCCACCGGTTCGAAGCGGAAGGTCGTGGGCAGTTCGTCCGCCAGCGCCGCTCGCAGTGGCTCGAGGTATTCCGCCGAGGCGATCACCCGGATCGGCGACCGGTTGCGCATGGCAGCGGACTTCAGCTGGTCCGAGAGCGGATTTTGCAAGCCCATCGCCACCAATCCTACCTGCCGCCCGCGCCGCCCGCTTCGGCCTTCGAAGTCGTCACCCGGTCGGGCTGCTTGACCTTGTCGGCGTAGTAGCGGTCGCTTGCGGCAACGGCTTTCTGCGCGCTGGCCTCGAACGGCGTGTCGTAGACCGGCATCGGGTCGATGACCTGCGCGGCGAGGGTCTGCTTGTTCGCCTCGCCCCAGTTGTCGGCGCCGCCGAGATAGGGATAGCCGTTCGGCTGGGTCGCGCAGCCGCCGAGCAGCAGCACCGCGCCGAGGGTGAGCGAAACCTTAGTACGCATAGCCGTCCCTCGTCTTGCTGGGGGTTGCCGCGGGTGCGGCTGCACCGGTTGCGGGAGCGGAGGCTGCCGGCGGGACTGCCGGGGCGACCGGTGCAGGGCGATAGGGCTGGCCCATGAGGATCGTATCCCCTTCGCGCGGGTCGAGCACGCGGTCGGTCGGCAGGCGCACCTGTTCGGGCCGGATCGGCTGGACCAGATGCGGGGTGACCACGATCAGCAGCTCGGTCTCGCCCTTCTTGAACCCGCTCGAGCGGAACAGCGCACCGAGGATCGGGATGGAGCCGAGCAGCGGGATCTGCTCCACCGTCGTCTCGAAATCGCGGCTGAGCAGGCCTGCGAGTGCAAAGCTCTCGCCATCGCGCAGCTCCAATGTGGTGCTGGCCCGGCGGGTGCGCAGGCCCGGGATCACGAGATTGCCGATGCGCAGCGAAGCGTTGTTGTCGATCGCGCTGACCTCAGGATTGACCACCAGGCTGATGGTCTTGTCGCCAAGCACGGTCGGGGTGAACGAAAGGCTGATGCCGAACGGCTTGAACTCGACCGTGATCGCGCCGCCGTTGTTGTCGCCCGTGCCGCTCTGGTTCACTGGCACCGGGAACTCGCCGCCGACGAGGAACGAGGCCTTCTCGCCCGAGAGCGCGACGAGCGTCGGCTGCGCCAGGGTCTTGGCAAGCCCCCGAGTTTCCAGCGCGTTGATCATCGCCGTTATATCGACGTTGCCCAGCCCGAACGACTTGCGCAACACACTGAACGCCCCGGTGATCGGCGTCGCCGAGAGGAACGGCAGGATGCCGCCACTCGATTGCGTGCTGACGTTGCCGTTCGCGTCGATGGTCGTGGTTACGGTTCCCGGCGTGCCCGGTTCGAACCCCGATCCGGTGCCCGTCACCCCCGAGAAGCTGCCGTTGGTGGAACGCCCCGTCAGCTTGACGCCGACCTCCTTGCCGGTGCTGCGGCTCACCTCGGCGAAGCGCACCTCCAGCATCACCTGCTGGCTCGAGCCCATCGACATGAGGTTGACAACCTTGTCGCCCGCATAAGTCCGCGCCAGCTGGACAGCGCGGTCCGCCGCACCGGCCGAGCTGACCACGCCGGTCAGCACGACCGAATCGTTGGAAATGTGCGCGTCGATCTTCTCGCCCGGCACCAGCTGGCGCAGCTGGTCGTCGAGCGCGATCACGTCGGGGCCGACCGCGATGTCCATGACCGAGAGCACCCGGCCCGCGCTGTCGTAGAGCGTGAGGCTGGTGGTGCCCATCTTCTTGCCGAGCACGTAGATCGAGCGGTCGGTGATCGGCACGACGTCGGCGATGCGATCCTTGGGATCGTCGCTGCCACCCACCATCGCCTTGGCGATCGGCCGGTCTGCGGTGACAACCTGGCTCTTGTTGAGCGGGATCTCGAGGGTGCCGGCATGAACGCCGCTGTAGGTGGCTTCGGCCATCGCCGGGGCCGCCGAGATGGCCAGCATGGCGCCCGAGAGCGCGAGGGCGAGCATGGCCCGCCTGGAACGGTTACCAGCCACGTTGCACCTCATAATCGCTGGAGACGCCGCCACGATACACAGTCATCACCGGGCCCTTGGGGCGCTGTGAGACGGACATGGAAGCAGGAGTAACACCGGGGAAGCGCGGGCGCGACATGGCGCTGGCCATCGCCTGGCCAAGGTTCTGCGGCGGCGCCATGCCACCCTCAGACCGGCTCGGCACGACATAGTTGGTCACCGAGAGATGACGGGGGATGACCGTGGAAGCCGGTCCGGCGGTCTGGTCGGCCACGTTGCGCAGCGCCAGACTGAGCGCCCCGAGCTGGATCGATAGCGCCAGCTTCTGCGCGCCGAGCGTATCGACCTCGAGCGTTGCGGTCTTGGCCGTCGCGGCCTTGGTGTCCTTCTCGTCGGCCACCTGGTCGACGCCGAGCACGGGGACGCCCTGGAGGACGACGTCGGTCATCTTGTCGGTGCTCGACGAGCTGCCTGCCCCCGGCATCGGCCGGGTGAGGATCACATCGACGACATCACCGGGCCGGACGAACCCGCCCACGCCCGAAACGTCGTTGATCGGCACCGCATAGGCCAGCTTGCCCACGGGCAGGTTGGCCGAAAGGGTGGCCCGGCCGTCGGTGCCGGAAATCTTGGAGGCGAGCACCGGCTCGCCGGCCACGATCGGGCGCAGCGCGACATGGGTGCCCTTGAGCGCATCGAGTGAGCTAAACGCGCCCGCCGGAACCGAGTCCGCGGGCCAGTTCGCAAGGCGCAGGTTCTGCAAGCCCAGCGGGGTGCCGAACGCCATGTCCTGGGCGGCCACAACGATGCGCGCCTGCTTCTGCTGCGCGGCGATCGTTTCCTGGCGCTTTTCAACGCCGCTGAAGAAACTGTTGGCCAGAAATACCGCGAAGAGGCCTAGGACCCCCGCGATTCCCAGCAAGATCAAATTCCTCTGCTGCATTGTTGCCCCCTGATGGAAAGTTGGCGGTCGCGCGAACGCAACCGCCAATTTGAATCAGCAACCCGAGGTGGTCGCCGTCGTGATGCAGGTCGCAGCCTTGTTCATGGAGCCCTTGACGGCCGTACCAAGCGCGAGGGCTGCCCCGGCGATGCCGGTCCCGACGATTGCCAGGATCAGAGCGTATTCAGCGGCCGCAGCGCCCTGCTCATCATTGTAGAACGAGCGAATGAACTTCGTCATGATGTAGTCCTTTGGATTGATGTCGAAATCAGCGACATGTTCAGCATGGTTCGTAGAGGTCCGGAGAACTCAGCAGTTCGCGCCAGTGGGCGTCGCAATGCAGTTCTTGGCCGTGCTCATCGAGTTCGAAATCGCCGTGCCCAGTAGAAGTGCAGCGCCAGCGATACCCGTGCCGACGATGGCAAGGATCAGCGCGTATTCGGCGGCAGCGGCGCCGGACTCGTCTCGTACGAAGGAATTGAGAAAGTTGGTCATGGGAAAACCCCTATTCAAATACGTGGGCGAGCCGTCGGCGTTCGGCCCACGCAAACCTGAAATAATGGGCTCCGGCCTCTATTTCCGGTTGGCCCACCTCGCAGAGGGAATGCTGGAACCTGCGCGACCGTTATCTTGTCCGATGCGAGTGGCGCCGGACCAGCGCTTGGTTCCCTTGCGGGGATGCCCTTAAAATCGCTCATCCACGCGGTGGGTCAACGGGAATTTAAGACAAACGGAAATTTGGCGGATTTCAGCCACTTGCGCCTCCTTGTTTCTTGACGGATTTGGTTAAAAACCCTGCGAATCAGTCACTTTCCGTTAATCAGCGGCGCAACTCACGCCCCAGTAGCGAATCAGTTCCTCCGTAGCCTCTGAAACTAAAATCTCTCCCGAACTGGAACATAATCGCCCCCACAAGCATTTCGCCAAATCGTGCCTCGACGATAAACTTGCAACCGACTTGATCGGAACCCGCCGAAAACGGCATCGGAGAGGGGTTCGATGCCCCGATGCGGGACTCCCGATCCGGCTTTCTCCGCCGATCCCACAATCCAACCTGTTGCGCAACCAGCGGATTTACCATAAAACTACCGCCGCGGGCAGCACAGGGGTAAGTTATGCGCGGCAGTCCTGCTCTTTACTTCGCAGGCCGGATCAGTTCTTTCGGCATCTCGCGGGCCATGATCAAGCTGGCCGCGCAGTGGCGCGCGTGCCGCAGCGCCGCGGTCGCCCCGCTCACCGCGCTGATGCTGTTGCCGATCTCGGGCGCCCTGGCCTACGCCGTCGAGCTCGGATCGTGGCAGTACATGCAGCGCTCGGCCCAGAACGCGGCCGACAGCGCAGCCATTGCCGCAGCCACGGTCGATAGCGCCGGCGGCAAGTCGGGCACGACCACCTCGCTGCTCGAAGCCACGGCTGCCGCCGCGAAGTTCGGCTTCGTCGCTGGCACGGGCAGCACCACCCTGACCCTCGAGGACACCGTGGCGAACGCGGCCACCTTTTCCTGCCCCACCGGCGTGCCCGTCGGCTCGACCTGCTACCGCGCGACCATCACGACCCAGTTTCCGCTCCTGTTCTCGCGATTTATCGGCTTCACCGGCACCGGCGGCGGCAAGCAGCAGATCGTCTCCAGCTCGGTGGCGATCAACAAGGGCGGAGGCGTACTCAAGAACATCTGTGCCGGCAGTCTTTCACCCAACGGGACATCGTTCCAGAGCAATGGCGGTCCAAAACCCCAGATGGACGGGTGCATCCTCTATTCAAATGCGGGGATGACCTGCAATGGTCACGATCTGGGCGCGCTTGAGGGCGTGGCGGTAGGCACCAGCTCCGGCTGCGGCGCCACCCAGATGTCGGGAGCCCAGCCGCTGGATGTATCAGGCTACAATAGCCTCGCCAGCAACATCCCGACCAACACCTGCGGTAGCTACCCGCAACTCGCCAAGAGTGGCGGCAAGTACGTGTTTTCAAATAGTGCTGCGACCACGTCGAACACGATTTCCGGAAGCAAGGCCTGGACCGGAAACCAGGTTTTTTGTGGGGATGTTCAACTTGGCGGCAATGTGACGCTCACCGGATCCCAGACGGTGGTCGTAATTCAAAACGGACGCCTCGATCTCAACGGCTACACATTGCAGACTGCAGCCGGCACGGCTGCCACCATTGTCTTTTCAGGCACGAACGATCCCACATACTCGCACTATCCGACCAGCCTGTCTGGTGGCGGTACGCTGTCAATCAATGCCCCGAAGGATTCCTCTACGTCTCCGTGGAAGAATGTCGCCATGTACCAGGACCCGAACGTCACGACCAATACGAGCTTCACGTACACCGGCAATGACCCGACATGGAACATCGTCGGGTTGGTCTATCTGCCCAAGGCCGATGTGACGTTCGCCGGAGCTGTCAACAAGGATGCCAGCGTTGCCGCCTGTTTCAGCCTGATCAGCTACACGATCCTGGTCAACGGCACCGCGAACATCCTGAAGAACACGGCGTGTGATTCGTCCGGTATTGTCCTCCCTTCAGCCGGCGGTGGTGCGGTGATCCGCGAGAGGCTCGTGCGTTGAAGGCGCAGTGGGGCTTCCTGCGCGATTGCCGGGGCGCGGCGGCGGCGGAGTTCGCGCTCGTGTTGCCGCTGCTCGCCTACATTTTCCTCAATGTCGCCGATCTCAGCCTCTACCTGTGGAGCAAGATGCAGGTCGACCTCGCGGCGCAGGAGGCGGTCGGCTCGGCGCGGGCGCTGTGTGACGGCACCACCGCCGCCAAGGCCATCCCCGCCACCACCGGCTGCACCTCGCTCTCGACAACGATGACCAGCGCCGCGCAGTCCACCTCGCTGGGCAGCACCGTGACGCTGGGGACGGCCGGTGAAGCCTGGTATTGCACCACGAGCGCCGGCGCACTCACCCAGGTCGCCGCTGTTGGCGCGACGCCGCCGACCGATTGTTCGGCAACCTTGACCGGGAGCACGGTCGCGCCCGGCGACTACATCTCGATCACTGCCTCGCACACCTACAACCCGATCTTCCCCAGCGCGACGATCGCCGCCGCCCTCCCCTCGCCGATCACCAGCACCGCCTGGATGCGCCTGAAATGACCCCGCGTCGGCCCTTCTCCGCCATTGCCTTCCGGCGCGACCAGCGCGGTGCCACCGCTGCCGAGTTCGCCCTGATCGTGCCGGTGTTCCTCGCGCTGATCTTCCTCACGATCAACGGCGCGATCATGCTCTCGGCGGTGATCCAGACCCACTACGCGGCAGAGCGGGCGGCGCGCTGCCTCTCGGTGAACATCTCAAGCGACTGCACGTCCGGGGCGATCGATACCTACGCCAAGGGCTTCTACAACGGGCCGTCGCTCACCGGCATGCTCTTCACCGCAGACACCGCCGCAACCTGCGGGAGCCAGGTCACGGGGTCAGGCAGCTACACTCTTATCACGGGCCTGACGCCCACCACCGTCAACATCAGCGCGACGGCCTGCTATCCGAAAATCTGAGCTCGCAACGATAACAACAAAGGGGGTGCAATGCCGGACGCGGAACGGGCAACTGACGTGAGGCAGCCGTTAGGGAAACCGCAACCCCTTGTATGTATTCCACATTATATGAACCTCGAGTCGCCTCGCCGCCCGACCGACGCCATCCTTGCCATGGCCCGTCGCCGCGGCCGCCAACTGGCCGACGCGCTCGAGGCGCGCAGCCACCGGCTCGTTGCCGCGCTGGACCTGCGCATGGAGGGGATGATCGTCGCCTGGATCGCGATCGTGGTCGCCGGCGGCGTCATCAAGGTCGCGCTCGCTCCGGTGGCTCCGGTCGGTCTCGCCGCCACGCTCGTCACCTTGCTGCCCTACCTGCTCATCGCGGCCGCCCCGATCGCGGGCTACCGCCTGACCGCCGGGAGTTTCCCGACCGGCCTGATCTCGGCGCAGCCGCTGGTCCGGCTGTGCTGGTACGGCACCTGGCGCAAGGTCGATCCGATCGCCGCGCGGCAGAGCCCGTCGTTCGGGCCCAGCGGGTTCATGGCCTCGCTGCTGGCCGGCATTCTCCTCAACGTCCCCTTCCGCAGCTTCGAGTTCATGCTGTCGATCCCCGCCATGTCGCCCGGTTCGCCTGTATGGGCCACGCACCTGATGGTGGCGATGACCGCCGACGTCGTGATCATGAACTTCTTCTACATGGTCTGCTTCGTCATGGCGCTGCGCTCGGTGCCGCTGTTTCCGCGCATGCTCCTGTTCGCCTGGCTGGCCGACGTCACCCTGCAGTTCGGCATTGCCCACTATGCCCTCGCGGCGCCCGGCCTGCCGGCCAGCGTCGCGAGTGGGCTCCAGGTGCTGCTCGACGGCAACCTCAAGAAGGTGATGATCAGCGCCTTTGTCTGGCTGCCCTACCTGATCCTGTCCGAG
>Ga0068858_100005084_pt1 | contig 12890 bp, 10 predicted proteins | sample KBSSwiS12_FD_66589 | JGI IMG/M metagenome (GOLD analysis project Ga0068858, IMG submission 66589) | Switchgrass rhizosphere microbial communities from Kellogg Biological Station, Michigan, USA - KBS Switchgrass S1-2 | ecosystem: Host-associated > Plants > Roots > Rhizosphere > Soil ... | reverse complement strand
CGTGCCTCGCAACTTGTATTTGGACCCTATTCACCCTGGCCGGTTGCGTTTCGCGTCATGGGCCCGAACCTGGACAAAGACCGCGCGATTGCGGCGCAGGTACAGGCTGTCATGCTGGCGAATCCCCATACGCGGCAAGTAAATCAGGACTGGGGGGAACGCGCGCCCACTGTGCATTTTGTGCTCGACCAGCCCCGCCTGCAACTGATCGGCCTTACCTCCCAGGAGGCTGCCGAACAGATCCAGTTTCTTCTGACCGGTGCGCCAGTCACGCAGGTCCGCGAAGATATTCGAACAGTGGAGGTAATCGCGCGAAGTGCCGGAACAGACCGCTTCGATCCTAGAAAGCTGAACGACATGACTTTGATGAACCACTGGGGTAAGGCCGTTCCACTGAGCCAGGTCGGCCACATCGAGATTCGTCCCGAAGAACCGATCCTCAAGCGCCGTGATCGCTTACCGACGATTACTGTCGAGAGTGACATCGATGAATCGCTTCAACCCCCGCAGGTTTCTGCGGAGATTGAAAAGGCAATTCAGCCGATCATCGCAAGCCTGCCAGAAGGCTACAGGATCGCAACTGGTGGCAATGTAGAAGAAGCTGGGAAGGCGAACAAGGCCCTGGCCACGGTATTTCCCGTGATGATCGTGCTGATGCTTACGGTGATCATCCTCCAGGTTCGATCATTCTCCGCGATGTTCATGGTGGTTCTTACAGCGCCTCTCGGTCTCGCTGGCGTGGTTCCAACATTACTTCTCGTCCATCAACCATTTGGGTTCAATGCGATCCTCGGGCTGATCGCATTAGCTGGTATCCTGATGCGCAACACGCTGATCCTGATCGGTCAAATTGGGACAAATCAGGAGGAGGGACTTGATAGTTATCACGCGGTCGTGGAGGCCACGGTACAGCGATCACGTCCGGTAATCCTGACCGCCCTCGCAGCCGTGTTGGCTTTTATTCCTCTCACGTTCTCTGTCTTCTGGGGATCGATGGCATACACGCTGATTGGGGGCACTGCCGTCGGAACTGTGCTGACTCTCGTGTTCCTGCCTGCACTCTATTCCATCTGGTTTGGTGTAAGACCGACAGCAGTTCCGAGCGATAAAGAACAGGCAGTGATGACGCACGGATAGCCAAAAGGAGCCTCGATCATCAAGTGGCCCAACTTCAACATGGAAACCCAGGATCTTGTGATCCGCAGCGAAAGGGACTTATGAAACTCACTGGACGCACAATTCTCATTACGGGAGGCTCTGCTGGTATCGGCCTAGCTTTCGCTCTGAAGTTTCTTGAACTCGGCAATACGGTCATCGTGACTGGCCGCCGCCAAACCGTGCTCGATAAGGTGAAAACAAAATACCCAAATCTCTACACGATTCAAGGGGATGTCGCGGACACAGCACAGATCACCGCCCTCGCGGCTCATGTGAAGGCCAATTTCCCAAAGCTTGACGTCCTCATGAACAACGCAGGCGTCATGCTCCACAAAAACCTTCAGGTGCCAGCGGCCGACATCGACGGATTGATGACCGAGGTGAATATCAATGTAGGGGGAGTGATTCGCGCCACTTCAGCATTCATCGATATTCTCACCGCGAACCGGGGCACCGTTGTCAACGTGTCCTCCGCACTTGCGTTTGTCCCGTTGCCTTCTGCGCCGATCTACTGCGCCACGAAGGCGGCGGTTCACTCCTACACCCAGTCGCTTCGATTCCAATTGGAAGAGACCGGCGTGGAGGTTATCGAACTCATGCCGCCCGCGGTAAAGACAGAACTGACCGCAGACATGGACGAGGGAGGTTCCGTCAAGCTGATAACGACGGATGAGTTGCTCAAAATTTCCTTTGCAGCTTTGAAGGCCGGCAAGCTCGAGATCAGACCGGGGCAATCCAACCAGCTCGCATTTCTGCGCCGACTCGCCCCCGACTTCATCAATAGGCTGCTCTGGAAGGCTTCGAAGAAGCTGGTGCCAGTTGGCGTGGCGTAACGCCAGTGAAACCATCGCGGTGCACTTGGGTGACAGCGCGCGGCGTGGCCTGCGGACTGGTCACCCGGTTGCTAACCAGTGCGTAAAATATCTTTTCACATAATCTGGAGGAACTAAAAATGCTATACAGTTACAGCCACCACTATCAAGCGGGTAAAGTCCGCGTAATCAGATCTCCATTGAAAGCATGAGCGAGCTGAGACTCTTCCCGTGCGCGTCGAGACGCAGGGAGCGCGTCACGCTGTCGGTAGGCCTGCGCTGCAACACGAAGTTAAGGCTGCAAAGATTTGGAACGCAATATCGTGTGACCGGCCTCGTGATGTGTTCGCGGAATAGCTCGCTCACACGCTCCTCCGTCACGAGGTCAGCCAACAGCGCGTAGTCCTCATCGCGATAAGCGATCACGGAGATGTTAACCAGGTTGCCCTTATCGCCAGCGCGCGCATGCGCAATGGTTCGCAGCTTCATCATGCCACCTCCATCGAGATGGTTGGGGTGACGAGTTCGCGCGCGATGAGCGCCGGCATGATCGCGATGTTCTGCCGCACCGTGAGTGTAACTCCTGCGCCTGCGGCAGGGCCATTCAGATAGAGGCTCTCCACTTCACGTGTCAGGCGCTTCGCATCTATCTCGCGCCTGAATCGTGCAGCAGCGCGTAGCCGCACTTCGTAGGGTGCGGGCCAATCGGGGGGCATGCCGTGCATCGAGCTCAGGCCGATCAGGTCGATCCATAGATCCTCTGCACCAATCTGCGCGAGGCGTTTGTCGAGGATCTGTTGTGCTAACTTGGCTCTCGCCAGCGCGCCCAGTCCCGCATACGAGATCTGGCCTTCAGCGATCAATCCGTCATCAGTTCCAATTGAGACTTTGTAATCCCGCGGACTTGGCTTCCCCCTTGCGCCGGACACACGCATTGCGCCAGGTGATTGCTGCTCGAAACGGACCTCTGTGAAGTCAGCGATGACGTCGGGCGTTATGTACGAAGACGGGTTCAGGACCTCGTACAGTATCTGTTCGCGGCAGGTCTGTTGGGTGATGAGCCCGCCAGAACCTTCAACCTTGGTCAAGAGCGCAGAGCCGTCTTCGCATACCTCTGCCAGCGGAAATCCAAGTCGATCCAGATCCGGCACGTCTTTATATCCGGGATCCGCAAAGTAACCGCCTGAAAGTTGCCCAGCGCATTCCAGCAGGTGCCCTACTGCGGTGCCTTGGCCAATCAAGTCCCACGCTTCCGTGTTCCATCCAAACGCGTGAATCAGTGCTCCCAAGAAAAGCGAGGGGTCAGCCACTCTTCCCACCAGAACAACATCCGCACCGCGATCCAGCACCTCCGCCAAGGCGTCAGCACCTAAGTATGCATTCGCGGAGATAATCTTGTTGTTCTCTGGAAGCGGCTGATCGTCGAAGGGCCTGAAGGCATCTTTGAGATGCAGAACGTCATCCCCCTCGATACATGCAACACGTAATCCGTGAAGTCCCAGCCTTCGGGCGATCTCGATTGTTTCTCGCGCAGCCGCATGCGGGTTGGCCGCACCCATGTTGCTGATCACACGAACTCCGTTGCGGCAGCATGCCGGCAAAACAGCCTGCATGCGTTCGCCGAGAAGCGGATCGAAGCCACCGTTAGGATCTTCACGCTTGCGTAGCTGACTCAATGCGATGGTTCGCTCGGCCAGGCACTCGAAGACAAGGAAGTCGAGACGTCCTTTTTCGGCGAGTTCCACCGCGGGCTCAATCCGATCTCCAGAAAAACCCGCTCCCGCGCCGATTCTGATCTTCTTCATCCGCGCCCTCCTAAACGAACCCTCTCACAGTGGTATGACATGAAACAGGACGGCTGCGATCGTCATGACGACGGACGCTCCCAGAAGATATGGTCCAGCAAAACGCTGATGGGTGCTCAACTCGATTTCACTTAGTCCTGTAACAAGAAATGTCGCCGGCGTGAGCGGACTTACGGGGAAGCCGGTTGTCATCTGCCCCAGTAGTGCGGCTTCCGCGACGCTCGCCGCAGGCAGTCCAAAGCCCTGAACGGCGGCAGCAAGCACAGGGAGAATTCCGAAGTAAAAAGAGTCAGGATCGAACAACAGACTCAACGGCATGGCGACCAGGCCGAGCACGACCGGAATATGCGGCGCGAACGCTGGCGGTATGTGTGCGATGGACGCGTTCGCCATGGCGGCGAGCATGCCGCTGCCTTTCAGTATCCCCGTGAACACGCCTGCCGAGCAGAGAATGGCACACATCGACAGCGCAGCTTTCGCATGCCGATCAATCGCCGCGCTCTGTTCGCGCACTGATCTGAAATTGAGGAGCAGAGCCAGCGTCGTGCCCAGCATGAACGCGATTGCCGGCTCAACCTTGCCGCTGATCACCATGCTGAGAACTGCGAAGGCGAGAATCAAATTGCAGGCCAAGCGAACACGCGAACCTGGAGCAGCGATCGTGGCAGTTGCGCTCGCCGGCATGAACTTTGAATTCGTCTGTCCAATGCGCCTGCTTTCTCTACGTCCGAGATACACAGCAACAGCAAAAACATAGACCAGGCCCACGATCTGAACAGGAATCAAAGGCCTGAACAATGCTATGGGAGTGGTGTGGAGCGCGGTGGCAGCGCGAATTGTGGGTCCCGTCCACGGCAGAAAGTTCACGCCTGCCGCCAACGATACCGCGCATGCCAGGATTCTGCGATCCATCCCGAGTTCTTGATAGAGCGGCAGCAAAGTGGGAATCGCAACCAGAAAGACAACTGCGCCGGAACCGTCGAGGTGTAGAAATAGCGCCAGTAGAGCAGTTCCCGGAACGATGAGCACAGGGTTTTTGCCGATCCCGCGCAGCAGGATTTTGACAAAGGGCTCAATGGTCCCCGCATCGGTCAATACGCCGAAGAACAAGATGGCAAAGAGGAACATCGCCACTACGGGCGCCATTGATACCAGCCCGGAGAGCGCAAATTGCGCGGTCCTTAATCCGAAACCGGCCGCCACGCAGGCGGTTACCGGGAGCAGGAAGAGTGCAACCAGCGGCGATACGCGGCGGCTGGCGATCGCCACGATCATGCCGAGGATAGTGATCAGACCCCAAATGGCAAGCATGCTCAGCGACCGTTGGCGCAGCCCTTTCGCGAATAGTGCGAGTATAGAGAGCGTTGTATCAATATGTACATTGCATAAATCAGAAGCCTATAATCTCGATTTCCGATGATTCATGAGCTTCGTCACATTCGTGCTTTTCTCAAAATTGCCGAGACGCGCAACTTCACACGCGCTGCCAACGACCTGCATGTTTCGCAGTCGGCGTTGACCGTCCAGGTGCAACAACTCGAGGAGAGCCTGGGCGTCCGTCTATTCGACAGGAACAAGCGTGGAGTGACTCTCACTGCCGCCGGCAAGGATGTGTTCGGCCCGCTGCAACGTTTATTCAATGATGCGCAGACCATCGTTGAACATGCACGCGACCTGAGTTCCGCCTCAACTGGCTTTGTGTCCATCGCTGCTCTTCCCACCGTTTGCTCGGGGCCGCTTCCAGAGCTGGTGCGAAGCTTCCTCAACGATTATCCGGGCATCTGCGTGCAAATCTCCGACGTGATCGCGGAACGCGTGCGTGAAGCTGTGCTCAAGCGAGAGGTTGACTTTGGAATCGGGACCCTCCGCGGGCGCGATGCGGAGCTTCGTGCGACTTTCCTGTTTCAGGATCGTCTGGTTGTCTTTACGCCTCCGGGGCACCCGCTCTCGGGTAAGCACACCGTCACACTTCGCGAAGCATCAGCTCACGGTTTAATCTTGCCGGGGCGGGAGAGCAGCGTGAGAGATGCAGTTGAGGTCATTGCACATCGCGAGCGGCTGCTCCTCGACATACGCTACGAGACAAATTTCATGCCGACTGCCCTGGCATTCGTTCGCGCCAATTTGGGGATAGCCATTCTGCCGGAGACGGCAGCCGCCACTGACACTTCGGACTTCATCATGATTCCACTGAATAACCGGTTTTCGAACCGCCAGATTGACCTGCTTCGGAGAAGAGATGCCACTCTATCTCCGGCCTCCGAGAGCCTGGTGCGCCATCTCTTGCACAAACTCCATGCTAGAAAGCGCGAAGATCGCAGCGCAGCTTCCGCGAATGTGAAAAGGAAGCTAAAAAAATAGGTAATCGGCAAATCCGATTGCTCCGTTCGAATCAATGAATTGTACTCATGCTTCCGGGCGCTGTTATAGTCGCGTGCATCGCACCAATCAGCAGTTCCGGAGGCAATGATGGATGGTTTGAAAAGGCTCGCCGTGGCGGCAATCGCTGTACTAGCAGTGCCCCCCTTGTTTTCGCAGACCGGCGTAGTCGGCACCGATTCAGGCAAGTTGCAGGGCGTTACGCAGGGGCCTGTCGAATCCTTCAAGGGGGTGCCATTTGCAGCGCCTCCCGTCGGCGAACTTCGCTGGCGCGCTCCACTGCCTGTGCAGCAGTGGACCGATGTGCGGCAGGCCAACGCCTACTCCGCAGATTGCATGCAGGTGCCATTCCCCAGCGACGCTGCTCCGCTCGGCACAAAGCCGGCGGAAGATTGCCTTTACCTGAATGTGTGGCGTCCCGCCGGCACGAAGGCGGACGCGAAGCTGCCGGTCATGTTCTGGATATATGGTGGTGGCTTCGTCAATGGAGGCAGCTCGCCCGCGGTGTATGACGGTAGCAAATTCGCCGAACAGGGCGTGGTCTTTGTCAGCGCCAATTATCGACTTGGCCGCTTCGGCTTCTTCGCGTTTCCTGAGCTCACGAAGGAGAACGCCGACGGAATGGTTGGCAACTACGGCTTTATGGACCAGATTGCCGCGTTGAAGTGGGTTCAAAAGAACGTCAGCGCGTTCGGCGGCGATCCATCCAACGTGACCGTATTTGGCGAATCTGCGGGCGGATTCTCGGTAAGCATGTTGCTCACCTCGCCTCTGTCGCACGGATTGTTTTCGAAGGCGATCATTGAGTCCGGCGGCGGCCGCACCAACCTCGGTGGACAGCGTTACCTCAACACGTCTCTGCCGAACGGGCCTCCCTCGGCTGAATCAGTGGGAATCGAACTCGCACGCAGCCTGGGAGTGGATGGAACCGATAAGGACGCCCTCGATAAGTTGCGGCGTCTCTCCGCCGAAAAAGTGCTCGGCAATCTCAACATGGCAACGATGAATCAACCGGGATATGCAGGCCCCTTTATCGACGGCCGCGTGGTCCTATCCGATCCGCAATCTGTCTACCTGTCCGGCGCCGGCTGGCACGTCCCAGTAATGATCGGGACCAACAGCATGGATATTGGCTTCGGATTTGCGCGTAATAAGGAAGAGCTGTTCTCGCCATTCGGTGCTGATCGCGAGAAGGCGATCGCTGCTTACGATCCAACCGGAAAGGGGGACCTGCGCGCCGTGCAGTACCAGGTTTCCATGGATCGATTTATGGTTGAGCCCGCTCGTTTCGTTGCGAGCGTATTCGCTTCGGAAGGCCTCCCTTCCTACGTGTATAGGTTTTCCTATGTCGCAAAGTCCATGCGCAGCAAATGGCCCGGTGCGCCCCATGCAACCGAGATACCTTTTGTCTTCGATACCGTGCAAGCAAAGTACGGCAATGAGCTCGCGCCCGTGGATGAAAAGATTGCGCAGGCCATGCTGAAGTACTGGGTGGCCTTCTCCAAGACGGGCGATCCAAGCACGGGCAACACGCCGGCCTGGCCGCGGTACTCGCCCGCAACCGACATGGTGATGGATTTCACCGAGAACGGTCCGGTAGCCGAAAGGGATCCACTTAAAGCGAGGCTCGATGTTACGGCTGCATACGTAACGAGCTCCGCTCCTGCGTCGGCACCGAAGCTTCCACCCCGTCGATAGGCGGACGGCCAGGAATAAGTGGACCCCAATCGCGCCACCCTCAGCAACCTCAGGATCGGCGCGAGCTGCGAATAAAGCGATTTATTTTAGGTTGCTTGAGCGGCTCTGGAATGGGTATAGTCGAGAGTTCCGCGGACCCTTGGCAGCAAGCAGGGGCGGACATCTTGAGAGGCAATTCGAATGAGGTATTCAGAGATCGGAACTGTCGTGCTCGTAGTATTTTCGATTGCTTCACAGGCGCAGTCTGATTCATCGAACCACTGCGCCGCGAGATCACGAATTCCGAACTGGTTCCGGCGGGGAAAACCATTGCGCCTGCCTATCCCGGGGCATCGGCCGTCGGACCTCTAACCGCGCATTGCCGCGTTGACGGCAGGCTCAACCGCCGCAAGGGCGCTGATGGTGTAGAGTTCGGGATCGGGTTTTCAGTAGCCCTTCCGGAGCCGAGCGCATGGATCGGGGACTTCGTGATGCAGGGCGGCGGTGGCGGCAACGGTGTAGTGGCATACCCCACCGGAGCGAGCTACACAGGAGACAAGCCAGCGCTTTCTCGCGGCTTCGCTGTTGCAAGCACGGACTCTGGACACAAGGCGAAGACCGGCGGTTTCGACTTCAGCTTTATGCGCGACCAGCAGGCTTATCTGGATTTCGCATACATGGCCAACGCTGAGGTCGCGGGAGTGGCCAAGCAAATCATCGACCGCTATTACACGAAGCCTGCGGCCCACTCTTATTTCGTGGGGTGCTCCACAGGCGGGCGAGAGGGCATGATCCTGTCGCAGCGTTTTCCGACGGTGTTCAACGGCATTGTGTCGGGCGATCCTGCGATGCGTACGGGCCTGTCGAACCTCGCGATTGCACAGTGGATTCCGGTGGCCTACAACCAGGCGTCGCCCAAGGACGCTTCCGGTAAGCCGGAGATCGACAAGTTTTTGACTGAGACGGATCGCAAGCTCTTTATGGATGGCTTGATGAAGCAGTGCGACGGGCGCGATGGCGTGGCGGACGGCATGATCTTCGATCCAATCGGGTGCGACTTTGATCCCGCGGTGCTCGCCTGCAAATCGGGGCAGGCGGAGAGGTGCATCGCGCCTGAAAAGATTGCGGCAATCAAGAAAGCGTTCGCGGGGCCCAGGAATACCTACGGAACGCAGGTCTACCCTGGCTTTCTTTACGACGCGGGTATTGCTTCGACAACCGGCATACCCGGTTTGCTGGCGCTGAGCAAGAATGGTCTGTTCGGCCCGTACACCACCGCTACTCAACTCGATGTGGATGCCGCTGCGCTGCATGCGTCGGATCCGCTGGTTGAGCCAGCATCAACAAACCTGTCTACGTTCTCGCAGAACGGCGGGAAGCTGATCTTTTTTCACGGCGACAGCGATCCGTGGTTCTCACCGCTCGACACGCTCGGATACTACAGGTCGCTGGCCGCAACGAATGGCGGAGCGGACAAGGTGGCGGAGTGGAGCCGGATGTTCCTTGTGCCGGGAATGGCTCACTGCGGAGGCGGCCCGTCGTTGGATCACTTCGACATGCTCAGCGCACTCGTTGGGTGGGTAGAGAAGGGCGAGGCGCCCGAGTCGGTGGTTGCCACTGGCAGCGCGTTTCCGGGACGCAGCCGCCCGCTGTGCGCCTATCCAAAACACGCGCAGTACACCGGAAGCGGAGATACACAGGACGCTCGAAACTTCCAGTGCCGGTGAGGACTACTGCTCCCGCGAGAGGCTTGCGTACACGTTCATCGTTCGTTCGACCGGCGGTGCTTCGAAGAGTTGTTGAAAACGAAGTGGAGTTCACAGGAGTGTCGAATAATGCCAACGATGCCGGAATTATTCACTAAGACGTCGAGGCGGCCGAACTCCTGACGGATGCGCTCGGCCGCCGCAGCAATCGATGTTTGATCCGTCACATCGAGTTAAATGGCATGGCCCTATCGCCGATTTTTTCGGCTGCTTCACCGTTTTCGTACTTCCGTGAGCCGATCAGAACGGTGAGGTCGTGGCCTGCGAGATCCTTGGCAATCTGCAGCTCTATTCCCTTGTTGGCTCCGGTAACGAGAGCGACGCGATTCTCCGACATTTGGAACTCCTTTTTGATTCGGGTACGGGCATGAGCTACAGCAGCCTCGCCGGATGATCTGCTCCCTGGTGGACTGATAGAAGCATCGACTTCGGCAGAGCGGCTCCGCCGAGGTCCTCCCAACTAGGGACGTATGGAAAAGACAACCTTGCCGATGTTTTGGGTCTCATGCTCGTCCCACAGGGTTTCAGGGGACCAGAGCGTCTTTACCGCAGCAATTTGCGGCTTAACCTTGCTCTTCGTGACCAGAGCCGCGAAGGCGTCCAGCCCTTCTGTTGTGACATTCGTCTCGACGAACTTGGCTTCGATGCCGAGGCGTTCTGCTTCTTCTTCGATCGGCGGCCGGTTCGCGGTCACAGCAACACCGCCTTTCTTCACGAGTGCGTAGGACGGCACCACCGTGTCTCCTCCGACGAGGTTGAGCACGGCGTCAACCTTCGGGATGTCTTCCAAGCGCTGCTTTGACGTGTCGATGACAGGCTCGGCTCCCAGATCCTGGAGGGCGGAAGCTTTGCTTCCCCGAGCAGTCGCGATGACTTTGACACCAGAGTTCTTCGCCAGTTGAATCGCCAGCGTGCCGACTCCGCCGGAAGCGCCAAGAATGAGCAGCGTCTGTCCGGCCCTGACCTTCGAGAGACTCAGCATCTGCGTAGCCGTCTGCCCAACGAGCGCGATCGCCGCTCCCACTTCAGCAGAGATCGAAGTGGGCCGATGAGCAAGACTCGCAGCGTTCACCAAAACAAACTCCGCGTATGCACCGGCTTCTCTGGTGTAGCCAAACACTTCATCGCTCACCTTGAAGTTGGTGACGCCTTCGCCAAGGGCAGCGACGCGGCCGGCAACATCACCTCCAGGTGTCCACGGAAACTGAAGCTGGAAGACTTGGCGCAGGAAACCCTGGCCACGTCCAGGATCGACGCCATTCATGCTCGTGTAGAAGTTTTCGACTAGTACCTGTCCCGGCGCCGGAGTGGGAACGGGAACTTCGTCGATGTGAAGAGGTGCTCCGTAGTCACTGATGCGTAGTGCTTTCATTGTCATTCTCCCTCTGAACCTTTGAATGTGATGTGTTAGCGCTGCTCGCTTTTTGACCATTCGGCAGTGGCTTCCTGCACAAAGGCCTCGTACGTTCGAGGGGCGTGGCCCAGCAGCTTTGTCACGCGGCTTACGTCCGCTTCGGTCGAGGCGAACCCGCGTTCTACGTAGCCCTCCAGCATGGTTCGCATGTCATAGGCCATCCATCCCGGAAGCTGCGTGCTCATCTGCTTCTCCCAGGCGTCGAAGTCGTGGCCCGTGTAGAAGATCTCTTTACCGAGCGCTTTGCTCCACAGTGCCGCGTTGCCAGGGCCGCTGATCTGGGACGAGCTCACAAGATCGTAGGTTTGTCCTTCGTGACCTGCCTCAGCAAGCGTGATTGCTGCCGCTTCGGCCAAATCGCGTGAATCGATTGCGGAGATACCCGCCGTGCCGATCGGCATGGGATAGATCCCCATCTGCTGTAGGAGAGGCTTGACCGTGAGATCGTTCTGAAAGAAGTAGCCTGGACGGAGGATGGTAAACGGGACGCCGAACTCGCGGAGCGCGTTTTCGACTGCGACCTTTGAGGCAAAGTGGGGTACGTCACGGAAACGGTCGGCTTTATAGACCGACACATAAGTCACATGCTTGATTCCAGCCCGCTTCGCAATCCCATAGGTAATGAGTGCCTGCGTGAGTTCGTCGGCGACGACAGCATTCAACAGGAAGAGCTTATCGATTCCTTTGACGGCTGTGCGGATGGACTCGGGATCGGTCTGATCACCGGCAACGACCTCCACGCCAGAAGGAAGCTTCGCTGCCTCTGGCTTGCGGACCAAGGCCCGAATCTCGACACCACGTTTGTGCAGATTCTTCACAACCTCCCCGCCCACATTGCCGGTTGCGCCTGTAATAAGAATCTTCATTGAATCTCTCCTTCGTGCCGCCGTAATGGGGCCGGTACGATACAAGAGACGTCCGGGCGTGTACCCGCGAGTCAACCTTTCATGGAAAGCATGATTCCATAATTGGAACAATGAAACCGGTCGTGACGGCTACAACCCCGGGGAGGCAGCCGGCTCCCTAACGGATTGAAGTTACGTTGTTCAACGCGGCTTCGAAATTCTCGTTCATAAAGGAGGCGAGCTTACGAACACGTTTGGGCTGTAACTCAGAAGGCGTCACGGCAAAGAGATGCGCTGGCGTGCCTTCCCAGTCACTAAGTACTCTGACGAGGCCATCTCCGAATCCTGGATGGAACGCAAGGAAGTCCGGAAGCGGTGCTATGCCCATGCCTTCCTTCGAGAATCTTGCGAGCATTCCGACCGAGTTCGCCATGGCGGATCCGCTCACCGTGACTGTCCTGCGATCGCGTCCGCGATGCAGCTCCCAATTGTTGACCGGTTCTCCGTGCACGAAGCGAATACATGAATGATCGCCCAGGTCTTTTGGTTCTTGGATATTTTTATGTTTTCGCAAATATTCCTTAGAGGCGAACAGGCGACGCGCAAATGTCCCGATCCGGCGCGACCAGAACGAGGAATCCGGCAGGCGAAGTTGATGTCCCACCCAGATGGCCATATCAAGGCTCTCTGCAAGGAGGTTCGGATGGCCGCTGATCGATAGGACCTCAATCGAGGTGCCGGGGTTTTCGTCCATATATCGCGCGAACAGCGGAAGGAAAATGGTCTGTGCCAGATCAAACGGTACGCCCAACCGGATATGCCCAGATGCTTGATGGGCAATCCCCGCAACATTCTCCTGGATGCGCTTCGCTTCGGTGACGAGGGTTTTGGATTGCTCGTAACAAGCATTGCCTGCGTCCGTTAACGCGAACGTTCGTGAAGAGCGGTGGATAAGCTGGAAGCCTAGCTCCTGTTCGAGCGCACTGATGCGTCGCGAGAGAGTCGATGCGGGCATTCCCAACGCGACCGCCGCC
>Ga0068858_100005080_pt1 | contig 12896 bp, 13 predicted proteins | sample KBSSwiS12_FD_66589 | JGI IMG/M metagenome (GOLD analysis project Ga0068858, IMG submission 66589) | Switchgrass rhizosphere microbial communities from Kellogg Biological Station, Michigan, USA - KBS Switchgrass S1-2 | ecosystem: Host-associated > Plants > Roots > Rhizosphere > Soil ... | reverse complement strand
GTCGCCATGCGGGCGCGGAATCCGTGACGCCGCTTGCGGACGAGGTTGCTCGGCTGAAAAGTGCGCTTCATCGCTCATGCCTTAAATCAAAGAAAAAGGGCCGCCCCGAAGGCAGCCACTGTCGGGCGCGCCGATAGTCGAGGGTGGCCGCGAAGTCAATTCCCGCCTCCCGCCTGATCGGCCTTGGCGAGCCGCTCGCGCCGCTTCGCAGAGCGCCGGCGAAGGGCCCAGTCGGCCCAGCGCCCGGCCTTGGGCTGCCAGCGCTTGAACTTCACATAGTGCCGCTTCGCCCACAGGCTGGTCTTGAGGATCAGCGCAAGGCCCGGTGCGATCAGGAATACTCCGCCGGGCCCCGGGATCGGCGCGACGGCAAACCCGGCGATGACCAGCAGGACTCCAACAGCAAACAGCGTCCATTCGACGACTGGGCTGTCCATGAACTTCCGCCATTGAGCTCGACTGATCATGCGTGTTGATGTGGTGACACACTGACGTTCACGCAAGCGTCTTGCGGGAAAGGCACACAGCGGTCTAGCTTCGGTCTGCCGAGCTAGGGGGAATTCTGTTCAGTGCTGCATGTTGTGGGGGCGGGGCCTGATGGCCGCGACCGTCGCCACCGTCGCTTACCTCGGCCTCGAAGCCCGCGCTGTGGAGGTGCAAGTCCAGCTTTCGGCCGGCCTCCCCGCATTCATCATCGTCGGCCTTCCCGACAACGCCGTGCGCGAAAGCCGCGAGCGGGTTCGAGCTTCGCTTGCGGCGATCGGCCTCGCGCTTCCGCCCAAGCGGATCACGGTCAACCTGTCGCCTGCCGACCTCCCGAAGGAGGGTTCGCACTACGATCTTCCGATCGCGCTCTGCCTGCTTGCGGCAATCGGAGCGACCGACGCGGAAGCGCTGTCGCACTATGTCGCGGTCGGCGAATTGTGCCTCGACGGTCGAATCACCGCCTCGCCAGGAGTGCTGCTTGCAGCAATCCATGCTTCGTCGGCGGACAAGGGCCTGATTTGCCCCGCCGCGCAGGGGAGCGAGGCGAGCTGGGCCGGTGAGCTGGATGTGATCGCGGCGCCCGACCTGCTGGCCCTGCTCGCACACCTCAAAGGCACGGCCTTGCTTCCGGCGCCGCCGCAGGCGGAGGCCGAGCCGCCCGACAGAGGGCCCGACCTCGTCCAGGTGAAAGGCCAGGAAGTCGCCAAGCGCGCGCTCGAGATCGCGGCGGCCGGCGGGCACAATTTGTTGATGAGCGGCCCTCCCGGAGCTGGGAAGTCCCTGCTCGCGGCCTGCCTGCCGGGGATCCTGCCGCCGCTCCAGCCATCGGAAGCGCTCGAAGTGTCGATGGTCGCTTCGGTCGCGGGCGAATTGAACGGAGGCAAGATCCGGCGTCGAAGACCGTTCCGTTCTCCGCACCACAGCGCTTCGATGCCGGCGCTGGTCGGCGGCGGCTTGCGGGTCCGCCCGGGCGAAATCAGCCTCGCCCACCTCGGAGTCCTGTTCCTCGACGAGTTGCCCGAATTCCAGCGCACGGTGCTCGATTCGCTCCGGCAGCCGCTCGAAACCGGATCGGTCAGCGTTGCCCGCGCCAACACTCACGTCACCTTTCCGGCGCGGGTCCAGCTTGTCGCCGCAATGAACCCATGCCGCTGCGGCCATCTCGGCGACCCCTCGCTCGCCTGCAGCCGGGCACCGCGCTGCGCTGCGGATTATCAAGCGCGCGTATCGGGGCCTTTGCTCGACCGGATCGACCTCCACGTCGAAGTGCCAGGAGTCACTGCCGCGGATCTCACCTTGCCGCCGCCGGCCGAGGGCAGCGCAGAGGTCGCGCGCCGGGTCGCCGCGGCCCGCGGGCTCCAGGCCAATCGGTACAATGGCTCGGGCGTCAGGACGAACGCCGAGGCCGACGGCGAGCTGCTCGATACGGTTGCGACCCCCGACGATCCGGGCCGCAAACTGCTCGCCGACGCCGCCGCGGCGATGCGCCTGTCGGCTCGCGGTTTCCATCGAGTCTTGAGAGTCGCGCGCACCATCGCCGACCTCGCCGGTGCCGAGGGTGTCGGGCGAATCCACGTCGCCGAGGCCCTGAGCTATCGCCGCCAGGCCCCGCGCAATTGAAAATTTCATGGCTTAGTGCATGATCCGGTCGCGCCCGAGTGCGCAGGGGGGCAGTCACAATGTTCATCATCCAATCCGCGCTGCAGACGCTGAAGAAGTATGCCGATTTCAAGGGCCGGGCGTCGCGCGAGGAATTCTGGTGCTTCTTCGCATTCGTCATCATTGCGAATGCGGTCGCAAGCCTAGTCGGCCTTCTGTTGGGTTTCGGGGCTGCGCTTTCCGGGATCGTGGGGGCCTTGCTGATCATTCCACAGCTGGCCGTGGCCGTCCGCCGGATTCACGATCTGGGGAAGAGCGGACGCGAGCTCCTCGTTCCGTGCATCATGTTGCTTGCGGTCCCTCTCGCCTTCGCCTTTCGTGGGATCTTGCCGAAGATCGTCGCGCTCGGTTTTCTCGGCATCACGCTGCTGGTGTTCGCGAACCTGCTGACCTTGTTCATCAAGAAGGGGTCGACCATTCCGAACCGCTACGGCGCGGCGCCAACGGCCTTCTCTTTCGCCAACTAATCACGCCGCGGCGCGCGAACTCATCGTTGCGATTGCGGTCTGATTCGCTAAGCGTGAGGGTTAGACGGGGGGAACAATCATGAACGACTATTTGAGCTTCAATAAATTCGTGACGCCGATGTTGATCCAAGTCATCTTCTGGATTGGCATTGTCATCATTGTCCTAGCCTCTCTTGGCATGATGTTCGGCGCCAGCTCCACGCCCTACGGCGGCGGTGGGATGTTCCTAATCGGGCTTTGCTATCTAGTTTTCGGGACTCTGTTCTGGCGCGTCTGGTGTGAAGTCATGCTCGTAATTTTCCGTATACTCGATGAGCTGCGGCTGATCCGCGCCGGCAAGGCTGACGGTCAATAACCTTCGCCAGTTGCCGCCTGGGGTGCGCGCCGCTACCTAAACCGGCGCGTGCCCCTGTGGCGGAATGGTAGACGCGCTCGACTCAAAATCGAGTTCCTTCACCGGAGTGTCCGTTCGAGTCGGACCAGGGGCACCATCGTCGCCCGTGACGTTTCGGACGACTTGCGCGAATTTGGCTGCGCCGACTTCGGCCGAAAAGCGCGCTTCTATCGTCGCGCGAGCCGCCGCGCCCATTTGCTGGCGCAGCTGGCGCGACCTCGCGAGGGTGAGCAGCGCCGACACGAAATCGTCGTCGGTACCGGCAAGGAAGCCATTCTTTCCGTGCTCGATGATTTCCTTGTTCACTCCGACCGGTGAGATCACGACCGGTCGTCCCGTCGCCATGCATTGCAAGGCTTTGAGGCCGCACTTCCCCCGCGCGACTTCGTTGTCCGGAAGCGGCATGATTCCGACGTGGCAGTCTCCGATTTCCTGAGCTTCGCGCTCCTCGGACCAACTCACGAACCGCATTTGCGCCCCGGCGATCGGCCGCTCCGGCGGCACATTGCAGATGACCTTCACAACCAGAGGGACCTCGGACGCGAGCCGTTCGAGCGGTACTCGGGCGTATTCGAAATGGGCGAGCGTGCTTGTCGAACCGGTCCAACATACGACGAACGGCCGTTCGGCCGAGGGCTCCGGCACGACCGGGTAGTTGGCGAGTTCGATCGTCGTGGGAACGACGAAGACCTTGTGGTTCACGCGCCGTGCGTAGTCGGCGAGGAACGCGTTGCCGGCGCTGACCGCGCTCGCGATGCGGCAGATCGTGCGGGTCTTTCCGAAGAAATGGAGCCGGGAGAAAATGCCGTGACGCATTTCCTGCGCCGGGGACCAGATCGAATCGTCGAAGTCGAATATGATCGGCTTGCCCGACCAGGCGAGCAGCTGCTCGTAGATCGCGGGGCCGATCAGCGCCGCCTCGCGATGGACGACGACCGCGTCGTAATTCCTCGCGTCGAGCAGGACCGTCGATCGGCGGAAGAAGTCCCCCGCGACAAGCAACGCCTTCGCGACGTGGCGGCCCGGTTTGTAGAGGATGGCAGCCAGCCGCCTGGATTCGAAGGGCGCGAAATCGAGCCTGATACCGTGATCCCGAGCGAGGTGAGGAGCCCATTGCTCGAGCCGGAACCGCTGGCTCGGTGAAAGTCCCCGCGGCTTGCTGGCGAGGACCAGCACGCGGCGCTCACGAAGCCCGTCAGCTCGCTGCTGCTCAGCGGCGCCCATCGGTCAGGTCAAAACAGCCGCTTCGACCAGGTGTCCGGCGTGCTCTCATTCACGATTTCGAGGTCGAGATGATATTTGAACGGCCGCACGCCGCGGTGGCTGATCCAGTCGATCATCTGTCCGACACCCTCCTCCAGCCTCACCTTCGGCTCATAGCCGAGCAGGCGCCGTGCCTTGTCCGCGGAGCAATTGGCAAGCTCAACCTCTTGCGGCCGGCCTTTCATGTGGACCGGTTCAATGTCGAACTGGATCAGCCGCGCAACCATCGCCGCCAGATCGCTGATCGTGACGAATTCATCGTCCGGGCCAATGTTGATCACTTCCCCTGCGCAGGCTGGATCGAACGCCATCTGCTTCATCGGATCGATGTCGTCCGTGACGTAGCTGAAGCAACGCTTCTGCGTGCCGTCGCCGTAGATTACCGGCTGGCGGCCCTGGAGCATCAGGTTGATGAAGATGCTGGGCACGTTGCGGTACGGGTCGTCATATTTCTGGCGCGGCCCATAAATGTTGTGCGGCACCGCGATCACCCATTCCATTCCATGGGTCTCGGCCAGGTTCCGAAGCATCAGCTCGGACGTGTATTTGCCGATCCCGTAGGGGTCCTGCGGACGCGGGACCATATCCTCGGTGAAGGGGACCTCGTTGGTCCCGTAGCGCGCCATCGACGAGCACATGACGAAGCGCCGGACCCCGTTGGCGATCGCCGCCGAGATCATCGCGGTCGAGGCGCCGACAATGTTCTGGGTAATCAGGTGGGGCGAGAAGACCGATAAGCCCTCGTAGGCGGTCGCCGCGCAGTGATAGACGATGTCGACGCCCTTCATATGGGGCCGCAGCTTGTCGAATTCGTTGCAATCGAACTGATAGAATTCGACTCCCTCGGGGACGTTGTCGAGATAGCCGCCGATCATATTATCGTTGCCGATGACCTCATGACCGTCCGCGAGGAAGGCATCGGCGAGGTGGCTGCCGAGAAACCCGGCGACGCCCGAAATGAAGATGCGCTGCTTCTGCACGGGAGCGAACTCTTCCCACTGGTGATGAGGGGCCGCAACTAACGGGGCGCTGTTCAGTTGCCAACGGGGCCCGACAGCTGGCGGTAGATACGGTCGTACCGTTCGATGCCGATCTCGACGTCGAAGCATTGCGCGGCCGTCCGGCGGCGCCCAGGCGCATCATTTGCGTGGGCATCGAGCTCGGCCAGCGCGCGGACATAGGCTTCATCGCTGAATTCCGTGACCGCAACGCCGCAAGCCGTTCGGCCGATGATATCCGCGACGTCGCCGACTCCGGCATTGGCGACGATGGGCAGCCCCACTGCGAGCATTTCGCCCATCTTGGTTGGCGAGCAGCCCAGGGCCGAGAAGGACGGCTGCTTGAACGCGATCCCAAGGTCCGCTGCGGCGAGCAGGGACGGGACGTCGTCCCGGCGCGCCGGGCGGATAAGGAGCTCGCCTTTGTCGATCTCCCGCCGCGAAGCCTCGGCCCGGATCGCGCCGGCTTCTTCCCGCGTCACGAACAGGAAACGGGCGCCAGGATGCCGCGCCCGATAGACCCGGAAGAAATCGAGCATCTCGCCGAGCATGTAATTGCCGCCGAGCGAGCCGAGATAGACAAGAACGCGCGAGTCGCTTTCGATCCCGAGCTGCCGGCGGGTCGCGCGCCGCGCTTCGGGACCGGCACTCCCGAAAAGTTTGACGTCTACGCAACACGGGATGACCGCAACGCGATCCTCCTCGCCGCGAAGCTCGGGGCGGCGCAGAAGCTCCGACTTTCCCACCTCGGTCAGGCTCACGATAGCGTCGGATTCTGCCAGCACGCGGCTCTCGATCTGCTTGAAGTAGCGATAGACCAGCCAGAACAGCGGGTTCCCGAGATCCCAGTTTTTCCCTTCCGTTTTCTCCTCGGGCCAGAAGCCGCGCATGTCGAACAGCAGGGGGATGCCGGCGCGGCGTTTCAGGCTGAGCGCGGCGGCTGCCGGAATGTAGCTTCGGCAATGGACGAGGTCGAAGGTTCGGGAACGGTTCAGCTGCACGGCGGCCCGCCGCAGCATCGCAAGGTCGAACGCTGAGGAAAGGACCGGCGGGCTCTTGTGATAGCGCAGCGGCTGCCAGTCGAGGCCGTTCGAACCGCAGACCTTGCGGATCGCGTCGCCCTCTTTATCCATCGCCGCGCGTTTCTCGCAGCTGAGGATGGTGATCCGGTGTCCGCATTGGGACAGCCCGGTGAGGTAAGGAAGGACCTGCGATTGCCCGAGCGGATCGGTGAGGCCGTCGTAGGTGACGTAGAGAACACGCGCGGCCCCACGGCCGTGATGTCGGTCGCTCCTGCCGCTGCTTTCCATGGCGGAGCGCATATGGTCAAAAGCCGATCGTGGTAACCCTCATCAGCCCGGAGACTGGTCTGCCACTGCGACCGGATCAACGCGCGCTGATCGATGATGCGGGAAGCCGTTTCGTCGTCAGCAAGGGGATTCCGCGGATCTGCGATCACGAAAATTATTCGGAGAGCTTCGGGCTGCAGTGGAATCGCTTCCCCAGAACCCAGCTGCAGAGCCAGGGGGACCGGCAAAGCGAGGAGCGCTTCTTCCTCGAAACGGGTTGGACTCCCGACGATCTCGCCGGAAAGGATGTGCTCGAAATTGGCTCGGGCGCCGGTCGCTTCACTCGAGTCGTGCTGCAGCGGACAAAGGCGCGCCTCTGGTCCGTCGACTATTCAACTGCGGTAGAGGCCAATCTTGCCAACAACGGCGCGATCGCGCCCGACCGGCTGTGGCTGTTCCAGGCGAGCATCTACGAATTGCCGTTCCCGGACGGCAGTTTCGATAAGGTCTTCTGCTTTGGTGTGCTGCAGCACACGCCGGATTTTGAAGCGTCGGTTAGGGTGCTCGTCGCTAAAGCGAAGCCTGGTGGTGAGATCGTCGTCGACTTCTATCCGATCCGCGGCTGGTGGACGAAGATACACGCCAAGTATCTGCTTCGGCCGCTCACTCGGCGCTTGTCGCACGAACGGCTGCTTGAGCTCATCGACCGCAACATCGATTGGCTGATGGCCGCGCATCGCGGGCTCACCCGGATCGGCCTCGGAGCCTTCACCCGTTTCCTCCCGGTCGCCGATATTCGCTACGTGCTTCCCGAGGGTTTGTCCGCCAATCAACAACGTGAATGGGCCGCCCTCGACACGTTCGACATGTTCTCGCCAGAATATGATCAGCCGCAGCGCCTCGAGGCCGTGGCGAAAATGTTTGAACGTGCCGGAGCGTCCGTGTCCTTCGCCGGTTATGTGGGCAAGGCTCGAGGTGCTGTTGTGCGGGGTGTAAGGCGGCGATGAACGGAATTCGCCGAGCTCTGTACCGGCTTTCGGCAAGCACCCGCGTCCGCAATCGCGATGTCGCCCGCGAGATCAACAAACTCGTCGATCGTAACTCGAGCGTCCTCGACGCCGGGTGCGGCGAGTTCGGACTCGCGCCCTTTTTGCCGTGGTCCAAAGTCGTCGGACTCGACGTCGCACCTTCGAAGGAGATTGGGCACAATTTCGAATTCGTTCTAGGAACGATTCTTTCACTCCCTTTTGCCGATCGATCCTTTTCCGTAACCGCGTCGGTGGATGCGCTCGAGCACCTGCCCGAAGAGAGTCGTGCTGCGGCGATCGACGAGCTGGTCAGAGTTGCCTCCGACGGAGTCGTCCTCGCCTTTCCGAGGGGCAAGGACGCCAGAACCATCGACGAGGAATATGGGCGCGCCCTGGCTAAGCGCGCACGGCCCAAGCCCGAATGGCTCAGCGAGCATTTGTCGACCGCTTATCCCGAAGTGCCGAAGATGGTCGAGGCGATCGAGCGGGCGGCCCGCTTACGGTCCAGAGCTGCGTCTGTAGAGGTCCGCTATTCCGAATGGGATTTTGGCGCCCGCTGGATTCGCCAATCCGATGCCCGGTCGCCGCGCTTTTCGTTGTTCCTGGATCTGATTCTCGGAATCGTCGCGCCGTTCATGCCGCGGCCTGCGGAGGATCGCAGCTACCGTGCGATTCTCGTCGCCAGGCTTGACTGAGCGTTCCAATGGATGACGCGGACTGTTTTCCTAGCGGTCTAGGCGTGCCATCGGGCCCCGGTGAAAGCCGGATCGATCACCGAATTCCTTTTCAAGGGAAGCGCCGTGTCCTTTGGAGTGCGGGCCGGGGGAGTCGCCCTGGGCTACGCCGCGCACGTTCTCCTCTCACGGCTTCTCGGCCTGCACTCGTATGGCGAATATGTGATCGTACTCGGGTGGGCGCTGGTGCTGACGCTTCCGGCGCGTCTTGGATTCGACAATAGCGCGCTGCGATATTCAACCATCTATCTGGAGGAGCGCCGAGCCGGCAGCCTGCGCGGTTTCCTCGAAGTCGCTGCCTGCGCCGTCGTTCTGAGCTCGCTAGCCGCCGGCGCGCTGATGTTCCTGCTGGCGCACTGGTTCAGCCCGGATATCCCGCTGGTAGCGATTCTCTGGGGAGCAGCGTTGATCATCCCCATTGCATTGCTTGGTGTCTCGTCGGCGGTGATGCGCACCACCCGGCGCATCTTCGCGTCGGCATTTTACGATCAGCTACTGCGCCCCGGACTCCTCATCCTGCTGCTTGGACTTAGCTTCCTATTCGGTGGATCACCGGGCACGGCGACGGCCCTGATGTTCACGGCGTTCGCCGCCGCAGCTGCGTTCCTCGCCGGCCTGGTGCATCTCCTGCGCGCATTTGCTCCGTCGCTTCGCGCGAAGGCCGATTATTCGCATTGGTGGGAATGGTTCGCAGTCAGCATCCCATTGCTCATTGTCGGCGCGATGCAGGAGTTGCTGAACCAGCTGGAAATCATCCTGCTCGGAGCGCTCGCCAGCGCCGGAGATGCCGGCCTCTTTTCGGCTGCTTGGCGTCTGGCGAGCCTGCCGCCCTTCGTTCTCATGTCGCTGATCGTCGTCAGCGGACCGCTGGTCGCCTCGGCGCATCATCGCCGCGACGCTGCTGAACTACACCACATCACGAGCCTCTCCGCGCGAATATCCCTGGCTTTCGCCGTGGTCGCCTCCCTCATGCTGTTGCTCGCCGGCCGTCCGCTCCTGGCCATCTTCGGGCCGGAGTTTCCCAAGGCCTATCCGGCGCTTGCGATCCTGCTCGCCGGGGCGATCGTCAACGCATTTACCGGCGTCGTCGGTTATCTGCTCGTCCTGACCGGCCGCCAGGCCCAGGCGCTGGCGATTTTTGCCGGCGCCCTGTTGGTCAGCCTGGGACTGAACCTGTTGCTAATTCCTCGCCTCGGGATCGAAGGCGCCGCGATCGCTTCGGCAACGGCACTGTCTTGTTGGAACATCGCCATGCTCATTTATGTTCGGCGTACGCTTGGCATCGACGCGTCGGCGATCGGATTGCAGCCGCGCACCGCGAGGATGATATGATCGGCGCGAAGACATGTGTGGAATAGCCGGAATCCTGACCAGCGAGCTGCTCGGACAAGAGCATGTCGCGCGAATGATCCGCCCGCTCGCCCACCGCGGTCCCGACGATGAAGGCATGTGGGTCGATCCCGAGGTCGGAATCGGCCTTGGTCATCGCCGACTGGCGATCGTCGACCTCTCACCGGCCGGGCATGAGCCGATGCATTCCGCCGACGGCCGCTTCGTCCTCACCTTCAACGGCGAAATCTACAACCATCAAGAGCTGCGGAAAGAGCTCGAGGACCTGGGTGCGATTCCCGAGGGCGGTTGGCGAGGCCATTCCGACACCGAAGTGTTTCTTGAGGGCATCGCAAAGTGGGGCCTGCAAGAGACACTGAGGCGCAGCGCCGGAATGTTTGCCTTCGGCCTATGGGACCGGCGTGAACGCACTCTCAGCCTGGTGCGCGATCGCTTCGGTGAGAAGCCGCTTTATTACGGCTGGGCCGGCCGCGATTTCCTGTTCGGTTCGGAGCTGAAGGCGCTTTGCGCTCATCCCCAATTCGACAGCAATATCGACCGGCGTGCGCTCCGGCTGTTCGCCGCGCGGACCTATATTCCCGCGCCGCTGTCAATCTATCGGCACGTCTTCAAGCTGCCTGCCGGCTGCATCCTTACGGTAACACCACAAGCGGCCGGGCAACCGCTGAGCGAGCCGCCGGAGGAGGGCAGGGCCGGTCAGCTGCGTCTCGAACGCTACTGGTCGTATCGCGATGTCGTACGGCGCGGACTCGACGATCCAATGGGCGATGAAAACGAGGCACTCGGAGAGCTCGAACGAGTGCTTGCGCGAGCCATTCAGGGCCAATCGATGGCCGACGTCCCGGTCGGCGCCTTCCTGTCCGGCGGCATCGACAGCTCGACCATCTGCGCGCTCTACCAGAAATACTCTTCGATTCCGGTGCGAACCTTCTCGATCGGGTTCGCCGAAGCGGGCTTCAATGAAGCTGAGGATGCGAAGCGCGTGGCCGAGCATCTCGGAACGGTCCACGACGAGCGCTACGTGACGGTCGAGGAGGCGCGCGACGTGATCCCGCTGCTCTCGGAAATGTATGACGAGCCTTTCGCGGATTCGTCGCAAATCCCCACGCATCTCGTCAGCCGCTTCGCCCGCGAGCAAGTGACCGTCGCTTTGACCGGCGACGGCGGCGACGAGCTGTTCGCGGGTTACAACCGGCATGTCGCCGCGCCGCAGCTGTGGGACCAGCTCCAGCGCGTGCCGCAAGCCGTTCGCGCGATGACCGGCGCGCCGCTCAGCCTGGTTCCGTCGCAGGTCTGGAGCTCCCTGGCAGCCGTGGTTCCGGGCAAGCGCGCGCCCCATTTCGGAAGCAAGATCCAGAAAGCGCTTCGACTGGCGGCGTCTGCTCGCACCTTCGATGAAATCTATTGCAGCTTCCTCGACGAATGGAGCCACGAACCCCAAGCCGTGATTGGAGGGGACGGCGCCGGCATGGATTTCGATCTCGACGTCGGCATGGCGGCGCCGGACGCGGTTCGGATGATGTATTGCGACGCGGTCACATATTTGCCGGACGACATTCTCGCCAAGGTTGATCGCGCCTCGATGGCCGTCTCGCTCGAGACCCGGGTACCCTTCCTCGATCACCGCGTTGCCGAGCTTGCCGCGCGCATCCCCATCGACCTCAAAGTGCGGGATGGCCGCGGCAAACACATCCTTCGCAAGCTCCTCCACGGCCTCGTTCCGCGCGAGCTGGTCGAACGGCCCAAGACGGGGTTCGGAATCCCGGTCGGCGAGTGGATCAAGGGGCCGCTTCGGCCTTGGGCCGAGGATCTGCTCGAACCCGGCTCGATGCGCGCCGAAGGTTGGTTCGATCCGGACGTGGTCCAGCGCCGTTGGGCGGACCATTTGTCCGGCCGTCGCGATTCACCGCCGGCTTTGTGGTCGATCCTGATGTTTCAGTCCTGGCTTCGCGACCAGACCGACGTCGCCGCCAAGGCTGCCTGACCGCAGAAACGCAACGTTCACACATACTTGTCTATAGTTGCGCGCATCGGGGAGGGGTGAACGACGTGCGATTCATGGCGGTTGCGGTGTCGCTGGCGATGACAGCCATTGCCTGCCCGGCGACGGGGGCGGCATCCACTTTGACGATCCCCCCTTCGACTGCGTTGGGGATGCGCATTGTGGTCCTTCACAATCAGGCCCGCTCGGCTGCCGGCGTCGGTCCCATCTATTGGGATGCGTCGCTTGCCGCTGCCGCCGACACCTACGCGGGCGAGCTCGCGCAGACGGGCCGCTGGGGCCATTCGCCGCCGGCGGCGAGGCGGGGGCAAGGCGAAAATCTATGGATGGGGACCCGTGGGGCCTTTTCGGTCGATCAGATGGTCGGCTCCTGGGCAGGCGAGGGCCGCTGGTTCAAACGGGGTGCCTTTCCCGACGTCAGCCGGACCGGCAATTGGGAGCAGGTCGGGCATTATTCGCAGATGATTTGGCGGGGCACTACGCGCGTCGGGTGCGCGCTGCGATCGTCCGCTGGAAACGACTATCTCGTATGCCGCTATTCGCCCGCCGGAAACGTCATTGGAGTATCGGTCCCGTAACGGTCTGGTGGCAAAAAAACGGCAGAAGACTAAAAAAATCCGTTCGTTACGGGCGCGAGCAACTTTGTTATGGATTATTTGTTGTCGGGCGTTAGGAAGAATAGCGGGGCGGGACTGGATCCGGTGCGCCAGGAGGTTTGGGATGGCGATTCTGCGGTTTAAACCAGCTGTTTTCCTGCTTGTTGCAGGGTCGATGTTAGTGAGCTCCACCGGAGCGGCAGCGGCGACCTCATCACTTCCGTCTTCCCAGCAAATCGATCCATGGGCGGCCCTGTCCGTCATGAGCGCCGGGGCGCCCGCTGCTGCGCTATGCGGCACGGCGGCAGTCGCGGCGGCCGCGGCCCAGCCCGCAGCCGGATGCGTCCTGCCCGTGGCGGACGTAGCTCCGCCGGTCGTGCAGACGGCACCGCCTCCGCCGACCCCGGTCCCGCCGGTTGAGCCGGTGGGCGGCGGCCTTGGAATATCGCCTCTGCTGCTTGCGCTTGGTGCGATCGCCATCGGCGTGGCGGCCTATTTCCTGCTGAGGCATCACCACAAGCACGCGACCAGCCCAGCTTAATTCGGGGACGGCCGCCGCCGTTGCGGAGCTGAAAGGGACTAGGATCATGAGATTGCTCTCCGTTTCACTGAGTATCGTTGCAGCGGCCT
>Ga0068858_100005068_pt1 | contig 12919 bp, 10 predicted proteins | sample KBSSwiS12_FD_66589 | JGI IMG/M metagenome (GOLD analysis project Ga0068858, IMG submission 66589) | Switchgrass rhizosphere microbial communities from Kellogg Biological Station, Michigan, USA - KBS Switchgrass S1-2 | ecosystem: Host-associated > Plants > Roots > Rhizosphere > Soil ... | reverse complement strand
CATCCGGGAAATTTATGCGTCCTTCCCGGCGGAGTGGTTGGTGTGATGGACTTCGGCATGATGGGAAGTTTTACCCCCTCATTTCGCAACGCCATCGCCCAGTTGCTCGCGGGATTGGCCCGGAAAGATCATCCGCAGGTCATGAATGCCATTCTGGAAGTGAGTAAAGAGCGTTTCACGGAAGATTCCACCAAGATGCTTACGGAAGTGGAGGCTTTCAGTGACCTTCATCTCAGCGGATCGCTGGAAAACATCAATCTCGGCGAGGTTCTCAACAAACTGCTCGACCTGTTGCGGCACAACCGACTGCGGATGAATGGCGCGTTTTATCTCGGAATCAAGGCCTTTACCCAGGTCGAGGCGATTGGTCGCGTTCTGTACCCTGGTATCAATTTCATTGAGCGCGGCGAGCCCTATGCCCGACCGCTGATCGAGAATAAATACAAATTCCCGCATTTGTTTGAGGTTTTTAGCCGTTTGTTGACGGGCAGCCTCGATCTTCTGGAGCAGTTCCCAACTGATTTCCGCAACCTCTATCAGCGCTTCAAGGCGGGCAAGCTGACGATTCCCATTGAGCACAAGATCAACTCCGAAGGCTTTGAGCCGCTACGCAAGACGATGCATTCGATCGCGAATTTGATGGCGACGGCCATCCTCACGGCCTCGGTTTTGATTTGCTCCAGCATTCTGGTTCTGGCGGGGATGCCGCCGGTCATCTGGGGCATTTCGGTGTTCGGCTTCTTGGGCCTCCTTTGGGGAACGATCATGGGCCTTCGACTCGCCATCCATGTTTGGAAACATGAAGGGCTCTAGTCGACGGTTTCATTATTGAGCGGTCTACTGTGCAGTCTCGAAGTTATAAAGATAGATCGAGCCGGGAGGCATTCCCGCTGCGGTTCCGCCGGTGGAAGCATTCACGCTCCAATCGCCTGAACTCGAAAGTTGTTTTGCATCGAGCGGTAACGACTCGATCTTGACCTTGTCCTCGGTAAGATTATTGGCGCGTGGATCCCCGGTAAGCCGGTGCAGGGTTACAGCGGTTGCGGAAGTAAAGGGCAGGTGAATCGTGACCTTGTTGTAGCCGTCGCCCATATCCTGTCCGCTCACGTTTGCATTGAGTTTGCGCGAGAGAACAAAAACCGACCAACGTTTGCCGTCTTTCATGGCGTAGACGCCGATGAGCGGCAGTGAGACGGTTGTCTTCCCCGTAAAGTCGAAGGTGGGGCCGCTCGTTAAGTTGACTTTCATCATGTCGCCGGACGCATAGCGATTGCGCAAGGTCAGCGCCAGCCATCCGATATGGGGACGAAAGCCCTCGCTCATCATGGTGTGGCTTGACCATTTGCCTCCCTGTGCGTACCCGAGATAGTTTTGATAAGTCCATCCCTGCTCGTAGCTGCCCAGCCAGGCGTCAAGGGATGCGACTGCCATTGCCAGGGACTTGCCGTATTGCTCGGAGACAGCGGCAATCGCCGGTTTTGTTCGATCCACGGAATAACCGCTGGGACCTCCCTCATAGGCGAGAATATCGTAATGATCACCCTCGCTTTCCAATTTCTCGTGAGCTGCCATCATCTTGTCCTGATTCGGTTTCACATCGAACTGATAGTCCATCAGGGTCGACATGATTCCGGTGTCGTTGAACTCCTCGAGAGGCTTGTTATTGGTTTCCCATTTCGGGCCGACGTAATTGGCGTGGCCGAGATATTGCGCTTGGGGGCAATGTTTCATGGCCAATTCTCCATAGCCGGTAACGGTGCCGGTCTTGGTAACATCGCCGCCGTAGTTACCACCCAGATTGAAGTGCACGATCTTGTCCAGACCGCCTGCCGTCCACCATTTGCTCTGCTTGATGTTGTTGATGATGTAGGTGGAGAAGAGTCCGTATTCAGCGCCACCCTGGTGGATTTCCTTGTAGCCGGCAAAGCCGATCCAATCGTCGAAGGCGCCATTGTGCCAGGTCTCATTTCCCATCTCGACGATGATTTCACGGAACTCCTTTGTCCACGGCGTTCCGTTATTGCCACGCTCAACGTAACGCCGATAAGCGTAGGGTTTGGATTGAGGTGTATCGCTGGCCGGATCATACGGCGCCGCCATGTATTCGATGAAATTCTGCCAATCCGCCTCGCTGTGGAGGATGTGCTGGATGACGAGATGCGGTACCATTCGTGTTTCGGGACTGCTACCTGTGGCGTAGTCAAACATTAGAATCTGAGGCAGGGCCGCTCCCTGATTTTGACCTTCCGCCTGGGTAATCCAGTTGGGCCGGATTTTGCTGGAAGGGTAGAGACTCAAAATAGAGTCCATCGTCATGTCACGATCCAGCACCCAGCTGCGATGGGCGCCCTTGACGCCGGTTTCCGGTTGTGAGGCCAGGAGAGCATCCAGCACAGTAGGATTGGGCACGTAAGCAGCTTTAAGGTCTTCTGGTTTGTCGTAACGGAACAGTCGCGCGTTATCCATCCAAAGCGTTCCCGGGCCGGTGAAAGAAAAGGCCGGTCCGTAGTGCATCGATTTCGCGGGAGCAGCGGGTGCCGTGAAATCATAGGTGTATTTCTTCCACTCGCCATCGACGGTGAAGGTTTGATGAAGGTCATCGAATCCGTCCGCTTTCGTGAAGAGAAATTGGATCTGACCGTCCGTGAGTCCTTCCTGCCGCAACCAGACTTCCATTCGGTAGGTTTTGCCCGATTCCAATTGTCCCCAAAACTGGTTTTCGCCAGCGATCTCTGTCCCGATGAAACGGATTTGTGAAATCTGGTTCGCGCCAGCCACTGCCTCGACCTTCATGCAGGTCTTGCCCGGCTCGATCATGTCTGCAGGGATTTTGCCCGGATGGGGAACGAAGGAGAACTTTATGTCAGGCGAAGAGCCATCCCAGTACCAGACGGGCCGGTCAGGTGGCCCCTTCTGGGCCCGAACGCGCGGATGGATCCAGTTCATGTCCCAGGTGTCGAACGCCTTGTCGACCACGATGTAGTCGTAAGGCAGGACATCGGGTGCATCTGATGCCAAATAAATACGATTGGGCTTTTTGCCAGCGGGTGGCTGTACTACGACCCAGCCTCCGTTGGGAAAACCTTCTTCGCCCGGGGCGAGAATGTGGGTGGTGCCCGCGAGGATGACACGATCGGCATTGGCCATGTTCTGGACATGAAGCGCCGGATTGCTTCCCGGAGGCAGCGTATGTCCGTCCTTGTCGACGATCCGGTAAATCCTGACCTTGGCGCCACTCAGGAAACCATCGTACCAAAGGTCGTAAAAAGAAGTGGATTGCCCATCCAGTTCGAACGATTTCCCCTCGATATTCATTGCCCGAAACATGCTCTGCCAGTGAAGCGGTTCGTTGCCAGGATTGTTAAAGAAGTTGTTGTTGGCGTAATTGATTGCGCGACCCCCGCTATTGTTGGCTCCGAGTGGAGGGACTTTATTCGCTGGGCGTTCGATTTGGTTGGTTACCTCAAACTTGGCTTCAACACTTAGATTCGCGGCAGGAGCGGCAGGTGCAGGAGTAACGGGAGCTGGTTGCCCCTGCAAGAGAATAGCCAGACTCGGTACAAGAAGGAGATTCATATATGATTCAAAAAATTTGATCGATTGTTTCTGCCTTGTCTAAAACGGAAGTTTTGCCAGGCGTTCGGAGGACATGACCTATATTCTTCGCACAGTCGATATTGCACCTTATTTTATAGCTGGCTACATTCTGTTTAGTTACACGTATAACTTTATGGCTCCGCCTTTAATCTCTCAGGCCTATCTCGCAAAAAAACTTCGACTAAGCAGAGCCACAATCTCCCTCTCTTTAACGGGGCATCCGCGAATTCCGATTGCCACCCGGGCGCGCGTTCAAGTCTTGGCTCATAAGTTGGGCTATAAAGCCAACCGAAATGCCGTCCTTTTGATCAATCAACGCTGGGCAAGAAAAACGGCGCCCCGCCTAACCAATATTGCCTACATCCAGCCTTCCGATGACGGCAAGGACACCTATTTCCCCGGATTACTCAAGCAAACTGCTGCCTTGGGCTATCACTTGGATATCTTCCACTCGTGGAAATTTCGCTCTAATAATCAGGTTACTCAAGTCCTTTACAGTCGTGGAATTCAAGGGATTATCGTTGGGCAGAACAACGGCAAGTATGAGCCCTATATCCCTCCCCTGGATAGCCTTGCGATAATCCATTGCGGGCTCTATCTGCCCGTCGAGATATCAACCCTGGTTCGCCCCGATTTGGACAAGGGAATGCGACTATGCTTTGAAAAAGTCCACTCCCGCGGGTTTCGGCGGATCGGCCTGGTTCTGGTTAAACATCCGCTAGCGGAATCCGATAGAATTTTGGAGACCTCCATCTGGGACTTGAAGCGGCTCCATCCTGATACTGTCGAACTTCTTATCATAGAATGTTTATCTCTACCAAGAGATCGCAAATCGCTTAAGGAATGGGTTGACCGCCATAAGCTTGATGCGGTGATTGCAACATCGCCCACAGTTGATGATATGCTCCATGAACTTGGAATCCACGTTCCCTTTGCATCCTTTTACGATCCCCATCGTGCCCATCTCGATGGGGTGGATCTTCAGTTTTCCGCCATCGGCGAAATGTCGATCAATCTGCTCGACACTTATTTGCGCCAAAATCTTCTGGGCATGCAGACGGTTAAAAAAATATTTATGGTTGAGCCTAAATGGCACGACGGAAGTTCTCTGTCACGAGCTGGGCGTTGCGGGCAGCCCTACGGTTGGGCTTCCTACAAAAAGTAGTTCCTTCAGTTTTCCGGTCATTTGGTGGCCTGTGGAACTAAATGGTTTAAAGCGTCCCCAGCGCTTTAATCAACTGAACAGGTTGTATATTTTAGGATCGCACCTATAACTAGGCTTTTGCCTTCAACCTTTCGCTAAAGATGCCCCGAGAACGACACCTGACTAAATGGGATGAGTGGATACTGCGTATAATCGCAGTATATCACTTGCTGAAAGCCGGGTTCTTTTTTGCCCTGAGCTTTGGCATGAAGCATTTTCTCAATCATGACATCATTCAATTCCTGAATGATTATTTGATTGAACCGTTCAAGCTCGATCCCAGTAGCAAGTACCTCAAGGTGTTATTGGAAAAAGCATCGGACATCACGCCTCACATGTTCCGGTTCTTCAGTTATGTATTCTTCGCTTACGCAATCATCTTTGCGATCGAGGGCGTTGGGCTCTACCTACGCAAGCGCTGGGCGGAGTACATGGTGGTGATCGTGGTCACCTCCCTGCTACCTTTTGAACTCTACGAGATTTACATCAAGCTGGCGTGGTGGAAGGTGGGACTTGTCGCGGGAAATCTCTTGGTCGTTGCGTTTCTGATCAAGATCCTGATCGACGGCGCTGAACACCACAAAAAGTCAGCCGGGCGCGGGTAAGGCTGAAGGACGCGGCAGGCGTTCTCTCAAAATAACTTTAGCATGAGCTCTTCAAGACCTCCGAAATTGACCCGGGCCAAGTCGACCCGTCGTAAGCCGAAGAGGAATTTTTGGGCGTGGTTACTGGCGGGCGGATTGATTGCCGTGATCTCGGTTTTCACTCTTGTCTACGCTTATTACAGCGCGAGGGCCGCGTTGATAAACATCGACGTGATCAAGGAGATGCCAAAGGCCTCCATCCTTTACGATTATCAGGGACACGCCTTCAGTCGTTTTTTCGATGAGAACCGGATCGCACTCCCCGCCAATCAGCCAGTACCGAAACTATTGGCCCAAGCGGTAGTCGATACGGAGGACCGGAGATTTTATTCTCATGGTGCTGTCGATCTCTACGGAATCGGCCGTGCCCTGGTTTCAAACCTGACCGGTCATGGGTTCCGCCAGGGAGGCAGTACGATTACGCAACAACTGGGTCGTAACAGCATCGGTCAGTTGCAACGGACCTATGACCGGAAAATGCTGGAGATATTCCTCGCGCATCGTATTGAGGAGGCTTACACGAAAGACCAGATTCTTCGCTACTATCTGGACCGTATTTATTTTGGTCAGGGTCTCTACGGCGCAGAAACGACCGCCCAGGCGTTCTTTGGTGTCTCGGCGCGTCAGCTGAATCTAGCCCAATGCGCTTTGCTCGCGGGCATGATTTCGAGTCCCAATGCATCCTCTCCCTGGAAGGACATCAACGCCGCAAAGGCAGCGAGAGACCGTACATTGGTCAAGATGGTGCGTGCGGGGGACATTACCCAGGCGGAGGCAGACAAGGCACAGAAGGCGCCACTCGCCCTGCGTCCAAGACCTAACTTCGGCGGCGGTTTCGCGACGAGTGAAGTGCGCCGACAACTCGAGGATATTCTCGACCCGCAAACGATTCAGCAGGGTGGCTTGAAAATTTCCACCACGATTGATGCGCACTTACAGACTGTGGCCGAAAACGCGCTGTCGACGCGCATCAATGAAATTGAGGCATCCAAGGGCGAAAATCATGCAAACGGTTATGGTGATCCCAATACCGGTTTGCCTGATGAGGATGTTCTGCAAGGAGCCTTCTTCGCCATGGATCCCGCCAATGGGGCCATTCGCGCAGTGGTCGGTTCACGCGATTTTTCGCTAAGCCAATATAATCGAGCGATACAGTCCCGTCGCCAGATCGGCTCCACGATCAAGCCGCTCATCTACGCGACCGCCTTTGCGGAGAAAGGTTATTGCCCAGCCAGTATTATCGACGCGACCAAGTTCAATATGACAGCGTCCGGCCCTATTCCTTCAGATGCAGGCCAGCCCCGGACGCTCATGCGGATCAATGATGCGATTGTCAAATCGGACGACTATTCTGCGGAGCGGATGGGCGAAATCGTTGGGTCAGATTTGCTCAATAGCTATGCACGTCGTTGCGGCGTAACGACCGACATTCCTCCTTATCGATCCAGCTACCTGGGGGCCTGTGATATGAGTCTCAACGAATTGACCGGCATTTATGCGACATTTGCCGACCAGGGCGTTACCGTTCGCCAGCACATTGTGGTGCAGGTTCTCGATGACAAGGACAAGGTCATCTACAAGTACGATGGGGTGGCGCATCGTGTCTTTACCCCGCAGGTCGCGCGGCAAATTACCGGCTGTTTACAGAACGTCCTCGATTTCGGAACCGGCGCTCCGGTTCGGCAGCAATATAAGTTCATGGCACCCGCCGCGGGAAAAACCGGGACTACCAACGATTACAAGGACGCTTGGTTTGAAGGATTCACCACCCACCTCGTGGCGGGTGTTTGGATCGGTTATGACAAGCCCCGTGAAATCATGCCGGGAGGTTACGCCGCAGCCGTTGCCCTGCCGGTTTGGGCGAATGTGATGAAGCAGATGCAACAGGGACCGGGCGCTTATCAGATGCTCGACTTTCCCATTCCTGCGGGCTTGGAGACCTTGACGGTGGGTGGCGATTTCTTTGGCCACGGAGAGCGCTACTATCTTACTCCAGGCCAGAAATCGTTGCTCGATCAGGAGCCGACGAATGCGCCTGAGGATAATGCGGATACCGGGCAGGGGCAGCCACAGGGTAGGAATATTATCGACAAGTTTTTCGATATGTTCCGCTAGCGGAAGCCAAAGTAGGGAATGAAATAAAGGAGTGGCTGGAACCGGGATCGAACCGGTGACACGCGGATTTTCAGTCCGCTGCTCTACCAGCTGAGCTATCCAGCCGTTTCTTTTCCATTCATTGGTAGAGATGTATGGAACAGGGTCATACCAAAGCCGCCTTTGAAATGACCGGAGCCCGTAACCTTACGACAAAGATCAGGAAGGGCGCAAGCAGATTAGAATCCTCGCGTCCAAGTGTTTAAACGGGACAAGACGGTTGGAAATTTTCTCCCGGCGTCGTCAAAATATGTTAAAGATCTTCTAGAGATGCAGATGACTTCACCTTCCTCCAGCAATAAGTCGACGGGAACCAGTACGACTCGGATCGCCGAGAGAATGACATGGAAGCAACTGCAGCATTGTATCCGGGATAAGAACGACGACTTTGGCCAGTTACTTTTGCAAAACTTTTTTCTACTGCAGCAACAGGCCAAGGATAAAAAAGATACCACGAGCTTGCTCACCTTGGAGGTGATTCTCTCGGGCTTGAAGGATCTCATCAAGGCCATTGAGGAACGGAAAACCGCGAAACAACCGACGCCTGATTTCTCCGCGGCCTCCTTCACGCTTTTTTCCCGTTTGGCGGAGTCCTATAACAACCCGACACTTTTGAAACAGGCGGGTTTGCATTACATGACCGAATGGCGTTTGCCGGATGCGGCGCTTCGCTTTTTTGAGCGGGCACTTGGCTTGGGAGGCCCGGAGCAATCGATTCGTCCATTAATCGAAGTGGCAACAATCTCGATCCAGCGCAAGGCACTTCCACAAAAGGACCTTTCAGTTACCAAGGGAGTGACCTCCCCGGTCAAATCCAAGTCGACACTTACCCAGGTGATTCGGAACACGGACAAGCTGCTTATCACCAAGACCCAGCGACCTTCGCCCCGGGCAGTCGTGGGGATCGGGCGCAACTTGAAGTCCAAGCCTACGGTGGTCCTGCCAGATCCAGTGAAGGAGACCTTGAAGGAAGCGACGCAGAAAATTGCTGCGGGCGATCTTGTTCCCGTACACGGTCTCCTGCTCAAGGCGGGCAAGTATCCGGTCAAAAAGGAAGTCCTTTGCGGCATGTGGTCCAACCTGGGGAGAGCGTGGTACCAGGCCGGAAATTCCGTTCAGATGGAGGAGGCCTACTCGCAGGCCTATATGAACGATCCGAAGGGGAGCAACACTTACTTCAATCTCGCATTGGCCAAAAGTTTGAACAAGAAAATCGCTGAGGCGGAGACGCTTTATCGAATGGCTGGGGAAATCGATCCAAGCAACCCGAAGGTCTGGTGTAACCTGGGTGTTCTCTATTTTCAAAACGATCGTTTTGCAGAGGCGGAGAAGGCTTTTCGAAATGCACTTCAATGTCGCCCCGATTACGCGCGAGCTTGGGACAACCTCGGCTCTTCCCTGTCCGCACAGGGCAAGGTTGAAGAAGCGATTGAAGCCTGTAAGCAGGCGATCCACTATCGTCCCGGTTATCCTGAGGCATACTTCAAATTATCCGCCATCTACCTCGACAAGGGCGATCCGGCCAGCCTGACCGAGGCAGTATCCGCCCTAAGTCATGTCGTCAATCATCCGCCTCTTGCCGCCTCGGCCAATGCGATGCTCAGCGTGATTCAATCCCGCCTGGAGCAGGTCGATTCCGCCAAGGCCTCGCTCCAACGCGCCGTCAAATCCGATCCGAATTGCGCGCTGTTGCCGACCGTATGGAACGAGCTGGAGACGGCGATTCGGGCGACTTGAAGAACTCTTAAGATTCACGATTTGAAATAAAGCTTTCGAGTCGATTGCCATCTCGACAAAAAGAAACGCCGTCCCGCGTGAGCAGGACGGCGTTCCGGATAACCTCGTTAGGTTATTTGGTCGGGACAGTCTGGATCGTCTGGAGAATCCGGCTGGCGATCTTATAGGGATCCCCTTGGGAATTCGGACGGCGATCTTCGAGGTAACCCTTGTAGCCGTTGTTAACGAAGCTGTGAGGCACGCGGATCGAGGCGCCACGATTAGCCACACCGTAGTTAAACTTATCAATGGACTGGGTCTCATGCAGGCCGGTGAGGCGCATGTGGTTATCCGGTCCGTAGACGGCGATGTGCTCGTTCTTGTGCTTGTCGAACGCAGCCATGAGCTTTTCGAAGTACTCCTTGCCGCCGACCGAACGCATGTATTCGGTCGAGAAGTTGGAGTGCATGCCGGAGCCGTTCCAGTCGGTTGCGCCGAGGGGCTTGCAATGGAAGTTGACGTCCACCTTGTACTTTTCGCACAGGCGGATCAGGAGGTAGCGGGCGACCCACATTTCGTCGGCGGCCTTCTTGGAGCCCTTGCCGAAGATCTGGAATTCCCACTGGCCCTTGGCCACTTCGGCGTTGATGCCTTCGTGGTTGATGCCGGCATCGATACAGAGATCGAGGTGCTTATCAACGATTTCACGGGCGATATCGCCAACGAATTCATAACCGACGCCCGTGTAATAAGGTCCCTGCGGGGCGGGATAACCACTGGCGGGGAAGCCGAGCGGACGACCGTCCTTGTAGAGGAAATATTCCTGCTCGAAACCGAACCAAGTGCCGGGATCGTCCAGAATGGTCGCGCGCGCGTTGGTGGAGTGAGGGGTCAGGTCAGCGTGAAGAACTTCATTCATCACGATGACGCCGTTGCGCTTCGTGCTATCGGGATAGCACGCGACGGGCTTAAGAACGCAATCCGAGCTGTGTCCCTCAGCCTGACGGGTGGAACTGCCGTCAAATCCCCAGTTAGGGAGTTGTTCCAAGGTCGGGAACTTATCGAATTCCTTGACCAGAGTCTTACCGCGGATGTTGGGGACGGGGGTGTAACCGTCCAGCCAGATGTATTCCAATAGATACTTCGCCATTTGATGTGATGTGCTAAGGGTTGGGTTGAGGGTGAATGCCGATATTCGGCGGTAGGCAGATTGAAGCACCTGTTATGCCAGCTTCAAGATGAATAGTATAAGAGAGTTGGGATGTGCTTCAGGACGCTTAAGAAACTTTCGCTCCGACGAGTACCCATTGGCCTTTCCTGGTGAGTTGGGGCATAGTTATTACCGAGATGGACCAGGTCAAAGACACTCTCCGCGCCTTGGTGCGAATCAGTTACGATGGTAAGGTTTATAAGACCTTCCGCGGCCCCAAGGCGCAGGAACGGTTCGACAATGAGGTGCGCGTCCTTCGCCATCTGGAGGACAGGGGGTGTCCATTCGTACCCAGACTGCTCGAATCTGATCCAGCGCAGCTGCGCATTGTGACCACCAGTTGCGGTAGCCGGATTGATCATCTGGATGATGCCCGGACAAAGGAGCTCTTTGCTGAGCTTCTTCCCTACGGTGTCCGGCATGATGACGCCGAGATGCGCAACGTGACCTACCGCCAATCGGATGGTCGTTTCTGTTTGATCGATTTCGAATTCGCCACGATTCTGCCTGAAAACGGAAAAACCGATGATGCATCCACCAAGTAAGGCGAAGCTATCCCAACGACTCTCTTGGTATGGGCGGACGGACCGCGGGAAGGTCCGGCTCAATAACGAGGACACCTTTCTCGCCCTGCAGTTCAATGCCCAGGAAGTTCACTATCTGGGCAAGGAGGGCGATGCCTCGACGGAAAATACGGATTTCGTGTTCGCCGTTAGCGATGGCATGGGTGGCGCCATGGCGGGTGAATTCGCCAGTCGAATTACCATTGAAAAAATCACACGACTACTGCCGCGCTCGTTCAAGCAGACCGCCATGGGGCTGGAAGCTGGTTATACAGAAGTGATCACAGAGCTCTTCGATGAGATTCATGGCGCCTTGACCTTTGTCGGCGGGAGTTACGAAGAATGTGCCGGCATGCAATCGACCCTGAGCATGTGCTGGTTTACGCCGGAGTGGATGTACTTCGGTCACATCGGGGACAGCCGGATTTATTACCTGCCCAAAAAGGAGAAGGGCATACGGCAGATCAGTCATGACGATACCTACGTCGGATGGCTTTTCCGTACGGGACAAATCAGCGAGAGAGAGGCGCGTAGTCATCCGCGGAGGACAGCGCTGCAAAAGGCGCTTGGAGCGGGAAATCAATTCACCAGTCCTCAGGTGGGTGCCGTTGCCTACGAGCCCGGAGATCGGTTTTTGCTTTGTACGGATGGATTGGTAGAGGGCCTCTTTGACGCTCACCTTGCCGAGTTGCTGCGTGCGCCCAGTCCGGCGGAAGCTACGCACAGTCCAGCGCATCGATTGGTTGATGCATCCTTGGAACGTGCCGGTGGGGACAACACCACGGCGTTGGTGATCGAAGTGTCCTAGGACAAACCGGCTTGGCGAACTTGCTCGCGAAAATCTTTCATGCCGCTGGCCGCCTGATCGGGAAATTGTTTCCAGCTGCATTCGTAACTGATCGAGCCGCGATAATCGGCTTTCTTCAACGCGCGGAGTTGCGGTCCAAAATCCTCACCGCCGCTTCCCGGTGCCAGGCGTCCATTCTTTTCAGCGACATGAACATGATGAATCCATTGGCCATATATCGCGATTTCATTCGGATCCTCTTCATTTTGTGCCATGTGGTAGAAATCCGCCAATAAACGGACATGAGGGTGGTTGCTCTCCTGAATGATGGAGGCGCCCTCGACCAGGGTGGTGATGAAGTTGCACTCTTTTCGGCCAAGAGGTTCAATCACCAGCGTGATGTCATGTTTCTCGGCCAAGGGGGCGATTCGACGCAACTCATCGACAAACTGTTTCCGGGCCTCAGAAGAATCGAAGCCTTCGGGAATTTGGCGCGCGCCACCGCTGCCAAAAACAATAAAGCGCATGCCAACTTCACGCGCGCGACGAAAGGCTGTTCCGGCGTACCGGACGATACGATCCAAATCGACTTCGGGGCCGGTGCATTTGATGGAAGCCGGAAGAAAGCAGTTGGCTGCAATAACCGGCAGGGAAGCGTTTTGCGCGGCCAGGTGGAAGGGAGCAAAGAGGTCATCAGGTGCCTCAGGGACGAGAAAGTTTTGCACATTCTCCTCGATATAATCGAAGCCAGCCTCGGCTGCGGCCTTTGCCTGGTTCACTGAAGTGCACGCGCCAATTTTCATAGGAGGATCGATTCAAAATGAGCCTGAAACGGAGCAAAGGCAAGATTGCATTCGGGCGAGAGACGCTCGGCATCTCGGTTTTCCTTGCCCAGTGGATAGGCCTCGCTTAGGATGCTTTTCCGCGCGAAAAACAGGAGTTGTTCGCGCAAAGAGTCACGCGCTCGTGGCGAAATGGCAGACGCGCTAGTTTCAGGTACTAGTGGAGCAATCCATGGAGGTTCGAGTCCTCTCGAGCGCACTT
>Ga0068858_100005067_pt1 | contig 12919 bp, 8 predicted proteins | sample KBSSwiS12_FD_66589 | JGI IMG/M metagenome (GOLD analysis project Ga0068858, IMG submission 66589) | Switchgrass rhizosphere microbial communities from Kellogg Biological Station, Michigan, USA - KBS Switchgrass S1-2 | ecosystem: Host-associated > Plants > Roots > Rhizosphere > Soil ... | reverse complement strand
AGCCTTGCGCGCATGCCTGCCGAATAGGTGTTGACCGGCATGTTGAAGTAGACGCCGAGGTCGGCGAAATCCTGCACCCGTTCAAGCAGCGGCTCGATCTCCAGGCCGTAGATCCGGGCGACGAACTTGGCGTTGTCGGCGCCGGTGAGGGCGCCATGGACGCCGCCGAAGAAGCCGAGCGGCCAGGAGACGGTCATGGTGCGCTCGATGCGTCCGGCGTCCGGCTTCTCCAGCCCGCTGATGGCGCGCATGAGCGTCGACTTCCCGGCGCCGTTGCGGCCCATGAGGCCGAGGCTCTGCCCGCGCCCCACGGAGAAGGAGATGTCGTCAAGCACCCGCCGTCGGCCGACGTGCGTCGGATAGGTCTTCACGACGTTGGCGAGCCGGATCATTCGAACCGCACCCTATGGCGCGCCACGCGAAGGCCAAGCAGGCCGAGGAAGGTCAACACCGCCGCCTGGGAGATGATGTAGAAGGGATGCAGATAGTCCGAATGCAGGTCGCCCCAGACGCCCTGGCGGATGATCTCCGTGATCTGCGGCAGCGGCAGCCATTGGGCGAGCTCCCGCAAATCGGCCGGCAGCCAATCGACTCGAAAGAACATGCCGGAGAAGGGGAGCGACAGGTAGGTCAGCGGATGCACCAGCCGATCCACGGTCTCGCTGTACTGTCCAAGCGCGCAAATGATCATGGCGAGCCCGGTCGTGTACCACCACATGAGCAGCATGCCGCCGATCAGCAGCAACGGCCGCTCGGGAATGGGAGAAAACCCAAGCCAAGCATAGAGGCTTGTGAAGATGATCAGGGCGCAGAAGGTCGCGCCGAATTCCAGCGCAGTACATGCGATGATGATGTCGGGCATGGTAACCTGCCGGTGGTACATGAGCACCCGGTTCGACAGGATGACGCCGGCGGCGCGATTGGCGTTCGTCCGGAACTGCATGTAGGCGATGTAGCCGACAATGTGGAATGGCAGCGGGTGTACGGCATCGGGAATTGTGGCGTGGGCGCTGAAGGTCATCAACGTCACGCCGCCCGCGAGCAACATCGGCTCCACGAGGAACCACAGGAAGCCGATGTTGTGGCGACCAAACCGGCTCTGCAGCTCGCGGATGATCAAAGCGCCGATGACGCGCAGTTGCTTGCGCGCGCCGCGCGCAAGCACGTCGAACTCCGGTTGCTGAATCACGCGTCCACCCCGAACAGGCTCGCGAACCTAGCCGCGGCGGCTCGGAATACAAGGCGTCCCGCGGTCGCGCTTCTCAGCGTCGCGTCGAATTGCTAGCGAGGGGGCGGCAATTCGGGTGGGGCGATGGGCGAAGATCAAGGCGGACGTCCCAGGATCGGCGTCGACGGCTATAATCTCGCGCTCGAACAGGGCACGGGCGTCGCCACCTACGCGCGCAACCTGACCTATGCGCTGAAGGACGCCGGAGCGGCGGTGGACGTCCTCTACGGCCGCAACATGCCAAGCTCGGGAGGGCGTCGCGCGGAACGTGACCTGATCCAGGAGATCGGGTTCTTCGATCCGGCCCCGGGCGCTTCCATCTCCAACGTGGCGGCCGGCGCGTTCTGGGCCATGGCGACGTTGCCGACCCCGCGCGCACGCGAAGTGCCCATCCACGGAGAGGTCGTCGCCGAAGACTTTCGGGAGCGGCTGCCGGCGTTCGACCGCATCCTCAACGTCCGCAACCTGTTCCCCCTGGCGTTCAACCATTTCCACGCCTGGGGACGCCTGCTCAGGGTCCGCGTCCCCAACCCGCCTCAGGTGATGCACTGGACCTATCCCGTGCCGGTGGAGCTCATAGGCGCGAAGAACATCTATACGGTCCACGACCTGATCCCGCTGCGCCTGCCGCACACCACGCTGGACCACAAGCGCCGCTACCTGAAGCTGGTGCGGACCATCGGTCGGCGCGCCGATCATATCGTGACGGTCTCGGAAGCCTCGAAGGCCGACATCCTCAAGCTCATGGACGTGCCGGAAGATCGGCTGACCAACACCTATCAGGCGGTGGATATCCGACCGGCGGTCGATCGGGAGGGGGCGAGGGCCGATCTGGCCGGCGGGGTGGGATTGCCGGCGCAAGGCTATTTCCTGTTCTTCGCCGCCATCGAGCCCAAGAAGAACCTGGGCCGCCTGCTCGAAGGCTATCTGGCGGCCGACGTCGACACGCCGTTGGTGATCGTCGGCAAGAAGGGCTGGATGTGGGAGCGCGAGCTGCGCCTGCTGCCGTTGGCCCAGCGCCCTCGCGGCCCTGCGTCATCTTCGCCGAGCCGCGCGGCGCCCCGTGTCATTCAACTGGACTACGTTCCGCAATCGCTGTTGATCAGCTTGATAAGCGGCGCGAAGGCGGTGGTCTTCCCTTCGATCTACGAGGGGTTCGGCCTGCCTGCGCTGGAGGCGATGCAACTCGGGACGCCGGTGATCACGTCCGACACCTCATCCTTGCCGGAAGTCGTGGGCGACGCGGCTTTGTTGGTGAATCCCTACGATCCTCGAGCGATCTCCCAAGCCATCCGGCGGATGGACACGGACGCGGATCTGAGGGCGCGCTTCGCAAAGGCGGGTCCTGAGCGGGCAGAGCTGTTTTCGCCAGACCGTTACCAGGCTCGCCTTCGCGATCTCTACGCCCGCCTCGGCGCCCCTCTCCCGAATCCTTGAGCCCGCGCATGGTCCGCAATCCCTTCAAGAGCGTCGGCCGGGCTTCGGTGGAAGTCGCGATGGCGTCGTTCGACACGGTGCAGCGCGCTGTCGCGGCGACCTTTGGACAGCGGGTCGATCCCGTCGCCCTGAACCTCAAGTTCCAGGGTTACGACCTGGCGCGCAAGCTGCTCGCGGAACGGGGCGAAGTCACGCCGGCGCCGGCCCGTGTCGTGGGGCTCGGCAGCAAGCCCTCGACGCAGGCTGACCTGGACAGCGATTGGGCCACGACCTGGCTGGGGGCGTTGAAGTGCCCGCTGATCTACCACCGCAAGATCTGGGAATACCTCTATCTGCTGCAGGCCTTGTATGAGGCCGGCATGTTGCAGGAGGGCCGCCGCGGCCTGGGTTTCGGCTGCGGCCGCGAGCCCATCGCCAGCTTCCTGGCGTCGCAAGGGCCGAGCCTGACGGTGACGGACCTTCCGTCCGAAGACCGGGCGCGCGCGGGATGGGAGCGCACCCACCAGCATGTCAGCGAGCGGGACCAGGCCTTCTACGAGCATCTGGTGAGCTACGACCTGTTCGACGCTCGTGTGGAGCACCGCGCCGTCGACATGAACGCGATCCCCAGCGACCTGCGCGACTACGACTTCTGTTGGTCGCTCTGCGCCTTCGAGCACCTGGGGTCGATTGACCAGGGCCTGCGCTTCGTCGAGAACGCCATGGCGACCCTGAAGCCCGGCGGCGTGGCCGTGCACACCACTGAGTTCAACTACCTGGACGACGAGAGCACCATCGAGCACGGAGAGACGGTGCTGTTTCAGAAGCGCCACTTCGAGATGCTGGCGGAGCGACTGACGCGCGCGGGCCATGAGGTGGCGCCGCTCGACTTCTTCGTCGGTGATAAGCCGTTGGACCGCTTCATCGACGTCCCGCCCTATCCCAACAATTATTCCGAAGCGATGCGCCGCCAGTGGGGCGATGAGTCGTCCCACCTGAAGCTGATGGTTGGGGATTATGCGTGCACATGTTTTTGTATAATCGTACAAAGCCGCTCCGAGGTGCCCAACAAATTAGGAAAGTAGCCAGCATTGGCTTCATAGAACAACTAAAATCAGGATGCGATTTTTGTTGAATAAAATATACCAACTCCTTTTTCGTAGCTTGCGACAAAGGCACACAAACAACAGATTGGAACAATTTTCCAAGCTGGTCACCCTTGGTGACGCGGCTCGCGCAAGCCTTCGTTGGAACGAAGCTGCGACTTTTTATCGTGCAGCGCTTACAATTCTCCCGAATGCAGAATCAATCTGGGTTCAACTGGGTCATGCTCTCAAAGAGTTGGGACGCTTGGACGAGTCTCAAGCTGCGTACCATCGCGCTCTAGATCTAGATCCATCCAATGCGGATACATTACTTAATATCGGTCATCTACACAAGGTGGCGGGACGAGTAGAGGAAGCTAAATTATTTTATCTACAAGCGTTTCGGCAGGATCCAAAAAACACATCTATAATACATGAGGTTCTTAATTTAGCTGACTGTGGCGACGCCGAGGCTATTCAATGCCTTCGTCAGATGACCGCCGTTCTTAATGAGCCAGCGACCGGATCGACGATGTTCTTTGAGGTCACGGACTTGGTCGACCACCTTGGATCGGGTCGACGGATGACGGGGATTCAGCGCGTCCAAGTTTCAGTTATTTCGGCGCTACTCAACTCCTCAGCCACTTCGATGAAGCCCCGTCTCTGCCGATTCGATGCGACGCATGGTTGTTGGCGAGCCGTTAGCGTCAGTGGTTTCAACCAACTCTGCGACCTTGCCTCCAACGCGACTGGAGTGCCCGAAGCAAGAGCAGTACGGTGGGATGCCGGGATTGAAAACGTCTACGCTCCCGTTATTGAGTTTTCTAGCGAACATATTCTCGTAAATCTAGGCACATCATGGTCGTGTTGGGGATATATTCAGGAAATTGAGAGATTAAAGATTGCTTTTGGAGTTAAATATTACGTATTCATACACGACCTAGTCCCATTATTTGCCGCGGAATTTCACACCAGAAGATTATCTCAACAGTTTCTGACTTGGATAATAGGTGTTATACAGCTATCGGATGGTTTTATAGTTAATTCCAGGGCCACAATTTTGGATCTCAGGCGCGCTGTAGAGCTCCTGGGCCATGACATATCCGAAAAGCCGTTGGCGCACATTCCCCTAGACGCAGCATTTGAGTGTCAACATCCGAATATTGATGGCACTCATGTGCTAAGCCGAATTGGGGTTACGAAAGAGTGTTATGTACTATTTGTGAGTACATTTGAGCCCCGTAAGAACCATAGACTTGCAATGGAGACGTGGCTTCATCTTGCTCAAACTGAGAACAACGCGGTACCGCGTCTCGTCTGCGTGGGTCAGAAGGGCTGGATGTTCGATGACACACTAAGGTGGCTGCGGGATCAGCCAGTATTGGAAGGCCTTGTTATATTGTCGACCGGCCTTTCAGATCACGAATTACATCATCTTTATGAAAACTGTCTTTTTACCATTTATCCAAGCACTTATGAGGGTTGGGGCTTACCAATTACTGAGTCAATTGCACATGGCCGCACTCCCGTTGTGGCGAATACCTCCGCAATGCGCGAAGCAGCCGGCGAATGCGGGGAATATTTCGATCCAAAGATCGAGGGCGACTTCGAAGCAGCGGTTACGCGCCTTCTGAACGCAGTATACAGAAATAGTAAGCGCGCCCAGATCTCTGAAAAGGTACGCACGCGTACGTGGGAAGAGATCGCCATCGAACTTGAACGTTACCTACTTGCATGGCAGTCAATTCCCCAAAAGGCAGATTGTTTAAATCGAAAAATTGAACTTCGGAAGTATTATCCACTCTCTCATAGTGTAGAGAGCGACCCGAGCGAGGGTTTGGTTCCAGGCGTGCATCTCCTATGGGGGGGCGGATGGGCAGGATCAGTCGGGGATGCAGCTGTATTCAGCGAATCCAACGCTAAGTTGCGGGTCCAGCTACCAACGACAGATCCGACCCGGATCATGTTGGGCCTGCGAAATAGCGGGGACGGTGTCTGCGAGTATCGGATCGAAGGCGAACGTCAGGCTTGGGTAGTCGGGGTTCTCGGCCCGGGTGCTGAAAAGTGGGTATGGTGGGACATTGCCCCTCCATTAGAAGGGACGGTCGAAATCGGCCTGCTAAGTGAACGTATAGGAGCTACCGAGTCGCAGCCCGCATTTGGCGTGGTTGGGCTAATTGCCTACCCCTCAGCCGACACTACCTTGCACCAGTCGGTGGCCCTGGCGGCGGCCCATGAAGGATTAAGTAGCTTCACTGGTCGCCATTATTCTCAGGGTGTGCCTTTTGAGGCAAAGCTGAATGTCGATCTGGTTCTGGGATCGCGGGATAGTGCGGGGACAAAAACGCGTGTATGAGCGCTCTTTCACCCACTGAGAGGATCTTTTCGCGGGCGCGATCAACTAACCAGATGCTTGATCTTAATTGCTCCTTTGCTTCTTGGAGGCCGTTTATAGACAACGCTTTAAAAACCTCCAAAAATCCCTCGGGGAGGGATTTATTCTGAGAAAAGGTGACAGGAAATGGCTCGTTTATTCCAGTAACGCTCAATGGCTTCATATAGTCGCCAAATGTCTTGACCCGCAATAATGGATCGTAATAGCGAATTAACATGGACTTAGTTCCGAATACACGACCCCATTTCTTTAATCTTCTTAACAACATAAATCGTTCGATATTTTCGGCTATAAATTCCCCTAAACTGTCCGAGTAATCCCAATCTTTAACTGCCTGCAAGTACATTGACTCACAGAACTCGGCGGGATCGCGCCAGTAGACCCACACAAATACATCAAATTCGGCCAGTTGGCTCTTTATTTGTTCTATCTGATCTAAAGTATCCATCTCCCAGTAAAATACTTCAGATGTGATTATGGCGGTGTGGCATCTAGAAGATCGAATCTCAGCAATAATTTTCGGCCAACTTTCGATTATTTCATTTCTAGAAAAGCCAGATATTGGCCTTGACTCCGCTATCGCCCACGCGAGTTGATTATGGACAATGACCGGCTCGTCGGTTTCCAGCGCATACGGGTCGGCACCGGACAGCGGAACACAAATCCCTTGCTGGCTGAGCTGGGCCCGATTATCGAACAGGCCGCGCTGAACATAACTCGTCCCCGTCTTGGGGGTACCGATATGCAGAATTATTCGCTGTCTACTGGTTCTAGCCACTTCACATTACCCAAACCTACATCGAGCAAGTCACGGCTCCCTATTGCGCGGCGTAAGTTGCCTGCGCACGATGCGTCAGTGCATTGCCTCCGGCTACCGATCGAACGCCGAAAAAAGCGCCTTCAGCGTCTTCGCCGGCTTGGGTGAGATATCGCGATCCGGAGAAGCCCCAAGGTCTTCGCGTGCGCCACACTCGCTCACCCTGATCGCGCGAAGGCAAAGCGAAAGCGAGCGACTGTCGATTGTGGCATCGGGCTGTGCTGCAGGCCTTTCTGCGTAGGACAAGGACATCATTAGCCTCGATATGCCGTGCGCCGTCCGTAAGCGCCCGTCAATGTTGTAGCGAAGCCGGGCGATCGTGTCCCCCACAGGCTGATACCCAACGGCTTGCCCATTAAAGAAGCACCAAAGACGTTGCTGCTGGCTCGCCCCTGGCAAGGCATGAACATCAAGCTCTAAGAGAAGGTCGGCATCCCCGGGAGGAAGACGAAATTCGAAGAGCGCACGTTCGCCTTCAACCCACGTCCACGTTGCCTCAGGCGACGACAGACCATCCACCGCGAACTTGTCGGCTACGCCATTCAACCCAAAGTTATAAGTCTCACCCATACTGATTGCGTGGGCATCGCCCATAGAGATCTGCGTGGAGACGCGTTGATCTATTGGAGAGCCGGCAAAGCGATGAATTCTAGCATTTGCATAGCCGCCCGTGAGGGCAAGCCATCGGTCGTCAGATGCGTATAAATCCCGTATAACTTGGTGTTGATGTTCGACGTTTATAATGGGCGGCGCCTGAAGAGCTTCCCGATGCTCAAGAAACACGTAAGTTGCTGCCTGTGTTGAAGCTAGCGGCGAATGCAAAAAGGCCTCCAAAAGGAATATATTGTGCTCCCCGAGGTCAAGTAGCTCGAACACATCGGCCGGAATAAGGGCCGATAAGTTTGCATTAAAGAGAACTTGCCCGGAGTAACGGATTTGGTTCGCGTAGATAAGCGAATTCCAATCCGTTTGAGCTAAGCACTCTAAACGCCGAGTCGGTCTGCCATGATCTCCCAGATTTTCTATTAAGCACCCAGAGCCCGAAGCCAACGCTGATGGTCGATCTTGAAGAGCACGAGCTAACCGGGAAAGGTGATCTGAGAACCAGGTTTCATCTGCCTTCCGTATTGCAAAGTATTCACCCCGAAGGCGCTTTATGGCCGAAGCCACATATGGCCCCGAGTTTTCTCTTCTTATAGCAGAATCGCCAAGGTCAAAGCTCGAGTCATAAAACTTCGCGCAATAGACAAAGTGGCTAGTGAATTCATGAAGTAGTTCGAGTAGACGGGATTCGTGCCGGGAAAATAATTCACCGTCTATAATCAAATGAAGTGTGACATCTACGTGTTTCTGCTCAAGGACATTCCTGACCGAGTCCTCGACTTCTTTAACGTCAAGTCCACAATAATTTAGAATTACGTCGACTCTTGGAGTCGAGTGGGCGTGTACAGTAGTCGAGAGTTCCCGTGCGCGAACGGAATGTCCCTGGACCAATTGCTGAAGACTATTCTTAAGCTCAAAGTGCGATTCAAATATCCTTTGCCCGGCCACGGCTCGCTCGTAGGCGCCCTGAGGGTCTGCGTTAATGTCTCGGATAATTTCTACAATTGACCGAGTCACTTCGTCAGATGAGCGTGAGTCATCAACAATATAGGCCACTTCCTTCAGGTATTTATCCACTATTGCATGCCGATTGGCGATCACAACTGCCCCGGCAGACAAGCCCTCAAAAAGCCTATTGCTCATGATTGCAGACTTTTGATGTGCTGCCGATGAAAAGACGAGGCAAATGCCGGCTTCAGAAATCCTGCGAAGGGTCGAGTGACCGTCGAAGGGAATGGAACCTTTATAGCCATCGAAGCCATCCCAAACTTTCTTGCCATGGAAAAGTTCCGGGCCATAAATATCGACAAGCTTAAGACGATCAAGTTCCAGAAGAAGATTGTGGTGGCGGCCTATCTGGCCATTGATCCGTTCCCAGTTGATTCCAACGTAGAATAGCTTTCGAGTGAGAAGAAATTCCGGAGGAATCGTTTCCCCTACGCTATGAAAGATGCGCGGTAATGGTGTTGGTAGCGGGCGCCCAAGTCCTCTCCAGAGGCCAATTGCGTGACTGTCAGCGATGCGGGAATCGCACGAGATAGCATCATCATGCGTTGCAAGGTGGCGAGACGACTTGTCGTAACCCCAATCAAAATAGAATTGCAGTGGATTCCAAAGCGCAGCATAAGAGTATATGTCGTAAAATTTTGGGGACTCGAAGTGCAAAGAAATTACAAAATTTACGTCGTCCTTTGAAATGCGGTAGGAGTTGCTTGGGTGAACGGGTGATCCATCCCAAATCACATAACCGTCATTGTTGACGACAACAATATCTACTCCGATTGCACTTCCCGCTCTAATTATCCGTTGTACGTTCTCATATTCAGCATTTTTTAGTTCGGGCCACGTCATCACAACTGCAATACGCGATGGTGATTGCGGGGGGGGGAAACTTTCCATCAGTTATCCTCGAATTCTGCCCAGACAGGCTGACGGGGGGCAGCGCTACAACTGGTATGCCTGACGGCGTTGTGAGCACCAACCCAGCGATGCGAGCCGCTGTGCCGCGGGAGCATATTAAGTGGCGAGTACGTGGGGTGCCTCGAATGCTCGGTTGTTATGGTTGGCGTCAGAGTCCAAAAAATTCATCGCACGTTCGATACCAGCCTGCAGCGAAATCGATGGAACAAAGCCGAGCTTGTCCTGAAGCGTTCTGTCGCCTCCCCGGGCGAAAACGCCTTCAGGTTTATCCGATTGAGTCGTCACCCTGGCGTCGCGCCCCGCCGCGGCAAGAGCGAGCTCTGCAAGAGCGATGAACGATGTCAGTTTCCCGCTCGATATGTTTACGGCGGACCCATCATGGATCTGATCCATGCACGTCAGAACGCACGCGACACAGTCCTCAATATGAACGAAGTCCCTCATCTGCCGGCCGCTTCCCCAGACGAACATGTCCTCTCCCGGGCCAAGTTCCAGTGCGCGCTTGACGATGGATGGAAAAGGATAGGTGAGGTCCTGGTCCTCTCCAAAGCCGGAGAAAGGACGGAAGGCGACCGATTTCAGCCCATACCGCTCAAAAGCCAGGCGGCCGACATATTCACTGGTGAGTTTAGCCCAACCATAGGTCATGTCCGGCATGCCAAGGTGCTCTTCAAAGGAGATGTCATCTTCCTTGAGCAGGCGATAATGGTCGGGCCGCTGCAGCCCTATTGGATAGGCCGCGCTCGATGAGAACGTAACGGTTTTTTCCGGCTTAGCCTTTTCCGCCCATCGCCAGTACATGGCGTCGATCGCTAAATCTTCTGCGACCGCTAGGGGCTCGTAGTCGATCATCAGCCGCCCTCCCACCATGGCGGCCAAATGGAAAGCGTAGTCGAAGTGCTCGACGTGCTTTGCGAAATACGAGCGACAATCCTCGCGATGGTAGGTGAAGCCCCGGTGGTCGAGCGGTTTGAAAAATGGCCAGTCCGCCGGGTCGATGGCGCCGGTGCGGGGCACCAGCGGGTCGACACATACGACCTCCCAGCCGCGTTCCAGCAGGGCGCGACAAAGATATCGGCCCACAAACCCCGCACCGCCCGTGACGAGCGCCCGCATGTTAACCCCCCCGAAAATGCTAAGGGGCTATAATTTGGGTGTGGGTCCGACGCAATGGACCCGTTTCCCTCCAAATTGCCGCGCTTGCCTTGGCTGTTTCCCCAGCATCTGCCAAGTCGGCGGCCCATTGATTTGGCAGGCATTTCAAGACGAGCCAGGAAGCGGGTCGACCGTGCAGCGACAACCGGTCACAGCGAGGGGTGCTGCATAGCTTGATCCAAGCTGTGCCGCAGCAGCGAATGGCCGGCATCGCAAATGAATCTCCAGCCAAGGTCGCCGTCGGCGGCCACGCGCGCCCCTCAGCCCAACGCCCCCGCCATCGCCGCCCTATAACTCTCCTCGAACCAGCCCACGCGCTCTTCCAGCGCCCCCAGCATCGGCGCCGCCTGCGCCTGGGCGGCCGCCGCCTGGACGCGCTCGCAGGCGGCGTTGTCTTCGTGGCCGATCTGGTGGGCGGCGCGCAGCACCAGGTGGTGGCGCAGGGGGGTGATGGCGGGTTCGGTCCAGCGGTAGTGGGCGGGGCGCGGGCAGGCCGGCTCGAAGGGCGCGGCGGCGAGCCATCCGCGCAGTTGGGTGCGGTCGGGGGCCAGGGGGTCGAACTGCTCGATCGCCACGTACCAGTGCTGGTCGTAGCCGTCGAAGTGGGCGACCACCAGGTTGGGGAAGATCTGGAAGACGCGGTAGTGCTCGGAGCGCCAGGTTCCGGCTTCGCAGGCCCGCGCCATCTGCGAGAAGGCGTCCGCCGCGGTCGGCCCGATCCTGGCGCTGTGGGCGCCCCCCGCGCCGAAGCGGAAATAGCCCATGTCGCCACGGTTCTGGTAGCCGTCGCGGCCGAAGGTCCGCGGGTGCACGGCGACGATGTGGTAGTCCTCCAGCGAGACATGCATCCGCAGCCGCCAGTTGGCCGCGAAGGCCATCCCGTAGGGCTTCCACCCGCCGTTCGGCCCGGGCCCCCCGGCGCCCGGCCGGGACAGGGCCTGAAGGATCGGGAAGCCCTCGCCCAGCCAGTCCTCCAGGCTGACCCGGCCGCCCGCAAACCGACCGAAGACGAAGTCGCCGCAGGTGGCGATCTCGATCGGGTTCAGGCGCACGCCCAGCGCGCCCGCCGGCGCGCCGAACATCTGCTCGCACTTGGGCGCGCCCGCCAGCCGGCCCTGCGCGTCGTAGCGCCAGTGGTGGAAGCCGCAGACGATGGGGCCGTGGCCACGGTCCGCCGTGCGCAGCGGATGGAAGCGGTGCAGGCAGAGGTTCTCGAACCCCCGCAGCACCGCCCCGTCGCGCTGGACGAAGACCGAGCGGGTCGCCAGCCGGGCGCGGAACCAGTCGCCGTCGTCGGCCGCCTCGCTGGCAAATCCCAGGAAGGTCCAGACCTGGGCGAGGCGGGACTGTTCCTCGGCGAAGGCGGCGGGGTCGACCATGGGCTTCGCCCAATCCGCGGGCATGCCGATCATGCCGGCCGCGCTCGCGGAGGGCGTGCCCGGCGAGAGCGATGCGGACCCCAGGTTCATGCCCGCAAGTCTATCGCCCGGCCGTGAATGGACAAGCTTGGCCGCGCGGCTCCGACCGGAGAAGAACATCTTGCGAACTCGGAACAAAGGGGGTACGACCGAGTCCTGGTCGCGGAGCGCGGCGTCGGGGGGACCGGTTCTTCGCGGCGGGTGACGGAATCGCGGGTATAGAGGGGCTCTGGACATGACTCAGTCGGCGTTGAGGCTCGTGGGCAAGGAAGACGGTGACAAGCAGCGGGCGCTCGAGGCGGCGCTGGCGCAGATCGATCGGGCCTTCGGCAAGGGCTCGGTGATGAAGCTTGGCGACAAGGGCAAGGTGGTGGAGATCGAGTCGGTGTCGACCGGCTCGCTCGGCCTCGACCTGGCGCTGGGCATCGGCGGCCTGCCGCGCGGGCGGATCGTGGAGATCTACGGGCCGGAGAGCTCCGGCAAGACCACGCTGGCGCTGCACGTGGTGGCCGAGGTGCAGAAGGCCGGCGGGACCGCCGCCTTCGTCGACGCCGAGCACGCGCTCGACCCCTCCTACGCGCACAAGCTGGGGGTCAACCTCGACGACCTGCTGGTGTCCCAGCCGGACACCGGCGAGCAGGCCCTGGAGATCACCGACACCCTGGTGCGCTCGGGCGCCATCGACGTGATCGTCATCGACTCGGTGGCGGCGCTGACGCCTAGGGCCGAGATCGAGGGCGAGATGGGCGACCAGCTGCCCGGGCTGCAGGCGCGCCTGATGAGCCAGGCGCTGCGCAAGCTCACCGCGTCCATCTCCAAGGCCAAGACGCTCGTCATCTTCATCAACCAGATCCGCATGAAGATCGGGGTGATGTACGGCAG
>Ga0068858_100005063_pt1 | contig 12920 bp, 13 predicted proteins | sample KBSSwiS12_FD_66589 | JGI IMG/M metagenome (GOLD analysis project Ga0068858, IMG submission 66589) | Switchgrass rhizosphere microbial communities from Kellogg Biological Station, Michigan, USA - KBS Switchgrass S1-2 | ecosystem: Host-associated > Plants > Roots > Rhizosphere > Soil ... | reverse complement strand
GCATTCAACCGGTCAGGCTGGTTGAGGGTGATGAGCGCCACGCCATCAGCGATCTGGAGTTCGACGTCGCTCATGACTTTCCGCGTTCCTTCAACAGCGCCCGGAATCTCCGGCGCCGAACCGCTCTGCACGCGGCCCATCCCGGTCGATGAGCGGGACGGTTAGGAAACCGCTCACTGGCTTGTCAAGCCGGGTCGCCACGCCCGGTCGGATGGGTACGAACCCGGCCTCTCGATCTCCCCGCAGCACCCGTTGACGCATCACAACGTGCCTGCCAGACCGCCAGCGGGCCGAAGATGGTCGGATGCCCTCGCGCAAGGGTATCGGCGGCAACTCGGCCTGTGCGGGAGAAGGCAATGACCGACGTGATGGACCAGACCGAGCTCGCGGCCGCGTACGACCGGGTGATCCTCGGCCGGCGCAGCATTCGCGGGTTCAAGCCCGATGCGGTCCCGAAGGAACTGATCCGCGAAGTCATCGAACTCGCCATGCGCGCGCCCAGTTCGCTCAACAGCCAGCCGTGGCACTTCCACGTCATCACCGGTGCGCCGCTCGAGGCGATCCGCAAGGGCAATGTCGAACGCAACCTCGCCGGTGTCCCCGACTCGCGTGAGTTCCGCACCCACAATGACTATGTCGGCGTCCATCGCGAGCGCCAGGTCGGCGTCGCCAAGCAGCTGTTCGGCGCCATGGGCATCGCCCGCGACGACAAACGCGCCCGCAAGGACTGGGTCCTGCGCGGCTTCCGCCAGTTCGATGCGCCGGTCTCGATCGTCATTACCTACGACAAGATCCTGTTCGGCAACGATGTCGCCCCGTTCGATTGCGGCGCGGCGGTCAACGGGCTGGTCAACGCCGCCTGGTCGCGTGGGCTCGGCTGCGTGATCAACAGCCAGGGGATCATGCAGTCGCCCGTCGTGCGCGAGCATGCCCGGATCCCCGACGACGAGGTCATCCAGATCTGCGTGGCGCTCGGCTGGCCCGACGACAGCTTCCCGGCCAACGCGGTGGTCTCCACCCGCAAGTCGATCGATGATGCGGCGGTGTTCGTCGGCTTCGACGACTGACCCGCGTTGCACTCCATTTGAAAAGCCGTTGCCAAGCAGCGCGCGCGCGTTGCATGTCCGTTGCAGTACCGTTGCAGGAGCCGATCCGACCATGACCACCCAGCCCCTCACCCGCCCCATCACCCGAGAGGCCCTGCTTGGCACCTGGTCGCTCCAGCGGACCTTCGAGCTGCTCGACGGACAGCCCACCGGGCGCAGCCCAATCGGCGAAAAAGCCCATGGATTCATACACTACATGCCGGGTTCTCGGATGTCGGTGATGTTCGCCCACGAAGGCCATCCCCGCCTCAGCAACGGCCGCTACAAGTCGCCCGACGATGAAACCGCCCGCTCCTCGCGCACCTTCTGCGCCTATGCCGGGACCTTCACGATCGAGGGCAACGACATCATCCATCATCTTGAAATCTCTGACTTCGAGAATGACCGCGGGACCGACTACCTGCGCCACGCCGCCCTCGACGGCAACAGCCTGACCCTGGTCACCCCGTCCTGGCCGACCCGCCGCGGCGAGGTCGCCTGGGGGCTTGAGTGGCACAAGCTCGAATCCGCAGATAACGCATGATTTACAACGCGATGCTTGCCGCGCCCGGCTTGCGCGGAGCCTGCTGAGCCATGGCCGAAAGCATCTGGTGGAACGGCCTCCGCCCCGATCCCGCGGCCATCAACGCCCAGGGCGCCAACTCGCTTCAGGCCCTCCTCGAAGTCGAGTTCACCGCCTCAGGGGACGACTGGCTAGCCGCCCGGATGCCCGTCACCCCGCGCGTCCACCAGCCGTGGGGCCGCCTCCACGGCGGTGCCTCCCTGGTCATCGCCGAGACCATGGGCTCGGTCGGCGCGGGGCGGACGGTCGATCCGGAGAAGTTCGTCGCGGTCGGCATGGAGATCAACGCCAACCACGTGCGCCCCGTCCACGACGGCTGGGTCGAGGCCATCGCCCGCCCGGAATCGCGCGGCCGCACCACGCAGATCTGGTCGATCCGCATCACCGACGAGGCCGGCAAGCTGGTATGCATCTCGCGCTTCACCGCCGCGATCATCCCGCTCGAGCGGACCTGACCGTCGGCCGCTCGGCCGCGCCTAGACTTCGATATCCTTGTTCTTGTGGTGCAAATAGGTGAGCAGGCCCACCGGGATCCGGCTGCCGCCGGTCACCGGGACGACCGTTCCCGAGACCCACGCGGACTCGTCGGCGAGGAAGTAGACCGCCATCGGGCCGACGTCATCGACCACGCCAAGCCGCTGCAGCGGCACGGTCTCGACCTGCCGCTTGCGCCGCGCCGGGTTGGTCATCGAGCCGGAGTTCTCGGTCAGCACCACCCCCGGGGCAATCGCGTTCACCCGGATGCCGAGGTGGCCCCACTCGACCGCGGCCGTTGCGGTGAGATTGTCCACCCCCGCCTTGGCCGCCCCGTACTGCGCGGTTGACGGACAAGGCTGCGAGCCGCTGCGCGACGAGATGTTGACGATGCTCCCGCCATGCCCGGCCATCGCTTTGGCCGCCGCCTGCATCGCAAAGAAGGTCCACTTGAGGTTGAGATCGACCACCCGGTCGAACTGCCCCTCGTCGAGCTCGAGCATCGGGCCAACGTCGCTGGCTGATGCGCTGCCGGCGTTATTCACCCAGCCGTCGATCCGCCCGAAGCGCTCGGTGGTGCGCTGGACGATCTGCTCGATCGCTGCCATCGAACAGATGTCACCCTGGATCACCAGGCACTCCGCGCCAAGCCGGGCAAGCTCCGCCGCCGTATCGGCGAGCGGCTCCGCTCCGCGCCCGGTGATGACCACGGCCGCCCCGGCCTTGGCGCAGGCCCGCGCAATCCCCCGGCCGATGCCGCGGCCGCCGCCGGTGACGACGACGGTCTTTCCTTCAAGTGAAAACATCGGACCTCTCCGCGGGCCGGTCATCTTCTGCGCTCGCTGCCCGAACGCACCGCCGGCATCGGCCCGACTGTCTGTCAGCCCGCCGCTCTCGTCAACCGCCCCACTTTGCCTGGATCGCAGCGAGGCGGTCGCGCCAGCGGTCGTCCGGCGCGATCTGGCGGAAATCCGCCGTCAGCGTCTCCACCACCTGGGCCACCGGCTCCACCGCATCGATCAGCCCGACGCTGTGGCCGGCGCTAAAGATGTCGCGCCAGGGCCGCACCCCGGCGGGCATGTCGATGCGCCTGTCCGGGAGGGTTGCCGGATCGAGCCCGACTGCCTCGAGCGAATCCCGGATCCAGTTGGCAGCGACTCCATTCATTGCCGCCGAGACCACGATCCGGTCCATCCCGGCGCCAGCGATCATGTCGCGATGGCCCTGCACCACCCCGCTCTCGGGCGTGGCGATGAAGCGGGTTCCCATGCAGGCGATGTCCGCGCCAAGCACACGCGCCGCGGCAATCCCGTGCGCGTCGGCGATGCCGCCGCCGACGATCAGCAGGCCATCCCAGATCTTGCGCAGCACGGGGACGAAGGCGAATGGAGAGAGAAACCCCGTATGCCCGCCCGCGCCCGCGCAGGTCGCCATCAGCCCGTCCACTCCGGCCGCGATGGCTTTCTCGGCGTGGCGCATCGTGGTCACATCCTGGATCACCCGGCCGCCCCAGCCGTGCACCCGCTCGACCATGCGTGACGGATCGCCGACGCTCGATAGCACCAGCGGAGCCCGGTATCGCTCGAGCAGCGCCAGTCGCGCGGCGGCCCAATTCTCGCCGACGCTGCGGGCCGGCATGTTGACGATGGCCGGCGCGCCGCCAGCCTCGGCAAGTTCGGCAAGGTAGCGCTCGAACTCGGCGTCCTTGGTGGCAACGCCGCCTTGCCAACCGGCCAGCACCCCGGCGCGGCTGGACGCCACCGCCAGGTCCACTGACGAGGCAAAGCTCATCGGCGCGCACATCAGTGGCAGGACCAGCCGCGAAAGCTCCGGCGCCGGCTGCGTTTCCCTCACTCTGGCGCTCCGTGTCGCATCCGCCGCACTCCGGCTCCTTTCCTTGCTCTGCACCCTCGGGCGGCTTCACCCGAAGGTCAGCACCGTCCGCCCCGCGCCCAGCTGCGCCGCCCCGCGGAACTCGGCCGCGGGCAGGCGCGCCACCGGCGACGCGGTGATTGCGCCCGACTGCGCCAGCGAAAACAATCGCGGCAAGCCTTCCGCCACAGGCTTCGCCTCGAGCTCGGGAAACAGCGCGAACCCGATCAGCTCGCGCCGGTTCATGTAGATTTCCGAGGGATCGATGGACGCTGAGCCGCCCGCGGCATTGCCGACGACCATGCACCGTCCTCCCTGCGCGAGGAGCCGCACCGCGCCCGAGAGCACTTCGCCACCCACCAGTTCGATCACGGCATCGAACGGCCCGGCTGCGCCCGCCGCGTCAACGCTCTCGCCGGCCACGACCGGGATCGCTTCGGCCGCAAGCGGCGCCGCCGTCGCCTCGCGGCGCACCCAACCGGTCACCCGGGCGCCACCCGCCGCGGCGATGCGACAGGCGAGCCGGCCAACCATGCCATTGGCCCCGGTCACCAGGACCCGCCTGCCAGGCAGTGGCCCAGCGCGGTCGAGCGCATAGAGGGCGGTCAGGCCCGCAGCGGCGAGCGCCGCAGCCTCGGCGCTGTCCAAGTCGGCGGGAATCGCAGCCACTGAGCGCGCGGGCACGGCAATCCGCTCGGCCCAGCAGCCCTGCGGGAGAACGCCCGCAACGTGCGCCCCCACTTGCGGCCCGCTGCGGCCCGCCGCCTGCTCGACGACCCCGGCGAAGTCCGCACCGGCGCGAAACCCGGCGCGCTGCGCACCCAGCCGCAAGTCCCGCGGGGAGATCGAACTGGCCTCGACCCGCACCAGCAGTTCCCCGGCCCGCGGCTCGGGCTCGGCCACATCGCGAAACTCGAATGCGCCCCCTGCGGCGGACACCACGGCCTTCATTCACCACTCCCTCTTGCAATCAGCAGGTGCCTTCAGTCACGCGGCCCGCCGTGACCGGCTCGTGCTTACGCGGCCACGGCCTCTGCCTTCGCGCTCAACGCATACCATGCCACCCCCGCCGCATCGACAGTGCGCACAACCTCGCCCGCCGCAACCAGGTAATTGAGATGGGCCAGGCATTCGCCGGTCGCCATGCCGATGTTCGTCTCGTCGATCGCCCGGCGGAACAGCGCCGGAAACAGGTCGACCACGCGCCCCGGCGCCTCGGCCAACAACGCCCGCAGCTTGGCGAGCCCGTTGGCGTGCCCGTCCAGCAGCGTATCGAGCCGGAAATGGAGCCCGAGAAACGGGTCGTTGTGCGCGGGCAGAACCAGCACGTCGTCGGGCACGATCGCGCGGATTCGCGCGAGCGAGCGCATCCAGTCGTCGAGCGGATTGGCCTCGGGCTCGGTCGGGTGCACCGCCACGATCGAAGTGATCCGGGGCAGCACCTGATCGCCCGAGATCAGCAACCTCAGTTCAGGGCACCACAGGCAGGCATGCTCCGGGCTGTGTCCCGAACCCACGACCACCTGCCAGGCGTGTTCGCCGATGGTGATCGACTCGCCATCGACGATACGCCGGAAACTGTCGGGCAGCGGGGTAAGCATCTGGCCGAAGCCGCCGAACCGTTCGGTGTAGCGGGCGATATCGGCCTCGCCCCAGCCGGCGGCGTGGTAAAATCGGATCCCGTCGGGCGGCGCGGGGCGGCCGGTGTCGGACGACAGGCTGCGACAGGTCACGTATTCGAGGCGCGTGATCCACAAGCGGCAATCGTGCTCGCGGGTCAGCGCCCCGGCCATGCCGATGTGATCGGGGTGCATGTGCGTCGCGAAGACCCGGGTCACCCGGCGCCCGCGCAGCGGCCCCGCGAAAGCCTGAGACCACGCGGCGGCGGTCGCCTCGGTACCGAGGCCGCAATCGACCAGCGCCACGCCGTCGCCGTCGTCGAGCGCCCAGACGTTGATGAAGCCGAGCGGGCCGCCCATCTCCAGCCGCAGCCATTGCACTCCGGGGGCGATCGTCACGGCGGTGCCGGTCGTCGGCGCCTCGGTCATCGGGTAAGTCAGCAAGCCTCGGATCCGCCACGCAAGTTCAGGTATGGTCCGAGCGTGGGCGCAGCACTGGCCGGTTGTCAACTCGGCCGGCGACAGAGATCAGCCCGCCACCCGGGCGCCGGGACAGGGCAGCGGGCAGGACCCGCCCGTCAGGGCAGGCCCCTACCGCGACATCAGATCGGGTCGGCTGCGGTGCCGCTGACGGTCCAGGTCTGGCCCTTGGCGAGCAGCTTGCCGAGGTCGGCCACCTTGCCCTCGCGGGCCTTGGCGTCCTGGCCCAGCACGGCGTCCTCGTAGGTCGGCCGCGCATCGTCGAAGATCACGCCCAGCGCCATCGGGAACGGCCCAAAGGGCATTTCCACCAGCATGTGGGCGATCGCCTTGTTCTTGACGTTGTGGACGATCACGCCGGCCGACTGCCAGTCCCCATCGACCACATCGACCACCTTGAGCGACAGCGTCGCCATGTCGAGGGTGATGCCCTTGACGCCGCCCGACTTCTCCGAGCCGAACAGCATCGGCTCGCCGTCCTTGAGCCAGAGCTGGTTGGCCTCCGCGCCCTTGGGGGCGGCGAAGTCCTCGAAGCGGTCCTTGTTGTAGACGATGCAGTTCTGGAAGATCTCGACGAACGCCGCGCCCCGGTGGGCATGGGCGGCCTTGAGCACGCCGGTCAGCTCCTTCGAGACGTCAAACCCGCGCGCAACGAACCGCGCGCCGGAGCCGAGCGCGAAGGCACAGGGCAGCGCCGGATGATCGACCGAACCCAGCGGGGTCGACGGGCTCGAGGTGCCCTCGCGGCTGGTGGGCGAGTATTGGCCCTTGGTCAGGCCGTAGATCTCGTTGTTGAACAGCATGATCTGGCAGTTCAGGTTGCGGCGCAGCAGGTGCATCGTGTGGTTGCCGCCAATGGACATGCCGTCGCCGTCGCCGGTCACCAGCCAGATATCGAGCTCGGGGTTGGCGAGCTTGATGCCGGTGGCAAAGGCCGGGGCGCGGCCGTGGATCGTGTGGAAGCCATAGCTCTCCACATAATAGGGGAAGCGGCTCGAGCAGCCGATCCCGCTGACGAACACGGTCTTGGCCGGATCGGCGCCGAGCTCCGGCAGGGTGCGCTGCACCGCCTTGAGGATCGCATAGTCGCCGCAACCGGGGCACCAGCGGACTTCCTGGTCCGATTCCCAGTCCTTGAGGGTGGTCTGGACGGCGCCAAGCGCATTGGGTGGGGTCATGTCATTCATGGTTCTTCCCCTCAGGCCAGCATGTCGTCGATCGCGGCTTCGATTTCCGCGATGGTGTAGGGCTGGCCGCTGGTCTTGTTGAGCGGCTGGGCATCGACCAGGTACTGGTCGCGCAGCACGGTCTTGAACTGACCGGTGTTCATCTCGGGGACGAGCACCTTGTCGAAGCCCTTGAGCAGGTCGCCCAGGTTCTCCGGCAGCGGCCAGATGTGGCGCACGTGGATGTGGCTGACGTCCTGCCCCTTGGCGCGCGCGCGGCGCACGGCCTGGACGATCGGGCCATAGGTGCTGCCCCAGCCGACCACCGCGAGCTTGCCGGTGCTGTTACCGAGGGTGACCTCCTGCGCCGGGATCGCCTTGGCGATGCCGTCGATCTTGGCCTTGCGGGCATCGGTCTGCAGCTGGTGGGTGGCGGGCGAATAGTCGAGGTCGCCGGTGCCCGGCGCCTTCTCGATCCCGCCGATCCGGTGCATCAGGCCCGGCGTACCCGGCTTGATCCACGGGCGCACGCCGCTTTCATCGCGCTTGTAGGGCAGGACCTTGCCGCCATCGGCGTTGTTGTTCTCGGCGAGGAACTTGACCGGGAACGGCGCATAGCTGGCCGGGTCCGGCACCGCCCACGGCTCGGCGGCGTTGCCGATGTAGCCGTCGGTCAGCAGGATCACCGGGGTCATATACTGGACCGCCAGGCGGCAGGCCTCGATCGCGCAATCGAAGGCATCGGCGGGCGAGCGCGCGGCGATCACCGGCAGCGGCGCATCGCCGTTGCGGCCATAGACGGCCTGGTAGAGGTCCGACTGCTCGGTCTTGGTGGGCAGGCCGGTGGAGGGCCCGCCGCGCTGCGAGTTGACGATGACCAGCGGCAGCTCGGTCATGATCGCCAGACCCATCGCCTCACCCTTGAGCGCGATGCCCGGGCCCGACGACGAGGTCACGCCCAGCTGTCCGGCGTAGCTCGCGCCGATGGCCGAACAGATCGCGGCGATTTCGTCCTCAGCCTGGAAGGTGGTGACGCCGAATTCCTTCAGCTTCACGAGGTTGTGGAGGATCGCCGAGGCCGGGGTAATCGGATAACCGCCAAAGAACATCGGCAACTCGGCCAGCTGCGCGCCGGCAACGAGGCCAAGGCTCACCGCCTCGGCGCCGGTCACCGTGCGATAGAGCCCGGGGGCGCTTTCAACCGGATCGAGGTGCAGCTTCTTGAGCGGCCCGGCCAGCTCCGCCGTCTCGCCATAGGCGTGGCCGGCATTGAGCGCGGCGATGTTGGCGTCCGCCAGCACCGGGTTCTTGCGGAACTTGTCCTTCAACCACTCGACCAGCGGCGCGCGGTCACGATCGAACATCCACAGGGCGAGGCCCAGCGTCCACATGTTCTTGCAGCGCAGCGCTTCCTTGTTGCCGAGCCCGAAGGGCTTCACGGATTCAAGGGTGAGCGCAGAGATGTCGAAGGCCAGCAGGTCCCACTTGGCCAGGCTGCCGTCCTCGAGCGGGCTGGTCTCGTACTTGGCCTTCTCGAGGTTGCGCTTGGTGAACTCGCCGGTGTCGGCAATGATTAGCCCGCCCGGCTTGAGGGCGGTCACGTTGGTCTTCAGCGCGGCGGGGTTCATCGCCACGAGCACGTCGGGCGCATCGCCCGCGGTCTCGATCGCGGTCGAGCCGAAGTTGATCTGGAAGGCCGAGACGCCGAACAGCGTTCCCTGCGGCGCGCGGATTTCTGCCGGAAAGTCCGGGAATGTGGCAAGGTCGTTGCCAGCAAGCGCGGTGGACAAGGTGAACTGCCCCCCGGTCAGCTGCATGCCGTCACCAGAGTCACCGGCGAAGCGCACGACGACGGCTTCGGGAGTAGCGCTGCCCGGGGCCGTAGCGGGCTTGTTGTCGGCCATAACTGTTGCCATCACTATCCTCTGTAGGGGGATTCGACCCCCGCCGGTGCGTGGCCCCTAAGCCACCCGTCTTGCGCCTGTGCAATTCAATTTTTCTGTCAGCCCCGATACTACCGCGCTACTTGCCCGCGTCCATCGCTGCCTGCATCCGAGATGGTGGCGGCTGCACACTGGTCAAGCCGCACCGCCGCTCCTAAGTGACAAGCCGGCTGGTGCTTCGCTGCTGCCGCCCCGGCCAGTCCCGCAACAATCACGGATCCAGCAATGAACGACTTTGCCGCCCTTCCCTATCGTCCCTGCGTCGGCGTGATGCTGGTGAACGGCGACGGGCTCGTCTTCGTCGGCAAGCGGATCGACAATCGCGAGGGCGATTTCTGGCAGATGCCGCAAGGCGGGATCGACAAGGGCGAGGATCTGCGCGCCGCCGCGCTGCGCGAGCTGTGGGAGGAGACCGGCGTCACGCAGGACAAGATCACCCTGCTGGCGCAGACCCGCGAGGAACTGCTCTACGATCTGCCGGACGAGCTGCTCGGCAAGCTGTGGGGCGGACGCTATCGCGGCCAGCGCCAGTTCTGGATGCTCGCCCGCTTCCTGGGCGGCGACCACGATGTCGTTCTCGACGCGCATGATCCCGCAGAGTTCTGCGACTTCAAGTGGGTTCAGCCGGACGAGCTCCCCGAGCTGATCGTCCCGTTCAAGAAGCGCGTCTACCGCGCCGTGATCGACGAGTTTCGTGACCTGATCTGAGCGGCGCGCCGCATCTTACCCGGCCAGTTCGGCGGCGACTTCGCGCGCGAACCCGTCGGGGTCGCTCGCCCGGCGCACCAGATACTCGTTCACGTTGTCGTTGGTCGGCAGCCAGAAGGTATTGGTGCGCACTGCCTCCACCACCATCTCACCGACCTCGTCCGGCGTACGCTGGCTGAAGTGCTTCGTCGGATAGCTGCCCACAGTGCCGGCCAGATCACCCGAGACCTTCACTTGCTCGCCGATGTTGGTCGCCACGGGACCCGGGATCAGGCAGGTTACGCCAATCCCGTGCGGCGCCAGCGTCGCCACCAGTCCCTCGGTGAGGCTCAGCACCGCAGCCTTGCTGGCGCTGTAGGCGAGGGTAAGCGGGTCATAGGCGAACGTGGCGGCGAGCGATGCGGTGTTGATCACGTGAGCCGTCCCGCGCGCCGCAAGGTCGGGAAGGAAGGTCTGAACGCCGCAGACCACGGCAAGGAAATTGATCCGCAGTGCGCGGTCCCATTCGGCCAGCGGGGTGTCCTCGAACGAACCCACCGGCAGAACGCCGGCATTGTTCATCAGGATATCGACGTGGCCGAAGGCCTCGACGGTGCGGTCGCGCAAGCGTTGCAGGTCGGCAGGGTCGGACACGTCGCAGCGCACGCCGACCGCCCCGACGCCCAGAGCGGTCAGTTCGGCCACCGTCTCGGCAATCCGCGCCTCGTTAAGGTCGGCGATGGCAAGGCTCGCCCCCTGCCGTGCAAGCGCCAAAGCGGTACCGCGCCCCATGCCACTGGCGCCGCCCGTGATGACCGCAACGGTCTCGCGCGTGATTTCCACGTCCTGTCCCCTTCTGTTCTGCTATTCTGTTCGTCTGCGGCTGAGCGGTGTCGCGGCACTCTCGTCCGGACCGGAATATGACTGCACTAGCTAAGCTGCCCGGGCAAGCTGGGCTCAGTTCGAGACCACCGGTGAAGGCTTGACCGCCTCGGCGGTGACCACTCGCTCCTGCGGCCCGCGCGCGATCAGGGCGGCCAGGCTCTGGGCCTGGGGACAGGTCTGTCCGCACAGGCTCTCCAGCCGGGTGAGGTTGCGCCGAGCCTTCTCGACCGCGCCCTTCTCGAGCAGCGCGGCACCCTCGCCGGAGATGGCCGCAAGGTTGCGCGGATCGCGCTCCAGCGCCTCGCGGTAGTAGTGCAGCGCCTTGCCCTGCAGACCCTCGCGCCGGGTCGCCTCGGCCAGGTCGAGCGTGATCGCGGTCGAGCCCGGCTGGATTGCGAGGGCAGCCTCGAAGGCATCGATCGCCGCGCTGGCATCGCCCGAACCAAGCGCTGCGCGCCCCTGCGCGACCAGGGTTGCAGCGCGCGGATCGAGCACTTCTGGCGGTGCCGAGAAACTGGCGCTCGCGGTCACGGCGAGCGCAAGGGACAGTGCAATTCCGGCCGGCGCAAAACGCATCAGGAACTCCCGCATGATCATAGACGGACCCCTACCGCTGATCCCGTGAGCGGATCGGGCCTGAACTCCACCCGAACAGGTATCACAAGCGCTCCAGTCTCGCGACGAAAAACCCGTCGGTTGCGTCGAGCCGTGGGGTAAGGCGCATGCCGCCCCCCCGTGGCTCGCCGGCACCCAACGCGCAGGGCACAGCGCGCCAACCGGGATGAGCGGCCAGGAACTCTGCGATACGGTCGGCTCCTTCGGCATCGAGCAAGGAGCAGACGACATAGACCAGCCGGCCACCAGGGCGAACCAGTGGCGCCGCGAGCGCAAGCAAACGCTCCTGCAACCCGGCAAGGCGGGCCACTTCCGCAGGGGTCAGACGCCAGCGCGCTTCCGGATTGCGCCGCCACGTGCCTGTGCCCGAACATGGCGCGTCGATCAGCACGGCATCAGCCATGCCGGCCCAATCGCCCAGCACGGCAGCCTCGCGTCCCGCATCGAGGAGGCGCGATTCGGCGATCGTCACCCCGGCCCGCTCGGCCCGGGGCGGCAGGCGCGACAAGCGGGCGCGGTCGGCGTCGCAGGCGAGCAGGCGCCCGAGGTTGTCCATGGCGGCGGCGAGCGCCAGGGTCTTGCCCCCTGCGCCCGCGCACAGGTCCACCACCGCCTCCCCGGGCCGCACCGCCAGCGCCTCGCAGACCAGCTGCGAACCGGCATCCTGCACCTCGATGGCCCCGGCCTGGTAAGCCGGCCATTGCTCCACCGGAGTATCGGGCGGAAAACGGCGGGCGTGCGGTGCAACCGTCGCTTCGCCGGGCTCGGGCAGCTCGGCCAGCGCCGCCTTGAGCGTGTTGATGCGGACATCGACCGGGGCCCGCTGGAGCAGCGCCGCCTGCCCCTCCGTATCGATACCCGATGCCGCCAGAGCATCCTCCAGCCACCGCGGCGCTGCGCCCGCTGCAGCAACGGGTTCGGCCGCACGGACCGGCTCCGGCCCATGGCGCGAACCGTCGAACAGCGCGGCCAGCGCCGCATCGCCTTCGGCCACGCGCAGCATCGCCGCGCGCCCGCTGGCCGGAACGTCGCCACAGGCGCGGATCGCCGCATAGACCAGCTCGCGCACTGCGCGCCGGTCCTTGCTCCCCGCGAAGCGGCGCGAGCGGAACCAGTCGGAAATGATCCGGTCCGCCGGCGCACCCTTGGCGCGGGCAGCGGCGATCACCAGGTCCAGGATCTCGATCGCAGCCTGGACCCGCGCCTGCGGGGTCATGAGATCCTCCCCGGCATAGGGGGGATTACCCCACCTTGTAGTTGGGCGCTTCCCGCGTGATCGTCACGTCGTGGACGTGGCTTTCCTTGAGCCCCGCGCCGGTGATCTGCACGAATTTTGCCTTGGTCCGCAGTTCGTCGATCGTGCCGCAGCCGGTATAGCCCATCGCCGCCTTGATGCCGCCGACCAGCTGGTGGATCACGTCCTTGGCCGGGCCCTTGTAAGGCACCTGGCCCTCGATGCCTTCGGGAACCAGCTTCATCTGGTCCTTGATGTCCTGCTGGAAATAGCGGTC
>Ga0068858_100005059_pt1 | contig 12924 bp, 11 predicted proteins | sample KBSSwiS12_FD_66589 | JGI IMG/M metagenome (GOLD analysis project Ga0068858, IMG submission 66589) | Switchgrass rhizosphere microbial communities from Kellogg Biological Station, Michigan, USA - KBS Switchgrass S1-2 | ecosystem: Host-associated > Plants > Roots > Rhizosphere > Soil ... | reverse complement strand
ACGTTCACGCGCGTGCGCCGCGCATCCAGCGCGCTGCACTGCACCAGCACGCGCCCGATGCGCGATCCCGGCGTGCAACGGACGTATTCGACCAGTCCCTGCGCCGGCTCGTGGCGGACCATCATCCAGATCGTGTCCTCCTGGCCATGGGCGGTGGTGAACACCATGCCGCGGGCGGCACGCCCGTCGGCGGGCTGCATGTACTTCGGGTCCCAACCCTCGGCCCAAACGCGCTCACCTTCGGGCGTGAAGAGATGGAACGCTTCCGGCAGCGGCAACGTGAGGGTGAAATCGTGGGCACGCTCGGCGAATTCCGCGCGGAAAGCGCTCATGTTTCCTTCTCCTTCAGGCGGTGGCTCGCGCGCGCGTCGAGGTCGAGGCCGTAGATCTTCTTCAGCTGCGCGATGCGCTCGAGCGTGGCGCGCTCGAAGGCCGGCTTGCCCTCGAAGGCGTGCAGCACGATGCCCTCCAGCAGGTCGCCCAGCGTCATGTCGTGGTATTCGGCGAGGCCCTTGAGGACCTTGAGGAGGCGCTTCTCGATCTTCACGCCGGTCTGGACGCGCTCGACCTCGAGGGCGGGCTCGCGGCGTTTCGGGGGGGCGGGCTTGGTCATGGAGCCGAGTATATATGTACATATGTACTCGCACAAGCCGAAAAAATGGGGCCGGTGGCCCCATTCTTCGCTGGTGTCTGGTCGGGGTGAGAGGATTCGAACCTCCGGCCTCTACGTCCCGAACGTAGCGCTCTACCAGGCTAAGCTACACCCCGAATTCCCGCGTCGAAATCAGAACTTCCTTTCGACGGAAAAGAGGGCCAATTGTAGCAGACTGTCCCTGCACGGGGAATCGGGAAGCCCGGCCAAACGGGAGCTCGCCACGGCCGCTTCCGCCCTCGCGCGCTCCCTCGCGTAGTCGAGCGCGCCCACCCGGTGGATCGCCGCCACGACGCCCTCCAGGTCCGACTTGCCGCCCTGCTCGATCGCGTGCCGCACGAGCTTGCGCTCGCGCTCGTCGCCGGCCTGCATCACCCGGATGAGCGGCAACGTGGGCTTGCCCTCGGCGAGGTCGTCGCCCAGGTTCTTGCCGGTCTCGGTGAGGTCGCCCGAGTAGTCGAGCACGTCGTCGATCAGCTGGAACGCGGTCCCGAGGTGCATCCCGTATTCGGCCACCGCCTTCTCCAGCTCCGGCGTGGCGTTGCCGAGGATCGCGCCCACCTGGGTCGCGGCCTCGAAGAGCTTCGCGGTCTTGTAGCGGATGACCCGGAGGTACTTGTCCTCGTCGGTGTCCGCGTCGTGGACGTTGAGCAGCTGCAGCACCTCGCCCTCGGCGATCACGTTGGTCGCGTCGGCGAGGACCTTCATGATCCGCAGGCTCCCCGCGTCCACGATCATCTGGAAGGCGCGCGAGTAGAGGAAGTCGCCCACGAGCACCGAGGCCGCGTTGCCGAACTCCGCGTTGGCGGTCTTGCGGCCGCGCCGGAGGCTCGACTCGTCGACCACGTCGTCGTGCAGCAGGGTCGCGGTATGGATGAACTCGATGACGGCCGCGAGCTCGTGCCTTGCGGGGCCCTGCGCGCCGAAGGCGTTGGCGGCAAGCAGCACCAGCGCGGGCCTCAGGCGCTTGCCGCCGCTGCCCACGATGTATCCGGCGATGGTGCGGATGAGCACCACGTCGGAGGAAAGCCGCCGGTGGATGACTTCGTCGACGCGCTGGAGGTCCTCGGCGATGGGATTCCGGATCGCTTCCAGGCTCGGCGCTACATGGGGATGACGCTCGGACAAGTCTTTGACCTTACGAGGGATTTCGGGTATTATATTGGGCTCGGTCGGGAAGGCGAAATTCGCTAGAGCGGAGCAGCCATCCGCGCGCCCGGCCGATAATTTTTTGAAAACGCAATGGAGTCCACAATGTACGCGGTCATAAAAACCGGCGGCAAGCAGTACCGAGTTGCCCCCGGCGAAAAAATCAAAATAGAACAGATACCGGCAGACGTTGGCGCTCAGATTGTCCTGGATCAAGTGCTCATGGTCTCGGACGGCGACGCCGTCAAACTCGGTAATCCCCTGGTGTCCGGCGCGAAAGTGTCCGCCACCGTCATCGCCCATGGTCGCGGCACGAAGGTGAAGATCTTCAAGATGCGCCGCCGCAAGCACTACCAGAAGACCCAGGGCCATCGCCAGAACTACACGGAAATCCGTGTGGACGCGATCGCCTAAAGGACACAGACATGGCACATAAGAAAGCAGGCGGCTCGTCCCGCAACGGCCGCGATTCCCAGAGCAAGCGCCTCGGCCTCAAGGCCTTCGGCGGCGAGCTCGTGAACGCGGGCTCGATCCTCGTTCGCCAGCGTGGCACCCGCTTCCATCCCGGCATGAACGTCGGCATCGGCAAGGACCACACGCTGTTCGCGACGGAGACGGGCCACGTGAAGTACACGCAGCACGGCCCGAAGGGCAAGTCCACCGTCTCGATCGAGCCGGCGAAGCAGTAACGGCCTCTTCGCCCGCGAAAAGGCCCCGTACGCGTACGGGGCTTTTTTGTTTATGAGCCTCGAACGCCAATCCCTCGACACCCTGCGCGAAGCGCTCGACCGCCTCGAGCACGGCTTCGACGCGCTTCCCGAAGCGCCTCCGATGCCGCTCGACGCCGCCGGCCGCGACGTGCTGCTGGAAGTCGCCGAGCGGATGCGCGACAACTTCCCGTATTTCCATCCGCTCTACGCGGGCCAGATGCTGAAGCCGCCGCATCCGGTCGCGCGCGCCGCCCATGCGCTCGCCGCCTGGGTGAACCCGAACAACCACGCGCTCGACGGCGGCCGCGCCAGCTCGCGCATGGAGAAGGAGGCGGTCGCCGAGATCGCGCGCATGTTCGGCTGGCAAGAACACCTCGGGCACCTCGCGAGCGGCGGCACCATGGCGAACCTCGAGGCGCTGTGGGTCGCGGGCAAGCTCAAGCCCGGCATGCGCGTCGCGGCCTCGCGCCAGGCGCACTACACGCACCAGCGCATCGGCGCGGTGCTGGGCCTCGAGTTCGTCGCGGTCGAGTGCGACGCGCGCGGCCGGATGGACCTCGCCGACCTCGAGCGCAAGCTCGCGATGGTCAACATCGGCACGGTGGTGGCCACCATGGGCACCACCGCGACGGGCTCCGTGGATCCGCTGCCCGAAATCCTGGCGCTGCGCGAGAAGCACGGCTTTCGCGTGCACGCCGACGCGGCGTATGGCGGCTACTTCGGCCTCGTGGACAATTTGCGCGCGGAGACGGCCACGTCGTTCTCGCGCATGGGCGAGGTCGACTCGATCGTCATCGACCCGCACAAGCACGGCCTCCAGCCCTACGGCTGCGGTTGCGTCCTCTTCCGCGATCCGGGCGTGGGACGCCTCTACAAGCACGACTCGCCGTACACCTACTTCAGCTCCTCGGAATTGCACCTGGGCGAGATCAGCCTCGAATGCTCGCGACCCGGCGCCGCGGCGGTGGCGCTGTGGGCCACGCAGCGGCTGCTGCCCCTGCAGCGCGGCGGCGAGTTCGCGCGCGGCCTCGCTCGGGGCCGGGAGGCGGCGCTGGCGCTCCACGAGAAGATCTCGGCCGACCCGCGCTTCGTCGCCGGCTTCGCGCCCGAGCTCGACATCGTCACCTGGGCGGTTCGCGCCGAGACCACGACGGCCTCTTCGCAACGCGCGCGCGCCGTCTTCGAGGAGGCCGGACGGCGCGGCCTGCACCTCGCGCTGGCGGAGCTCCCCGCCACCTTCTTCGCCTTCGCGCGATCCGGCGTGAAGGTCGATAGCGCCACGGTCACGTGCCTGCGCTCGGTGCTGATGAAGCCCGAGCACGCCGATTGGCTCGACCGCATCTGGGACCTGCTGGGGCGATCGCTGTGAAATTCTTCGACGAGGCGCGCATCGAGGTCATCGCCGGCAGCGGCGGCGACGGCAGCGCCTCCTTCCGCCGCGAGAAGTTCGTGCCCATGGGCGGCCCGGACGGCGGCGACGGCGGGCGCGGCGGCAGCATCTGGGCCGTGGCCGACATCAACATCAACACGCTGGTCGATTACCGCTACACGCGCATCTTCCGCGCGAAGTCGGGCGAGAACGGCCGCGGGCGCGACCAGAACGGCAAGGGCGCCGAGGACATCGTGCTGCGCATGCCGGTGGGCACGATCATCCGCGACAGCGACTCGAAGGAAATCGTCGCCGACCTCGCGAAGGACGGCGAGCGCGCGCTGCTCGCGCAGGGCGGCCGCGGCGGCCTGGGCAACCTCAACTTCAAGTCGAGCGTGAACCGCGCGCCCAAGCAATTCACCCGCGGGCTGCCCGGCGAGGCGAAGAACCTCGAGATGGAGCTGCGCGTGATCGCCGACGTCGGGCTGCTCGGCATGCCCAACGCCGGCAAGTCCACGTTCATCCGCGCGGTGTCCGCGGCGCGCCCGAAGGTCGCCGACTACCCGTTCACGACGCTGCACCCGAACCTGGGCGTGGTGCGCGTGGACGACCGGCGCTCGTTCGTGGTCGCCGACATCCCGGGCCTCATCGAGGGCGCGGCCGAAGGCGCCGGCCTCGGCCACCAGTTCCTGCGCCACCTGCAGCGCACCCACGTGCTGCTGCACCTCGTGGACATGGCGCCCTTCGACGAGGGCGCCGATCCCGCGAAGGAAGTGCGCGCGCTCGCCGAGGAGCTCAAGAAATACGACCCCGCGCTCGCGAAGAAGCCGCGCTGGCTGGTGTTCAACAAGGCGGACCTGCTCGACGCGAAGGAAGCGAAGAAGCGGGCCACGGCGCTCGCGAAGAAGCTGCGCTGGACCAAGCCCTGGTTCGTGGTGTCCGCCATCAAGGGCGAGGGAACCCGCGACCTCACCTTCGCGGTGATGGATTTCCTGGACGAGGAGCGCAAGGGGAAGGCGAAGTGAGCGCCTCGCTCGCCGGGGCGAAGCGCGTCGTGGTGAAGATCGGCTCGAGCCTGCTCACCAACGCGGGCGCCGGGCTCGACCGCAACGCCATCGCCGACTGGGTGAAGCAGATCGCGGCGCTGCGCCGGCGCGAGGTCGAGGTGATCGTGGTCTCCTCGGGCGCCATCGCCGAGGGCATGAAGCGCCTCGGCTGGAAGAAGCGCCCGCACCAGGTGAGCGAGCTGCAGGCCGCCGCCGCCGTGGGGCAGATGGGCCTGGTGCAGATGTGGGAGTCGTGCTTCGCGGAGCTGGGCCTGCACACCGCGCAGGTGCTGCTCACCCACGAGGACCTGGGCGACCGCCGCCGCTACCTCAACGCCCGCTCGACGCTGAAGAGCCTGCTCGCGCTGGGCGTCGTGCCGATCATCAACGAGAACGACACCGTCGTCGTCGACGAGATCCGCTTCGGCGACAACGACACGCTGGGCGCGTTGGTCACGAACCTGATCGAGGCCGACGCGCTGCTCATCCTCACCGACCAGAAGGGCCTTTTCTCGGCCGACCCGCGCAAGGATCCGGCGGCGAAGCTGGTCGCCCACGGCCACGCCGGCGACGCCGCCCTGGAAGCCATGGCGGGCGGTGCCGGCTCGCACCTCGGCAGCGGCGGGATGCTCACCAAGGTGCTCGCCGCCAAGCGCGCGGCCCGCAGCGGCGCCCACACGGCCATCGCCTGGGGCCGGGAAGCGGAAGTGCTCACTCGCCTGTTCGGGGGCGAGGCGATCGGGACGTTCCTCGAGGCGGCGACGCCGCCGGTGGCGGCTCGCAAGCAGTGGCTGGCCGACCACCTCAAGCCTGCCGGGCGCCTCACGCTCGATGCCGGCGCCGTCAAGGCCTTGATATCCGACGGGAAAAGCCTGCTGCCGATCGGTGCGACGTCGGTGGAGGGCCACTTCGAGCGCGGCGAGGTCGTGAGCGTGGCCGGGCCCGACGGCCGCGAGATCGCCCGCGGGCTGGTCAACTACGGCGCCGCCGAGACCGCCCGGATCCTGCGCAAGCCCACGGCCGAGATCGAGGCGGCGCTGGGCTACATCGCCGAGCCCGAGCTCATCCACCGGGACAACCTCGTCGTCCTCTAGCACCGGGCCCTGCCGCGAAGGGTCACTTCCTGACCGGGATTTGCAGAAAATTCCCTAGTCCCCGGGGGGATGGGCCCTGCATGATTCTTGCAGCGAATATGTACTTTCCGGCCCCCATTGCCGTCCCGGGCGACGACCCCGGTGTGGCATGATGGGCCAGACCCAAGAAAAGCAGTCCAAAAGCTTCAAGGGAGATGTCCATGCGCACAAGCACCCCCGCGTTCCGCTCACCGCGCGCCGCGCGCCTGTCCCCGCTCGCCGCCGGGATCGCCGTGGCCCTCGCACCGGTCCCGGCCCTCGCGACGACGTACCCCGTGACCAACACGGCGGAGTTCATCGCGGCGATCAACGCGGCGAACGCCAACTGCGCGACCGACTCGGCGCCGCTCATCACCGCGGCGGGCGGTCCCTTCGTCGTGAGCACCTCGACCGGAATGCCGTCGTTCGGCCTGCCGACGCTCTTCTGCGCCACCAACGCGTTCAACCCGGTGATCGACGGCGGCGGCCTGGTGAGCGCCTCGGACGTGGACGGCTTCGCGACCACCATGGAAATCCGCGGCACCGGCTCTTCCGCGGACTGCGGCCTCACCTTCCCGCAGAACTTCACCTACGGCGGCCACCTCACGGTGACCGGCATGAAGATCTCCAACTTCACCTACGGGTCGCTGTCCGGCGGCGTGTGCGGCGCGTTCGAGATCCACAACAACCTGCTCGCCGGCAACTCCGTCGGCGCGCGTTCGATCGATAGCGGCAACATCCTCGGCGACTCGTCGAGCGGCGGCAACGTCGTGATCGGCAACGACTACGGCTTCTGGGTCTCGGCCGCGGCGACCATCGAGAACAACAAGATCGGCACGCCCAACGGCTCGACGGCGAGCCGCAACACCTACGGCATCTACGTCACGTCGAGCAACGGCCCGACGATCGACAACAACCTCATCTCGGGCAACACCACCGGCGTCTACTTCGCGAACGACTACGGCGGGACGACGCTCAGCGACAACTACATCGGCACCACGGCGGACGGCGACGCCTCGCTCCCCAACGGCGACGGCGTGATCATCTCGTCCAGCGGCAGCCAGTCGCTCGACAACAACGTGATCGCCGGCAACAGCGGCGCGGGTGTCTCGATCGAATACACCAGCTTCGTCACCTTCGACACCAACTACATCGGCGTGGGCTTCTCCGGATCGCCGCTGCCGAACAATCGCGGCGTGGACGCCTTCTGCTCGGGCTACATCGACCTCTTCAGCAACACGATCTCGTCCAATACCGCCGACGGCATCCTGTTCCAGAGCGTGGACGGCAGCCAGCTCAGCAGCAACACGATCATGAGCAACCGTGGAAACGGCGCGCGGCTGCTCACCAACAACGCGAGCTGCTTCCAGTACGGCAGCTACAACTCGTTCTTCGGCAACGACATCGAGTCGAACGGCGCCAACGGCATCCTGCTCACCGGGCTCGGCACCAACAACCGGTTCTCCTACGGGACGATCACCGGCAACGCCGGCAAGAACATCAGCCTCAACGGCGGCGGCGCCCCGCTGCCCAACGACGGGGGCGACGGCGACGGCGGCCCCAACAACCAGCAGAACTACCCCGACATCGCGAACGTGGTCCAGGGCGCCGGATTCACCTCGATCGACTTCTCCGTCGACTCGAGCGCGGCGAGCCAGTACCAGGTCGATTTCTACTCGAACTCGGCGATGGGCAAGCCCGCCGGCGAGACCTACCTCGGATCGGCGTTCGTCTACGGCGCCACGCCCAGCACCTACGTGTACTACGGTGGCGCGGTGAACAACGTCTCGGCGACGGCGACGCTGCCGTATTGCTGCGGCCCGGGCGGCGACACCTCCGAGTTCTCGCCCATGAAGGCGGCGATCACGGCGCCCACGGTGCTCATCTCGCCCTCGTCGTGGAACTTCGGCAACGTCCAGGTCGGCCAGTCCTCGCCCACGAAGAACTTCACGCTGGGCTCGATCGGCGACCAGCCGTACGTCATCTCGGACATCCAGCCGGGCTCGTTCTGCCTCGGCGACCAGCCGAAGGCGATCGCCGCGGCGGCGGTGCCTTCGTTCTGCTACGGCGGCGGGTTCACGTGCTCGACCACCTGCGACCTGAACACGCCGTACTCGAAGAACCAGACCTGCACGTTCACCGCGCAGTTCGCGCCGTTCTTCTTCGGCCTGCAGCAGGACTCGATCTGCATCTTCGACAACACCTCGGCGAGCCCGCACTTCATCAACCTCTCGGGCACCGGCGTGCCGCCCCCGCCGCTCGTCATCGATCCGTCGACGTTCGACTTCGGCGACGTCCCGGTGGGCGCCACCTCCGACTCGATGCGCTTCCGCGTGACCAACAACACCTACGGCAGCATGCCGGTGACGGTGGCCACGACCGGCGGCGAGTTCAACGTCGTGAGCGACACCTGCAGCCCCACGATCCCGTCGCTGTCGAATTGCGACGTGCTCGTCGATTTCGGGCCGAGCGTATCCGGCGGCCAGGACGGCACTCTCATCGTCCAGGGCGCGCTGCTGGGCGACGCGCCGCAGAAGGGGGCGATCCTCATCGCGGGCCCGCCCACCGCGACCGCGAGACTCGGCGGCAACGGGATCTCCGGCGGCCAGCTGGTGCTGCCCGACTCCATCGACATGGGCGCGGCCCAGGTCGGCGGCACCGCGATCAGCTACGCGCTGCAGCTCGTCAACACCGGCTACGGCACGATCACGCTGTCGAGCATCACCGCGAGCTCGCCGTTCGAGCTCAGCAACGGCTGCCCGGCGACGCTCGCCCCGCAGCAGGCGTGCACGATCACGCTGTTGTTCGCGGCCACCGCCCTGGGCGAAGTCCAGGGGACGCTCACCGTGGTGAGCAGCGCCGAAGGCGGCAGCCGCGCGATCCCGGTCACCGCGCGCGGCCAGACGGTCACCTCTCCGCTGATCCGCCTGCAGCCCTCGGCGCTCGGCTTCGGCGCGCGCGTCATCGGCTCGTCGAGCGGCGCCCAGGAGATCAAGGTCACGAACATCGGCGGGGCCACCGCGAACATCGTGCTCAACAGCGCGACGATCGACTTCCTGGTCTCGAGCAGCACGTGCGGCGCGACCCTCGCTCCGCAGGACTCGTGCTCGGCGAATGTCTCGTTCCGTCCGTTGGGATTCGGCACTCGCCTCGGCCAGTTCGTCGTCACCGGCAACGCGACCAACAGCCCGGCGACCGCCAACCTGAGCGGCACCGGTTGCCGTCCGTTCGCGGCGGGAAGCAGCCGCTTCGGATCGTCGCTCAGCTGCGCTCCCTGACCTAGGGGGCGCCGCATGGCCCGCGTCCTCTTCGCCTGGGAACTGGGCGGGGACCTGGGCCATGCGCGTCGGGTTTTCGAGGTGGCGCGCGGGCTGCGCCGCCTCGGCCACGAGACCGCCTTCGCCTTCCAGGACCTGCTCGCGCTGGGTGCGCTCGGCGCGAGCGCCGAGTGGTTCCAGGCGCCGCTCATCGCTTCGCCCGCCACCGCCCCGACACGCCCGCCGCTCAGCCACTCCGAGATCCTGGTCTATCGAGGCTATGGCGACGCCCTGTCCGTAGCGGGCAACACGCGCGGATGGCTGGGCCTCTTCTCGCTGTGGAAGGCCGATGCACTGGTGGCCGACTACGCGCCCGGCGCACTCATCGCCGCGCGCGCCGCGCGCCTGCCTCACGTATCGATCGGTAGCGGCTTTTCCACGCCGCCGCCGCGCGACCCGATGCCCGCGCTGCGCTCGTGGGCCGCCATCGAGGAAACGGCGCTGCGCCGCGCCGACGCGACGCTGCTCGCCGGCGTTCGCGGCGGCCTGGAGCGCGTGAATGCTTCGGCCGCCTTGCCCGCGAATGCCTCGGATGTTTTCCGCGTGGAGCACAACGTGCTCTGCACCTGGCCCGAGATCGATCCGTTCGGCGCGCGCGCGGACGCCGAATATGTCGGACCCCAGGACGACCCGTCGACGGGCGCCGAGGCGCATTGGCGCGCCTCGGCGCGCCCGCGCGTCTTCGCCTACGTGAAAGCCCACGATCCGCGCCTGCCGCCGATGCTCGACGCGATCGCAAGGCTTCCCGGGGAGGCCATCGTCGTGGCGTTGGGACTGGCGCCTGCGCAGGCCGCGGCGCGCAGCACGCCCACCATGCAGGTGCATTCGCAACCCGTGGCGCTCGGTCCGCTGCTCGCCGACTGCGACCTTTGCATCTCGCACGGCGGGCCAGGCACCGTCGCGCACGCGCTCAACGCGGGCGTGGCGCTCGCGCTCGTTCCCCAGCATCTCGAGCAGGTCCTCGTCGCGCGACAGGTCGTGTCCACCGGCGCCGCCGTGATGTGGGCGCCCGAGACGCCGCCCGCGGAGCTGCCGCGATGGATCGCGGAGGCCGCGGCCAACGAATCGATCCGCAAGGCCGCGGCCGGCGGCGCCCTGCGCGGCCGCAAATCCCACGACGCGGCGGCGCGCGTCGCCGCGATGCTGGGAGCCTGACCGTGGCTCGCATCGCCTTCGCCTGGGAGATGGGCGGCGAATACGGCCACGTGATGTCGTGCGCGGCGCTCGCCGCAGGCCTCGCGGCGCACGGCCATCGCATCGCGTTCATGTTCCGGGAGCTGCGCCAGCTGTCGGTCGTGCCCGAGGCGCGCGACTACGACGTCTTCCAGGCGCCGCGCTGCGCGCGCGAGGGTGTCGGCGCCGACGTTCCCGCCGGCTACGTCGACATCATGAGCGGTTGCGGCTACAGCGATCCGCGCGAGCTCACCGGATTGCTCGGCGGATGGCGCTCGCTCATGTCGCGCTGGCAGCCCGACATGGTCGTGGTGGACTTCGCGCCGACGGCACTCCTCGCCGCGCATTCGCTCGGACTGCCGCGGGTGACGTACGGCAACGGATTCTTCGTCCCGCCGCGCTCGACACCGCTCCCCCCGTTCCGCTTCGATGCGCCCATCGACGTGGGACGCCTCGCGCGCACCGAGCAGGCCGTGCTCGCCAACACCAACGCGGCGCTCGTGGCCCTGGGCGCCAAGCCGTTGCTGAGGTTGGCCGAGCTCTTCGACGCCGACGAGCACTTCATCTGCACGTTTCCCGAGCTCGACCACTACGGCAACCGCGAGACCTCCGGCTACTGGGGACCGCGCGTGCGATTCGATCGCGGCACCGACGTCCCGTGGCCCGAGGGCACGGGCAAGAAGATCTTCGTCTACGTAAAGACCAACCTGCCGCTGCTCGACCCGCTGCTCGACCATCTCGCCTCGACCGAGCATCGCATCGTCGCCTACATCCCCGGGCTCGACGAGGCGCGCCGCAGGCGCTTCGCGAGCCGCAAGCGCGTCGTCTGCGACCGCCCGGTGCGCCTCGAGCGTTTCCTGCGAGATTGCGACCTGCTCGTCTCCCATGGCGGCGAGATCTCCACCGGCGCGCTCATGTACGGCGTGCCCTCGCTCGTCTTCCCCACGCACTACGAGCAGTACGCGACCGCGCGCCGCCTGGAGCAGCTGAATGTCGGGGTGTGGCTCGGCCCGGGCGCCACGGCGGACCTGCTGCCTCGCGCCATCGCGGGCGTGCTCGATCCGCGGCGCGTGGACATCGCGCGCACGTACGCGCGGCGCTACGCCGCGTTCTCGCCCATGGAGCAGCGCCGCCGCATCGTCGCGCGCATCGAGGAATTGATCCAGGGTCGCGGCGCTATACTCTCGCCAACTTCAAGCCAGGGGACGCCGTGATCAACCTCGTCGAGCGCGCGAAAAAACTTCTCATCAGCCCGCGCCAGGAATGGGCCGTGATCAACGGCGAGACCCACACCGTCACGGGCCTCTATACGCAGTACGTGATGATCCTCGCCGCGATCCCGGCGATCGCGTCTTTCATCGGCTTCTCTTTCATCGGCTACACCGGCTACGACAAGCCGATCCGCATCGACGTGGGGCCGGGCCTCGCCAGCATGGTGCTCAACTACGTGCTGGGACTGGGCGCGGTGTACGTGATCGCTCTGGTGATCGATTCGCTGGCGCCCAACTTCGGCGGCGAGAAGGACTTCATGCAGGCGCTCAAGGTGGCGGCATTCTTTCCCACCGCGTCGTGGCTCGCCGGCGTCTTCTACCTCATCCCGGCGCTCTACATCCTCGGGCTGGTGGGGAGCCTCTACAGCCTCTACCTGCTGATGACGGGGCTCGAGCCCCTCATGAAGGTGCCGGAGGACAAGTCGATCGCGTACACGGCGGTCGTGGTGATCGTGGCCATCGTGCTGATGGTGGTGATCTCGGCGCTCGCCGCGCTGGTGATTCCCTCCCGCTCGCGCGGGTTCTGATCAACCGTCGGTGACGACGACCGAGGTCGTGAGCACCACGCGCTCGGGGCGCGGCCGCGAGTGCTTGCGGCGCCGCCCGTAGGGCGACAGGCCGATCGCGCGCGGGGTGACCTCGAGGAACTCCGCGAGCTGCTCCAACCCGAGGCGGTAGGCCTCGCGCTTGAAGTCGATCACGGCCTCGAGCGGCACCCAGTAGTCGTGCCAGCGCCACGCGTCGAACTCGGGGTGCCCGCTCGCGCGCAGGCTGATGTCGCAGTCGCGTCCCACCAGGCGCAGCAGGAACCAGATCTGCTTCTGGCCCTTGTAGGTGCCGCGCCACTCGCGCTTCACCCAGTGGTTGGGGACGTTGTAGTGCAGCCAGTCGCGAGTGCGACCGAGCACCTTGACGTGCTGGGGCTGGAGCCCCGTTTCCTCTTCCAGCTCCCGGAACATGGCTTGCTCGGGAGTCTCCCCCAGCTTGATGCCGCCCTGGGGGAACTGCCAGGCGTGCTCTTTGATTCGCTTGCCCCAGAACACCTGGTTCCGGGCGTTCACGAGCACGATGGCGACGTTCGGGCGGTATCCGTCCCGATCGATCATGGCGTCCACCATCCAATTC
>Ga0068858_100005054_pt1 | contig 12931 bp, 14 predicted proteins | sample KBSSwiS12_FD_66589 | JGI IMG/M metagenome (GOLD analysis project Ga0068858, IMG submission 66589) | Switchgrass rhizosphere microbial communities from Kellogg Biological Station, Michigan, USA - KBS Switchgrass S1-2 | ecosystem: Host-associated > Plants > Roots > Rhizosphere > Soil ... | reverse complement strand
GGGAAGGGCAACTACCCCCTTCCCCTGCAACCCCATCCCCAAAATCAACCCAACCCAAACGGCGAGGGCACAACTTTGAAACCGGACATTTCACTTGCTACAAAAACCGGACATTTTGATTTGCTACGAACATCCGGGGAAACAATTCTTTGTCATGCTGAGCGGAGTGGGAACAAGCGAAGCGCAGTTTCCGCGCAGTCGAAGCATCCCTAGTTTCGCGACAGTAGTGTTGGTATAGGGGTCTTCGCGATAAAGCCGCTCAGAATGACAGAGGGACGGTGTGGATACGAAGGTTAAGCGACTGCTCCAGCGCCAGACTGCATTTCTACAATCACCGAATCAGCAAACTGCGAAGTCCCGGCCTGTCCGCCGACGTCTTTGGTGAGTTTCTCGCGGGTGCGATAGACATTATCCAAGGCTTTTTTGATTTTCGCTTCGGCTTCATGCTCTCCCAGGTGTTTGAGCATCAGTAGAGAAGATCGAAGCAGCGCAGTCGGATTCGCCATATTCTTCCCAGCGATATCAGGAGCGGATCCATGAACAGCTTCAAAGATCGCGCAGCTATCGCCCAGGTTTGCGCTAGGTACTAATCCCAACCCACCCACAAAAGCCGCGCACAAATCAGAAATGATATCTCCGTAAAGATTCTCCATCACCAGCACATCGTACTGATATGGATTCATCACCAGCTGCATACAAGTGTTGTCCACAATGTGCTCGCCGTAGGTGATCTCGGGATACTCCTTGGCTACGTTTCGCGAACAACGCAGAAACAATCCATCCGACAGCTTCATGATGTTGGCTTTGTGGATGGCGTGAATTTTCTTGCGCTGATTCTTACGAGCGTATTCAAAAGCAAAACGGGCAATCCGGGTCGAAGCTTTTTCAGTGATGATTTTCAAACTCTCAACCACGCCCGGCACAACTTCATGCTCAATCCCGGAATAAAGACTCTCAGTATTTTCACGGACAATAATCAGATCAACATTGGGATATCGAGTCGGGATGTGCGGCAGGTTGTAAATCGGGCGAAAGTTCGCGTAAAGCTCGAACTTCTTCCGCAGCTGCACGTTGATGCTGGCAAATCCGCCGCCGACCGGCGTGGTGATCGGCCCCTTCAATCCCACGCGAGTCCGCTCGATTGACTCAGTCAGCTCCTTCGGAATGTACTCGTGATACTTCTCATAAGCCTCAGCGCCAGCCTGGATCGTTTCCCACTCAAACTTCACGCCGGAAGCTTCCAGAATACGAACCGTCGCCCCCATGACTTCGGGGCCGATGCCATCGCCAGGAATGAGAGTGACCTTGTGCGCCATATCTTAAGTTTATCGGTGGTTGCTGATTTTCTCTTTACCGAATACTGAAATGAGGTGACGTTAGTTCTTTACGGTTTTTGCCCGAATTTCCGGGACATCTTTTGTTTTCAACAGGTCCTTCAATTCCGTCATGAACTCCTGTACGTCCTTGAAATCCAGATACACGGAAGCAAACCGTACGTACGCGACTTTGTCGTAGCGGCGTAACCGGTTCATGATCAGTTCGCCCAATTCACTGGTCTTACGCTCGCGCTCGGGCGAATCGATGATGAAGCCCTCAGCCTCGTTGACAATCTGCTCCAAGCGGCTGATCGGCACCGGACGCTTTTCGCACGCCCGCAGTAACCCATTCAGAACTTTCTGCCGATCGAACTTTTCGCGGCGACCGTCTTTTTTCACCACCATATAAGGAATCTCATCGATCCGCTCATAGGTGGTAAATCTCTTCTCACACTTCAGACACTCGCGGCGTCGGCGAATGGAGTCGGCTTCCTTGCTCTCGCGCGAATCCACCACCTTGTCGTTTGCAAATCCGCAAAAAGGACACTTCATGATTTTGGGTTAATTCATTGTAACAGTTGGAGTTGGTGGCAGAATTAACCGGGAAGATGCGATCCCTGGTTTGTCATTCCGACGATGCGCACGGCGCAGGCGAGGAATCGGCTGTTGGCCGACACAGTTGTGAAGCGATCCGGAGTGGCTGATTGCTTCTTGTCGGCATGACAGATGGATGACTATCTCGGAGGATGCTTCTCGATATCTATTTCCTGCTGGCGACTCTCCTGCGATAGTTTGCTGAGTGAGAGTCGTTCACGATGCGCCAGCGACAAACCCAATGGAACAACCGACACAAACGTGACCAACCATAATGTGATCCCGCAACTAGCCGCCATCTCTTTGGGAACGCCAAACAGATGTTCCAGTGCCGCAATGGTGGCGAGCTGTGATCCGCCTCCAACTCCAGGCAACTGAATCAGCGAGCCCACCATGCTCGATCCCATCAGCAGCAACACCTGCGTCTGCGGAATTTCCAAAGCCGCTTGTCCGTAGGCGTGGGTCACTTCCTTGTAGCAAACCGCGATCATGCACCACATGATGATGGACACAGCGACAATTTGCAGAAACGATCCAAAACTGTGAATGGTATTCAGCCCGTCGCGAAATTCGCGGATGCGCACCGCTATCTTCTGTCCCAGGCCGGAAGCGAGATGCCCGAGCTTGCGCTCCACCCACAACGCGATCACTTCACCGCTGCGGTGTACCGCGACTGCGCCCAAGGCTAATCCAGCCACCATGGCACAAAGAAAAAGTCCTGCCTCGCGAAAGCTTCCGTAGTAGGCGAGTCGCTTAGGAGCGGTCGCTAAAAATGCGGCGGCAATCAGCAGAACGGTGAAGGCACCGACATCGAAGATGCGTTCAATGGCCCAGACCGCCAGTTGTGACGAGATGGGGAGGTCCTCTCTACGAGCGATTAGATAGGGCCGAATCATTTCACCGGGACGCCCGAAAAGTGCGAGCCCGGTAAAGCCAACAACCGTAGGTGAAACCAACTTCCACCATGACGCATGGGGCCGCACCGGTTTCAGAAAAATCTTCCAGCGAATAGCGCGCATCACGTAGGCCAGATAGATCAGGGCAATTGCATGGAGCAGATGAAAAATTCCGGGAACCTGCCCGAGCCGACGGCCTTCTTTCCAGAAAGTAGGCCAGTCAAACTCACTCCAGTGACGGAATTGGATGTAGACGAGAATGGCAAGGACCGCCAGCCCAACTCCATAAAACAAAATCTTTTTCTTATTCATTGAAAGGGAATTTGCCGTGGACTGGCCGGAAAACGTCAGCGCGGCGCAACCAACTCATGCCAAGGTATACGAGGTGGGCTTGGGGGTCAAACGCGATTAAGTAAGAACCAGCTAGAGAATGGAGTAAACAGAGATTCGGTGTCGCTGTCTATGGATAAGCATGAAAGCAATGGGGGCAAAAATTAGATCGCCAAGCAAAAACATTCCTAGTGGTTCATCCGGATTCGGCCGTCCCACATAGCTGGCTCCCAGCTATGGAAATCTCATCGGCATTTTGCGCGGTTGGAGCTTCCCGTGCCGATTCAGATTTATGACAACCAGCAACTCGTCCATGTTTTTTGGACGTTGCGCCAGACAGCTGAGCGCTTGGCCGAGATTGCGTGGAATCAATGCATCCAACTGCCTGCCCCGCGAAACATTCGAGCAAAAATACTCGGATCACCAAATTTTGAATAGATGGTTTGCATTGCATGGCTTTGGTTATGGACCCCAAGCCATCCAGGTAACTTCCGCAAGGATTGAAGATGGTGCGAATTATTTTCCAGCAGTTTGGACCGGCGCTGGTTTGTTCGGTTTGGTAGAAACCAAAGATTTCCCCGGCGAATTCTTGGCGGGAACAGATTTCTGAGCCAGCTTCTGCTGCGCAAGTTTCTTCTTGTTAAAGTCGCGCACGATGCGAGCCACATAAGCCCGCGTCTCACGATAGGGTGGCACTCCACCGTATTGCGCCACACGCTGCGGCCCTGCGTTGTAAGCGGCAAGTGCCTTTACCAAGTCGAAGTTATAACGTTCGATCAATTCGCGCAGATACTTTGTCCCGCCATCCACGTTCGCCTGCGGATCAAAAGGATTGGCTACGCCGAGTTGAGACGCAGTCTTAGGCATGAGCTGCATCAATCCCTGCGCGCCTTTTGGCGATACTGCGCGGGCGTTGAAGTTGCTCTCGGCGTGGATCACGCTGGAAATCAAGTCGGGATCAATACGATAGCGCTCGCTGCCAGCAGCGATGGCCTGCTGCAAAGAGGCCGCAGGCGCCGGCGTAGACATCGCCGCTGGTGCAGCTTGAACTTTTGGTGCCGGTAACGTTGGCGGCCCTTTTTCGAAGCGATCGATCTGCTCGGTCGGGACGTCCGCGTAGTTGGTGCCGTCGAGGCTCAGGTACAAACGCGTGACATTCCCAATCTGTTCACGCCGCTCGTGGGGAATGGAAAACCCGTTTCGCAAGACAGCCAAATCGGCGGCAAAAGATGTTGTGGCCAACATCAAAATCACGACACACTCGATTTGTTTGCGGAAATTCATAATTGCTAGAAATTTAGCGCTTGCTCTACCGCTGCGGCCACGCCATTCTGGTCGTTAGGTAATGTTACCCGCCAGCCGTTACTGCGCAACTCTTCCACCGCGTTTCCCATGATAAACGCCACCCCGGCAAAGGCAAGCATTTCCACATCATTGTGATTGTCACCGATGGCCATGACCTGTTCCCGGGAAATCCCGCGAAATTTGGCCCATCGTTCGAGGGCGTGGCCTTTGGAGCAGTCTTTGTTGAGGACATCAATCAGGGAAAGATCCCGGGCCAAATATTCGGTCCGCAATACGGTAGTCTCGTTTCTCAATCCGCTCGCTGAAAGGGTCTCCAGAGCGCGGTGCATACGCTCAATCGGCCCACAGAACATCGCCTGGACTGGGTCTTTCGTCAGCGAGTCTTCAATCGGGATGACAAACTCAATAAATTCAGAATTCTTTTCCAGCCACTTCTGAATGCTGGCGTTTAACTCGTTCATGTGCTCAAGCACGATGGCGCCTTTATTTTCTTGATCAAAAGTAATAACGGTGTTGCCGCGAAACTCCGTCATCGCCGTGCAAAGCTTGCGGCAGACCGGGGCGGGCAGCAGATCGCGATGGAATGTCTCGCCTTGCATCGAGCGGGTCACTGCGCCATTCGAGCTTATTAACTGCAGATCAAACCCAAGTTGCCGTGCAATCGGCATGGCAAAGGTATGCCGCCGTCCGGTCACTAAAATCACTTCCACGCCTTGAGCCTTCGCTCGTTGCAACGCAGCCAGATCAGTTGGAGAGATTTGAAATTGAGGATTGAGCAGGGTGCCGTCGATGTCAACGGCAATCAGGCGTATGGGAAGGCTGACCACAACCGATTTTAACATTCCGTCCCACAGCGGCCGGTGTGCTATATTGCGCCGAACGCCATGGAGTCTTTGCTGTTTTACGCTTTTTCCTGGTGGTCGATTGCCCTGCGCGCGGTAGCGATCATCCACTTCATCCGCCGGCGGCCGGACTATTACTGGCTGTGGATTATTTTGTTTCATTGGGTAGGAGCACTCGTGTACATCGCGGTGGAAGTGGTGCCGGATGCCGGACTGCTCCGCGATTCCTTCAAAATATTTCCTCGCCGCAAGCGCATTAAAGAACTCGAAGCAGCGATTCTGGACAATCCATCGGCAGGGAACTACGAAGAACTTGGCGACCTCTATCTGGAGGATGCGAAGTACGTGCGTGCCCGCGCCTGCTTCGATAAATCGATTTCGTCGCGCACCGACTCGCCCGATCCCTTTTATCGGCGCGGAATTTGTGAAATGTATCTGGGCGACTTTGCTGCCGCCCTTACTGACTTTGAACGGGTAGTCGCCAAGGACCCTAAGTATGATTTCCTGCGAGCCGCAGGTTTGCTGGCCCACGCTTACGCCAACACGGAGCACCCGGACAAAGCCGATGCTCTGTTTCAGGAAGTGGTCAAGACATCCACGCTTTCGGAAACCTACTACAACTACGCCAGCTTCCTGCTAGCCCAAAATCGCAAAGAAGAAGCCCGCAACTTTGCCCGTGCCATTCTGGCGAAAAGACCGACCATGCCGGGATATCTTAAGCGTCGTGAGCGTCCATGGTTTCGCCGAGCGAACTCGCTGCTAAAACAAGCCAGCTGAACCAAGCTAATCTTCTCCTGCTAAACTCATGGAGCAATGGCGCAGATCCAATATCTGGAGTGCACCAAATGTGGTGCACATCACTCGGCGGACAAACCGCAAACAGTATGCCCCGAAGATGGCGGAGTTCTGTACGCCCGCTACGACCTCACAGCTCTAAAGCAGGACTTTAGGTCTTCACGCTTAAGTGGTCGTACGGCAAGCATGTGGCGTTATGCCGAGGTGTTGCCTGAAGCCGATCCCGTCACGCTTGGGGAAGGCTTCACGCCGATGCTGCCAAGCCGCGAATTTGCTAACGTCTACATTAAAGATGAAGGACTGAATCCGACTGGATCGTTCAAGGCCCGAGGACTATCGGCGGCCGTCACCATGGCGAAGGCATATGGGTTAAAGAAACTGGCAATTCCCTCGGCTGGGAACGCCGCGAGCGCCATGGCGGCGTATGCTGCCCACGCAGGAATCGAAGCGCATATTTTTATGCCGAAAGATGTTCCTCTCGCCAACCGGGTAGAGTGCGAAAGCTACGGCGCAAAGGTCAACTTGATAAACGGCTTGATCAGCGACTGCGCGCGTATCGTGGCGGAGCGCAAAAAGAGTGAAGGCTGGTTCGATGTCTCTACTCTGAAAGAGCCTTTCCGAGTCGAAGGCAAAAAGACGATGGGCTATGAGGTGGTCGAGCAACTCGGCTGGCGCATGCCACAGGGAATTATCTATCCGACCGGTGGAGGAGTCGGTTTGCTCGGCATGTGGAAAGCCTTCGAAGAGATGGAACAGCTGGGCTGGATCGGTCCAGAGCGCCCAAAGATGGTTTGCGTGCAATCAGGTGGTTGCGCCCCCATAGTTAAAGCATGGGATGAACATAAGAAAAATGCGGAAATGTGGGCCAATGCCGCGACGGTCGCAGCGGGGTTACGCGTCCCCAAACCGTACGGAGATTACCTGATTCTCGACATTCTTCAAAAAAGCGGCGGTACCGCTGTGACGGCAACTGATGCGGAAATGATGAGTTCACTGCGACACTGGTCTGAAGTCGAAGGAGTCTTTGCCGCTCCCGAAGGCGCGGCTTCCCTCACTGCGTATTGCAAACTACTCGCCAGCGGATTCTTTAAGCCTCAAGACACTGTAGTATTGTTCAACACCGGCTCTGGCCTGAAATATCTCGATGTGATCGAAGCGCAAAAAAAACAAGCCAGCAAGCCAGGCCGGCACATCGGCGGAATCATCGGCCCGTACTAGTGCGACGTTACGCGTAAACGAATGATTGATCGCCACAATTTTCTAAACGGTTTGGCAGTTTCCGCTGCGATGGCTGAGGTTCCCGCCGCCGCATTTCCCTGAATGGACAATGGGAACAGTACCGCGAAGGAAAATTCCTTGGCACCGCGCCGAGCGGCTATCCGCTCGGTAGGACAGGCGGGTGACCGTGCAGCGACTTATACATTGCAGTACGCCAGTGGCAAAGGACAAACACTGCCGGTTCGCCACGGCATCGAAGGTGCATCCAGAATCACTCACATAGCAACCGCCGCCCAACCAGCACTGGAATTTGCAAAAGACCCCGCAGGTGAGCAATATCAAATTCTGCTTTTGGTCGATTCCGACGCAGCCTGAAGAACTCTCAACCTTGCGATGCCTACTGAATCCGGGTGAGTCCGCGATCGCAATTGTTGCCGTTACCGTCGAATAAAACTAGAGCCGTCGGCGCGCGCTCGACCGTGCTACATTTTCCTCAGTAGCTCTCATGGAACAGCGTCTCATCCTCATTAACCTGATGATCAAGCTGGGCGTAGCTGCGGCTGTCGCCAGCGTGCTTGGGCGATCGGTAGAATTCAAGTCCCTCCTGTTCCGTGAACAAAGAACGCTGAAACAGACCATCTACCTGATGCTCTGGATTACCGTCCCTTTGACCTTTGGCGTATGGGCGCGGTTTAGCGCACCAAGATCATTTGCCGGTGGCGACCTGTCGATTGAAGCAACCATTTTGCTAGGTGTAATTGCTGGGCGTCTGGCAGGAGCAATCGGCGGGACCTTGCTAGCGATACCGGCGGTCCTTTACGGACAATGGGCTGTCCTGCCTTTCAATGTATTGTGCGGCGTAGTTGCGGGCCAACTGCGCCGCATTGCTCCTGATCGGGAAGAAATCTGGTCTTTCTCGCCCTTCATCGATCTAAGCATCTACCGCTGGATTCGGCGTAATCTCCCCACTCCTCGGCTGTTCGACTGGCAGACGATGTTCTTTCTCACCATCATGGTTCTGCGCTTCGTGCAGACTGAGATGGATCTTCACTTACTGAATCCGGGTTACATGTGGCTGGAGAGCCCAAAGTTGTGGGTGAAAGTGCTGATCTACGCCACGTCGGCGACTGTTATCGGAATCGTGCTCAAGATCTGGAACAGCGTCCGCATACAGATCAAGCTCGAAGAGCAGGAGCGCCTCCTTCTAAACGCCCGTATGGAGGCGTTGCAAAATCAGATCAATCCCCATTTCTTGTTCAACACCCTCAATTCGGTTTCTTCTCTAGTGCGCATCGATCCCGACACCGCCCGGGAAATGATTGCCAAGCTTGCCAACATTCTTCGACGCCTGCTGAACAGCACCGATGCCTTTGTTCCGCTACGCGACGAATTGGAGTTCATCGACAACTACCTTGACATCGAGGTCGTCCGCTTTGGTCGTGACAAGCTGCGTGTGGTGAAGGAAATGGATGAGCCCTCGCTGGATGTGATGGTTCCCAGCATGTTGCTGCAACCTCTGGTAGAAAATTCCATCAAGCACGGACTGTCGTCTAGGATCAACGGAGGCAGCATCACCCTGCGAAGCCACTTGGAGGCATCGAAGCTCACGATTGAAGTCGAAGACGATGGAGTCGGCATGCCTTCCTCGAAGTTGGTTCAACATCAAGGAGGAACGGGCATCGGTATGGCCAATGTTTCTGAGCGATTGAATGTGCTCTATGGAGACGCGGCCAATCTTGCGATTCAAAGCAATCCTGGGAAGGGGACGCTGGTCCGGATCACAATGCCAGTTCTTGAAAGTGAAGGGGCAATTCCGGCCGAACTCTACGCCGACCGTTCCAGCACCCGCAGGTAGAAATCCTCGTAGTGCGCCACAATTTTTGCCGAACTAAATTGTGATCGTGCCTTCTCACGGCAAACTTTCCCCATAGCCCGCAGCCGGTTTTCATCATTCAGTAGCTCGACTGCGTACTTGGCCATTGAATCCACATCTCCCACATCAGCTAGATATCCTGTAGTTCCATGCTCAATCACTTCAGGCACACCGCCGGCCCGCGTAGAAATGGGAACTACTTCGCAGGCCATTGCCTCCAGTGCAGCCAACCCGAAGGATTCCAATTCGCTGGGTACTAGCATGATGTCCGCGATACCCAGCTTTTCGTGAACCTGGTCCTGCTTGCCCAGAAACAGCACATCGTCATGAATCCCTTTTTGTACTGCCAGCCATTCCGCGCGTGAGCGGTCGGGACCATCGCCGATCAGCAGCAACTTCGACGGTACCTGCTTGCGTACACGGTCAAAAATCTCGACGGTGTCGGTGACCCGTTTCACCGGACGAAAATTCGACAAATGCATCAGAATGCGCTCCCCGTTTGGAGCGTATTCAGTCCTTTGCTGCTGCCAGTCGGGGTTGCGTTTGTACACGTCGCAATTTACGAAGTTATGAATGACTTCAATCTTGTTGCGAATGTCGAACTCGCGGCGGGTGCGTTCTTGCAAGTAACGCGAAATCGCGGTTACACCATCGCTCTGCTCGATCGAAAATCGCGTGATTGGCAAGTAAGAGCGGTCGAGTCCCACCAGGGTGATGTCAGTCCCGTGCAAAGTAGTAACAAAAGGAAGTTTCTGTCCTCGCGGCTTCGCCGCTAGCATCTGTCGCGCCAGCAACGCACTCACCGAATGCGGAATCGCATAGTGCACATGCAGCAAATCCAAATCGTAAAGCTCGGATACCTCCGCCATCCGCGTGGCCAGCGCCAAGTCATAGGGCGGGTAGTCGAACAACGGATAGCGGGAAACATCTACCTCGTGATAATGAATGTTGGGATGAGGCTCAGTCAGCCGGATCGGCTGCGCGTAGGAAATAAAGTGGATTTCATGGCCGCGTTCGGCCAGTTCGAGACCCAGCTCAGTTGCCACCACCCCGCTGCCTCCATAGGTGGGGTAACAGGTAATGCCGATCTTGAGTGCCATAGGTTAGGCAGCGCCCTTCCCATTCGATGGGATTGCAGGCACATGGATTCAGATTTTGCCTGAACTTCGCCTGGAAGGGAAATCGGACGGTTTTCTCTGCGAGCTCTGTGCCTTCTTGTGCGGACTCCGCGATTTAAGGTTTCATTTCCATAGCTCAACAAAACAAATTATTAAAACGCAGAGGGCAGCCCGCAGAGAACGGGCTAGATCGGGGGAGGAACGCGAGGCGGGTCAATCTCATCCAGATGTGCCTGAAAGCTCAACTGCTTGTCTTCATGAAGCCCGATAAACTCTATTCCCATTCCTACTCCCGGGTCGCTCGCCCTGACCATTGCCGCAGTCGAAATCTTCTCTTCGCCGATCCAGAAAGAAATATGGAGCGGGGTGCCGAGTGGGAAGGGAACCAATGTCTCAACATAACAACCACGCCCGCCAATGTCTGAAGCATTGGTGTGCATAGGAACGCCACCGCCTCTGTCATCTCTCATTTCTATCGGATAAGAGATACGATGCCGGGGAAATCGCCGCTTGTTAGCGTGCTGGGAAACCTTGGGAGTGCCTTCGGCTGGAGCGGTGAGTTTTTCCTTCCACGGACACTGCTGGCCTTCCACCAGTTCCACATCAACTTTGAACTTGAAGGGAAGGCCTGCGTCCACAGCTTGAACCACTTTGCAGCGAGCTTTTTTATCGCCGAGTTGCACGCCGATCACATCCCCGGCCTTCAAGTCCTGATCGACACCGATCAACTGCGCACTGATCGGAGTGAGGTTGCGCAAATTGGCGTTCTGGAAGAATGCCTGCCCATTGGCGCCCATTCCCCAAATCCTCACCAGAACTGTTTCGAAACCGGATTGTGCCGCGTTCTGCATGTCCGTCACCACCAGGCGACAAGATCATGATAACTCTCTAATATGCCTTTCCCGTTAGTGACTTACGGGGTATCCATACACTAAGGTAACCTAGTGGGAATTGTTCCTCCGGGTTACTGGAGGTCTCGGTACGAGATCAATTGAACCCCATGTTTCTCTAATTCCTGCCGAATTTCGGGGGATTTCAAGAGTTCCAGTTCACGGACGCGCGAGGCCCTCAGCCGCGTATCTACCTTATTTAAGTCTTCATCGTTGTATCCGGGATGGCAGACCAATTCCCAAGTTCCCTCGGGAATGTGATTGATGATGGCTTTGAGCAGACGCTCATCCATCACCCCGGTGATGACAACTCCGAGCGAGCCGTCGGGAGTGATCATGCCAGCGTCCTTCACAGCAGACCTGAATTCGTTGCCCAACCGATTGAGGACGCGCACTTGTGCCCATCGCTTCCATAGTTCTGGTGCAGTTGCGACTCGCGCCAGCCGAATCGGCTCCGCGGGGTTTCTGATCGCCCGTAGGCGACAATTATTGGCCGCCCTTAATAAAGGAAGAAGCACTTGAGGGAACAGATGCGTATGCTTGTGAGTGTCGAGATGAGAAACCGCGATCCCCGCAGCTTGCAGTTTGCGAATCTGGGCGGTGGCCTCGGCTTCGACCTCGCTCGTGACAAGTTTTCCAAGCAGGCAATGTAGGGCAAAATCAGAAATGGAAGTGCGAAATCGTGGCAATTGCTCCCCGGCCATCAGGCTCGGAACCTGTGACGGATTGCTAACAGGAGAGCCATCCACCAGCACAACGTGACATCCAACACTCAACTGAGGCGCCGATGAGGTGAGATCGACCGCGTGTTCAAGCGCACTCCCATTCGCCATGAGCGTCGAAGAGGTCACGATGCCGTGCTCATGTGCTTCCACAATGGCGCGATTGACCCCGTGGGTAAGGCCGAAGTCATCTGCATTCACGATCAGGCGACGCACGCCGTCAGTCTAGCAGGTGATGCGCGTGGTCATTGAAATGCGGCGATCATGATCCCGCCGCTGACGATGAGAACACCACCACACACCACGGCGAGCGAGGGCCGCTGCCCGAAGCCAATCCAAGAAATTGTCTGGGCGACGAGGAAGAAAAACACCACGTAGAGTCCAAGCAACCGCCCAAAATCCCAAGCCGGGGCGTTGACGGTGTAACCATAAGCAAAGAGTAGAACCGCGCCGAATGCAAAAGTAAGGAAGCGGGCAGCGCCACTCGGCCGATGCAAAGCCGTGCGAACCACCCGTCACCACCAGCTTCGAGAACGGCTGCTAGCAAGAGAAGCAAAACCACAGTGCCACGATTCATCTAGCGATTGTCTCAAATCCCGCAAGTACTACATGGAACCATTAACTGGGGATCATCCACTGGGACTGGCATCGCCACTGAACGGCGATCCAAAGCGCTAAAACAAAAACCCCTCCACGAAAGAGACCGGGCCTGGATGCAAATTACCGCACAGGGGCTCCTGAAGAGGAGTGGAGAAGTGTTTTTTCTTGACATCCTCTTTCATAGGATGAGTGGAATGGCGATCTTTCGCCAACTGGCGACCGATGTTTCACTCTTGAAGCACTCGATGCGATTTTAGGCAGTTTGTCGCAGACCCATCCGGGTCAAACCAGAGCAAACCAGAATCATCAGTACAGAATGCACGAAAGCCCGTCTTGCGCGCTCAACAGGTACGGCTGTGGCTTCGAAATGAACAACCACTCCCTTTGCGTCAGTACGGCAGTTGCCGAGCACGAACTTGTACCCTGCATATG
>Ga0068858_100005053_pt1 | contig 12934 bp, 10 predicted proteins | sample KBSSwiS12_FD_66589 | JGI IMG/M metagenome (GOLD analysis project Ga0068858, IMG submission 66589) | Switchgrass rhizosphere microbial communities from Kellogg Biological Station, Michigan, USA - KBS Switchgrass S1-2 | ecosystem: Host-associated > Plants > Roots > Rhizosphere > Soil ... | reverse complement strand
CGGTCGGCTGCCCGGTCTCGCCGGCGGTCCCAGTCGTCGTGGTCATGAGCGACAAGCTTCTCACCTCGTCCCGGGAGTATGCGAACGCAACCGCGCGCGGCGGCGCCATCCAACGAACGCCCGGAGGGCGGCGCGCGCCGGCGAGCCCGGGCGACGGCTCAGACGGCGCGGCTCAGACTGCGACAGTGGTGGGGGACAGGGCGGCCCGGTAAGCGGCGAGCATGCCACGGGCGGTCGCCGCCCAGCCGAAGCCGGCCGCGTGCACGGGGGCGCCGGCTGCCAGCCTGCGCCGCCAGCCTGGTTCGGCCAGCAGACGCGCCAGCACGGTGGCGTACGAGGCCGGTGACCGGTCGGCGATCAGGAGGCCCGACTGCCCGTCCGCCACGGCGGTGCGCAGCCCCCCGACGGCCGCGGCGACCACAGGTGTGCCGCAGGCCTGCGCCTCGATCGCGACCAGTCCGAAGCTTTCGCTGTGGCTTGGCACGACGACGGCCGTCGCCGCCCGGAACCAGTCGGCCAGCTCCGCGCGCGGCACGGGGGGCCGGAACAGCATCACATCGGAGATGCCCAGGTCGGCCGCCAGCTTGACCAGTGCGTCGGGCCGGTCCAGTCCGTTGCCGCTCGGACCGCCGACCACCGCGACCGTCAGCGACTCGCGGAGCGTCGGAACACGCCGCAGCAGTTCGGCTGCCGCGTGCAGCAGCAGGTCTGGAGCCTTCAACGGCTGGATCCGGCCGACGAACAACAGCAGGTGCCCGTCCGGGGGGACGCCGATCCGGCGCCGCGCGGCGGCCTGCTCGCCGGGCCGGAAGACCTCCAGGTCGACGCCCGGCGCGACGACGTCGACCGCCGCGGGGTCGGCGCCGTACAGGTCGACGAGGTGGTGGGCCTCCTCGGTGGTCGAGGCGACCAGCCGGCTCGAGCCGGCGACCACCTCCTGCTCGCCGCGGACCCGGTCGGCTGGCTCCGGAGAGTCCCCGGCGGCCAACGACCGGTTCTTCACCTTGGCGAGAGTGTGCGCCGTGTGCACCAGCGGCGAGCCCCAGCGACGCGCGGTGGCCAGACCCACCTGCCCGGACAGCCAGTAGTGCGAGTGCACCAGATCGAACCAGCCCGGCTCCCGTTCGGCCTCCGCGCGCAGCACGTCGGCGGTGAACGCGCACGTCCAGGCCGGCAGCTCGGCGCGCTGCATCTCCTCGAAGGGGCCGGCCGGCACGTGCCGCACGGTCACGCCGGGGTGCAGCTCTGCCGCCGGCGGCAGGCTGCTGCTCGTGGCGCGGGTGAAGATCTCCACCTCGGTGCCCTGCTCGGCGAGCTGGCGGGACAGCTCGACAACGTACACGTTCAGGCCGCCGGCGTCCCCGGTGCCCGGCTGTTCCAGCGGCGAGGTGTGCATCGACAACATGGCCACCCGCCGAGGCATGAGGGGCCAGTTCTCCCTGCCTGAGCCGGCCGTCGCCGGCTCAGGGGGGCACCCGGCGTCGCTCCCCGACCTGGCCCAGGAAGCCGGAGCCGCCTTGCCCGCGCTCGCGACCAGCCGCACCGACAACCTCCGTGTTCCTCAGGGCGAACTCGGCCCGTTTTCTTCAGGGCCAACCCGGCCCCGTGTCCCCAGGCAGACCCGGCCCGTGTCCCCCCAGGTGCGGACAGATCCCGTCCGCTGGGCACGACCGGGCGCTATCGCTGCGCGGCCGGCGGGCCATCGTCCGGGATTTGTTACTCCCGCGTTGCAACGTTCCTGACGAGCCCGGCTATGCCCGACGGCTAGTCCAGTGGAAGAAAGACCAGCCGGTCCGGACCGGCCGACTGCCCACCATAGGGCCGCGCTGTCCACCTTTCGTCTGATTCGGCCATGGCGATCCTCCTCACGTCCCGGGGCACGCCCGGCGTCGCGGCCGGGGCCCTACCGCCGGACGGCGGTGGCGCGCTCCCCGCACGGCCCCTTGGTGCCAGGCGCCGGCCGCCGAACGACGGCGGCCAGTCGCCGGTATCCCCGGGTGGTCCCGTGGTCATCCGGGGCTGGACCTGCCGCGGGTGATCCGTGCGCAGACCTCGCACAGAGCACCTGCTTCGCTTCGTCGGCCGCGAGCTACGGCCCTATGCTCGTTCCTCGCATGGGACCTCCGCTCGCGTCCTCCTGCGCCTCAGGGCCTGGCATGGTGAACACATGACCGCTGTGTCGGGGCGGCGCGCGCCGCGGCTCGCGGCGGGCCGGGCTCGCGCCCTCGGCCTGCCGACTCGCGGCACGACCGCGCCCAACCGCCTGCGGCGGATCGACCGCTGGCTGGTCGGCACCCAGGCCGCCCGGCTGCGGGCGGCCACCGACCCGTTGGTTATCGACCTGGGATACGGCTCGGGCCCGGTGACCACCGTCGAGCTGTACGGGAGGCTGCGCGCCGTCCGCCAGGATGTGCGGGTGCTCGGGCTGGAGCTGGACCAGGAGCGGGTCGCGGCGGCGCAGCCGGCCGCCCGGCCGCCGGCTCTCACGTTCGCCCGCGGCGGCTTCGAGCTGGCCGGGCGCCGGCCGGCGCTGATCCGGGCGCTGAACGTCCTGCGCCAGTACCCCGAACCCGAGGTGGCGGCGGCCTGGCGGACGATGCGCGAACTGCTCGCCCCCGATGGCCTGCTGGTCGAGGGCACGTGTGACGAGGTGGGACGCCGTGCCTGCTGGTTCGCCCTGCCCGGTGCGGGGTGTTGCAGCGGGGCGACGCTGACGCTGTCCACCCACCTGCCGAGTCTCGGGCGCCCGTCCGACCTGGCCGAACGGCTTCCGAAGGCCCTGATCGGCCGCAACGTCCCCGGTGAGCCGATCCACACGTTTCTCCATGCGTTTGACCAGGCCTGGGAGCACGCGGCCAGCTACGCGCCCTTCGGTCCGCGAATGCGCTGGTCGGTAGCCGTCGCCGCGCTGCGGGACGACGGCTGGCCTGTCCACCGCGCCCCCCGCCGCTGGCGGCTCGGCGAGCTGACCCTGGACTGGCCGCCATCCGGACCCCGATGAACCCTCGAATGAGATAGATAGTCGGGAGGATACCGGGTGAAAAATGTTGCGCCCGGTTAATGTGCGGTTACCCTTGGATCCTCTTGCCCCGCTGAGCTGCGCTTTTGCCTGAGACGGCCGCCGATCAGGTTGACATCGTGTACTGATGGTTGAATGTAAAAGAAGTCGTATATAGCCACCCGCTGGTTCGGCCCACCACGCGGTGCTGATATCCCATCAGTATGGCCAAGGTGCTCATCGCGACGTTCAACGGTGGTGGCAACGTACCGCCCGCGCTGGGCATAGCTGACGAGCTGCGCCGCCGCGGCCATGACGTGCGGGTGATCGGCAACGCGGACCAGCAGCCGACCTTCGCGACGGCTGGCCTGCGGTTTGAGGCCTACCGGCGGGCCGCGTCGCATTCCCCATTGGAGCGTCAGAGTCTCGTTCAGTGGGCGGCAGACTATGTGGGGGTCTTTCTCGACTCAGGCGCCGGGCTCGATGTGGTGGACTCGCTCGACCGCGAGGGCGCCGACCTCGTCGTCGTCGACGCGATGCTGCTCGGCGCCTTGGAGGTGCTGCGGTCGCGGCGCGGCCGGGTGCCGCTGGCCGTGCTGCACCACACCCTGCATGGCTTCATGACCCGCGGTTTCGCGCCCTGGGTGCGGCTGCTGAGCGGCCCGCGCCGCCTCTCGCCGACCGCGCTGTGGAACCGGGCCGACCGGGTGCTGATGCCGGGGATCGCCGCGCTGGAGCCGCGGGCCGTCAGGGCACCGAACGTGCGGCTCACCGGCCCGATCTGGCCGACAGGCGTGTCGCCGGTGCCGCACTCCGGGACCGCGCGGATCCTCGTCAGCCTGAGCTCGATTTACTACGGCGGCCAGGTCGAGACGCTGCGGGCCATCATGAACGCGGTCGCCGACCTGCCCGTGCGGGTAGTGCTCACCACCGGCCGCGCAGTCACCCCGGCGCAGCTCGACGTTCCGCCCAACGTCGAGGCCCACGGTTTCCTGCCGCACCGCGAGGTCCTGCCCGACGTGCGGATGGTCGTCGGCCACGGGGGCTTCAGCACGACCCTGCAGGCGCTGGCCCACGACCTCCCGATGGTCATCCTGCCCGCGTTCCGCCTCGGCGACCAGCGTGCCGTCGGCGCCGCCGTGGCCGGTGCCGGGGCGGCCGTGATGCTGCGCCGCACCGCGCCGGCCCGCCGGATCCGGGAGGCCATCGCCCGGATGCTCGCCGACGGGCCGCATCGCGCCGCCGCCGCGGGCCTCGGCGCGCAGCTGCGTGCCGTCGACGGCGTCGCCACGGCCGCGCACGAACTGGAGCTCCTGCTCCCGCGAACCAGCTTCCCCGTCGGCTCCCGGCCGGCCGACACCGCCCTTCCACGGCCTGGTGGCGCCGCCCTTCTCGCGGCGGACGGAGCGAAGCGGGGACTCTGAGCGGAGGAGGACGCGGGCGGAGGTCCCGTCCGGAGCTTGCGGAGGACGGGGCCGTAGGTCGCGGCGGACGGAGCGAAGCGGGGACTCTGAGCGGAGGCTCTGAGCCGTGAGCGGCCCGCGAGCCGGGCGTCAGCCGTCCAGGGCGGCCCGCAGCCGTGCGTGGGCCGCCTCGAAAGCGCGCAGCGCGCGGTCGTCGAAGAGCACGAAGCGCGCCTCGCGCACCACCGTCGTCGCGTCCAGGACCGCCCCGACGGCGATCCGGGCCGCGTCGTCGAGCGGCCAGCCGAACGCGCCGGTGCTGACAGCCGGGAAGGCCACCGTCTCGGCTGCCAGCTCGTCCGCGACGCGCAGCGCCTCGATGTAACAGGAACGCAGCGACGCGGAGCGGTCCTGCGACGGCGAGAAGACCGGGCCCACGACGTGGATGACATGCCGGGCTGGCAGCCGGCCGGCGACCGTGGCCACCGCGCCGCCCGCCGGCAACCCCCGCGGGTAGTCGGTCTCGCGCAGCCGGCGGCAGGCGGCGAGGATCTCCGGCCCGCCCGCCGCGTGAATCGCCCCGTCGACGCCGCCCCCGCCCAACAGCGACGAGTTGGCCGCGTTGATGACCGCGTCCACGTCCTGCAGGGTGATGTCTCCCCGCACCATGGTGATCAGCGTCGTCCGTGCCATCGCGGCGTCCTCTCACTTCGGGCGCGGCCAGACCCGAACCGGTAGCCACGCTGGTCCCGCCGTCCGCCCGGCCTGGTGCCGTTGCGCGCTCCTGGCGAGGTTCACCCAATGAGCCTTTTCCATCTCACCGGGAACTCGACTGCTCGGGTCCAGGTCGGCGACGACGATGGAAAAGGCTCACTGGACATGCGTCGGGGCGGCTTGCCGCGGGCACGTTGTCGGTGCGCCGCGCCCGCGGCATTGCCCTTTCCGCCGAACTGCCGGGGGCGCGCGCAGCGACCGGTCAGGTCCGGGGGCGGTAGGTCGGGGCGATCTTGTCGAGGACCGCGAGGTCGTCGGCACGGGGCTGCCAGGCACCCGCGACTGCGTTCGCGCGCACCTGCGCGGCGCTGGTGGCACCGGCGATCACGGAGGTGACGCCCGGCTGCGCGGCGAGCCCGCCGATCGCCACGTCCAGGATCGACCGGTCCCGTTCCCGGGCGAACGTCTCGAGGGCCTCGACGGCGTCGAAGATCTCGTCGGTCAGCTCGTCCTGCCGGCCCGCCAGCCGGGTGCCCGGCGCCGGCGGCTCGTCCCGGGTGTACTTGCCGGTGAGGATGCCGTTCGCCAGCGGGAAATACGGCAGGATGCCGATCCCGTACCGGAGCGTCGCCGGCACCAGTTCGGCCTCGACCGAGCGCTCCAGCAGGTTGTAGTGGTTCTGGGCCGAGATGAACCGGGTGCGGTTGGCCGCCCGGGCCGTCCATTCGGCATCCGCCACCTGCCAGCCGTCCAGGTTGCAGGACCCGATGTAGCGGACCTTGCCTTCCTTGACGAGTTCGTCGAGCGCGTCGAGCGTCTCCTCTATCGGGGTCACGCCGTCGAGCCGGTGGAGCTGGTACAGGTCCAGGTAGTCGGTCTGCAGCCGGGACAGTGAGCCCTCGACGGCCTTGCGGATGTAGCGGCGTGAGGCGCGGGCGCCGTAGTCGGGGCTGTAGACGCCGCCCATGTCGTTGCCGAACTTGGTGGCCAGCACGATCTCGTCGCGGCGCGCGCGCAGCACGTGCCCGAGCAGGGTCTCCGAGCCACCCTTGTTGCCGTAGGTGTCGGCCGTGTCGAAGAAGTTGATGCCGGACTCGATCGCGGCGTCGACCACGGCCCGGGTGCCGTTGAGGTCGACCCTCGACCCGAAGTTGTTGCAGCCGAGGCCGACGACGGAGACGAGCAGGCCCGAGGTGCCCAGGGGACGGTAGCGCATAAGCGCCAATACAACACCCGGGCCACAGGTCCCGGCGCACGGGTCCGGTAGCACCGCTGCCACTCCGTCCGCTGCGCGCTTCGGCCTCGCCCTCACGACCTGCGAGATCACGACCTGCGAGATCGACTTCGTCGATCTCGCAGGGACCCCGTTCGTCGATCCGGCAGGGACCCGTCGCCGATTCCGCAGGGACCCCGGCGCTCCGGCGAGACCTCCGCACGCCGCCTCCTGCATGTCAGCAGCCCCTGCGCCTGGCGGCGCACCCAAACTGGGGTCAAACGCGGGGGCTTTGGAATCAGGCCTGGCGTGGCGGCCCGCCGGCGGAAGGCGGGGCGGGCCGCGATCGGCGCCCGCCCCGCCCGGCTCAGTGGGACCGGCGCGGAATCACGGCCTGGCTGACCGCGGCCTTCCCGACCGCGTCGGCGGCTCGGCGGGCCGAGGTACTGGCCGCCTTCGTCCGGCTGACGGCGGTCTTCGTGCGGGTGACCGCCTCCTCGGTGGCGGGGCTGCGGCGGATCTCGGTGACGCGCCTCTCGCCCCGGTCCACCCACGCGTTGTACAGCTGGGCGGCCCGGCCCTGCAGGCCTGACAGCTGCGCGCCCACGGTCTCCGGCAGGCCGCGCACCGTCGTGGTCACCTGGGTCGGGACCCGGACGGCCTCGACCGTGAGCTCGCCGACGCGGTCGGACAGGCGGCGCACCTCGGTGCCGGCGGTGGCGGGCAGCGTGCGCAGTTTCGCGACGGCCTGGTCCGCCGCGCCGACGGACGCGTAAAGCGGCTTGGCCACCTCGGTCATCGGGGCCTTCCGCTGTGGGGGCGTGGTGCGCGTCGTCGCGGCGCTGGGCGGCGGGGCCGTGGCGGCGCGGCTCGCGGCGCCGCGGGCGCCGCTGGAGGGCGAACGCGGGGCACGCGCACCGGTCGTCTTCCCTGCCGACGACTTCCCCACCGTCGTCGTGGTGGTGCGCCGGGCTCGTGGTGTCGTGGGTCGGTCGGTAGCCATGTGGCCTCCTCGGCGGCGGGACCGGTGGCCCCTCCGCTGGCTGTGTCCTTCGGTAGTCGTGCTGGCGCGGTGCACCGCCTCGCGGGTCAGGTGGGACACACCGGTAGGGCTGAGCCTTGGCCAGCCCCGCGTCCGGCCGGATCGGGGGAATCTCAGGCGCCACGGCTCAGTGCCTCGCGCGTCCGCGCTCGCGGGGCACCCGGCGCGGACCGCTGTTCTAGGGTTCGGCCGTTGCCGAGCCCGTGGCCGGAGTGTCCGAGGACAACGCGGCGTCGGTTTCGGCCGAGGCCGACCCGGCGGGCGCCGGGTCTGTGGCCGCTGGGTCAGCCGCCCTGGCCGCCTTGCCTCGGGGGGCCGCCCGCCGGCGCGGCTCTGCCGGCGAGGCCGCGGCCCGCGGCCGCCGGGTCGTGGCCCGGCGGGTCGTCGGGCCGGCATCCTGACCCACGGCGCCGGTCTCGTCAGCGACGGCCCCCGCGGGCGGCGTGCGGGCCCGGCCGGCCGCCGTCGAGGCGCGCCGGCGAGTCGCTGCCGGGCCCGGGGCGGTTTCGGTCGCCGGGGGCGCTGGCCTCGTCCCCGTCTCCGTCGCCGGCTCCACGGCCGAAGGGGCTACCGCGGCGAGGGCGTCGGCGACCGCCGCGGCGCCCGCGATGTCCTCGGCCGCGGAGTTCTCCCGGCGGAACGCGTCGTAGATGTCGAGGATGACCTGCTTCTGGCGGGCCGTGAGCACCTCGTCGGCGAGCACGGCGGCGTGTACGTTCTCGCCGCCCTCCCGCTCCTCGAGGATTCCTGCCTGGACGTAGAGCACCTCGGCCGAGATGCGCAGCGCCTTGGCGATCTGCTGCAGGATCTCCGCGGACGGCTTGCGCAGGCCGCGCTCGATCTGGCTCAGGTACGGGTTGCTCACGCCGGCCTGCTGGGCGAGCTGGCGCAGCGAGATCTGCGCCGCATGGCGCTGGTCCCGGATGAAGTCGCCGAGCTCTCGGACATTCAGGGCCGCCACGTGGCTCATCCACCTCCCTTCATCCACGATCCGCCGCGCGACATGCGCCCTCGGCGACCGATGGGCCCAGCCCGGTGACCTGAAGTGACGATGCCACACCGGCAGGCCTATCGCGACGCTACGTCAACGTGCTAACTCTGGCAAGCGGACGGTTAGCACATCGCCGACGTGTCGCCCCGGGCCGGCCGCGCGACCTGCCTCGCGAAGAAGGCGAAACGGCCCGCCGGACGACCACATCTGTGCCGCCCAACGGGCCGTGCCGCTGTCGCGCTCCCCGCGAAACGGCCGAAGGGCGCTCCGCGCCCGTTCCGGCCGGATCGCCCTGCCGAGCCAGCCCAACCCAGCCACAACACGGGAGCCGAACAGCGAGACCGGCTCCCGGCCTGGACCCGTGAACCCGCCAACCCCAAGGACAAGCAGCACTCCGGATCACGCAGGGGAGGGCGCTCAGCGCCCGGACCAGGCGGAGCCGCCCGAGGGCGCTCTGCGCCCGGTTCGGGCGGATCGCCTCAGGGCCCGGTTCCGGCCGGCCGCCGTTGGGCCTGGGCGAGCCAGGCGCGCTGGGTGGCCAGGTCGGATTCGACCTTGGCGATGTCCCCGGTCCTGCCGGCCGCCTTCGCCTTCTCCAGCTTCTCCTCCAGCCGGCTGACCGACTCGCGGAGCTTGGCCACGAACGGCGAGGTCTCCGTGTCCTGGCGGGACCAGCGAGCGTCGTTCGCCTCGCGGATGCGGTCGCCGACCGCGGCCAGCTGGCGCTCCAGCTGGCCGACGGCCTCGCGCGGCACCCGGCCGATCGCGTCCCAGCGGTCCTGGATGTCGCGCAGCTTGCGCTGGGACCCGGCGTCCGCCGGGTCGAGCTCGTTGGCCTCGGCGAGCAGGGCTTCCTTGGCCTCCTGGTTGGCCCTGGCCTGCGCGTCCCGCTCGGCGTTCACCGCGTTGCGCCGGCTGAAGAACGTGTCCTGCGCGGCCCGGAAGCGCGTCCAGAGCTCGTCGTCGACGTCCTTCGCGGCCCGGCCGGCGGACTTCCACTCGGCCATCAGCGTCCGGAAGCGGGTGCTCGTCGGCCCCCAGTCGGTCGAGTCGACCAGCGCCTCGGCCTGGGCGATCAGGGCCTCCTTGCGCTCCTTCGACTTCGCCCGCTGGGTGTCGAGTGCCGCGAAGTGCGCCGTTCGCCGCTTGGCGAACTCCTCGCGCGCCGTGACGATCCGCCGCCACAGGCCGGAGTCGGTCCGCTTGTCGACGCCGGTGATGGCGCGGAACTCCTCGCCCATCGCCCGGAATCGCTCGCTGACCACCTTCCAGTCCGAGCTCTTCGCCAGCCGCTCTGCCTCGGCGACCAGCTCCTCCTTGGCGGCGATCGCCTGCGCGGTCCGCACGGCCCGTTCGGCCTGGACCTGCGATCTGCGGTCGTCGGTGGCGCTCATCAGGGCTTCCAGCCGGCCGCGCAGCGCGTCCAGATCGCCGACGGCGGCGGCGCTGGGCAGCCCGTCCAGTAGCCGCCGCGCGCTGGACGCGATACCCACCGGGTCGACCCCGGCAATCGTCACGCGCTTCTCCAGCAGCTCCACCTCGGCGGAAAGGTCGTCGTAGCGGCGCACGAAGTGTGCGAGCCCCTCGTCGGGGCTGCCGGCCCGCCATGAGCCGACAGCGCGCTCGCCCTCGGACGTCCGTACATAGACGGTGCCGTCGTCAGCGACCCGTCCCCACTCGGAGCCGGTCCCGTCACTCATCGCTATCCCAAGATCGACATTAGGTTGCCTGTCATTGTTGCAGGCATCCGGCCTCAGTGGGATCCCTGGCGCAGATCCCGCAGGGGCCCGGTCGCCGTCACCGCATAGTCTGGCCGAGTTCACCTTCCGGTCAGCCGCGCTTCTAGGCAGGTGGCGCGTCGCGGGCCAAGATGCGTAAGCATGGCAAGAGGCGCGGGGGTGGACTCTCGATCCGCGCGTTCCGGATCCGAAAGGTCTGGAACGGCATGGTCCGAAACGGCGCGGTCCGAGTTGGCAGGGTTGCGGGCGGGTGTCCTGCTGCTCCCCGCCCTCCTCGGGCTCGGGGTGTTCGTGCTCGGCCCGGCACTGGTCTCCGCGTTCGCGGCCGGGACCGACAAGACGCTGACGGGCCCGAGCTTCCACTGGGTGGGCACCGCGAACCTGCGCGAGGCGTTCCACGACCCGGACTTCGCCAGATCGGTCGTCAACACCCTCGAGTACTGCGCGCTGACCGTCATCCCCGCGGTCGTCGTCGGGCTGGCGCTCGCGCTCGCGACCCAGCAGGTCGCCCGTGGCGGAGGCGTACTGCGCCTGGTGCTCTTCCTGCCGGTCAGCGCGAACCTTGTCGCCATCTCGCTGATCTTCGCCTACATGTTCGACCCGAGCCCGCACGGGCTGGCGAACACGTTCGTCGGCTGGTTCGGCGTCCACCCACAGAACTGGCTGGGCGATACGTCCACCTCGCTCCCGGTGGTCGCGCTGGTCGGCGGTTGGCGGCTCACCAGCTTCGTGTTCGTCGTCTATCTGGCCGGGCTGACGGCCATCCCCGCGTCGGTGTACGAAGCGGCCGACGTCGACGGGATCCGCGGGTTCGCCCGGCTGCGGCACCTCACGCTGCCGCTGCTCGCACCCACCACGATCTTCCTGGCCGTCTTCACTACGATTCTGACCCTGCAGACGTTCGAGACGGTGGCGGTGCTGACGAAGGGCGGGCCGTTCGGGTCCAGCGCGACGGTCGTCTACTACATCTGGCAGGTGGGCTTCACGGGCTCCTTCCGGATCGGCTACGCCTCGTCGATCGCGCTGCTGCTGATCCTGGCGATCGTGCTGATCGGTGTGCTCGGCTCGGTCCTCGGGCGGCGGGCCAGGGAACGGGCCGCGCGCGCCGGGGACGGCCAGGGCAGCGATCTGGCCGCCGGCGGCCTGGCCGGCGCGGCCCTGGTCAGCCTTGGAGCCGGGGATGGCGAGACGCCGCCGCGCGCCGCGGTGGAGGTGGCGGGGTGAGCCAGGCCCTGGAGAACCCGCCGCCGGCGGGCGGCGCCGCGCCTGGCGGGCGCGGTGGCCGAATCGCTGGCGGCGGGCGGGCCGCGGGGCTCGCCGGCCGGTCGGTGCTCCTCGCGCTTGGGGTGTTCTTCGCGCTGCTGCCGTTCGTCTGGATGCTGCGGACGGCGTTCGGGCCGTCCCAGTCGGCGCTCGCGCTCTCGTCGAACCCGATCCCGAGTTCGGTCAGTTTCGACGCCTTCCAGCGCGCCTTCGCCGACGGGCACCTCGGGCGGGCACTGCTGACCGGGATCGGGGTCAGCCTGGCAATCCTTGCCCTGCAACTGCTGACGGCCATTCCTGCGGCGTATGTGTTCGCCTGGCTGCCGTTCCGCGGTCGCGGCGTCGTGTTCGCGCTGGTGCTCGCGACCCTGCTGGTGCCGAGCCAGGTCACGGCGATCCCGAACTATGTGACGATCTCCGCGCTCGGGCTGTCCAACAGCCGCATCGGCCTCGTGCTGCCGTTCACGACGAACGCCGGCGCGATCTTCCTGCTGCGCCAGTACATGACGACCATTCCGGTCTCGGTCCTGGAAGCCGCCCGGATGGACGGCCTGGGCCTGCTGCGCACGCTGCGGACCATCGTGGTCCCGCTGTCGATGCCCGCGATCGCGACGGTCTCGGTATTCAGCTTCCTGCTGTCATTCAACGAGTACCTGTGGCCGCTGCTGGAGGCCCGCTCGCCGGGCATCGCGACCCCGCCGCTGGCGCTCGCCAGGATGTTCGCCTCGCCCAGGTACGGCCTGCCCGACTTCGCCGAGTTGGCCGCGGGCGCACTGGTGATCAGCGTACCCACGCTCGTGGTCTTCTTCGTCGCTCAACGCCGGCTCACCGCGGGTCTCACCGGCACCGGCGTGGGCGGCTGAACCGTGCCGCTCGTGCGCACCACCCCAGGTACGACCGTCGCGCCCCCGAGGCCGTGGAAGGAACAACCGTGATCCGCTTTGCTTCCGCCGACGCACGCGGCCCGCGCCGGCCTGCCCGCGCGCTGAGCGGGCGCCGGGTGCCGTCGGTCCTGTGCGTCGCGACGGCGCTGACGATCACCGCCGCGGCCTGCGGTGGCGGCGGTTCGAGCGTCCCCGACCTGCGGCCGACGGCCCGCGCGGCGAGCGCCGGGATCGCCGGGGTGAACGGCGCCACCGCGTCCCCCGAGTGCGCCAGCAAGGTCAAGTCGCTGGCCTTCTACGGCGTCGCGCAGCTGTCGGACGTGGCCAAGTCGGCCAAGGCCTACATGGAGAGGGCTCACCCCGGCCTGACCGTCCAGATCAACTCCACCGCCACCGGCTATGTCGAGCTGGTCCAGCAGATCTCCGCCGACAAGGCGGCCGGCAAGCAGATCGACGTCGCGGTCGCCGGGTTCGACCTGCTGCCGGTGTTCGCCAGGCAGTTCGGCGCCCAGACGCTGCCGGCGAGCCTGCTGCGCTCCACCTACGACCAGCGGTATCTCAGGCTCGGCCAGGTCGGCGGCAAGCAGATCGGCATCCCCGACCAGGTCTCGGTGCCGGTGCTGGCCTACAACGCCGACATACTGTCGAAGGCCGGCGTCGACCCGAAGACGCTGTCGACGACCGACG
>Ga0068858_100005052_pt1 | contig 12937 bp, 6 predicted proteins | sample KBSSwiS12_FD_66589 | JGI IMG/M metagenome (GOLD analysis project Ga0068858, IMG submission 66589) | Switchgrass rhizosphere microbial communities from Kellogg Biological Station, Michigan, USA - KBS Switchgrass S1-2 | ecosystem: Host-associated > Plants > Roots > Rhizosphere > Soil ... | reverse complement strand
CGCTTGACGAGCTGCGTCAGATGGGCGCCATCGGCAACGTCACCACGGCCATCTACGTCGATAACCCGGCATCGCCCACCCCGAGCGTGGCCGCTGCTCCTGCACAGGGATCAGCACGCCCGGCAGCAGACCCAATGCCGCCTAGCACGCCCGCACAGCCCCATACAGGGGCGAACCTGCGGGTCAGGGACGAATGGGGCAACGAGTTCGAGATCAGCCAGGATGACCTGAGCAAGCGGCCGGCTGGTGGCGGGAAGCTGACCATCCTCGGGCCGGTCGCCATGAATGCCGGCGCGGGCGACTCCCCCGCCGCGCCGGCTGCTATGACCAGCACCAGCGGCATACCTCCTGCCGCTGGTGCTGGCCCCGACACGCTCATGATGCGGCAGTCGCTTGGGCTAGAGGATCAGCCAACGGGGGATGGCAGCGACTTACCGCTGCGCCCGAAGCCGGATCGCAATATCGAGCCGCTTGGCCCTGCGCTGTCTGGTAAGCCGTGGGAGGACCGCTACACCGACGAAGAGGGCGCCAACATCGGCACGAACCGCAATCGCCCGCGCGTTGGCGGATCGGTGCAGGAAACCACTGGGGCGCCAGAGCCGACACGGAACATGCCCGTGCGCGGCGGTCCGCTGAACCAGGGGACAGGCGTGCCCGTCGATGAGAACGGCGCCTACTCCGTGCCGATGAGCCAGAGCGCGCCGCCTGTGCTGTACGACGAATCCGGGCAGCCCTATGTTCAGACACCGCAGGGCAGCTATCAGGCCGCTATGGGGCGCTCAGGTGGCGCAGGGACGCTCTATAGGGCGCCGCTGGCCGACGAGAACGGCGAGTACGATCCGCGTCAGGCCGACGAGGGCGCCCACGAGGCGACACAGAGCACGTACCAAGATCCTGACACGCTGAACCAGACGCCGCTGCCGCCACAGCAGCCCGGGGTCGTGCCGCAGATCCAGGACGGCCGCACGACCCCGCCGACGCCGGGCGGCAACTGGGAGCCGGTCACCAACCTGACGCAGCCGCCGGCCGCTCCGACCACAGCCGAGGATGACAACCGAGCGCGGCGCATTGGCGGCGGGCGTTCGTTCGAGCCGGGCGTGATGCTCGGCCCAGAAGACCCCGCCCCGCCGTCCGAGTCTCCGGGGCTGGGTGAGCTGCTGGTCCGTGGGCGCAGCGGAACGCCAGAACTGACCGACGCAAGCGCTGAGGCGCAGCAGCGCGCCGTGCAGCAGGCTGCTGGTGCACCCGTAGCGCCCCGTCAGGCTCCTGTCTATCGGCAGGACAACGCCGAGCAGGCGGCGTCCGACATCGAGGGCAACCAGCAGTACACGCAGCGGCAGGATATCCCGACCCTGCCAGGGTCAAGCGGTCGGATGCTGTCCGAGGCGGCACGGGAGTCGAATCGGACCGGCCAGCCGATCAGCCCGCTGGCGCTCTACTCGGCCTTCTCGGAACTGCCGTTCGACGTGTACCAGATGGCGCACGATAAAGCGGTCATTGCCGCTGATCGCGGCATTGAGGGCACCGATCCGCTGGCGCCGTTCCGAGGACTTGGCATCCCGTTGCCGAGTGAGGAAGAGATCAACCCTGAGCATCGGCCGGCATCGGTGGTGCTCGCGGGCCTGTTGATGGCCGGCGTGATCCCTGATCCCGGTGACCCGCTGGTAGAAGCGGCGTTCAAGGGCGCAGGCAAGGTGATCGGCGCCACCGCGCGGCGGTTGAAGGGTGAAGTCAGCACCATCCGCAACGTGGCTGGTGCCGCAACCGAGGGCGCCGGCCGGGCGTGGCGCGAGGGCCGCGAGGTGGCAGCAGGGCTGAACGCGGCGGAAGGCACGGTCACCCCGGGTACGCTCGGCGCCATCACGGGCAACGACCCTGCTCAGGCCATGCGTGGGCATGTCGTGCCGCCTAGCGTGGCCGACACGCTCGACTTTCCCGTCAGAGTTCCGACCGACCCCGCCGCTGTGAGGGCTATCGAGGCTGCGGGTGGGAAGATTGACGAGCGCGGCGTGACGATGAACGTCATCCGCAATCAGGATCCGGCGGCGCATGACGGCGTGGCGGGGCGCGGCGGCGCATTCTACATTGCCGGGCCGCCAGGAACACCGAATCCGACGTATGCTCGCTCTGCGGAGAAGGGCGGACACGGGACAGGCGGTTCGGATCGTATTGAGGGTCCGACGCGGTTCCGCAGCCCGCTGATTATCGGCGCGGCCCCGGGCGAGACTGCCGGATTCGATGATGCGATGCGGCAGATGCATCAGCCTGCGTCTCAGCGTGAGATTGATGCTGCGCAGGCCGCATGGGAGGAAGCACGGGCGAAGTTCCCATCGAAGTTCGACAAGAACTACAGCATGGTGCCATCGCCAGAAGAGACGGCGGCATGGGATCACTTGCAGGCGCTTCAGCCGATCACCGCAGATGATGTCAATCGGCAACTGAAGGATATCTATAGTCGGACGCCAGCCGGTTCGCCTGAGCGTTTCCAGGCCGTCAAGGATCTCGTCAGCAAGTTCGGGGGCGACCCTGAACTGGTCGAACCGCTGATGCGGATGCGCGGGGCAGATCACGAGGAGACATACTACGGCATCCGCGAGAACATCCTGGCCGCGCACGCCCGCAAGAACGGCTACGACGGCGTCGTGACGGTGCAGCCGAGATCGGTGGACCCGAAGGAGGTTGCCGCTCATCCTGCCGTCAAGGCAGCAGAAGCGGAACGCTTCGAGATCAATCGTCGCCTGGGCGAGATCGCCAAAGAGGCGGACGCTAAGGCTGCGGCATTGCCGCCTGGGCTTTCAGAGGCCGAACGACTCCAAGACCTCGAAGTTGCCGCACTGGTGGAAGAGTACAACCGTCTGTATCAGCGGCGTGACCAGATGCCGCAGGTGATTGAGGACGCGAAGACTCAGGCGTATAACGAGTTGGGCAGTCATCGCATCTCTGAACTGGTGGACGTGCGCGAGGCGCGGAACCCGACGCCGGGTGCTGAGCAGCCGCTCGTTGTTGAGAACAGAGCGCGTATCCAGCAGGAGTTGTCGCAGGCACATGCTGACTGGGACCGTTGGCAGGAGCAGGCATACGCGCCCGGACATGTGATGACCGAGGCCGAAAAGGCCGAATCGCTCGCCATCATCAAGCGGATTCGGGATTCGGAAAAGGGCATCGAGATTCTGTCTACGGCTGCCCGAGGCGAGTCCGGCTACACGCTGCGCGACGATCTGCCGCGACGGGCTGGTGCATCCACCGTAGCGAACGCCTCCGCCGGCTCTATCCCAGGAACCGCAGCCCGCGACACGCTCGGCGCCGTCACCCGCGCGATCAGCGAGCCGCTGGTGGGCGGGGTCGGCGGATCGGTCATCAACCAGGGACTCAACCCTGACGACCCGAACGCCGCTGCAAAGGGCTTCGCAGCAGGCGCGGTCGGCTTCCCGCTGGCAACGCGTGGCATCAGAGGCGCGGCTCGTCGCTTCGGCGGCGCCGCAGAGCGGGCGGGTGAGCGGGCGGCTACGGTTGGGCCGCGAGCATTGGCCGATGCGCAGCCAGCACCGCACGTCTACAGTCCGACGCCGCCCGAGGGCGTCAACCGCCGCTACCACGGCACGGCAGGCGCGTTCGATGCGGCCGACCCGACCAGATTCGATGAGCACGGGCTGTACGGTCCCGGCTACTACACGACCAGCGATCCGAGGGTGGCGGGCAGTTACGCGGAGTCAGGCGTCAACCGTGGCGCCGATCCGGTGCTGACCCCGTCCGAGATCCGCGATGTCATCCAACGTGTGACGGACGAAGCGCGGGCAAATGGCACGCCCATCAGGCTCGACCCGGCCGATCTCGAAGGGCAGACGCGCTACGACGCGGGCAAGGTAATCGCCCGCGAGATGGAGATGCAGGGCGCGGGCAACTACATGGATGTTCGCGATGGCGTGGACAACATCATCAACGAACTTGGTCCGCCCGCTGGCCCGAACGTCCGCCCTATTGACGTGCCGAAGAACCTGAACATGATCGACGCGGATGCGCCGCTTCAGCAGGAGACTTTGGCGCGCGTTCAGGCGACGGTGGAGGCGCTCGCACGCAAGTCCCCCGAGGCAGCGGCGCCATTGCGTGAGTCTCTGGCCGAGGTGGCGGCCGATCTCCAGCGGCGGACGGCATCAGGCGCCCCGATCACGAACGACGCGCTCCTGACGAGCCTCATGGGTGCCGCTGAGCGCGTCCCCGGGGCGGGCAAGGGCTTGTCCACGGAAGTGCTCCAGCGGGCAGGTTTCGACGGCATCAACCACCAGGGCGGCAAGCGGGTGCCGATGCTCGACTCGGCCGGTGCGCCCATCGAGCATGACGTGTCGGTCATCTTCCCTGGCTCGGTCAAGAAGGTCAAGAATGCACTGAGCGGAACCGAGGGCGGTGGCTACATCCCCTTCGGGGTTGGCGCGGGCGCGGGCGCGGAGACAGACGAGGACGGCAATCCGACCGTGGACCCGATGCGGGCGGCCGGCGGCATGGCGGTTGCGGGGATTCTTGGGAGTTTCCCAGGCGCTAAGAACGCCATTGCGGCGTCAAAGGCGAGAGCTGCCGCAATGGCAGCGCGGGGACAGTCTCCGCTGAGTCCGCTTCAGTGGACGCGCAAACTGGCAGGCGAGATCGGCTACAGCTCGATGATCGGGCCAGCCACGGCCACCGTCAACCTGTCAGGCAACGCACTGACCGCTATTGCTGCCATCCCGAAGGAGATCGCCCGCGCTGGCGTGCGCGGCAACTTGCGCGAGGCTGGCACGATGGCGGTTGGCGCATTTCACGGACTGCAAGAGGTCGGACAGGCCGTGGTTGATGCCATGAAGGCGCAGGGGAAGTACGCGCCGACGCCGGGCCACGAGCCGCTATCCGCCCAGACCATCAACCCGATTGGACATGCCATCGCCACAGGCCTGGAAGTCGGCGGTCGGTTCTGGTCGGGCGTCCCTGACGCAATCTTCGGCACCATCGCACAGGGGGCTGGCGAGGCGCGGGCAGCGGCGCAGATGGCGACAGACGCCGGCTTAAAGGGCAAGGCGTGGGCGCAGCACGTTCAAGACTTACTCGCAGACGCGAAGGCGGTCAAGTCCGGGCAGTTGCCGACGCTCTCAGGCACGCAGAAGGTGATAGACGACGCCGTCGCCTACGCGAAGAACCAGACGTTCCAGGACGAACTCGGGACCATCGGCAAGAACGTCCGCGACTTCGCCACCATCTCGGTGATCCCCGATGGCAAGGGCGGACGGAAGCCGATTCCGGTCCTCGGCAACATGGTGATGCCGTTCTTCAATACCCCGTGGAACATGAACAATCGGCTCATGGAACAGGTGCCGGGCGTTGGCGCGCTCATGAACAGCCACAAGGGCTTTGACAAGGCCTACGATCAGGTCTTCGGCACGGTCGTGCTGGCCGGCATGGTTGGCTACGCCTCAACGGGCAACATCACCGGCAGCGGGCCATCTGATAAGGGCAAGCGCGATCTGCTGATGGCGGACGGCTGGCGCCCGTATAGCACGCTGATTGACGGGGTCTACATCCCGAATCGGACGCTTGGAATCTACGGGCCGATGCTGAACGCCGTTGGTGACGCGCACGACACGATGGCGTATGCGAAGGATGCGTCTGCCGGGTCACAGGTCAGCGACTACGCCGGCCGCCTCGGGAAGCAGCTCCAGCAGCAGCCGTACTTGCAGGGGCTATCAAACCTGATCGCCGCGATCAGCGCAGGCCAGCAAGGCGGCCTCGGCGCCGCGACGGAGCGGTACGCGGCTTCGAACGTCACGCGGATGGTCCCCTACGCGGCGACGGCGCGCACCATCGGGACGATGCAAGACCCGCTCGACCGTACGTCCGATCAGGGCAAGAACGTGCCGGCCGATGCGACGTTCACCCAGATGGTCCGCTCAGGCGTGGGCAACCGTCAGGGCTTCCCAGGCCAGGAGCCATTGCCGGTGGCTCAGGATGTGCTGGGGCGCCAGCAGGCCAACCCGCAGGCGGGCCTCGGGGCGTTGTTCGCGCGAACGAGCACCCAGAAGCATGATCCCGCTGTACGGGCGTTCCTTGACGCTGGCGTGAGCGTGGGCGATCCACCGAACGAGCTGTCGATTGGCGCGGGCGCCAAAATCCCAATGAGTCCGGCCGAGCGGCGTACGTGGCAGACCGAACGGGGCAAGCTGCTGGAGCAGTTCGCGGGCAACTTCCGAGAGGCATCGTGGTGGAGCAACCCTGATGCGCGTGCGAAGGCGATGCAGTCGTTGTTGAATGATGCGAATCAGGCAGCGAATGGCCGCCTGATGCAGCAGATTGGCGCGTCGGAACTTCAGCGCCGCGTGAAGAGGGCATCGTAGATGGCACTTCCAGCGAGCGAACAGAAGTGGGCTGACGATCATGGTGGCGTGGTGCGGACCGAAGGCCCAGATGCTAGAGGTGACACGACGTACCACACGGCCGCTGGCGACTACATCGTCATCAGGGCCAACGGCACGCCCGCCATGCGTGGCTTTACGGCGCCATCAACGGACACAAATGCTCAACCTGCCGCACCGGCGGCTTCGGCAGCAGCAACGCCAAGCGGAGGGGGCGGTATGAATCAACAAGAGGTCGAGGCGTGGATCGCACAGCAGGGCGGCCCGAGCGCCGTTCAGCATTCGGTCGAGAAGCGAACCGTGCCGAATCCCGCGTTTGCCATGACGCTGCCGAACGGCGACCCGAATCCGCAGTATCAGCCAGGGTCGCCCGCCACCATTCAGGTGTCCTCAGAGAAGTGGGTCAACTCGAAGACGACCGCGACGCTGCACGTCGCCCGCAAGGATGACGGCTCGTTCGACGTGATCGAGAATCAGGGCGCCGACCCGAACAAGCCGACAACGGGCGCCACTGAAGTCTCCCGCGCAGCCGAAGCAAAGGCGAAGCGTGACCGCGAGGAGAGTGAGGTCAACGCCGCGCTGCCAAAGGATCAAGACCCGAGATACGAGACGAATGAGGCCAGGGCGAAACGCGCTCAGGAGACTATCGACCGTCAGGGGCGTGACGCAAAGGCGGCCGAGGACAAGGCGCGGCAAGACAAGGCCGACGAGGATCGCCGCGCCCAGCAGAACCGCCCGACCGTCACGATCAAGGAGGACGGCTCTGGCGGCATGGTGTCGATCAGCACCGACCCGCGCACGGGGCAGTCAACGACAGCCCCGATCCCTGGTGTCAGGGGCACGCCCGACCGCGTGACGGTTGATGGCGTTGTCTACGAGCGTGGCAAGGACGGCGCCTACGCGCCGGCTGCTGGCATCCCTGCCCCGCGCAAAGGCGGCAAGCTGCCTCCAGGTGTTAATCCGCCGCAGTTCAGTCGCGGCAACGTGGCAAAGGAATTGGCGCGCTTCCAGGGCGAACTCGACGCTGCCGTTGGGCCTGACGGTATCACCAAAGAGGAGGCTATCGGCTTCTACGCGCCGTATCATCAGGAAGCCCAGACGTTCATCAGTGAGTTGAGCAACGCCGACACCCAGGACCAGAACGCGGTCGGCCAGCAGTTGACCCAGCGCGGCCAGGGCATCACCCAGGCCGGCAACCGCATGAACTGGTCGAACTCGGCGTTCCAGAACGCGGCGCAGCAAGACCAGAACCTCATCATGGGCGCCGCTGGCACGGGCAAGTCGGCACTCGTGCCGCTGCTCACCCTCCAGGCAGGACTCGCGAACGCCGCCGGCGGCTTCAAGAATCAGCCCGAGGTCGAGGTCCGCCGCTACCCCGAGATCGGCAAGCCGGTGCCCGCCTCAATCGCGCCCGTCATCAACGCCACGAGCACGGCTCCGTCAGGCGTAGCGGCCGGTACGCAGCCGACAGCGCCCCCCGCAGCGCTGTTGCCACCCAAACCACCCGTCAGCGCTCCCCAGAGCGCCGCTGTGGCCGCTCAGGCGGCAGCGGCGCCTGTGAGTGCACCGGGGCCATCGGCGCCGAAGATCAGGTTCCGCAATCAGCGCACGGGCGAGGTCAAGGAGATGACGCCCGTCGAACTCGACGCCCTGCCCGATGTCGCGGACTGGCAGCCGCTTGATCCGAACGCGGGCGCCGCTGTGTTCACACCGCAGCAAGGGAATGCACAGTCGGCTGCCACTCCGATCTTCGCGCCGCGTACTGGCAATATCCAGCAGGCGGCTACACCCACACTCTCGCCGCCCCCGCCCGAGGTTGCTCCGTTCCAGGACGATCAGCGCGCCCCGGGCCAGGGCGGCGATCTTATGGGCGATCCGAACCGTCCCATGCCACAGGCGCAGCCTTACGCTAATCCGTCCGGCATGGTCGAGCACCCGCCCATGCAGATGCTGCCGCGCTCGATCCAGCCGGCCATGCCGCAGCAACAGCAGGGGCCAGATATCGAGGCGATCACGGCGAAGATGCTGGCGGACGGCGTGGACCCGCAAGACGTGATGGCCGTCCGCCAACGGTGGTCGCGTCAGGCGGCCTAGCAGCGATACACAGAGTCATGTAGCCGTAGTACAATATGCTCGTGCGGTACTGGTACTGACGGTCTCTCCGGTGATGACGGAGAGGCCGTCTCTCGTTTCTGGGGGAGGGTGGGTGAGTCCGTTAGAAGCGGCGAAGAAGTTGGCGAGACTTCCCGGGCCGGAATACCACGTCGATCACTGCGCTGCCTGCCTTCAGCGAATCAATGAGGCGAACCATCTTGGAGTGCGTCCACATGCCCCCAACTGCCCCGTGCTCATGTGGCCCAAGATCGTTGCGGCGCTGGAGGCGGCGCAGGCGGCAGTTGATGCGCCTATGGTGTTGATTGAGGAGCACATAGAAGCGTTGAGCAGGGCACTCAGCGGCGGGGAGTCTCCAAAGTGACGCCGCTCGATTCTCGTCTGGAGTGTGAGCGGCTGCTGAACGAGGCGGCGGCTCATGCGAGCAAGGGCATGTACAGCGAAGCTGAAACGTGCTATCGCCAGGTCGTCGCCATCGAGCCGACGCGCGCGGCCGGCTACCACGGCCTTGCGCAGATCGCGGTCCGTGCGGGCAACGGCGCCGAGGCGGTCAGGTTCGCAGAGATGGCGCTCACCCTCACCCCGAACAATGCCGACTTTCGGTTCACGCACGGGCTTGCCGCCGGCATCGTGGGTGACGTTGACACGTCGATGGCGGCCTACCGCCGCGCATTGCGGCTCAACCCGTCGAACATCCAGGCCATGAACAACCTGATCTTCACGTCCGATTTGCACCCGAACACGACCCCACAGGCTGCGCTCGCCTTGCGGCGCCAGTTCGACGCGACGTTCTGCCTGCCGTACACCCAGTCGGCCGCCGCCGAGTTTGGCGACCACAAGCGGCTGCCTGACCCGAACCGCCGGCTCCGCATCGGCTACGTCTCGGGCGACTTCCGCGCCCACTCGGCGGCTGCCGCGTTCGGCCCGATCATCCTGGCCCACGACCGTGACCAGTTCGAGCTGTACCTGTACTCGACCATGAACCCGCCCGAGAGCGAAGACCAGCGCAGAATCTTTCAGGAGGATGCGAACTGGCGCAACCTGGAGCATGCGGGGCCGGGGGAGCAGGCGCAGGAGATCGCGGACGACCGCATTGACATCCTGATCGACCTGTCAGGGTTCACGGCTGGCAGCGCGTTGCAGGCGTTCGCGCTGAAGCCGGCGCCGATCCAGATATCGGCCTGGGGTTACATCAGTGGCACGGGCATGACGGCGATGGACTACCTGTTTGCCGATGCCGTGACGGTGCCCGAGAGCCACGAGCAGTGGTACGCCGAGAAGATCGTCAGGATGCCGGCCATCTTCCCCTACGCCCACGCTATCGCGCCCGAGATCCGCACGCCGGCGCCATTCGAGCGCAACGGGTACAAGACGTATGCCTATCTCGGGCGGGGCACCAAAGTCACGTACGCCACGCTCGACGCATGGTCGCGGGTGCTGCTGGCCGACCCGACATCGCGGCTCACCCTGAAGTCGGATTCGTACCGTCAGGACGGCGTCAAGCGGATGGTGGTGAATGGGTTGATCGGGCGCGGGGTGGACAACAGCCGTATCAGCGTGCTGTATTCGACGGACCGCGACCAGCATTTGATGGCGCACAACGAGGTGGACGTGATCCTCGACACGATCCCGCAGACGGGCGGCATCTCGACCTGTGACGCCTTGCTGATGGGCGTCCCCGTGGTGACGCTGCTCGGCCAGCGTATCCCCGAGCGGGTGAGCGGCAGCATCCTGACGAGCATCGGCTGTGCCGCGCTGGTGGCAGAGACGGTTGACGAGTACGTGCAGACGGCGCTCGCCGTCACCCCGACTGTGCAGGATCGCCAGGAGGTGCGGCGACAACTCGGGCAGTCATCCCTCTTGGATCATGCTGGGTACACGAGGACGGTCGAGGAGACGTATCGCAGACTCTGGCGCTGCTGGTGCTACGCCCAGAGCAAGAAAGCGGTGGCGGCGTGAAAGAGTGGGCCGATGCTCGCGCGATTATGGGCGGTACGCGGGTACTCGCTGGCCCGCAACTATCCCATCAGCTCCGAGAAGATCCTGATCATGCTGCCCTCGTGCTGGCCCGTTATCGGACTGCGGCTGCTTTGATTGGGGATGCCACCAGCGTCATTGAGTTGGGCTGCGGCGAAGGGATCGGTGCTGGCATCCTGGCGAAGAACCGGGAGCGGTATCTCGGACTCGACGCTGATAGGGAAGCGCTTGAAGACGCCCGTGAACTCCACCAGGGTAGCGGTATTGATTTCTTCTGGGTGGATCTGGGGTCATGGGATGGATCAGCGTTGAGCGGTCGGGCACGCTTCGATGCTGCCATCAGTTTGGATGTCATCGAACACATCCCCTGCGAGGACGAGCATCGGTTCATGCAGGGGGGTGTCCGACTGTTGAACGAGCACGGCGTCATGATCGTGGGCACTCCGTCCGCCAACGCCTACCACCTCGCCAGCCCACAGAGCAAAGTAGGCCATGTGAACAACTACACGCCAGAACGGCTGAAGGCACTGATGCAGCGGTACTTCCATCGGGTCATCATGGCCGGAATGCAAGACGTGTCGCTGCACTTCGGCCACCCTGGCATGGTTCACTACGTGATCGCCGTTGGGATCGCCCCCCGCTGATGCGCCACATATCGTGCTGTGGCTGCGGCGCCGTGTTCCGCTTCAAGTCGTGGGCGCGGCTGGCCGAGCGCGTGCGAAAACATCGGTGCGAGGTGAAGCGGTGAGCGACCAAGACGAGCCGAACACAGAATGGAAACTTGACTCCTACTACGGCCTGATCCTGCCATCGTCATCGGTCAAGGATCCCGCGCCAGATCCAAAGTCGTCGTACATCGTGACGACGCAAGGGTGCGGCGGTAGCAGAATGTGGTTGAAAGACGGCACGAACGTTGTGACGGGTGACCACGAACCGGGGTGCGAGCACGGCGCGGAATGCTGGGCGATGCAGTTCCCTGGCAGCGGCACCGATCCGACGTGGGTGGAGGATACCGAGCAGCCGTACGACAACTGGCGCTCCTACCACACGCGAGACGGATGGTACACCCTGCTGCTGAAGCACGATGGTTGTGTCGAGTTGTCACAGGCGGCAAACGTTCCGTTTTTCATTGATGACCGTGAGTTGACAAGCGAGGAACGGGACCGCGTGAACCACGACTGCGATGAGATGATCCATATGTGTGATGTCCGAACGCACATCGAATTGCTTCAATCCGCGCTGCCGCTGGCTGACAAATGGGAAAACAGACCCCGTACTGACTAAGGATCTTGTGCTAACGCCACGAATGGCGTAATATCCTTAGTGAGCGGAGTACGCCCGCCCCTGCAAAGGGGTGGGCGTTTTTGCGTTCAGGAGGTTTCGTGCCCGACGACGTGGCAGTGCTCGAACAGCAGCAGGACGCCGGCTCGACGGCGGCCGACTCAGCAACGGCAACTCCAGAAGCTCCCCGCCCCACTACGGACTACGCCAGAGCGTTCGCCTCGTTTGACGAGGTGTTTGGCAAGCCCGACAGCGACGGGTCGAGCAGTGAGGCGCCTCCCGCTGAGAAGGCCGATCAGCAGCCAGCCGAGAAGAGTGTGCCCGCGCAAGCGGCGACCGCTCAGGACGGTGCATCCACTGAGGTTGAGGCATCCACCGAACCGGCAGAGGCCGCGACTGAGACAGCAGCAGACGGCAGTCAGGACAAGAAGCCATCCCGAGCCGAGCGGATTCACCTGGAGTACCAGGAGAAGCTCGCGGAGAAAGATCGGGAGCTCAAGGCGATCAACGAGAAACTGGCGGCGGCCACCGGCACGCTCAGCGCAGAGGCGCAGCGTGATCAGGCTGTCCGCGAGCAGTTCCTGGACGCCTACGGGCCTGACGACGAGTACGAGAAGCTCACCATCGCGAACAACAAGGGTCTCGCACTCACGCCTGAGCAGTACGACAACCTCCAGCGCTGGACGACCACGCGCGAACTCGCCAAGCCGTTTCAGTCCGTGGCTGACGCCCGGGCACAGGCGGCCATCAGCGAGGCGCGGCAGTCCGTCGTTCAGGCCGGGTTGCAGTTTGCCGACTACTTGCGTGGTCAACTCGATACCCGAGTCCAGAAGTACGGACTCGACGCCGACACGGTCCAGAAGGCCGAGTACGGCGGGTTGATCGATCACGCGGTCTCTGTCACCGAACGCCGAAAAGACGCCGAGTACACGCCGAAGCTCCAGGAGAAAGACGACAAGATCAGCCAGATCGAGGCGCAGCTACGCGAGGCCCAGGACACCATCAAGGGGTTCCGGCCAGAGCTGTTGCGCGGCGGTCACCCGTCTGAGGTCGTCCCTGGCACCACGCGCGTCTACTCGGAACGCAACATCAAGACTCCGCTCGCAGACGACTGGGGCGCAGCGTTCAGGTAATGAGCGCTCGCGCTTAGACGAAAGCGAGAGACGACATGGCTGCTGCAATCACCTTGATGG
>Ga0068858_100005051_pt1 | contig 12938 bp, 12 predicted proteins | sample KBSSwiS12_FD_66589 | JGI IMG/M metagenome (GOLD analysis project Ga0068858, IMG submission 66589) | Switchgrass rhizosphere microbial communities from Kellogg Biological Station, Michigan, USA - KBS Switchgrass S1-2 | ecosystem: Host-associated > Plants > Roots > Rhizosphere > Soil ... | reverse complement strand
GAGGACGAGGACGTTCCGGCTCTCGGCAGCGATCGCCGCGGGGCCGATGACGCTCCACGCCACGGCCGCCAGAAGTATTCGTGCCCGCGCCATGACGCGGATGTTAACGCCTATTCGTTCATCGTGACTCCGGGCGGCTGGCGCAATCCATCGGTCGGGATCGGCTACTTCGCCCCCACCGGCGGCACCGTCGCAATGACCTGTTGCTTGCCGCCAACGACCTTGACGATAAAGCTCTCGCGATCGAGGTCGCCTTTCGGGTCGAAGCTGACGTCGAGGAGAACGCCGGGATTGTCCTTCGCGGAGATCTTGGCGCCGTGCAGCGCCGCGGCGAGCGCCTTCGAGTCGAACTTGCCGATCTTCTCCGTCATTGCCTTCACGATGTAGACGGCGCTGTAACCCTTCATTCCGTTGTGATCGGTCCGCTGCTTGTATTCCTTCATGTACTTGTCGTCGAACGCCTTGACGGCGGCTTGTGGCGCATCCGGCGTGAGCCCGACGTGGCCCAGGATGCCGTCCGCCGCAGGGCCTGCGAGCTCGATGACCTTCTGCCCGATGATCGTCGTCTCGCCGATGATCGGCTTGTCGAACCCCTGCTTCCTGAGCTCGCGCAGGAGCCGCGCGCCCTCCTCCTCCGTGAGATAGGCGAACAGCGCATCGGCGGCGCTCTGCTTGATCTTGAGCGCGGTGCCGGAAAAATCGACCTGGCCCGGATCCGTCGAAATGTCGGCCACGACCTTGATGTCCTGCGCGGCAAGCGCCTTCACCATTTCGTCGCGGCCGCCCTTGCCAAAGTCGTTGTTCGTGAACGTCACCGCGATCGACTTCGCCTTCAGCTGATCCTTGATGTAGCGGGCGAGCTTCGGCATCGACGTCGACTGCGTGAACGACGTGCGAAAGACGTACGGATTGCCGCCCTGTGTGATGACCGCCGCTTCACCGCCCGTGAAGTTCGTGATTTCGGCGCGGCGCGTCTCCCCCATGCTGACGATCATCGACCCCGAATGCACGGGACCGAGCACGACGTACGCCCCTTCGTCGATAGCCTTCTGCGCAACGGCCTTGGCGACGGCCGGATTGGTTTGCGTGTCGGTGGAGACGTAGTTGATCTTGCGGCCGAGGATGCCGCCCGCTGCATTGATCTCCTTGACCGCGAGCTTGACGCCATTGTCGAAATTGTTGCCCGGCGTGGCACCTGTGCCCGAGAGTTCCATGATGCCGTAGAAGAGCACCGGCGGCTGTTGCGCCAGGGCGCTGAGCGAGACGGCGGCTAGCGCGGCGATGACGACGGAACGGAACGTGTGCATGAGGTTGCCTCCTGTGGGACTGACAGTGACGAAGCGGGCGCATCGCGCACCGTGTGCGGACGGGTGCGACGGCGATCGGCGGAGATTCAAGCCGCGGCCTTCAGCTTTTCGGCCAGCGCCATGATCGCGAGCTCGTAGCCGTGCGGCCCGAGGCCGCAGATCACGCCAACGGCCGCGAGCGACACGAGCGATTTGTGGTAGATCGCCTCCCGGCGATGGATGTTCGTGATGTGCACCTCGACGACCGGCAGTTCCGACGCCTTCAGCGCATCGAGGAGCGCCACCGATGTGAACGAGTAACCGGCCGGATTGATCACGATGCCGGCCGCGCGCTCGCGCGCCTCGTGCACCCAATCGACGAGCTGGCCTTCGTGGTTGGTCTGCCGGAACACGAGGTCGAGCCCGAGGCCCACGCACGCCTTGCGGCACCGCACCTCGACCTCGGCGAGCGTCGTGTGGCCATAGATGTGCGGTTCCCGCTGGCCCAGCAGGTTGAGGTTCGGACCGTTCAGGACATGGAGGCTTTGCATGACGACTCCTGCGCTGTAGCGATGCACGGGGCGCAGCTAGCGCCGGTTCGGGAGGCCGATCGTACCATGGACTTCGTTTCATCATAGAAAACGTGTTTCATATGATTTTTGTTGGACGGCTGGGCGAGCCTGTGCAGGATGCCGTATCATCTTGAAATGGCTACGAAACGCACTGTCGAGGTCGCGCCCGCCGCCGAACCGGCGGCCCGCATTCGCAGCGACGACCACGCTCCGGTCGGCGAAACGGCCTACCGGCGCGTGCGCAGCGATATCGTTTTCGGCCGCCTCGCGCCCGGACAGAAGTTGACGCTCGACCGACTCAAGGGCGCTTACGACGCCAGCGTCAGCACGCTGCGCGAGGTCCTCAATCGCCTGTCGTCAGAAGGTCTGATCAAGGCCGAGGGCGCCAAGGGCTTCGAGGTGATGCCGGTGTCACCGGACAACCTGCGGCAGGTCGCGTCGATGCGCGAGCTTCTCGAAGGTCACGCGCTGAAGGAGTCGTTCGAGGCCGGCGACATGGAGTGGGAGGGTCGCGTCGTGGCCGCGCACCACAAGCTCGCGCAGATGGAGAAGCGGATGGCGCGCGGCGATCGCTCGGACGCCGAAACCTGGAAGCGCTATGACTGGGAGTTCCATCACGCGCTCATCTCGGCCTGCGGTTCGCAGGTGCTGCTCGAGACCCACGCGATGATCTACGACCGCTACCTGCGCTACCAGATGATCGCAGCCGTCTATCGCGGCGAGGCGGCGTCCGGCGAGCACAGGACACTGATGGAAAGCGCGCTCGAGCGCGACTGGCGGCGTGCGCAGAAGACGCTGTCGACGCACGTCGGCGCCTGCGTCGTCCAGATGATCGGCGGCGGGCTGATCCGCTGACGCCTGGCGCGTTGGCCGGCTGCCGGCGCAGCGCGACTCCGTCGCTGCGACCTTCGCCTTTTACGGCCGGCAGAGAAGCTGCACGAGCGTCGCGAATTGGTCCATGTACGCCTGGCAGAACGCGCGCCGGCCCTCGTCGAGGAAGTGACCGTCGCGATCGACCGGCTCCGGCTTGAACGAGATGTAGGCTTCGCCGCCCATCACCGTCATTCCGAGGATGCCAAGGATCTGGCGCAGATGCTGCTGGCCGACGGCGGTCCCGATCGCGCCTGCCGACGTGCCGGTAATCGCGGCCGTCCGTCCACGCCAGACGTTCTGGTCGGTGGGCTTCGACCCCCAGTCGATCGCGTTCTTCAGCACCGCCGGCAGCGAGCGATTGTGCTCGGGCATGACGAACAGCAGCGCCGGCACCGCGCGCACTTCGGCGACGAAGCGGCGCACGGCCTGCGGCCGGTCGACCTCCAGATCCTGGTTGTACATCGGCAGGTCGTCGATGCCGATCCATGCGAAGTCGAAGCGGTCCGCCAGCAGGCCCGTTAGCGCCAGCGCAAGGCGCCGGTTGAGCGACTCGCGCCGATTGCTTCCGACGATGACGCCGATCGTATGCCTGTCCATGCAACGCCTCTCGAAACTGCTGACCTGCTGCACGCCCGCCGCGCACGCGCGGGCTGCAGCGTCTAGGAAACGATCCCCAGGTACGCGCGCCTGAGATCGGGATTGTCGAACACTTCGCCGGGCGTGCCTTCCGCGACGATTCGCCCCTCTTCGAGGAGGTAAGCACGGTCGGCGAGGTCGAGGGCCATCGCGACGTTCTGCTCGACCAGCAGGACGGCTGTTCCCGCCGCGTTCACTTCGCGGATCGCCCGGAACATCGCGAGCACCATCGCCGGCGACAGGCCGAGCGACGGCTCGTCCAGCAGCAGGAGCCGCGGGCGCGCCATCAGCGCACGCCCGATCGCCACCATCTGCTGCTGGCCGCCGGACAGCGAGCCGGCCGGCATGGCAAGCTTGTCGCGCACTGCCGGGAACAGCTCGCAGACATAGTCGAGCGAGCGGCTGCGCTCGCGCCGCGCAGCGCGCAGGTAGCTGCCGATTTCCAGGTTCTCGCGCACCGTCATGCGCGTGAACAGGCGCCGGCCTTCCGGCACGATCGCCACGCCGGCGCCGCAGAACGCATGCGGCGCGAGTTGGCGGAGGTCCCGGCCGTCGATGGCGAGCGTGTCGGCCACCGCGGGCTGCAGGCCGGCGATCGCGTTGATCAACGTCGTCTTGCCGGCGCCGTTCGGCCCTACGACACAGACGAGCTCGCCGGCGCCGATCGTCAGCGACACGCCCCACAGCGCAGGCGCCGCGCCGTAGCGAACCTGCAGGTTGCGCACCTCAAGCATGCGCGACGCCGAGATACGCCACGGCCACGTCGTGACGCGCCATCACGTCTGCGGCCTTGCCTTGCGCGAGGACGCGTCCCTGGTCGAGCACGACGATGCGGTCGGACAGTTCGGTCACCACCCGCATCACGTGCTCGACCAGCACGATCGTCGTGCCCTGCGCACGGATGCGGCGAATGAGCGCCACCGCATCGTCGATCTCGGCCGGCGAGAGCCCCGACAGCACTTCGTCCAGCATCAGCAGCCGCGGCTGCGACGCGAGGGCGCGCGCCAATTCGAGGAACTTCGTCTGGTGCAGGTTGAGGTCGCCCGGCAGGCGATCGGCACGCGCCCGGAGGCCGGTGAAGTCGAGCCACTCGAGCGCCGCCGCGTCGGCAGCACGCCGATCGAGGCTCGCGCGGCCGAACATTGCGGTGAGCGCGACGTTGTCGCGTACGGTCAGGTGCGCGAACGGGCGTGGAATCTGGTAGGTGCGGGCGATGCCCGCGTGCGCGATCTCGTGCGCAGCGAGCGCGGCGATCGGTGCACCGGCGAACGTCACGTCGCCGGCATCGGCGCGGTAGTGGCCGCAGACGACGTTGATCAGCGTCGACTTGCCCGAGCCGTTCGGCCCGAGGACACCGAGAATCTCGCCTTCGAGCACGTCGACATCGACCCCGTCGAGCGCCCGCACGCCGCGAAACGACTTGCGCAATCCGCGGACCGCGAGCAGCGTGCCGCCTGGCGCCACGCCCTGCACCGACACCGTCGCGTCCGGCACGGCGTCGTCGGCCTGACGCAGCGGTGACTTCGCGTCGTTCGCCGCAGTCGCGTCGACCGCGTCGCGTGGCGGGCGGCGAAAACGCGACGCGACGAGCGCCAGCACGCCATCCGGCATGAACAGCACGGCAGCCAGCAGGATCGCGCCGCTCAGCGCCTTGCCCGCCACCGCCTGGTCGGCGGCCGTCGACGCATACAGCAGCACAGTGATCGCGAGCGCACCGAGCGCCGGGCCGGCCCAGTGGCGCGTGCCGCCGAGCACGCTCATCAGGATCACCGTCAACGGCACGGTGATGTTGAACGTGCTGTTGGCCGTGACGTAGGCCACGAACAGCGCCTGGATCCCGCCCGCCGCACCCGCCAGTGCGCACGAAATTCCGAAGGCGACGAGCTTGTAGCGAAACGTCGGCACGCCCATCACTTCGGCCGCGTCTTCGTCGTCATGGATCGCGAAGAGGCCGAGTCCCAGCGGTGCCCGCGTGATGGCCCGCGCGATCGCCAGTGTGGCCACGGCGAGCACCAGGGCCAGCAGATAGAAACTGCCCGACGGCGTCGGTGCGAACGAGGGCACGGCCACGGCGGACAGGTAGATGCCGGGGCCGCCGTCGATCGGCGTGTTCTGGACGATCGTCGCGAGCACGAACGTGACCGCGAGCGTGAGCAGCGCGAACAGCTCGCCGCGCACGCGCGGCACGCGGAACACCACGGCGCCGAGCGCCATGCCGAGCGCCGCCGCGAGGAGCGCCGCCACCGGCAGCGTCCACAGGAAGGGGACATCGAACTTGCCCGCGAGCACGGCCGTCGTGTAGACGCCGATACCGTAGAAGGCGCCGTGGCCGAACGAAAAATAGCCGGAGTAGCCCGACAGGATGTTCCACGACGTCGCGAGCACGATCCAGTGCAGGACGAGATAGAGGAACGATTCGTAGAATGCCGGCAGGCCGAGGAACGGCACGACGGCGAGCGCTGCCCCGGCCGCAACGATGGCGACGAGCGTACGGTCGGGCTTCAGGTTCGGCCCGGGCGGACGAGCAGCAGCCCGATCAGCAGCGTGAAGGACACCATCGGCGCCCACGACGGCGACGCGAAGGCCATCGTGAGCGCTTCGCTTACGCCGATCACGATGCCGGCCACGAGCGGCCCCAGCGCCGAGCCGAGTCCGCCCAGCATGACGGCCGCGAACACCACGCCGACCCACGCATAGATCTGCGACGGCGTCAGCGTGAAGCCGAGCGCCAGGCACACGCCGGCGACGCCGGCGAGCGCGCCGCACACGCCGGCCAGGATCAGCTCGTGCCCGCGGCGATTGACGCCGAACGCAGCGGCGACCGGAGCATCCTCGGCGAGCGCGCGCAGCGCGCGGCCGAGGTCGGTGTAGCGCATTGCCGCCCAGATCCCGAAACAGAGCGCGAGCGCGAGCGACAACGTGATGAGCTCGGGGACGGGCACGAACAAGGCGCCGACGCGAAACTTCTCGCTCGCGTACGCCGACTCGAGCTTGCGGAAATCGGCAGTCCACACGCCCTGGATGCCCGCCTCGATGATCGCGGTGAGCCCGAACGTCGCCAGCAGCGAGTTGAGCGGCGACACTGCGAAGCGCGCAAGCAGCCATTGCACGGCAACGCCGAGCGCGAAGAAGGCCGGGACGATCAGCGCGAGCGTCAGCAGCGGATCCATCCCGCCGACGCTGGCGAGCTGATAGCAGACGTAGGCAGCGAGAAACGCGAACCCGAAATGCGCGAGGTTGATGATGTGCAGCAGGCCCCACGACAGGCCGACGCCAAGCCCCAGCAGGCCGTAGAGGCTGCCGATGAAGACGCCTGACAGCGCCGACTGCGCGATCAGCGCAGGGCCGGGCAGCGTCATTGCACCTGCAGCGTGGCGCCCTGCGCCGCGTACTCCTTCGGGAACACCGTGACCCAGCGCCCGTTCTGCACCTGCTTCACGCGCATCAGATCGTCGCCGTAGTTGCTGGGGCCGTCAAAGCGCAGCTTGCCCTGGATCGTGTCGATCGTGTGGGTCTTGATGTAGGCGGCGATCGCCTTGTCGTCGAGGCTGCCCGCGCCGCGCACGCCGGCCTCGAGGATCTGCCATGCCGTATACGACGCAGCGGCCTGCACTTCAACCGACGTGTCGGGAATGCCGGCCTTCGCCGCGCGCTCGTGATAGAGCGCGACGAACTCGGCGGCGCCGGGCGCATTGGTGAACGGCGGGTGCTCCTCGAACACGGTCATCGAGAGCGCGTTCTTCGCGAGCGGCGACTTCGACATCGGACCCGGCGCCGGATACATGTAGAAGTGCTCCTGCGGAACGTAGTCGATCTTGCTCATCGCCTCGAGGAGCTGGTTGCCCTCGAGGCCGATGGCGCCCACCCAGACGAAATCGGGCTTCGCGTCCTTGATGCGCGCGGCGATCGGGCCATAGTCGAGGTTGCCGAAATCCCATTCGAGAAACAGCACCTCCGTGAGTCCGCGCTTCTTGGCGACCTCGCGCGCGCCGAGCGACATGAAGTGCACGGAAGGAAACTTGCTCGTCACCACGGCAATGGTCTTGGGCGGCTTCGGCGATGCGGCGAGCGCCGTGAAGACGGTGGTGGGCACCGTCGTGCCCGGATCCGGGCCGAGCGACCACGCCGGGAACTGCATCTCGTATTTCGCCAGCGACGGAATGCCGAACGTGTGATGGACGAGCACCTTGTTGTAGCGCTGCGCCACGCCCATCGCCGACAGGATCGCGCCGGTCGCATACGGCCCCATCAGCAGGTCGACCTTGTCGGCAGTGACGAGCTGCTCGTAGAGCGTGCGCGCGAGGTCGGGCTTCGACTGGTCGTCCTTGACGATCCACTCGACCTGGCGCCCCAGCAGCCCGCCGCGCTTGTTCAGCTGCTCGACATAGATCTCCCCCACGACCTTGTGCACGAGCGCCGTGGCCGCGAGCGGGCCGGTCAGCGCCAGCGTGCTGCCGATGCGGATCGGCGGTTGCGTGCCCTGTGCGCACACGGCGGACGTGACGGCCATGAGGCCGAGCGTGACTGCGGCCTGCCGGACTATGCGTCGTACGGGAATCATCGGCTGCTCCTCCTGGATTGCGTTTTGATTGTTCGCGTCGCTCGCTCGCGACGTCGTGCTGCGAACCGCTGCGGCGTCAGGCGTGCGCCGGGACCTCGCGGTTGACGACGAAATCGTCGGGGACCGCCGGCCCCCAGACATAGAACGAATCCTCGAGCGGGTGATCGGCGGCCGGCCACTCGACGTCGGCCGGCACGAAATCGATGCCGTACGAATACTCGGCCCAGCTTCCCCACGGATCGCGCGTGTAGTGGAAATAGTTCGACCCCAGCACGTGGCGGCCGACCCCCCATCCGTGCGTATACCCTTCGGCGCGCATGTGCTCGGCGCCGAGGCCGACTTCGTCGATGCTGGCGACGTCCCAGCTCGAATGGTGGAAGCCCGGCGCATGCGACTTCGCGAACGCGACCAGATGATGATCGCTCGAATGCGGTCCATGCATGAACGCAATGACGTCGGCGGAGCGGTCCGACAGGCGCAGGCCGAGCACGTCCGCATAGAACGCCGTCTGGCGCAGCACGTCGGGCGTGAAGAGGAGGACGTGCGACAGGTGGCGGGGGCGCACGGGCGGCGCGGCGCTGCGGCTCGGCGCCGCGGCCTGGCCCGGCGCAGGCGGCGGCGACGCTGCGGCGGGCGCGCGCGTGGACGGCGACACCTTCGGTGCCACGACCACCTGGATGGACGTGCCGTCGGCGTCGACCGTCCACGCGCCGGTGCCGTCGGACAGCGGATGCGGCGGCGCGGTGCCGTGCGCGGCGACACGGCGCGCGATCGCGTCGAAGTCGTCCTCGTAGGCGCCGAAGCTCAGGTACTGGATCTTCTTCGGCTGGCCGTTCGCGTAAAGGCTTCCCCAGCAGTGCGGATGGCCATGCGTGTGGAGGTCGAGCCGGTTGCCGCTGCGGCGCACGTCGAGCCCGAAGGCGCGATAGAACCGCTCGGCGGCGTCGAGCTCCGGAACGCTGAACACGAATCGATTGAGCGAATGAACGCCCAGGGCGTTCGGACGGCGTGGCGGCGCAGCGGGAGTGGTCATGGCGGGGCGAACGGCGGTCGATGGACCCGATGGGCGTGAACGATGCGGAAAGATAGCAAAATATCAGCCGCAGGGGCATCTTCTTCCGTGCCGCGCGGCGAAAACGCTGGGTGCGACGATCGCCGTGCTGCCGCGCCGCGCAGCCGCTGCCGACTTTCCCTATACTGAGCGCCCTCGGTTTGCCGTCGTCGGCGCGGGAGTTGGCCCTTGAGCAAGATCGGCGTGTGGGAAGACGCAGAGCCCGGCGTGCGGCGACGAATCCTCGAGGCGCAGGGCACGCTGATGCTCATGGAAGTGCACTTTGCCGCCGGCGCCGCGGGCTACGTCCACCGTCACCCGCACGAGCAGATCAGCTACTGCACGGCGGGCCGCTTCGAGTATTCGCTCGACGGCGCCATGCACACGCTTGGCGCGGGCGACGCGATCTACGTTCCGGCCAACGTCGCGCACGGCGCGAGGGCGCTCGAGCCGGGCGTGCTCGTCGATGTCTTCACGCCGGTGCGCGAGGATCTTCTCCAGCCGCGCTAGCGGCGCGAGCGCTGGCCGCGACGCGGTCTAGCGCTTGTGCGCCGCGCGCCACGCGGCATAGTCACGGACCGTGGCCTCGTCGGTCGCCGGATAGAGGCCGAGGATCGAGCGTCCTTCCAGCACTTTCTCGGTGACGAAGGCCTCGAACGCCGTCATCTCGATCGCTTCGTCGGCGAGCTCGTCGGCCAGCGCCGCCGGCAGTACGACCACCCCCTCGCCGTCGCCGACGATCACGTCGCCGGGAAACACCGGCGCGTCGCCGCAGCCGATGGGCACGTCGATGTCGATCGCCTGGTGCAGCGTCAGATTGGTCGGCGACGCCGGCCGATGATGATAGGCGGGGATGGCGAGGCGCGCGATCTCCTGCGAATCGCGGAAGCCCCCGTCGGTGACCACGCCGGCCACGCCCCGCTTCATCAGGCGCGCGACGAGGATCGAACCTGCCGACGCCGCGCGGGCGTCCTTGCGGCTGTCGATCACGAGCACGGCGCCCGGCGGGCAATCCTCGATCGCCTTGCGCTGCGGATGCGCGCGATCCTTGAACACGGTGATGGGATTGAGGTCCTCGCGCGCCGGGATGTAACGGAGCGTGAACGCCTCGCCGACCATCGTCCCGGCCTCCGGGTTGAGCGGGCCGACGTCCTGGATGAACTGGTGGCGCAGCCCGCGCTTGAACAGGGCCGTCGTGAGCGTCGCGACGCTCACCTGCCGGAGCTTCGCGCGGGTGGCGTCCTTCATCGTGGCCATCGTGTCCCTCCTCGGAGGGTGCCATTGTAAGGGCCGGCCGGCGGCGGATCGGGGAGCCCCAATGCGCCCGGCACGGTCGGACATCGCCCAAAAGCGCAGCCGCCGTTTTCCAGTCGCCGCCCACCGTTGCCCGGCCGGCCCCGGGGCCCCTTGCCGGACGACGGCGGCAGGCGCGGCCTTCCAGGCGCGTCGCGCCGGCCGCTTGGCACGTCGCCCTCAAAGCCCGGAGGCCGCCGACTCGGCGTCCTTCGGGCATTTAGCATGACGATACAGGATGTTGGAGTCCCTATTTCATGCCAGCCCGCAGGCCTGACCGCGGCTGGGCCAAAGTCCCGCCCCGCCGATGGTTTTGACATTGTCATGGATTGTGAGATACAACGAGTCCGCCTCTGCCCTGCGGCACCGTTCTTGCTAAAGATCGGTTGTTCCGACGAATAAGCAGCAAGGGGGAAGTCCATGTCTGCCGCCCAGCCTCGCCCCGTCGCCGCCAGCGGCGTCGTTTCCGAGCTCGCGTTTGCGCGCGCGCAGCGCAACACCGTACTGATCGTCGACGATCTCTTCTCGAGCCGGCTCCTGCTCGCGGAAATCGTGCGGCAGATCGACGGCAAGCTCAATCTCGAGCTGTTCGACACGCCGTCGCGCGCCCTGGAGTTCGCGCGCAACAACCGCGTCGACATCGTCCTCACCGACTACAAGCTGCCGGAGTTCGACGGCATCGAGCTGGTAAAGCAGTTGCGCGCACTGCCGCATTGCGTCGACGTGCCGATCGTGGTCATCACCGTGGTCGACGACCGCAAGATCCGCTACGACGCGCTCGAGGCCGGCGCCACCGACTTCCTGATCAAGCCGCTCGACGACCACGAGACACGTGCCCGCTGCGCGAACCTGCTCGAGCTGCGGCGCCACAAGATCGTGCTGTCGGACCAGGCGCGCGTGCTGCAGTATCAGGTCGACAAGTCCGTCGCCGAGATTCACGAGCGCGAGCTGGAAACGCTGTCGAAGCTCGCCAAAGCCGGCGAGTTCCGCGACAAGACCACCGGCAACCACCTGATGCGGATGGCGAAGTACTCGGCGCTGACGGGCCAGAACCTGGGGCTCGGCGCGGAGACCGTCCACGTGCTCGAGGTCGCTGCGCCGATGCACGACATCGGCAAGATCGGCATCCCCGATTCCGTGCTGCTGAAGGAAGGTCCCCTCAACGCCGCCGAGCAGGACCTGATGCGCACGCACCCGCGCATCGGCTACGACATCCTGAAAGGCAGCCCGTCGAAGTACCTGTCGATGGGCGCGATCATCGCGCTCGGCCATCACGAGAAATTCGACGGCTCCGGCTACCCGAACGGACTGCACGCCGAGGACATCCCGCTCGTCGCGCGCATCGTCGCCGTCGCCGACGTCTTCGACGCGCTGGTGTCGGAGCGCCCGTACAAGCGCGCCTGGCCCGTCGAGGAAGCGATCGACCACATGAAGGGCCAGCGCGGCAAGCACTTCGATCCGCGCTGTGTCGACGCGTTCCTGGCCGATCGCGCGCGCATCCAGACCATTCTCGACGAGTTCGGCGACTGACGCGCGGGCGTCCCGCCCTCCCCTCGACGCCGCGCGGAACCGCTCCGCGCGGCGTTTTGCTATAGTCGGCCGCCGCACGGATTGACGATGGCGACACCCCTTCCCGCTGCTCTGGATGCTGCCTCGCTGTCGTTGTGGTGGGGGCTGCCGTTCGCCGGCCTGCTGCTGTCGATCGCGACGGTGCCGCTGTTCGCGGCGCACTTCTGGCATGCGCACTACGGGAAGGTCGCCGCCGGCTGGGCGGTGGCGTTCGTCGTTCCGTTCGCGCTCGTGTTCGGTCCGGCGCAGGCGCTGCACGACGTCGCGCACGCGATCCTCGTCGAATACATCCCGTTCCTCGCCGTGCTGTTCGCGCTGTTCACCATCGCGGGCGGCATCTGCCTGCGTGGCCGGTTTCCCGCGACGCCGCTCCGCAACACCGCCATCCTCGCGCTGGGGGCAACGCTCGCGAGCATCATGGGGACGACCGGCGCGTCGATGCTGCTGATCCGTCCGCTGCTCACGGCGAACGAGGGCCGCCGGTACCGGACGCATGCGGTCGTGTTCTTCATCGTCCTCGTCGGCAACGTCGGCGGCGCGCTCTCGCCGCTCGGCGATCCGCCGCTGTTCATCGGGTTCCTCAAGGGCGTGGATTTCTTCTGGACCACGCGCATGCTCGCGCTGCCCACCGTGCTGCTGGTCGTCGCGCTGCTTGCGCTGTTCTATGTCGTCGACCGCGTGCTGTTCGCGCGCGAGCCACACCCCGTTCCCACGTTCGCAGCGCCGGTGAAGATCGGCCTCGAGGGCACGCAGAACTTCGTGCTGCTCGCGGCCGTGGTCGGCGCCGTGCTGATGTCGGGGCTGTGGCAGCCGGGCATCGCGTTCGACGTGCTCGGCACGTCGGTGGCGCTGCAGGCCGCGCTGCGCGACGTGCTGCTGATCGCGCTGGCTCTCGTTTCGCTCGTCATCACGCCCAAGGCGATCCGCGAGCACAACGTCTTCCACTGGGCGCCGATTCTCGAGGTCGCGAAGATCTTCGCCGGCATCTTCGTGACGATCATTCCGGTGCTGACGATCCTCGCTGCCGGCGGCGAAGGCGCGCTGTCCTGGCTTTCGATCTTCATCAGGCTGCCGGACGGCAGCGTCGACAATCACGC
>Ga0068858_100005040_pt1 | contig 12948 bp, 6 predicted proteins | sample KBSSwiS12_FD_66589 | JGI IMG/M metagenome (GOLD analysis project Ga0068858, IMG submission 66589) | Switchgrass rhizosphere microbial communities from Kellogg Biological Station, Michigan, USA - KBS Switchgrass S1-2 | ecosystem: Host-associated > Plants > Roots > Rhizosphere > Soil ... | reverse complement strand
ACCAGTTCCTGGACGGTCTCCGCGTTGGCGTTGTACCCCTGGTTGCCGGACGCATGCTGGATCCCCATGCCGTCGAACTGGACGTTCGTGCCCGCTTTGCCGTGGAAGGTTCCGCCGATCTGACCGGCGTATGCGCCGGTGACGTCAAACCCTTCGTTGCCGCGAAACCCCGGCGTGAGCGCGACGAGGTTGTTCAAGTTCTTCACACTGCTCGGCAGCACGTTGAGGAGGTCAGCCGAGACCACGGTCTGCTTGCGCGCGTTGCGCGTATCGACCAGCGGCGACTCTCCGGTCACCGTGACCGTCTCCGCGAGAGCCCCGACCTTCATGTCCCCATTCACCGTCGCCGTGAACCCGGACGGCAGCTCGATGCCCTCCCGCCTGAAGGTGCTGAAGCCGGTGAGCGTGAAGGTGACGACATAGCTTCCGGGCCGCAGATCGACGATGTTGTACCGGCCCTCGCCATCGGTAACGACGCTGCGGACTTTTTCGATCAGCGCCGGGCTGGCGGCCTCCACAGTGACGCCGGGCAGCACCGCCCCTGACGAGTCTCTGACGACGCCCGCGATCCCGCTCGCGGTCGCCTGCTGCGCCGACGCTACCGGTGGAACCAGCAGCGCGCACATGATCACGCTCAGACCCACGCCGACGATCGTTCGCACCATAGACTTCATCCTCCTACCACGCCCTTCCGGTGAGTCTCCGAGTTGCCAACACGACATGCACTACTCCGCCAGGCCGACAGCCTCCCTCTCGGCTCCATCTCCGAGCCTCGTCGATTCTGCGGTCGCGTTTCGCGCGAAGGCAGAAGCCTTCAGCAGAGGCGTTATGGCCTCAACACGTACTCCGGAGCCTTGGTGTTCTCTCCCTTGTAGCAGCAGTTTCCCAGAAAATTCGGCCGGTACGGGTTGCTGAAACTGTTGTTGCCCGCGGGAATGGCGCCGACTTTCGCCGGGCCGTTGATCCGGGCGAGCACACGGTCGCGCGCACGCTCGATCTGGCGCAACAGCAGGTCGATGTCCCACCCGACGAGCTTGCCCCTCCAGTACACGACCTTCCCCGCAATCAGGACGTCGCGGACGTGTCTGGGGTTCATCATCGTGACGACCGTGCCGGGCACGTTGTTCATCGGCCAGGTGTTGATGTTGCGCGCATCGAGCACGACGATGTCGGCCTCCTTGCCCGGCGTCAAGGTGCCGACTTTATCGAGGATACGGTTCGCCGCCGCACCCGCGATGGTGGCCATCTCGATCACCTGACGGGACGTGACCAGTTGCGGGATGGGCAGACCACCGGGGTTGCTTTCCGGGAAGGCGAGGTCGTTGGCCAGCGCGCGCTGCAGGCAATAAGCACCCCGCATCAGCGAGAACGGATCGGTGGTCATGTTCGTGTCGACGTCGGGGCTCAGGCTGGGCAGGATGCCGTGATTCAGCGCCTCCTGCAGCGGAGGCATCCCGTGCCTCATCTGCATCTCGATGAGGATGGCGATTGAGACATGGGCGCCTCGATCGCGCCAGATCTCCCATGCTCTCGATCGGTCCTGTTTGGGGTAGGCAGACGAGCCGTGACTGAGCTGAGCAAAAGGCTCCTCTTGCCATCGTGTGCAGTGAACAAATGTGACGTCGGACCAGTCGGTGCCATTCCGGGCGTCGGCGGCGGCATTGATCACGGCCATCGGCGCGCCGACGTTATGGTTGTTGATCAAGGCGCCGAACGAGCGGCCAAGCTGCCACCCGGTGTAGGTGGCGCCGGGGAACGCAGGCCCGCCTCCGCCGGCGAAGCCCAACGTCACCAACTGATCTTTCGAGCTGAAATAGGTCTTCGCGAGCCGGCCGATCCCTTTCGTCGTGTCGTTCATGGCCCCGGGCGCTTCGAACGGGATGCCCTCGGCACTCCGGTTGGTCCCACCGCTGTAGTCGAAAACCATCCGGCGGCCGGAGTCCATCAACCCTTTGATCATCGCGTCGGTGTGCTCAGGCGTGTGGTTGGCCTGCGACGTGTCGGTTCCGCAGGTGATGCCTTCGCTGATCTCGCTCAGACAGGCGACGAGCTGGGAGATGTAGCAATCCTCGGGATCGTACGGAACACGGCCCAGGTCCCAGATGAAGCTGTTCGGGTTTCGCGGATCCGCGATCCGGCCCGCAGTCCAGATGTTCTGAACCACCGACCCATAGGTTTCCATCGGCCACGCACCGGCAAGAATGCCGTCCGCGATCACGCTCCTCTGTAACGTCTCGTACTGATGATGATGCGTGGTGATGAAGCCGGGCATCACGATCGTGCCCGAGCAATCGACGACCTCGGCGTCGGCGGCAGAGAGATTCGGGCGGACATCTGCGATCAACTTCCCGTCGATGAGGACGTCCGCCTTTTCGAAGTCGCCCACCCTCGGATCCAGGCTCAGCACGACGCCACCCTTCAACAGAATGCGGCGTCTCCGGCCGTCGCCGATGAGGTCCTGGGGGTCCGCCACAGTCACCGTGCGCGCCCCTCCGACCTGCGGCGGGGCAGCCGAAACGGCGGCGAGACCTGCCGCAGAGGCCGCCAGGAACTCGCGGCGAGACGGGCGGTTCCGGGCTGCGGGTTCGACTCCGGGTTCGGGCGCATCGACTCCACCAGCGGCCGGCCTGCAAGCCTCGACGAAACTATTGGCGGAGACGGGCGGAGACGGACGCGAGGGACTGGTGGACATGGTGGCCCCCCTGACACAGAAGAACAGAAAAGAGGATATCGGGCGCTCAGTATAGTGACGTCGTCGGTATTGTCCAAGGACAAGTTTGCACAACAAGGTCACCGCAGAGCTCACAGAGCTCGCCGATCCAAAACTCCGTGTTCAGGGTGTTCGGCGGTTATCGGTCCAGATTCGGCGCAGCTGGTGTCCCGTGTCCGAAGTTCGTTGGCAAATTTTCAAGTTCAAGGTTTGTAGGTCTTGCTGAAACCGTTCCGGCCGTTGGTGACAGTGAAGCTGCCGTCGGTCCGGGCCGACACCTTGATCCAGTGTGCGGTTCCCTCGTGCTGGGGCGCCGCCGGCGCGCCCCGCGCCGGAGCGGGCGTCGGCGCGACCGGGACGGTGGCGGCGTCTTCGAGGTTGGCGATGAATATTCCGGGCACGGTGTACTCCTGGCCGCCCAGCAACGCGAAATGAATCTGCCAGAGATCCTCGAGACGGGGCGAGTTGAGGAGAACGTTCATCGCGGCGGGTTGCCCACCTTTGCGGCTGCCGTTATTCATGATCGTCACCCGCGGCCGAATCGCGTGCACCAGCGCTTCGGAGTTCGAGCTGGGCTGTCCATGACGTGACGCCACGAAGAGATCGACGGTACCGATGCGGTTCGACGGACACATGAGATCGAATTCCTGGTTCCACGTGAAATCGGCAAGATACAGGAGCCGGAACTTTCCGAAGGTCACATGGCTCGCGACCGACTGTTCGTCCTCGGTATTCCCCACCGGTCCCCCCGACACCGGGTTCACTTCATGTCGCTTGAAGCTGGCGCAATAGGGATTCGGCGCGCCGGCACCCGGCAAAGACGTCCTGAGCACCTGGCCCGCGGCGCTGACGATGCGCCAGTCGAGCCCGCTCACGGAAACCCGGTCGCCGGTTTTCGCGACGGTGTGCTTCGCCTTCGCGAAGAGTTGCCCGTACTGCTGCATCACCGGATCGATTTGCGGGCCCGGCTGAACGTTGGCTCCGTGGTCGATGAACTCCTTGATCGGAATGCGCGTCGCCAGCTCGGAAAGTCCCCCGATATGATCGCCATGGTAATGGGTGGTGATCAGGTGGTCGATTTGCGTGAGCCCGGCGCCCTTCACTGCGGCCATGATGCGATCGGCGTCGCGAACAGCGGCAGTGCCCCCGTTTCCCGTGTCGACGAGCACTGACTCGCCTGAAGGTGTGACCCACAACTGGGCGTTCCCGCCTTCCACGTCGATGACATAGATGTCGAGCGTCTTCGCGCTTCGGCCCTGTGCCGACATGACCGCGGCAGCCACAGCGAACGCGGAGAGGAACGCCGCAATTGGTTTCATAAACAACTCGCGTTCTGCGAAGAAAAGAACGTCTTACCGCAGATCTCGCAGAGATCGCCGAGAATTCTCAAGTTTTGCTCTGCGGCGTCGGCGGTCTCGGCGGTTAGCGTGATTTTACACAGGCTCTGTGAGCCTCGCCTTCGTCGCCGTTATTGTCCATCGATTGAAAACGCCAGCAGGACGTTGCCCGGTATGCCGTTTGGCGCGTATCCCGAATTCACGAAGAGCATCCCGCCGGCGATGGCCGGACCCGGGCCGTTCAGCGATCCGCCTCGCGCTGGAACCTTGTTCACGGTTTCGTACGCGCGGACCGTATCGAAGTCCCAGAGGATGGCGCCGTCGCGGGCGGCAAACGCGCGGAGGTGGCCGTCAACCGACCCGGAAAAGGCGACACCTGGAATCGCACTGACCGCGGCGGATTGCGCGGGACTGCATCGCGGTCTGTCGTCACACGGCGGCGCCGGCGTGTACCAGACCCGCTCGCCCGTATCAAGCCGCAGCGCGAACATGCCGCCGCCCGCTTTCGGATCCGGTCTGGTGGCGGCGCTGTTCGGGATATCAATCCGTCCGATATCGGAAAGCGCGACGTAGACATTCGACTGGTCCGCGGCCGAGCCCCATTGAACGCCGCCATTGATGCCGCCCTTGCCGACGCGCACCTGCCACAGCACTTCGCCTTCCCGATCCGGATCGAGGGCGTGGACGATGCCGGACTTCTGGCCCGCCACGAGCGCCCTCCGTCCGTTCGGAAGCGTCACCAGAATGGGCGGAGACGCGAAGTCGAAGTCGGGACCTGGCGAATCAGGGCAGTTCGTCGTGTCCGTCAGGCGGCAGGCCCCGTTCCAGGCGTCCGCCGCCAGCATCTGGCGCGACCAGAGGATCTTGCCGGAACTCAGATCGAACGCCATGAATGCGTCGCTCGTCCTCGTTGGCGGATTGCTGTAGTTGTCTCCGGTGGTGACATACAGCGCGTTGCGTCTGACGTCGATCGCCGGGCTGGTCCAGATGGGCGCGCCTGACGGCCCCCACATCTGGTTTCCGCCGCTGTTCTTCTTGGTCGGTTGTGCGTCTTCGGCGATGGTGTAGGTTTTCCAGACCTGCGCTCCGGTCGCGGCATCGAGCGCGACGAGGCTGCCGCGGAAACGGCAGCACTCGTAATCGGCCGGCGCGCCCGCGGTTTCTTCGCCGGAAGCCACACCAACGTAAAGCCGACCGTTGTGAAACACCGGAGAACCGGTGACGCGAGCGATCGGAAAATTGTCGACTCTCGTCTTCCACAGCAGCTTGCCCGTTGCCGCATCGACCGCGTACATATTGGCGGCGCGATCGCCGATAAACGCCGCGTATTTCATCCCCGACTTTGTGGTGATGCGACCGATGCTGACGGCCGCGCGAACCGGGGCGGCGGTCTGAAAAAACCAGTGGATGCAGCCGGTAGCGGCGTTGAGCGCATAGACGTTGCCGCTCTGGCTGCCGACGAACACGCGGCCCCCGACAATCGTGGGTTGCGCGTCGGCGCCGACATCTCCGGGGAAACCGAACGCCCACTTCAGTTTCAGACGAGGCAACTGGGCCGCCGTGAATCCGGCCATGGCGGCGTCCTGAAGGCGCGTGTTGGAGGTGTTCACGCCCCAGCCGTTCCAGCGCGGTCCCGCGAGCGGATTCGAGAAGCGACCGGCCGTCGCGCACATCGCTTGCGGAGTGGGCGTGGTGTCGAGCGCCTGACCCAACGCTTTCCCGGTGATGAATTCGGCGACCGCGCGGCGCTCGGCTGCCGTGCGGGCGGCGGTCATCGAGATCATCGGCCCGGTCTCCAGCGCGGCGAGCACGCGCTCGGGCGACATCGACCGGAGCGCATCGAAACTCGGCGCGCGGTCGAGCCCACCCGCATGGCAGGAGGCGCAAACCTGCGCGTAGATCGTCTCTCCATCGTCCGCGGACGCGGCTCCGGCGAACAGGACGAGCAGCGCCAGGCAGCCAGTCGCGGCAGATACCAGATGTTTCACGGCAGAGCCTCCTGTTGGTGCGCGACGCGATTCCGTGCACGCCAACGTCGCGGAGATTACCAGAGACCCCAGCTGGTTCGCGACGATTATTGCCGTCAGCGACCTTCAGCCCCGACCAGATGAAGACCTGGACCGACACGCGCGCGTACGCGAATTCGCCGTGGTCGCCGCCGTTCACGATCCCCGAGCCGCCGCCGGACAACAAGTGGGTGGTGCAAGCGACCTTCCAGGAACCGGGAACCGTACACTCCGTGCCGTCGCCAGTGACGGCGCGTTGTTCAGCTACGACAACGTCACGGTCAGCGTCACGCGCTGACACGGTTGCCGCGACGTTCACCATGGCCGACAACGCTCGTCGCCGTTGTCCGCGATCCGATCGAGGACGCTTCCCTCGCTCGGCTTCGGCACGTCGGTCTTCTGAGATCCGCGTCCTGAACATCAGGCGATCGGGCCCGTCTTCTACCGAAGCACGCTGCTGGCTTCGGCCTGGCCGATCATGGCGTCGGCATCCGCAGGACGCAGGTAACCCTCATGCACGAGCGCGCGCGCCGCCGCACCAAGCGCCTGCACGTATCCCTCGTGCGTCCGATACCGCTCTTCGAGCGACGGCCTGGGATCGCCACTCGCGAGACGCTCGTCTTTCGTCTTCGCGAACGGAATGAACCCGCCCACGGGCGATGCGAACTGGCACATCTGTCCCTTGAAAGGACCCGACGACATCACGTTCCATCCCGTATAGGTGCCGAGCGGCGCCATCTGCAACGGCGACTTCACGCCGGCGATCTCATTGCCATCGGCGTCGACCTTTACCACCAGCTGCGGCAGCACCTGCTTCACTTTGGGAAGTGTCGTCAGCAAGCCGGACTGATCCTTGTAGTTGAAATGTGCACCCAATTCGTAATCGAGCAATGGGTAGACCAGATGCTCGGGCGATGGCTTGCCCGGGATGGTCGGGTAGCCCATCGCCGCGCTTGTGTTCGGCACCAGAGTGCCGCCGGCGATCGTCGGATATTTGCTTGCCGGCATCGGCGTGCCTTTGGTGACCCAGTCGGTCAGCGCGCCCAGCAGCATCGATCGCATCGGCGCGACGGGCGCGGGGTTGATCGGCAAGTCGCAGCCACCAGCCACGGCCCCCGTCGTCGTCGTGAAGCCTCCTGGCCCTCCGCCGTGGGTGACGCCCGGAAAGTAATAGCGTCGAACGTTGTCCGGGAGCGGGACATCGGCCTTGGCGTCGGTGCCCACAAGCATGGGCGAAGCGCGCAATCCCCAGATCTCGGCGCTGCCGAACGTTTCCATGATCTTCGGGCACGTGTTCGAAGCGCGGCAGCGGTCAAGGAGGCCCGTCTTGCCGCGTCCCCGCGGCGTATCGTTCCAGTCCGCCCACCACAGCGGCGCCTCCATGCCCAGCTCGTAGAATTCCACGGTGCCGCCGGGCATGGCGAAACGCCGGTTCAGATCGATCACGCGCGACGCGATGTGCGGGTTACTGCCGTCCCAGACGCTGCGCCCCTGCTCGTCCTGGTTGAATCCGAGCTGAATGAACAGTCGAAGGAAGGTGCCCGACTGGGAGCTCCCTTCGGAAATCCCCCAGCGAATTCGACCGGCCACCGGATTCGCCGTGCCGGCATCGTCCTGCTTCTCGTACCGGAAGAACGAGTTGATGTCTCGAGTGGCCGCCGCTCCGATCCCCAGCACCAGCGGATCCTTGGCTGTGTACTGCAGCTCATAGAGCAGCGCCGGATTGAAACCATTCTTCACGCAGATCCGAGTGGCATCCGGCTTCCCCGGAAACGCCGCGTCTGTGCAGTCGGCGAACGCCCAGTCGCTCGCCGGGATCACAACCCTCCCACTCTTGACGCCGGTCGCGCTCTCGGACACAGCCGATACCAACGTGGACCTGGAGGTATCGAGCGCGACAGGAGGGTAAGGAGACGGTTGATTGCGGGGGATCATCAATCTCGTGGTCGTGCCGGTCAACCCGGTGAAACGAAGCACCAGAGGCCCGGTGATGCTCGTGCCGTCAGAATTCTTCGCAACGGGCACCTGGATCGTCTGATTGGTGGCGGTCGGGAGGACATCACCCTGCCAGCCGCTCACGAGAGAGACATGCCCCTCGGCACTCGCCGCTGCCGCGCCGTTTCCGCGGTTCACGACCGAGTACATCAGCACGCCGCTCGACTGCGTCATGTCGATCGGCTTCATCAACGAGAACGTCGCGACGTACTCCACCTTCCCGCGCGCGTTGCGCGGCGCCAGCTTGATGTCGGTAATCACGGCGTTCTTCGGATCGTTCGGATCGAGCTCCCCGTACGCCTTGCCGGAAATCCTTTCGTATGGCACGGCACCGGCGCCTGCGCCTGCCCGTCCACCGGAAGCGGGCGATTCGACCTTCAGGATCTCGATACGGGTGACGTGCGCGTCGGTGACGACGACGGAAGAGACGACGGCGACGGCCATGGCGCCGACAAGCGTCCTGCTCACCATGTAGGGTGACCTCCTGCCGGTTCAGTATACCGGCCTGAGCCGGCTTTGGTCGGCTTGCGAATCCGGCGCGTGGCAGGCCGCCAAGAGTGCCCGCTTTCACGCCCACGACCTCCGCATCGAGCGTCTCACCGAGGCCGATCAACCAGCCCGCCAGGGCCGCGGCGCTCTCCTGCTTTCTGTAGGTTGACCGACCGGTCGGCTCGCTCTGGTGGCAGAACTATCGACTGCATATTCTTCGGCAGCCGATAGAACAACCGGTGAGTGGATTGTCTTCGCGGGCTGGGCCGTGATGGTCGCGGCCGTCGCGGCCGCAGCTTTCCGGTCGCCTCTTCGGGCAGCATCCCAGCGCATCGCCGCGCCGTTTGAATAGAGAGGATGGACGATCGAAAATCGTTTCGCATCGCGACTGTTTCCAACGCCGAGCGAACGACAGCCGGTATAATCTTCGCGGATCAACGCCGATGACAACAATTCTCCAGGAGGCTGCTGCGGGTCGCGCGACGATCGTGCCGTGGACGGTCGAACGGTATCACCGGGCCATAGAGACCGGGTTTGTTCTCGAGGATACCGCGGTGGAATTGATCGACGGATTCATCGTCCACAAGGACCGGGCGGAGGCAGGGAAGGACCCAATGACGATCGGCGATCGACACCGGATTGCGGTCCTGCGGCTGGCGCAGTTGGCACCGGATTTCGAACGACTCGGTTGCTTCTTGCAGACGCAGCAGCCGATCTCGCTGCCGCCGATCAACGAACCGGAGCCGGATGGCGCAGTGGTTCGTGGTGGAATCGATGATTACATGGATCATCCGCCAGGGGCTGTCGATGTGTCGTCGGTCATCGAGGTTGCAGACAGTTCCCTGTCCATCGATTTGGGCCCCAAGCTGACAGCCTACGCCACGGCAGGAATTGCCCAATACGTCGTCGCGGATCTTGTCAACGATCGCGTCATCGTTCATCAGGAACCTACGCGGGATTCCTACTCACGTATCACGGCGTTCGTGCGTGGTGAGACTGTGCAGATCCCGGCTGGAAGCGGATTCGTGCAGATGGCGGTCGATCGCTTGCTGCCCTGAAGGATCGCGGCAGCCAGGCGACCGGCGTTTGGAATTGACTCGCTGCTGTGCGTGGGATAGAGTCCAGCCGCCCGACACTCGCCCGCCCGGATTCGTGCTCCCAGTAACCACGAGGGAGAGAAGCCCGATGACGACCACAGCGACCGTGTCCAGTGTTCGTCCTCACGATGGTCCCGGTCGCCATCCGCAGCAGCCGGCCCTCGTGACCACACAGCACCCGGAGATCCCGGCGATTGCGTTGAACTCGAGCCATTCCAAGGAGTAAATCGCATGCGAGCAGGCCTGTCCTTCTCAGTGCTCGTCCGGCAGCCGGTCATCGTGCTGGTGTGTGCGCTGCTGTCGTCGGCTGCGGCGGCGCAGCAGACGGCAAGCGGCATCGCGGGAACCGTCAGAGACGCGTCGGGTGCCGTGCTGCCAGGTGTCACGGTGGAGGCCGCCAGTTCGGCGCTCATCGAAAAAGTCCGCACCGTCGTCACCAACGGCGAAGGGCGGTACAACATCGTTGATCTCCGGCCCGGCACGTATGTCGTCACGTTCGGCATCACCGGTTTCAGTACTGTCAAACGAGAGGGCATCGAGCTGACGGCGGGCTTCACCGCCACGGTAAACGCCGACCTCCAGATTGGCGCGGTCGCCGAGACGATCACGGTCAGCGGCGCGACGCCGCTTGTCGACACGCAGAACATGCGCAAACAGACGGTGATGTCGAAGGATCTGCTCGACACGCTGCCGACGAGCACGAAGAACCTGAACAACGTCGCGACGATCACTCCGGGGTTCGCGTCCAGCCTCGCGCAGGACGTTGTCGGCGGCTACACCACGCAAGTCGGGGGTGGTGCCTACCACGGCAAGAGCGGCAGCAACGTCACCTTCGACGGCATGGGGATCCAGCATTCTTCAGGAAACATGGGCTATACGCCCAACACCGCGCTCACGGAAGAAGTGACGTTGTCAACCAGCGGCATCTCGGCCGAAAGCAACGCCGATGGTCCTGTGGCGAACATGGTTCCCAGGGAGGGCGGCAACACCTTCAGGGGCAACGTCTCGGGTCTGTTCAGCGGCAATAAGTTCCAGATGAACAACTTGACCGACGAACTGCGCGCCAAGGGCCTCACCACCGTGAACGAGGTCGTGAGGGTCTGGGATGGCACGTTTTCGATTGGCGGGCCGATCAAGCAGGACAAGATCTGGTTCTTCGCCTCGTTCCGCGAGTGGGGCAGCGAGCGTCAGGGCGCAGGCAAGTTCTGGAATCTGACGCAGGGGACGCTGTTCTACACCCCGGACCCGGCTCGCCCCGCGACCGGCTACGAGTGGTACGAATCGAAGGCCGTACGCATCACCTGGCAGGCGTCGCCAAAGAACAAGATCAACGTCCTCGCCGATCGCCAGCGTAACTGCAACTGTCATGGGAACGTGGGCGCGACGACGTCGGTCAATCCGCCGGAATCGACGCTCGGCTATCACTTCGACCCCGACGCGCTGTATCAGGTCACGTGGAATTCGCCGAGGACGAGCAAACTGCTGCTCGAGGCTGGCGTGGGTGCGGCGTGGCAAAGCTGGCCCGCCGAGCCTCAGCCAGGCGTCACGCTGAATGACATTTCGGTCACGGAACAGTCAACCGGCATGACCTACAACTCGTCGTTGACCTACAACGCCATCCAGGACGTTCCCCGATTCACCCAGCGCTTTTCGATGTCCTATGTAACCGGGTCGCACAACATCAAGACCGGCTTCCAGCTCGAGGAGGCGATCCAGAATCTCAGCACAGAAGCGAACGGCAACGTCAATTACCGGTTCAACAATCGCATCCCGAATCAGATCACCCAGTACGCGACGCCGTATCTCCGGCAAAACCGCAATCGGGATCTGGGAATCTACGTCCAGGATCAGTGGGCCATCAAGCGCATGACGCTCAATTACGGCCTCCGCTACGATTACTTCTACGGGTACATTCCAGCCCAGCATGTCGATGCCACGCCCAACGGCTGGATACCGGCGCGCGACTTTGCCCCCGTGACGAGCACTCCCTCATGGAAGGACTTGAATCCGCGGGGTGGGGCGGTGTTCGACCTGTTTGGCGACGGCAAGACGGCGCTCAAGGTGACGATGGGCCGCTACGTGGCCAAGACCACGACCGCGATCACCCAAAGCAACAACCCGATCACCACCTCGATCAACAGCGTCACGCGGACGTGGAACGACACCAACGGGAACTACATTCCAGACTGCGACCTGGGGAACCGGGCGGCCAACGGCGAGTGCCTGGCAGTCTCCAATCAGAATTTTGGAGGGCTTAATATCACCACCCTCTACGACGACGATGTACTGCGCGGGTTTGGTGTTCGCGGCTACAACTGGGACTTCACGACCGAACTCCAGCGTGAGATCACTCCCAGGCTGTCGGTGAGCGGCGGCTATTACCGCAACTGGTACGGCAACTTTACTGTGACCAGGAACACGTTGACGACCCCGGCGGACTACACATCGTACTGTATCGCGGCGCCACTCGATTCCCGCCTGCCCTCGGGCGGCGGCTACCAGATTTGCAACCTCGCTGACGTATCACTGGAAAAATTCGGCCGGGTGTTCAGTCAGATCGAGCAGGCGTCGGTGTTCGGGAACCAGCAGCAGATCAATGACTTTTTCGGCATTTCGATGAATGCGCGGCTCGGCTCGGGCGCGCGACTTGGCGGTGGCCTGGACCTCGGACGCACCGTGACCGACAGTTGCTTCATCGTCGACAGCGTTCAGAACCTGCTGAACTGCCACATCGTCACGCCCTTCAGCGCCACCGCCCAGGTCAAGTTCAACGGAAACATCCCGTTGCCGGCCAACTTCGTGGTGAGCGGCGTCTTCCAGAGTCTGCCCGGGTCGACCATCACAGCGAGCTACGCGGCGCCCAATGCCGCGATCCTCCCGTCGCTCGGTCGCGATCTGTCGGCCTGTGGGGGGCGGACTCCGTGTACGTCCAACGCCACGGTGCCGCTGGTTGCGCCCAATGTCCTGTTCAACCCCCGCGTCAGCCGACTCGATCTTCGTCTGGCCAAACGGATGCCGGTCGGACCAACCAAGCGTTTGCAAATCAATTTCGATGTGTTCAACGTGATGAACGCGAGCTACGTGCTGGGCCAGAACAACACCTTCGGCAATACCTGGCAGAAACCCTCACAGACGATGGATGGCCGTATGTTCCAGTTGAGCGCCAACATGACCTTCTAATTCGACTCTGTCAGATGCTCCATGTGGCCGGAAACAGCGGATTCAGCGAACGTGTGAGCGCCGCGGCGCCTCCACCCCAGCGCGGCTGCCGCGCCGGGGACCCCGGTCGAACCGTTCGCAGAAGCCGCAGTTTT
>Ga0068858_100005038_pt1 | contig 12950 bp, 11 predicted proteins | sample KBSSwiS12_FD_66589 | JGI IMG/M metagenome (GOLD analysis project Ga0068858, IMG submission 66589) | Switchgrass rhizosphere microbial communities from Kellogg Biological Station, Michigan, USA - KBS Switchgrass S1-2 | ecosystem: Host-associated > Plants > Roots > Rhizosphere > Soil ... | reverse complement strand
GAAGCCTGATACCAAGCGGCGGACGATGCAGGATGACCTGAGCCGCAAGCAAGACGACGAACTGATCGCCCGCACGCAAGCGGGCGACGCGACGGCTTTCGACGAATTGGTCGTCAAATTCAGCCCTCGTCTCTACGGCTTGGTCTACAACATGACCTCGAACCACGAGGACACCAACGACCTCATGCAGGACATCTGGTCGAAGGCCTACCGCTCCATCGCCGGTTTCCGCGGTAAATCCTCCTTCTACACCTGGATTCACTCCATCGGAGTGAACATGACCATCAATTTTCTCAAGAAGCGCGGCCGCCGCTATACCTTGAGCCTCGATGACATCGATTCCAACGTCCAGAACGACAAGGAATTCATCGAGCTCACCGCCACCAGCACGCCGGTGCGCGAGGCCGACCTCAGCGAGCTCCAGAAAAGGTTGAACGAAGCCATGCAGAAGCTGTCTCACGACCATCGAGCAGTCGTTACCATGTTCGATATCCAGGGGATGCCTCACGCGGAGATCGCGAAGATCCTCGGGATCTCGGAGGGCACCGTCCGTTCAAGACTTTTTTACGCGCATCGCCAGTTGCAAAATTTTCTCACTGAGTTTCACTCCTAAAACCGAGCTATCATCATGACCGAAGAACAACTCTCTGCCCTGCTCCGGATCAAGCGCTTCGAACAGCCGCCCCCTCAATATTTCGATCGGCTCTTGCAAGACATTCATCGCCGGCAGCGCTCCGAGTTGCTCCGGCGTCCGCTCTGGAAGATCGCCGCCGAACGCGTGCAGACCTTCTTCAGTGAGCACAGCATGGGGCATCTCTCCTACGCCGGGGCGCTCGCCTCGGTCCTCGTCGTCGGCGTTGCCGGGATTGGCTTGATGACTTCCGGTGGGACCGTGGAACTGGCCTCCAATGGCGCTCATTCCTCGCCCGACCGTTCAGCCATGGTGGCCGCGGCCGCCCCCCAGGAAAAGCTGCTGGATATCGAGAACGCCAAGTCGCGTCTCGTCCTCGGTTCTCCGTCCCTGCCGACTGCTCAGCCCGGGTACACTCCCGTGGCTCACCAGCCGCGTTACGTCATCGACGCGCGCCCCGTGAGTTATGAGCCGTCTTCCGCCTACAGCTTTTAAGCACTTGCGTCCCTGGCTGGCTGCAACGGCAGGTGGGTTGCTGGGATGCGCTGGTGCCCTGGCTGCGGATGCGCCGCTTCCGCCCACATCGGCCCCGGTCTTCGATGCTCTCCAGCGCGAAGTGCAGGCCATCTTCGGCCGGTGCCGCAGTGCGGTGGTGCGCATCGAGGCATCCGACCAGCGCGGGTATCTTTCCGGTTCCGGCTTCTTTGTCGACCCGAACGGCACCCTCTTCACCTCCTATACCGTGGGCGGCGAGTCGCAGGACATTCAGGTCGCCTTTGGCGGCGCGCGTTACCCCGCCCACCGGCTCGTCAGCGATATTCGCAGCGGCATCGCCATCCTCAAGATCAACGCCGAGACGCCCTTCCTCACCTCCGGCAATTCGCGCCAACTCGCCGTCGCCTCTCCCATCATCGCCATTGGCTTCCCCATGGACCTTCCGCTCACGCCAGCCTTCGGCACCGTGGGCGGCTTTGACCTGAAATACCAGGGCCGTTACTTTGCCACGACCCACATTCGCGCCAATATTCCCGTGCAACGTGGCGAAGGGGGCGCGCCGCTGGTCAATGCCCGCGGTGAAGTCGTCGGCATCCTCATCAGCCGGGTCGAATCGGGTAATGCGTCCTACGCCCTGCCCATCGAGGCTGCGGAAAAGGTGCACAAGGATTTCATGCGCTTCCACGATGTGCGCCCCGGCTGGATCGGCGTCCGCATCAAGCCTCTCGAGGAACCCGTCAACGGTTCCACCGCCTCCATCGAGGAACTCCTCCCCAACGCTCCCGGTGAAAAAGCAGGGTTGCTCGCGGGCGATGTCATCGTCCAGGTCGGCAACCATCGCGTCACTTCGCCTGAAGACGTTCTCGACGCCTCCTTCTTTCTCACCGCTACGGATGAAACGACCATCCGCGTCGCCCGTGACGGTTCTGAACGCGATTTCAACGTCACCCCCGTCGACAATCCCGACGCCCGCGTCTCCACCACCGAAGGCCCCGAGCCGCCGCTGAAGATCGACCGCTGAGGGGTGCGGTTTCGGCATGGAGGGAAAGGCGGGGGCGAAAACGCGGTCATCCTGAGCAGAGCGAAGTATCTCCAATATCCGTCTTCTTCACCAATTCGGCAGAGCCGGTAACTGCAAGCCGTCAGCACGACCCCGCCAAATCGTTCATCATCGAAGGAAAGTTTTCCAATGCTCCTCACTGACAATCGCGACGGACGCCCCTCCTTTTCGGAGGCTTAAAGCGCGCTCGATTTTGGTTCCAAAGTTGCCGTTTGCCCAACCGGGAGAAACGAACGAACCAACCAGCACATAACGGGTGCATGCCCGCGGCGCCTTCACAGTCTCCCCGCCTCGGGATTGTATGGCCTTTTCGACGGGACCACGCCGTCCGAACGCGAACACTCCGGTCACGCAAAACTCCCGCTCCTGAAAAATGATTTCCGGCGCCGGTTCGTCAAAGATCAGTTGAGTCGGTGCCGGCATGCCAGCACCGGCCAGCCGAGCATCCGAATGAACGATAGGCGCACCAATTAATGATCTGAGGATGTTCGCCAATTCGTTGCACTCCTCTTCGGTCGCGATCCCATCCGCGAAAATTCCGTTGAGACGAGCCGTTAGGTCAGGAAACGGCCAATTATTCCGATGTTGAGGATGCCGTTCTATCCAGTTTTTAAGGTAGGCGGCTTCTGCCGGGTTAATCTCACCATCCGCAAGCAAGCCTTCGCAGATGCTCAGCAGATCACGATATGCATCGCGGCTCTGAAGCAAAGTAGCCGCCGTAAAATCACTTGTCCCTCCACCGATACGGATCTCATATTTCATGGATCAAAGAATTCCGGTTGTTTGGTAGTCGGTCCTTCGCGCGAGGCAAGCATCTCTAGCAACTGGGCCTCTGTTATGACTTTTACGCCCAATTCTTCAGCCTTCGTCAATTTTGATCCACCGCCTTCACCCGCAAGCAAGAAATCCGTATTCTTGCTCACAGAGTTCGTTACATCACCTCCTCCCTCCCGAATGAGCTCAGAAGCCTGTTCGCGCTTAAGCGAAGGCAACGTGCCGGTTAAAACGAAGGTCTTCCCGACCAGCGGTTGAGAGGAAGCAGTATCACCTGCCGTCACCTGCGTCGTCTTACTCAACGGCTCAATTTCAAGCTCCTGCATCCGGCGCAACGTTTGTTGACCGAGCTCACTCGAAGCCCACTTTACAATCTCTCGAGCGGCCACAGGTCCGATCAACGTCTTAGCTTGCCAATCTTGAGCCGCAGGACGCGCAAATTTTGCCTCGATCAATCGTCTCCCAATCGGATTACCGAGCTGTTTCACCTCCTCCTGCTTTTGTTTTCGAGAAGCTTTCTCGGCGGAAGACAGATTCGCCTGCTCTTGTCCGACTTTATTCTCATCGAATTTTTGCCTCAGAACACCCAATTCAGCTGTGCAACGAATCATCTCCGAATTAGCAAGAGCCGGTAGATCTCTAAAATAGCCTGCAAGATCAAACGCAGTCTGTTCGCCAATTTCGGGAATTCCCAACGCTTGAATCCAACGGTGTAACGGAGCGGATTTTGCTCGGTTTAGCGCCTCAATCACTTTCGTTGCGTTTTTCTCGCCGAACATCCGCGGCTCGTCGTCGTCACCAAGATTCAATTTCGCCAGTTGATCTACATTGAGATTAAAGAGGTCGAGTGGTTCGTCGACAAGATGATGCCCCACTAGTTTTTCTGCGACGATTCCGCCAAGAGATTCAATATCCAGCGCTTTGCGTTGGGCAAAATACTCTATGCGACGAGTCTTTTGAGCAGGACAACCCACAATGTTCTGACAGCGCCAAGCAACTTCTACCTTATCGCTTCCCGAAATCTTCTCTTTCGCAATCATCCCACCACACGCTGGGCACTTGCCATCGACACGCAAAAATAGATCGAATTGCTGAGTATTCGGTGGCCGTTTCGATTTATCGACATAGAGGATTTCAGGAATCACCATGCCGGCCTTTCGTATCACAACAGTATCACCAATTTGGATGTCCTTGCGTCGGATTTCATCCTCGTTGTGCAGAGTAGCGCGACTAACCGTACTCCCCTGCACAAAGACCGGCTCCAATTCAGCAACAGGAGTCAGAACACCAGTACGACCGACCTGGACTGTGATATCTCTCAGCACAGTTTCCGCCGGTGTAATCCACGGAATGGGCTTATGGACGATCGCGTAACCTGGCGCCCGTGTCTTCATTGGAATGCGCGCCCAATCGGCCATTCGATTCACCTTAATCACTACACCGTCAATTTCATATGGAAGCTTATGCCTAAGATCACGCTCTTTGTCATAGTGGCATACGACATCCTCTCGGTAACGTTCTAGTAATTCTTCAATGCCGTTACAGCGCCACCAAAATGACTGTGTTGGCAATCCGAGCTTTGCAAACGATATAAGAACGTCTGAATGCGTCTCAAATTCAATTCCTTCGTGAGCCCCCAGTGCGTAGAAAACCGCTTTTATAGGACGCTTTGCCACTAAAGACGAGTCAAGTTGTTTCAAGGTCCCCGCCGTAGCATTACGGGCATTCGGAAAAGCTTTGTCGCCAGCAGATTCGAGAGCGGCATTTAGCCTTTCAAAATCTTCAGTGGAAATATAAGCTTCACCGCGCACTTCAAGAAGTGGAGGAGGATTCTCTAGATCCAAACTTTGTGGGATAGATTGGACCGTGCGAAGATTAGCGGTGATGTCGTCTCCCGCTCGTCCGTCACCACGAGTGACCCCAAGTGCTAACTTTCCGTAGCGATAGTGGACTCCAATTGAAACGCCATCCACCTTTGGTTCCATTACATATTCAACACAATCCGTTTTGAGGTGTTTACGAACATTTGTATCGAATACATTGAGTTGAGGCAGCGTATTTTCATCCTGAAGACGACTACGCTTGTCTAAATCTGGCTCTTCTTTTTCGTCTGGATGCTCCGCCCCGTTTATTTTCTCGAGCGACAGCATCGGTTCGAGATGATCCACACGCGCAAAGCGATCAGACGGCTTGCCTCCAACGTGCTGTGTTGGAGAATCTGCCAAAGCCAGCTCGGGAACTCGTCGATGACGAGGCTTTTTTGTGTCTCGCCTATGTTCAAGTTTCTCAAGACTTCTGACTAAAGCGTCGTAGTCTTGGTCCGAAATTTCAGGTTTCGCTTGTTCATAATAGAGGCGGTTGTGGCGCTCTATCAATTCACGGAGCTTTATGATCTGATCATTTAGAGATTCAGACATCGTTCTCTTAAAGGTTGTGCAAGAGCAGATCGATACAGACGTGAACGGTCAGGATAAAGCACTTTGCAAAGTAGATTTCCGAGTCAAAATTGTTGCGAGTCCGTTTTATCGCTTCCGCCCGAAGGATCCTTTAAGCTCATCGCGCGAACCCGAAGCCACTGATCCCTCCTCAATCTGCTGACGGAGCTGGTCGATGCGGGAGTGAACGTTTGGCATAAATCGAGACGAGCAGAAGGGCGCCAGCGGTACCACCGAGCGTGTCGGCGGTCCAGTCCCCGACGTCCTTGGCGCTGCGGCCCGGAGTCCATTGCTGGTGCCATTCGTCGCTCCAGCCATAGGCGGACACGGCCAGGGCGGCAATGAGCACGATTTTCCTCCACTTCCACTGGGTACTGCGGCGCAGGGCGAATGCCACCGCCACGCCTCCGGCCGAAAAGGCGATGAAATGCAGGGCCTTGTCCCACCAGTGGGCGACGTTCAATTGCTCGACTTCGTGAGCGTTCAGCGTCGAGAGATAAAAGATCGTTCCTGCCCAAGCCAACACGGCGAGCCAGCAAAAAAGTCGGAACCAGCGGGACGAAAACATCAGGCAGAATTTACGACTGATCGGAGGCTTTCCACCAAAGACCGGCGTACCATTCGAGGGCCTGCCCGCACGACGAAATCTGGTCGCCCGCCCAGATCAGCGGACAGTAGGTGATTTCGAACCACCGGCTGCCAGAATCGTCCCAATTGCGCCGCGCACGGCGATAGGCCGGACCAAAGCTGAACAAGTAGAGGATCAGGACGGCAACCACGACGACGCTGATCTTCGAGGAAGTCATGGCCGAACCTCCTCAAGACCGGTGAGCGTGACAATGGCAGCGAAAGGCATCGGGCAGGATTGAGTGTCGGGCGATGTTTCACGATAGTGCAGGCATGGAAAGTCCAAAGCGCATTCTCGGCCTCGAAGGAGGCGGCACCAAAACCAACTGGGTGCTGCTCGCCGGCGACGGTTCCGTGCTGCGCGAAGGCGTGCAGCCGGCGTCCAATCTCAAGCTCATCACCGACGAGGCGCTCTCCAATCTTCTTTCCGTGCTGCCGCGCGAGGCCACCCACGTCGGCGCCTTTCTCGCTGGCTGCGCGACGGAAGAGGATCGCGTGCGGTTGCATCGCCTCGTGGAGCAGACCTGGCCACAGGCCCGGCTCGCCATCGGCAGCGACCGCGACTCGGGGCTCGCCACCGCTTTCCGCGATGGCGACGGCATCGCGGTCATCGCCGGCACCGGCGCCGCGGTGCACGGCCGCCACGGCCAGCGGATCGAGAAAGCGGGTGGTTGGGGCCAATTGCTCGGCGACCGCGGCAGCGGCTACGATGTGGCGCGGCGCGGCTTGCGCGAGGTGCTCACCCATTTCGACCTGAACCAGGAGATCACGCCGGTCGCCCGGGAGATCCTGCGCATTCTCGGGCTCAACCGGCTTCAGGATCTCGTGGGCTGGGCCACGCAGGCCGACAAGATGAGCGTCGCCCGCCTCGCGCCTGCCATCTTTCGCGCGGCCCGGATGGGCGAGCCGCAGATGATGGAGATCATTGAATCGGGGGCGCAATTACTCGCCGAATTCACGCAGGCGGTAGCTGAACGACTGGAGTTCCCCGGCGCGCCAGTGCGGCTCATCGGCGGCATGTTCACCAACCACGAGGAATACGTCGCGCTCTACCGTTATCGCCTGAGCGGCCTGCTCCCCAAGTCCACGGTCGAAGTCTGCGCCGAGTCCGGCGCCATGGGCGCGGCGTGGCTCGCCGAACACACACCCAGCGCCCCGCCGCCGCGTGAGACCATCGTCGCCCCCGACGCCGGCGCGCTGGCCACCGCCGCCACCGAGCAAAGCAACCCCCGCTCCGCCGATCTCGAAAAGCAGAGCACCGCGGGACTGGTCGACCTGTTCATCACCGAGGAACCGAAGATCACCGAAGCCCTCGCCGCCCGGCGTATCGAACTGATCGCCGCCGTGGATCTCGTCAGCACCGCGATGGTCGCCGGTGGACATCTCTTCTATGTCGGCGCCGGCACCAGCGGGCGCCTCGGCGTGCTCGACGCCAGCGAGATCCCACCGACTTTCGGCGCGCCGCCCGAGCTCGTGCAAGGCATCATCGCCGGGGGCGTCACCGCCCTGCACCGCGCGGTCGAAGGCGCGGAAGACCAACCCGAAGCCGGCGCGCTGTCGGTCCTGGAACGCGGCGTGACCGCACGCGACGTCGTCTGCGGCATCTCCGCGAGCGGACGCGCACCCTTCGTCCTCGGCGCCCTCGGTCGCGCACGGGAACTCGGCGCCCGCACGATTCTCCTTTCGTGCAATTCCACCCGCACCGCCACGCATTGGGATGTGGAGATCGATCTGCCCACCGGCCCGGAGGTCGTCACCGGCTCCACCCGCCTCAAGGCAGGCACCGCGACCAAGGTTGTGCTCAACATCCTCTCGACCTGCGCCATGGTCCGCCTCGGCCGCGTGCGCGGCAATGCCATGGTCGACCTGCACATCTCTAATGCCAAGCTCCGCGACCGCGGCATTCGCCTCGTGAGCCAGGAATTGCAGATTCCTTACGAAGCCGCCCGCGAGCGTCTGGAAAAAGCCGATTGGAACGTCCGCGCGGCGCTCCGCTGAAAGAACGGGCCCATGGCAGCATTCTCGCAAACCTCCTTCCACTCACCCTGCCGCACAGCCTTTGCGCTGGCGGGCGTCGCGCTGCTGATCCTCTCACCCATCACCTTCGCCGGCACGGAAAAGAAATTCCCGGATTTCGATTTCGCCGTCTCACTCCCGGACGGCTGGCAGGAAATCGCCGACACCGCGGCCCAGGGCGGCCTGGTGGCGGGCTTCTGCTCGGCGGACCAAACGCGCATGTTTCTGGTCTTCCGCGACGATCGCGCGCCGACGGCTGGGGATCTGGACGACCGCTTTGTCGCCGACTACGAGCAAAAGATCGAGAGCACCGGCGGTGGCAAACGCCTCTCCGGCAAGTTCGTCCAATTACAGGGCATCAAGAGCTACGAGCGCACCGGGGCGGGAATATTCCGGGGACACATGGTGACCACGCTCTCGCGCAATATCCCTCTCTCAAACCATATGTACCTGTTGCGCGCGATGCGCTGGGATGGGGAACGCGCGGAGGACGACCCAGCCATCCAGGAACTGATGGACAGCTTTCACTTTCTCAGCCTGCCCCGCACGGAGGAAATGGTCTCCGTAGTGCCCACCACGCCAGGCGCTTCGCTGGCACCCGTGGCGCCTGCCGTCCCGGCAACCGCACGCAAACCGGCCGAAGAACCGCGGGCCTCCCGCGCGCCTTCCGCACCGCTCATCGCAGATGAAGATCCCGGAAAGCCCTTCGAACCGAAGCACAACTCCAGCAACGATCTCGAGCCGTTGCTCATGACGCTGGGGGTCGTCGGAGGGTCACTCTTCGTCATCGTGCTGATCATCGTGGTCATGTCGCGCCGGCAGAAAAAGCAGGCACCTCGTGCCATGCCTTCACCCTCACCGTCACGAAAAGCGCCGGCACCGCCGCCTCCCTCCCCCGAGATTTCATTCGCACCACCACCGTCATCGAAGGCCGCAGCCCCGTCCCCAGCGAAAACGCCCATGGCACCGTTTCTGTCGAGACCACCCGCAGCGGCATCTCCAGCGAAAGCCTCGGCACCAGCACCCTCCAGTACCAAACCAGCCGAACCGGGACCTGCAGCCAAAGCAGGCCCCGCCCGACCTGCAGCAGCAGTGGCACCAGCAAAGCCTTTTACACCGTCACCCCCAGCGACACCGGTCAAAGCCCCCCTGGCGCCTCCTGCAGCGTCCGCGCCGACAGCAGCATCGCCGGCAAAGATTGTCACTTCGCCGCCACCGACACCACCGGCTGCTCCACCTCTTCCGCCCAAAGTCTCTGCAGCACCTACCACGGCGCCTGCAACGACGCCGCCAGCAAAAGCGGTCACCCCACCGGCGCCTCCAGTCGCTCCACCTGCTCCAGCAAAGATTCCACCGACGCCACCGGCATCGCCTGCACCCGCCGCAGCCCCACCGGCAAAAGCCGTCGCACCTCCGGCACCCACGCCACCGGTTGCTCCACCTCTTCCGGCCAAAATCACTGCAGCGCCTACCGTGGCGCCTGCACCTGCAACTACGCCGCCAGCAAAAGCGGTCGCCCCACCGACGCCTCCAGGAGCTCCGCCTGCTCCAACAAAGAATCCGCCGACGCCACCGACATCACCTGCGCCCCCCACAGCCCCAGCGGCAAAAGCCGTCACACCTGCGGCATCCACGCCACCGATCGCTTCCCCTTCTCCGGCCAAAGTCCCGGTACCGCCTCCCGTGGATCTAACGCCGAAAGCGACACCGCTGGAAAAGGCTCCCGCTCAACCATCGGTTCCGGCTCCGCCCGCAAAACCGGAGGCTCCACCAGCACCTCTCCCTGGTCCCCCGCCCGCACAGCCTGAGCCCTCACCAGCGGCATCGGCGCCACCAAACGAATCCGCACCGCCGAAAGCGCCCGCACCAACTCCGTTCGTCATTCGTCCACGCAAGACATTCCGGCGTGATTAAAACGTCCGGACCGCCCGTCTCGGCCGAGTGAAAATCGCGCAAAAGGCGACTTATTCACCGCGCATTGGGAACAACTCGGCACTTGCGGATATTTGGGCGTCCACATTTAACACGCTGGCTAATTTCCACCACGTGTTCCCACGCACCGGATTTCCAGCAATCCGCAGCGGCCCACCAATTTACTCTGGATCGAACTTTTTTCTGGCTCGAAAAACCCGCTTGGCATGACCGGTGCTAAAGGAGCCCATGTTCGCAATTGCGAACGGGGAAAAAATCCAAATAGGGGAGCAGCTCGACTGGAGGGCATTGCCTGAGCGGACCGGGGGGAACCGTTCAGGCCGGGCCAGTCGAGCTGCATTTCCCTTGGGGTGGGAAAAGGGGAAGTCGGAGAAGTAATCAGTATTCAGTGCTCAGTAAGAGCGACTCGCCGATATGACCGGCTTCACTGATTACTGACTACTGATCACTTCCGCACTTTCCTCCCTACTACAACTCCTTCTCCAGCCGCTCGCTCAGCCACTGCTTGATCATGCTCTGGTAATTCAAGTAGCGCGAACGGGCAATCCGCTTGATCCGCGCCAGCAGCCGCGGATCGAACCGCAACGTGATCGTCGTCGACTCCCGCGTGTCCGCCTTCAGCAGCGAGGCGTTCATCAGCCGCACGTCGAGCCGCGACTCCGCCCAGAATACAGCCTCTTCTTCTTCGCTCTCGAAATGCGGGACTTCGGCCCAGGTGGTGACGACTTTCATGAGGGAAATAAAAAGGGGGTCAGTAGGTGCTCTCCGCGTTCTTCCGATCGTAGAAAGCCAGTTCTTCCGGCGTCATGTCCCGGGAAAGGATCGCCCGGTACCGCTTCCCGTCAGTCCAAAAAATAGTAAAAATGCCACGGTCGCTCACCGACTTCCCGAGGTTGAAATAACGGGCCTTTTCAGTGTCATCCCCGGCCTCGGGTAGCAGCCGCAGACTGAATGGATCCTCAAACGATTCCTCAATTTCCTTGGGCGAAATCTTGCGTAAATCGAAGGGGGCGTCGAGCCAGTCAAACTCCATTGGGTCTTTCGGATTGGGGATTGCGGATGGGGTTCATCCCGGTAGGCGCCCTCATGGCGCGCGTTGGATGAGTTCGATCTCGTAGCCCTCGGGGGCGTCGACGAAGGCGATCACACTGCCCGAGCCCGTGGGCGTCGGCCCGTCGGAGAGCGGGTAGCCCTTGGCCGCCGCGTGCTTTGCAAAGGCGTCCAGGTCGTCCACTTCAAAAGCCAGGTGCGTGATGTCGTAGCCCACCTTCACCTCCCCGCTGCCGTCGTATTTGCAGATCTCGATCTCTTCCTCGCTGCCGGGCGCTTTAAAGAAGACCAGTTGCGAGCCCCGCGGCGAAGTATGCCGGCGCGTCAATTCCAGCCCAAGCACGTCGCGGTAGAAGGCGACGGTCTTTTCGAGGTCGCTCACGCGATAACGGGTATGGAGGAGCTTTTTAACCATGAAAAATTTCGGGTTTCGGATTTCGGGATTTGGGATTTAACCTCACCAGTCCGTGGATGACGATTGCTTTTCAATCCGAAATCCGAAATCTGCAATCTGAATCCATGATCTCACTCGGCATCGACAGCGGCACGCAAAGCACCAAAACGATCGCGCTCGACCTCGATTCCGGCAAAATCCTCGCCGCCGCGGCCCATAGCTACGGCTTCGTCGAGGGCCTCCCGCCCGGACATCTCGAACAGGAACCCCAGCAATGGGTGGAGGCCGTGGACATCACCGTTCGGGCCGTGCTCGAGAAGCTCGGCCGGAGAAAAGACTCCGTCAAGGCCATCGGCGTCAGCGGCCAGCAGCACGGCTTCGTGCCCCTCGACAAGAAGAACAAGGTCATCCGCCCGGCCAAGCTCTGGTGCGATACCTCCACCGCCGAGCAGTGCGCCCAGTTCGAGGAGGAATTCGGGGGCGCGGATGAACTGATCAAGCTGGCCGGCAACGCCATCCTTCCCGGCTATACCGCGCCAAAGATCCTCTGGCTCAAGCAAAATGAGCCGCGCAATTACAAGGCATTGGCCACCGTCCTGCTTCCGCACGACTACCTCAATTTTCACCTCACCGGCGAGCGCGGCATGGAGTACGGCGACGCCTCCGGCACCGGTCTGCTCGATGTGCGCGAGAAGAAATGGTGCGAGCCGCTCATTGAATTTATCGACCCCGATCTCCTCCAGGCCCTCCCCCCGCTGGCCAGCTCGCGTCGCGCCTTTGGTCTCCTGCGGGAGAACCTGCGCGAAGCGTGGGGCCTCTCAAAGGGCGAAGTCACCGTGAGCGCCGGGGGCGGCGACAACATGATGGGCGCCATCGGCACCGGCAACGTCCAGCCCGGTGTGGTCACGGTGAGCCTCGGCACCTCGGGCACCGTTTACGCGTTTGCTGACAAGCCGGTCATCGATCCCCAAGGCGAGATTGCCGCCTTTTGCGACAGCACAGACCGCTGGCTGCCGCTGGCCTGCACCATGAATGTGACCGTGGCCACGGAGCAGATCTGCCGCATGTTTGGCTGGTCCCACGAGGAACTGGAGAAGAACGTCCACGACGCGCCGCCCGGCAGTGGCGGCCTCCTCTTCCTCCCCTACCTGAACGGCGAGCGCACCCCCAACCTCCCCAATGGCACCGGCGTGCTCCATGGCATGAAGACGGAATCGATGACGCCCGGTCACCTCGCCCGCGCGACGATGGAAGGCGTGACCCTCGGGCTCGCCTACGGCTTGAGCCGCTTCCGCGAACTCGGCATCCAGCCCACGGAGATCCGCCTCACCGGCGGCGGCAGCAAGAGTCCCGTCTGGCGCCAGATCGCCGCGGATATCTTCGGCGTGCCCACCGTATGTCTCGCCTCGGCGGAAGGGGCGGCGCTCGGCGCGGCCCTCCAGGCGGCCTATGCCAGCCAGGTGGCGCTCGGCCATCCCACCACCTTCCGCGGCCTCACCGACAAATACGTGCGGCTCGACGATTCCTCGCGCGCCA
>Ga0068858_100005033_pt1 | contig 12956 bp, 13 predicted proteins | sample KBSSwiS12_FD_66589 | JGI IMG/M metagenome (GOLD analysis project Ga0068858, IMG submission 66589) | Switchgrass rhizosphere microbial communities from Kellogg Biological Station, Michigan, USA - KBS Switchgrass S1-2 | ecosystem: Host-associated > Plants > Roots > Rhizosphere > Soil ... | reverse complement strand
CGGCTCAAGGACGCGCTCGAGCGTTTCGACATCCGCCGGACTGCGTGAACGTTGCACACTACATTTGAATCCGCCCGACAAGTCTGAACGGCAGCGCCAGAACTGAGTTAACCTCTCTACGGCCGTGCTGGTTGGCTGCAGACGCAGCGATGGTGGCAGTCACGGCCAGCAGCCGAGCGAACTGCTCAGGTTGCAGAAGACGTTCGGTTGCGGTACAGCTTCTATGTGCCCGGCCGAAACCTTCTGTGACCCGGCCTGACGCCTTCCCGAACCTCTCTGCGCGCGCTGATGTCGGTCGCTCCACGTGCGTCCGGGTAACTCCCACCGCGCGACAAAGCCCGACACGACTTCTTGGCGAGGAGAATCTTCGATGACCGACGAAGCGTTCCTTGCGCTGGTCCACCAAGGTCAGAACGTCGCGGCCTTTCTCGTGGCAGTCGGCGTGGCGGGTCTCCTGCTGGGCGACTTCGTATCGCGGCCCATCACGAGACGACTGGAGTCTGCGCGCGAGACTGAATTCGCCCAGATACGGAAAGAGGCGGAAGCCCTCAGGCGCGATGCTGACGCGTCGACGCAACGCATCACCCACGCCGAAACACAGGCAGCAGAAGCGAACCAGCGAGCGGAACTGGAGCGACTCGCGCGATTGAAGGCCCAGGAGAACCTGACCCGCCGCTTGACGCGCGCGCAGCAAGCCTCCATCTCCAGTGCTCTCCGCTCGTATGCGGGTCAGAAAGTCACGCTCGTCGCCCAGGCGGGAGATCCGGAGAGCGTGACGCTCACGAATGACCTCGTCACGGCACTTGGAAAAAGCGGGGCCGGCTGGGAGGTCTTCAGATTTTCGGCGTCGTCCGCCGCGACTCCCGTTACTGGAATTCTGATCGAAACGAACACAGAGGCCATGGAAGCCGCCAGAGCGCTTGCGGCAGCCCTTTCCAGCGAAACGCTGGACGTTGCCGGCCCGCAACCGTTCCCCGAGGTTCTAGGGGCCGGTAATCGTTCGCTCGACGCGAGCACGCCGATCAAGATCACGATCGGACGGAAACCGTAACGAAGCCTCAAACCGCGAGTACCAGGCACGCGGACCTGAGGCGAATCTTCGTGATCAGGGGTTACCTCGCGACCAGCCCCTTCTTGTCCAACTGCTCGAAGTGTGCGGGATCCTCGTTGTTCTCGCAGACGTATTCCTGCAAGCGTGTGCCCGGGCGCAGCATGTACTTGCTCTGGATGGTGTAGGGTTTGGTCAACGCCTTCGGATCTTCCACCCTGGCTTCGTAGTCGATGGTGTTGTAGTCGACCCGGGTAAAGCGTTCGACGATGTGCAGCGCGTCCGTGCTGATCTTCGATCCGACGAGCCGTTCCTTGAAGCCGGTCACGTCGACGACCAGCGTGTCTCCTTCCCAGCGACCGACGGAGTCTCCCAGGTAGCTGGGGTCCAGATCGTCGGGATGCTTCTCGTTCAGCGGGATGAGGCGGAACACATGACGTGATTCGATCAGGATCACGATCAGCTTGGGTGTCTGGACGAACTGGTTCGGATAGAGCGCCCCCGCCCCGAGGTCCAATTCGGGGATGCAGCGCGCGACGGGGTCATCGATATTGCGACGGTTATAGGCCTCCAGCACTTTCTTCGCGGCCCAGGGCTGGTAAGGGGGATTTGCCCCACGCCTCACGGGCGGGCGGCCTGGCTCCGGTACACCAACTCCCTGGTTGGCCTCCTCCCAGGTGCCCACACGGTCGCTGCCGGGCTGCCATACTCCGGATAGATCCGGCTTTCCATCCGCGGTGCGCGGTACCGGCGGCGTCCCTTTTGCCGGCCTCGCCACACTCCTGGAACTGTTGTTCTGCGCGGCGGTGGAGACAGGCGTCGTCACAACGGCAAGGGCGGCCACGACACAAGCCAGAGAAGTGTTTCGCAGGTTCATCACGGCACCACGACGGGAGGAGTATCGCCGCCATCGCCGTTCCCGGCAGGAGGCCCGGATTCCAGTTTCTTACCGGTCTTTGCGAACGTCACCTGTCTGGAGTGGCCCCAATTGGAGTTGTCGCGAGCACGCCAGCCGAACACGGTGACCGTGTCTCCGGGCAGCATCGTCTCGTTTTTCTTCCAGCCGATCCGGTTCAGCACGGTCGGAGGATAGCCCTCGAACTTCCAATTGGCCACCGCGCCGTCCTTGTCCTTCACATCCATGAAGAAATAGAAGTGCGGGTTCGTCCACTGAACCATCGTGATGACACCCGTCAGCGTGACAGGCTTGGTACCGTCGTACTCCGCGCCAAAGGAATGGTGCGCCACGGCAGGCTCTGCGGCCGACAACAGACACGCAACTGCCAGCCAGGTCCCGCCAAATCGAAAGAACGACCGTCGCTTCATAAACTCCCCTGCTTCAGCCGATTATCTAGTCGTCCGGCCGGTTGTTCAAGGCGAAACCCTCTTCAGATTCCTGGACGCCCATTGTCCGCCAGTCGTATAATCCACGCGAATTCCCGGGTCCGGACATTGCTCCCACGAGGAGGCTGTCGATGATTCGTGCGGTCGTGACGTCTCTCGTGTCCGCAGCGGTCCTTCTGTGCGCCAGCCCGGCGCAGTCACACCACAGCAACGTGAAGTACGAGGTGAACAAGGTCATCACGGTGACCGGCATCGTCAAGGACTTCCAGTGGGTGAACCCGCACACCTGGCTGCACCTCACGGTGGACGATGGGAAGGGCGGCAAAGTGGAGTGGGCCGCCGAAGGGCGCGCTCCTGGCGTACTGCTTCGGGCCGGCTGGACCAGGAGCTCGCTCAAGGGCGGCGAGACAGTCACCGTCGACATGAGCCCCGCGAAAGACGGGACGCACGTCGCGATCATTGCGCGGGTCACCAAAGCCGACGGCACCATTCTGTCCAATCAGCCTGCGCCGCAGTAGCTGCGGCGGACGCGCCCGAAACGAAAGGAGTCATTGGCATATGCACAGGATCATCGTGTCGATGCTCAGTGCGGCAATCTTCGCCGGCGTCGCGCCTGGTGCCGAGCGGCTCCGCGCTCAAGGGACGTCGGCGTCCACCGCCACGAGCGCCGCGCCGCCCGATTTTTCAGGTGTCTATTACCCCGTGCAACAGGGCCGCGGCGGTCAGGGCCAGAGGGCCGGCGCTCCGGCTCCAGGCGCGCCACGCGGCGGACCGCCGCCACGACCGACATCGTCCGCTCCGCTCTCGGATGGCTCACAGGGGCGCGCGCCGGACGCGCCGTCGCTGACGCCCGAGTACATGGCCAAGTGGGAAATGATGCGTAAGTCGCGCATCGCCGGATCGTACGAGTTCGACAACAACGCGAAGTGCCTTCCGCCCGGCATGCCCGCCATGATGGGGATGGCGTATGGCATGGAGGTGATGCAGACGAAAGACAAGATCACATTCTTCAGCGAGCTGAACGACGCGCTGCGGCGAGTGTACCTGGACGGGCGTCAACCGACGGCGAAGATCCTCGACGATCCGACTTACGCCGGATACTCGACCGGTCATTGGGAAGGCGACACGCTCGTCGTCGACACCGTGTCGCTGCATCCCAACTCTTTTATCGAGGGATTCACGCCGCATAGCGACGCGATGACGGTCAAGGAGCGGATCAGGTTCACCGGCCCCGGTGTGCTCGAGGATCGCATCGTCGTCACCGATCCGAAGGCGCTGACCAGGCCGTGGGAGACGGTGAGAACGTACCGGAAAGCGATGCCCGGAAACGATCAGCTCAGAGAATTCGCCTGTGCGGAGGGGCTCGAGCTCCCGAAGTGACGACGCCGGTTATGTGATTCGCAGCAGCCTGGACGCGTTGCCGCCCAGGATCCCGATTCGATCGGCGTCGTTCAGGAACGGCGCCTTCAGGACGAAGTCGATGCCGACGGGCCAGTCAAACGGATAGTCCGTTCCGTACATGATCTGGCCGACGCCGATCTCGGCGACGAGATGCCGCAGTCCTTCCTCGTGAAAAACCATCGTGTCGGCAAAGAGCTCTTTCTTGAAATACTCACTGGGACGTTTCTTGAGAGCCCGGCAGTCGGCGCCGGAGCCGCGCCCGCAGAGCGCATCGGACCGGCCGCTGTAGGACGGCAGGTAACCGCCGCCGTGAGCGCCGCAGATTCGGAGTCCGGGGAACCGATCGAGCGTCCCTTCGAAAATCAAGTGAGACAGGAAGACGGTGGTCTCCAACGGATTGCCGATGGTGTTGCCCAGACCGCCCTTCCCTTGCAGACGGGCGTTCTGCGTGGTCCCTGGAGCGGGCTGAGGGTGCATGAAAATCAGGACCCCGAGCTCCTCCGCCTTCGCCCAGAACGGATCGAACTTGCGCGCCGACAGTTCCTCGCCTTCGACGCTCCCCCCGATGGCGACGCCGTGGAGTTTCAGCTTCCTGATGGCTTCGTCCAGCTGCTCGGCCGCCAGGTCGGGATGCTGTAATGCCACCGACGCCAACCCCACGTAGCGGTCGGGTTGCGCCGCACACCACGCTGCCAGCTTTTCGTTCTGAATCGTGACGATCTGGCGCGCCAGCTCCCGGTCCGTGCCGTACCAGAAGGCATTGATGCTGATCGCCTGAACATCGATGCCCTGTTCGTCCAGGTAGCGCAGGCGATCGGGCCCGAGCGCCAGACCCGGCGCGGCCAGGGTGTTCTTGACGGTTGCCGCCAGCGCTGGTTCTTTGATGACGTCGAGGACCTCCGGGACGAGACAGTGGCCGTGCACGTCCACAACCTTGACGCGACGGCCTCCGATCGACACTTCCCGGCGTCGCGCCGGGCCGCCTGCCCGTTGCGATCCGCCCGCCGCGCCGATCAGACGACTGCGCCCCAGGACAACGCCCGCTGTCCCGACGGCCACGTGTGCGAGGAACTCCCGGCGGCTGCGCATGGTCATTCTCCTTCGGCCGACCCTTGTGGATTCTACAGCTCCCCTCGAGTGAAATCAGCGTATCGCGTGGAGCCGCAGCAGCACGTCCGGCTGCAGCTCGAAACGCCTGCCGGTTTTTTTCCAGAACCTCTGGAGCGGCCCGCGCATCGCGGCGTGCTGGCGTTCCTGCCGCGTCTCGCTATCGAATTTCTTGTAGATGGCGTACCGCACTTCTCCGTACGGGTCGATGACGATAGTGCTCCCGCCGTTGAGGTCGAACAGGTCGCCCCCGCGCCGGACCGTGCAGGATTGCGTCACCTCGGCCACCAGATCGAACAGCACGCGCCCGTCCGGGGCGACGCGCCGGCTCACACGGATCGACTCCACCGTGGGCGGCGACGCCTGGACGATCCCCTTGGGAAGCGGCGACCCAGGGGCGACGAGGTGAAAGACTCGCGCATGCCTGGGATCGGTGACGAAGGTGCCGAGGGCGTGCGCCTGGCGCGTCAGCTCCTTCGCGTCGGCCGGCTGCCCCGGCTCGCCGTCGAACCGAAGCTCGCGGAAGGCGAGCTCGGGAATCGTCAGGGTCGTCGAGGGAGGCCGCCACACCATCGCGTCCTCGGTGAGGAACTGCACGTGGTCGGGAAAGATACCGCGGCGCCTGAACGATCGCATCAGCGATTCGCGAAATCCCCACTTGTCGCTCTTTTCCATCTCGCTGTCGGCGGTGAGCAGCGCCCGCAGGTACTCGCCGAGCTCCATGTCGGCCGGCGGACAGTAGTCGATCGCGCGGATGCAGATGTTGAGGAACTGGCCGGCGACATCGCTGGCCTCCTGAGCGATCGCCTTCACGAGCGCGTCGCCGATCGGCGCCTGTCCGGCGGCGCGGCCGTCCAGGCCGGCGATGAGGAACAGACGCTCGGTCTTGCGCCGGACCACGGTCGTGAACGCCTCGAACACCGCCGAGACCAGCACCGACCCGAGCGTGTGCGGCTCCGTGCCTGCCTCGTCGTACGACGTCGGTCGCGACTCGTTCGACAGCGGCACATCGGAATCGAAAGCGGCGAGCCCTTCGACATCCACGCCCGATCTCAGGGCGGAGCCCCGTCCCGCCTTCGATCGCGCGTAGCCGAACTCGCGGGCAAGGTCGGTGAGGAGCGAACCGCGCACGAGCCCACCGTGCGATTCGCGAATGGCGCGCTCCACGACATCGGCATAGCTGAAGTGAAGAAACAGCGCAACGAGATCGGCGAAGCCTTCGTGGAAGGCGGGGACATCGACGTTGGTCGGCACCTGGAACAGCGATCGAAGGCCGTCGAGCAGCGCATGGGTGGTTTCGTGAGCGACGATGTCGTGGCTGAGGGCCGTGCAGATCAGGCCCTTGCGCATGACGAAGCCGGCCGGATCGCGTCCCGCGCTGAAATAGCCGAACGACAGATCGCCGGCCTCGCGGCTGTAGCCGGCGTTACGGCCCCTGAAAGCGAACGGCCGCACGACGAGACGGTGCGGACCTTCGGCGGGCGGCGTCGTGGCCCAGGCGATGTCCCGCCCCAGTGCGCGCCGGAAGGCGGCATACGTCAGGCTGCACACCGCATACACCATCTGCAGGTGGAAGCGTCCGTCGGCCGGCGTCGGCGACAGGCCGCTCGACAGCAGCAGGTCGGGATCGTCCAGGTTCAACGGCGACGATGCGAGCGGCTTGGGCGCACCTTCACAGTTCACCTGAAACAGCGAACCCGTGGGCCCCGCCTCCAGCTTCTCGTACGGCACATTCACGGTCGCCACGCCGCCCAGCCGATCCGATACCGACGGGTCGAGCGTGTACAACCGCAAGGGCCGCATGAGCGGGGCGCCCCGGGCGCGCTGGTAGGGACGAACCGAGGCCTGCCGGGCGACACGCTCGCTGACCTCGTAAAGCGCCGGCGGAGCGGCGGGCTTCTTTTTGGCCATCATGAGTGAGCGAGATCTCAGCTTTTCGGACCCGCGCCTCGGATCTTGACGACGAGACGGTCCGGCGCGTGATGGACGATGCGGACTTCCGCACCTTCCGTCTCACGAGTCGCCGGCGGACTGTCGTCGTCGCGCCAGGTGGCGGGGTGCTCGACCATCCGGTCGTCAGGTCCGCCGGCGAACAGGCGAGCCGAGCCGTCCCGACCGAGCTCGAGTCGCTCGCGCGGCCGCCGCGACAACGGGATGTCGCCCTCTTCGGGCCGATACACGGCGCCGGCCGGCGTATCTTCCTCGAAGACGTGCACCCACCTGGTCGTGAACAGCCGATCGCCCGACGCACCTGCCCCTGCCATTCGGGCCGTGCCTACAACAGTCCCTGACGCGCGCTCTCGAGGGCGGCGCGCATGCGCAGCACCTGTTGCGCCGTAAACATGAACATCGCCGGGTCGTCGGTGTAATCCATGTAGTTCATGAACATGTCGCCGTTCGGACCGTTGTTGCAGGTCACAACCGGCCATGTCGGCGTGCCGAAATTCGGACCGGCGCAGTTGGGCGTGTCGGCGACCATATCGGAGCCGCTGCAGTCGGGCGTGTCGCCCCAGATGTGCCGCAGGTTGAAGTAGTGCCCGATCTCGTGGGTCGCCGAGCGCCCCTTGTTGAACGGCGCCGCGGCCGTTCCCGTCGTGCCGAACGCCTTGTAATTGATCGCGACGCCGTCGGTCGAGACAGGACCGCCGGGAAACTGCGCGTATCCGAGCAAGCCGCCGGTCATGGGACAGACCCAGATGTTGAGGTGCGTCTTCGGCGTGATGGGCGCGATCCCACCGGTCGACACCTTCTTGACCTGATCGTCGCTCGTGAACCCTGTCTTGCCCGTTTTCGTGCGCGTAACCTGGACCAGCTTGAACTCGATGCGCGCGTCAGTAATAAGGCCTTTGAACGGAGCCGGGGTCCCGCTCTTGTCGGGATTCGTCGCGCGAAAATCTTTGTTCAGCGCCGCGAACTGGCTGTTGATTTGCGCGTCCGAGATGTTCTGTTCGGCGGTGTTGAAGACCACGTGCACGATCGTCTTGATCGTGGCAATCGCCGCCTTCTTCAACTCTTCGCCCGAGTCCCGCCGCTTGGCGGTGGTCCCTTCGAGCCGCATCTGCGCCATCCGGAACGACGGATACTTCTCGAGCAGCATCATGTGCGCGGCCATGGCTCCACACTGTCTGCGCAGCGGCGCCTCGGCGGTTTTCTTCTTCTTTGCCATGCTGACCTCCTAGCGGGCGTCGAAAAGAGTCTGGATCGCTGAATCTGGTGAGTGTCGTCGGCAAGACACGTGGCGCTGATTATCGCTGCAGCGGAGACACTGTCAAGGACATCCGGTTCGCGTGAGCAGCGCGCGTGCAGACGACAACCTCTGCTGTAGCTCCATGGTTCGTGTCAACGGCCTACGAGAGCAGCGGGAAATCAAGAATTGAGAATTCGAGAATCAGGAATTCGCGCGTCGGAACTGTGAGTCTGAAGTGGGACGTCTTCAGACTTCAGACTTCGCAGTTGGAAGTTTCAGCAATGCAGCGGCGTTGCGCCAGTAAATGCGCTCGCGGTCCTCGGTCGATATGGGCAGACGGTCGATGATGGCCAGCGTCTCGCGAATGTACATCGGACCCTTTTCCGGATCGAACGGGGCGTCCGACGCGAACAGCACGTGGTCGACGCCGAAGAAACCAAGCCCGCACACGGTGCCATCGTAGGCGCCCATGAGCGCGGTGTCGGCGTAGAACATGCGGAAGTAGTCGATCGGACGTTTCTTGAGGCCCTTCGCCACCAGCGACAGATCCCGGTCGGACGTGCGCGCGCCGAGCTGGTCCCAACCATGTCCGACGCGACCCTCGAAGTACGGCACCATCGCACCCATGTGATGGCAGATGATCTTGAGCCCCGGAAAACGGTCGAACAGACCGGCGAAGACGACACGCGCCATCGCGACACTCGTGTCGTAGGGCCAGCCGAACGTCCACCAGATCTCGAACTCGGACTGGTCTTCAGTCGGGTAGTCGCTCCACGCCGCTCCCCGGTACGGGTGCAGCCAGATCGGCAGATCATAGGAGGCCATCGTCTCGAAGATCGGCACGAACTCCGGAGCGGAGATCGGCTTGCCCTGTACATTTGAGAATATCTGGATGCCGCGCGCACCGAGATCGTCCATCGCGCGGCGCGCTTCGCTCACAGACGCATCGGGATCGTTGAATGGGAGCGAGGCGACGAACCCCGCGAAGCGATCCGGGTAACGCGCCACCAGTTCCGCCATGCCGTCGTTGGCGAGCCGCGCCAGGTCGAGGGCCTCGGCCGGCCCCCCCATGACTTCGAGCGGCGGCGTCGGCAGCGACAGGATTTGCTGGTAACCCTCGAACCGGTCCATCACGCGAAACCGCTCGTCGAGGTCGTACAGCATCGGGACGCCGCGGCTGCGTTTCCCGACGTCTTTGAAATCGCCGGCGACCTGCATCAGCTTGTCGTAAAAGGCGCTGGGGTAGATATGGGTGAAGATGTCGATCTTGCGCATGACTCGAGTCATTTCGCTCTCTCCGGGCCTCGCAGGTCGAGACAAACGAGTGTGGCGTCCGGTGTATCGGTGTTGCGCACGTACAGAAATCCGTCGGAGAGCGCCGGTGTGGCGCGAATCGTCGGAGGCAGGATCTGCGCCTGCGCGAGCGGCCGGAACGCCTGCGGCGACGCGTTCGCCAGGATCAACTCGCCGGTCTCCCGGAGAACGAGCAGCTTGTCGCCCGCCAGCGTCACCGTGCCCGCGTGAAACTTGTCGACGCTCCACTTCACGGCGCCGGTCGCCAGCTCCACCGATCGAAAGCTCGGATTGAATTCCTGACGTCCGTGGAATCCGTACAGGTAGCCGTTGTAGTGCACGCTCGTCGCGTAATGATTCGACAGCACCTCGTCCGACGACCAGAGCTCCTTGAGCTCGCTGCCCTGCACACGGACCGCGGCCGCGCCGGTTTCATAGGTGGCGGAGATGAAGATGACGTCGCCGATGACCAGCGGCGTTGCCGCATTTACCGACGACGAGGTTCGCGACCGCCACATCCGCTGAAAGAAGATGCTGCCGCTCGCCGGATCGAGGCCCACCAGGCCGTTGCGTGTGAAGAAGACCGCGGTGCGCTTGCCGCCGAAAGTGGCGCCGACCGGCGATGAGTAGCTCGCCTCGTGGTTGGTCGCGGTCCACATCACGGCGCCGGTCTCGGCGTTGAAAGCGACGATCCCCGCGCCCTTCGTACCGTCGGTGCCGCCGACGTTCGCGATCACGCGGCCGTCTTCGACCAGCGGCGAGCCGGCGGCGCCGAAGAATCCTTTTCGCACGTTGAAGCGCATCCGCGTGTCGACGCTCCAAATCCGTCGCCCTGTCGTCACGTCGATTGCGTGGAGTTGCCCCTCGGCGCCGAAGGTGTAGACGCGGTTGCCGGCGACGACCGGCACCGCGCGCGGCCCTTCGTCGAACCCGAAGTCGTCGCGATAGGCGGTGGGATACGCGAAGTGCCACCGCGCCTCGCCGGTCCGGGCGTCCATGGCGTCCACGATTTCCTCGCGACCGACGCGATGGAACAGGATCAGCCGATCGCCGGCCACCACCGGACCGGCGAAGCCTTGACCGATGCGCTTCTCCCACACCTTGCGCGGACCACCAGCGGGCCACGACGTGGCCAACGGCGGACCGCCGTACACGCCGTTTCGCTGCGGTCCGAGAAACTGAGGCCAATCGGCTGCCGCCACCGCGACGCCCGCCAGCAGCAGACAGCCGAGCTGAACGCCAAACCTCGATCGCATAACCCGGGAACGATATCACGCCGGGCGCCGGCCCCGCCCTGCGTAAGGTATTTCGAAACGCGCTTTAGACTTGATGCCGTTCGGAAATTCGGTGGTCACGAATGGGCCGGAAACATGCGGCGCTCGCAAGGTTCGCTTCCGCCGCGTGTCTGGCCGTTTTCGCGGTCGGCAATTTCCGGAAGGCATTGGCTTTAGACTAACCAATACAAGGCAGGTCATGGCGACCAGACACATCCCGATTTGCTTCTCGATCCTGCTCGCGGTCGGCATGGTCCACCGTGCTGAGGCGCAGGCGCCGGCAGAACGTCCGCAGGCGATCTTCGACCGGGCGGTCGCTGATTTTCTCGGAGGGCGTCTCGCCGAATCGGTCGCCGGCTTCGACACCCTCGCCCGGATCGACCCCGCCCTCGCGCCACAGCTCTGGCAGCGTGGGATCGCCCTTTACTATGCCGGTCGCTACAAAGACTGCCGGCTGCAGTTCGAATCGCACCGCACGGTGAACCCGAACGACGTCGAGAATGCCGCCTGGCATTTCCTCTGCGTCGCTCGCGGCGAATCGCCCCAGGCTGCAAAAGCGGCCTTGTTGCCTGTCGGCCCGGATGCACGCACGCCCATGCGGCAGGTCTACGAAATGTTCCGCGGCGCGCTGAAACCGGACGATGTGCTGGCGGCGGCGGGTGACCGGCCCGAGTCGCAGTTCTACGCCCACCTCTACGTCGGGCTGTATGCCGAGGCGCTCGGCGACAAGGCACGTGCGCTCGAGCACATCAAAGCCGCGGCTGACGATCGCTTTGCGGCGGGCGGCTACATGCACACCGTCGCCAAACTTCATCTCAACATGCTTCGTCGTTGACAGCTCCGCTGACTGCCCCGCTTTCGTAACTCACGTCTGTCGAATCGCGTGGATAATGGTTCGAATGCTCTCGCGCAAGCTCGCACTGCCGCTCGTGCTCGTGCTGACGGGCTTCACCGTCCACGCTGAAGACTGGCCCGAGTTCCGCGGTCCCACCGGCCAGGGTCATTCCTCCGAGCGTGGCATTCCGTTCGTATGGAGCGAGTCGCAGAACGTGACGTGGAAGACGCGCGTACCGGGCTCCGGCTGGTCGTCTCCGGCCGTCGCCGGCGGTCGTGTGTGGCTGACGACGGCGGTGAAGGACCGCGGGGGATCGCTCCGAGCCCTCGCGTTCGACGTGCAGACCGGACGGGAGCTCGTGAATACAGAGGTCTTCCGCGCCCGGCACGCCGATCCGTTGAACGCCAAGAACACCCTCGCCTCGCCGACCGCGATCGTCGAGGGCGATCGCGTCTACGTGCACTTCGGCGCCGACGGCACGGCGGCGCTGACAACGGCCGGCGAGATCGTCTGGAAGATCCGTCTGTCCTACGACTCGCAGCACGGCAACGGCGGATCGCCCGTGCTGTACCGCGACATGCTGATTGTCAGTTGCGACGGAAGCGACAACGCGTTCGTGGCGGCGATCGACAAGGAGACCGGCAAGATCCGCTGGAAGACCTCTCGTCGTCAGCCCTGGGATCAGGCGTACACGACGCCGTTGGTGATTCGGGTCGGCGACCGCGATCAACTGGTCAGCGTCGGGGCGTACCGCGCGGCCGCCTACGATCCCGAATCGGGCAAGGAAATCTGGCGCGTGAGCTATGCCGACGGATTCTCGAACGTCCCACGCCCGGTGTTCGGCCACGGCCTGGTCTACATCGCGACCGGATTTCAGCAGCCGTTGCTCATCGCCGTCCGTGCCGATGGAAGCGGCGATGTGACCAGGACGCACATCGCCTGGACGCTGCGCCGGAGCGCGCCGCTGACGCCATCGCCGATCCTGGTCGGCGACGAACTGTACATTGTCAACGACGGGGGAATCGCGTCGTGCCTGGACGCGACGACCGGAGCGCTTCACTGGCAGCAGCGGCTCGGCGGCAACTTCTCGGCGTCGCCGGTCTTCGCGGATGGTCGTCTCTATTTTCTCAGCGAGGAAGGGATCACGACGGTCATCGCGCCGGGAAAGGAGTTCCGTCGGCTGGCCTCGAACACCCTCGACGGCGCGACGCTCGCCTCGATGGCCGTGTCAGGAGGCTCGATCTTCATCCGCACGCACACCCATCTGTACCGCATCGCAGCGAAATGACCTCTACGCCGTTCCACGCTTTCAAACCCTGCGAGATTCCGAACGTCTGACTTCCGACTTCACTTCTGACTTCGAAGTTCGAACTTCAGAGCCGAAGTTCCTTTGCGATGGCGGAATCGACGGTGACTTCGGCCTGCCAAACCTGCTCCATGAGGATGTCTCGGCCGGTCAATGTTCAC
>Ga0068858_100005029_pt1 | contig 12960 bp, 8 predicted proteins | sample KBSSwiS12_FD_66589 | JGI IMG/M metagenome (GOLD analysis project Ga0068858, IMG submission 66589) | Switchgrass rhizosphere microbial communities from Kellogg Biological Station, Michigan, USA - KBS Switchgrass S1-2 | ecosystem: Host-associated > Plants > Roots > Rhizosphere > Soil ... | reverse complement strand
GATATGCCCAACCGCCTGCCGTTGTTAAAATCGGCCTTTAAGCTCATGATAAATAACCTGCGGCAAAAAGATACGGTATCTATTGTTGTTTATGGAAGCACGGTAGGGGTGTGGCTGCAACCCACCTGCGGCACCGAAAAAGAAAAAATAACAAAGGCGGTAGAAGATCTATATCCGGGAGGGTCTACGCCGGGGGCTTCTGGTATCCAGGCTGCTTACCGCCTTGCCAAAAGCCAATTTATAAAAGGAGGAAATAACCGCGTAATATTGGCTACAGACGGCGATTTCAACGTGGGTCAGGCTAATGACGATGAACTGGAAAACATAATAACCCTTCACCGGCAATCTGGTATCTATCTTACCTGTCTTGGTGTGGGTATGGGCAATTATAAAGATTCCAAACTGGAAATATTGGCTAAGAAAGGAAACGGCAATTTCGCCTATTTAGACAATGAAAAAGAAGCCGAAAAAGTGCTGGTAAAGGAGCTTACGCAAACTTTGTATACAGTGGCCGATGATGCTTATCTGAGTGTGAAATTCAATCCGCAGCTGGTAAAGGAATACAGGTTGATTGGATTTGATAATAAATTAAAAGCAGTGGCAGATTCATTGAGTGAGCTGGAAGGCGGTGAAGTAGGTTCCGGGCATACACTGATGGCTATGTTCGAGATAACACCTACCTATGCCAATATCGCTGCTGCAGATAACCCTGGCAGGGAGCCACTGGCCAGGGCGGTTATCAATTATCGGTATCCGAAAGATTCTACCAAAAAAGTATCTTCATTTAATGTGCCTTTTGAGTTTACAGAGTTTAACGACTTGCCTGCCTGTCACCGCTTTGCAGCATCGGTGGCGGAATTTGCACTTTTACTTAAAGGCTCTCCTTATGTAAAAGCGGTCTCCTGGACGGATGCCATTCTGCTGGCCAATGAATCTTATAACAGTAGTGATGCCGTGCAAAAGGAATTCATTGCCCTGGCCGAGAAAGCAAAAAAGATTTACGGAAAAAACAAGAAACGGCGTGCGTAAAGTTTGATATTATCCCCGGCATGTAAATACACCACAGAACGCAATTGTGCGAAAGGTTTTAGGCTCAGCGGAAGCCCGGTTTTAGATATCCAATTTCAATCAATCAACTAAACGGTTAGTCCCAATCTTCTCGAAATATTTGAACTGAACTCATTATTGGGATCATATTTCTTTTTAATAGCCAGCCACTCCTGGTATTGAGGATACATTTCTTTAAACATAGACTCATTTAGCAATGCATCTTTGCCAAGGTAAAGCCTGCCACCCGCCGCCAGTACTTTTGCATCCAGTTTTGGTGTAAACGTAAACAGTTGTTTTGTTACCGGGAAATCAATGGCCAGCGTATAGCCTTTAAAAGGAAAAGAAAGAATGCCCTGGCCATCGCCCATTCGTTTAAATACATTCAAAAAAGGGGTACATCCGCTGGCGGCAATCATCTCCAGGATTTCCTTTACATGTTGTTTGCCGTTTTCTTCAGGTATTACAAACTGGTATTGCACAAAGCCACGTTTGCCATAACCTTTGTTCCAGTTATTGATCGCATCCAGCGGAAAGAAAAACTTCTCGTAGTGTATAAATTCTTTGGGCGAATTCTGTACAAAAGCAATCACCCTGTTGAGGATTCTTACAGTAAGCCCGTTTAATACGAAAGAGGGAAGAAAAAAAGGTACAGCCAGTTTTCCTGTGGCATGCAATTTTAACGGTTCTTTTTTTAATTGCTCCGGCAAGTCGGCCAGTTTAGCTGCATTGCCCAATGTAAGCACGCCGCTGCCCAGCCTGCCACCTTTTGCAAGAGCGTCTATCCACGCTACGGAATAATTGTATTCATGATCATATTTATCAAGTGCTTCCAGCATATGATCAAGATCTTTAATCACCACCGATTTCTGTTTGAAATAAGTGGTTTCAATTTTTCTTAGTCTGATGGTGGTCGTTAGTATTACACCCAGCAGGCCCAGGCCGCCAAAATTGGCCCAGAACAAATCTTCATTTTCAGTGCGGGAGGCCGTTAGCACCCGTCCGTCTGCTACCAGTATGGTGAACGAAATAACGCAATTAACAAAAGAGCCGTCGATATGATGCGCTTTACCATGAATATCATTTGCTATGGCGCCGCCAATGGTAACAAATTTTGTACCCGGGCAAATCATGGGTAACCATCCTTTGGGAGCAAATACCGAAATGATTTCTTCCAGGCTAACACCCGACTGGCATTCCAGTATACCTTCTTTTTCATCAAAGGAAATGAAATAATTGAGCTTTGTACAGACAGCTACATATTTTCCTTCATTAATGGCCTGGTCGCCATAGCTTCTGCCCAGCCCGCGGGCAATCAGTCGTTCTTCGCGCATGGCCTTTACGCAGTCCTCTTCATTGCGTGGAATGATGGTATAGGATTCCGACACCGGGTAATTGCCCCAACCCGCCAATTGCTCTTTTTTTCCGGATAACATGAAGGTTTATTTTAAATTAACCTGGCCAATATAGTACAATACCTGCAAAGTCCAAAGCACTGCAACCGATGGTTGTGTGCGGGAGAACCCTGCGGAAAACTGTAGCCGGGCATAAAAAAAGCACCTGCAGTAAGTACCCTATGGCTTAGTGCAAATGCTGTTACAAAATTATATTAAAATGATGAAAGACTATGTAAACATTTCCCGCATCTTGTCGTAAAAGCTCTTCTCGCCTTTTTCTGGTCTTGGCTGAAAATTTGGCGAACTGCCCATTTTTTCGAGCATGTTTTTTTCTTCGGTGCTAATATGCTGTGGTGTCCATACATTTACGTGCACCAGTTGATCTCCTTTTGAATAGCCGTTTACTTCAGGAAATCCCTTGCCTTTCAGACGGAATATTTTACCGCTTTGTGTTCCGGCAGGTATTTTAATTTTTGCTTTACCGTCTATGGTAGGCACTTCAAGCTGGGTTCCAAATATGGCATCGGGCATAGATATATATAAATCGAAGGCAACATTTAAACCATCCCTGTGCAAATCTTTATGCGCTTCTTCTTCTATCAAAACAATCAGGTCGCCGGGCATACCACCGCGTTCGCCGGCATTGCCTTTTCCGCCCACGCTCAACTGCATACCTTCCTGTACACCGGCCGGAATATCAAGCGTTACGGTTTCCTCTCCAAATACCCTTCCTTCGCCCTTGCAATTGCCACATTTGGCTGTAATGGTAGTTCCCTCGCCATTACAGGTTGGACAGGTGGTTACTGTTTGCATCTGGCCTAAAAAAGTGTTGGTAACACGTTTTACCTGGCCATTGCCACCGCAGGTGCTACAGGTTTGTACGCTGTTTTTATCTTTGGCACCGCTACCAGCGCATGTGGTACAAATAACATGTTTTTTAACTTTCACGCTTTTTGTAACGCCGTTGGCTATTTCTTCGTAATTCAATTTTAATTTAATGCGCAGGTTGCTGCCTCTTACGCCCCGGCTTCTGCCGCCACCACCGCTGCGGCCTCTGCCGCCGCCACCGCCAAAGAAGCTCCCAAACAGGTCTTCACCAAAAATATCCCCAAACTGGCTGAAGATATCTTCTGTATTCATACCACCGCCAAAGCCGCCTCTTCCATTGCTCATTCCGGCATGGCCATACCGGTCGTACTGTGCCTTCTTATCGGCATCGCTCAACACTTCATAGGCTTCTGCCGCCTCTTTAAATTTTTCTTCGGCAGGTTTATCGCCCGGGTTGCGATCCGGGTGATACTGCATGGCTACCTTTCGGTAAGCTTTCTTAATTTCATCTGCAGAGGCAGTTTTACCTACACCCAGCACTTCGTAATAATCTCTTTTTGACATAAAATAAATAAGCCGGAGCTTGTTGCGTATATAAATCAATAATGGCCGGTTACCGGACCGGCAAACAGGTTACACATTTACTTGCCTACCACCACTTTAGCAAACCGGATTATCTTATCATTGAGATAGTATCCTTTTTGCACTTCATCAATCACTTTTCCCTTTGCTTCTTTGGAAGGTGCGGGAATTTCGGTGATGGCTTCATGCAAATCAGGATTAAATTCCTGGCCAACACTGTTCATTTGTTTAAGACCTTTTGATTGTAATGTATTGCGCAATTTGTTAAATACCAGCAGAACGCCTTCCCTGATAGCCGTCACATCATCGCTGGTTTCTATCTGTTTTTGGGCGCGTTCGCAATCATCTACCACATCCAGCAGTGAAGCCATAATGTCCTTGCCGGCGGTTTGTGTAAGCTCAAGTCTTTCTCTTGCATTGCGTTTCCTGAAATTATCAAACTCTGCCACCAGGCGAAGGTATTTGTCTTTCCATTCCGCAGCTTCTTCCTGTAGTTTTTCCATCTCACCGATTTCGTCGGCAGGGTTACTTAAATGATTGCTTCCCGCTACTTCAGAATCGGCATTCATATCCAGTAATTCTTCGTTGCTATCGGCAGGCCCCTGCCCATTTCCTGTATTTTTTACATTTTTTTCTTCCATAGTCTTTTAAATTGTCAGCGAAGGTAAGACAGTCAAGAATGTTGCCAATAAGGATTCAAAAGACAAATTGTCGCTTGATGCAATGAGTTAGTATTCAAGATATAATATTCAGTATGCCGCCACCGGCCCTGAATACTAACAGTTGCATACGCCATACTTGCTAACTTGCAGCCCTCAACAATAAAAAATGACCAAAGTATTTCTTAAAAAGAAGATAGGCCGGCGTATTGAAGAAGGGCATCCCTGGATTTTTGCCAACGAAGTGAATCTTATTGAAGGCCAGGTAGAAGGGGGAGACATTGTGGACGTATTTACACATGACAAAAAGTTTATGGGACGGGGCTATATTAATCCCAAGTCGCAGATTATTGTACGCATACTTACCAGGAACAGGAACGAACAGGTAAACGATGAATTTTTTTATAACCGCCTGCTACAGGCCTGGCAATACAAAAGCCGCCTGGGATACAAAGAAAACTGCCGGCTTGTATTTGGCGAAGCCGATTTTTTACCGGCACTTATCATTGATAAGTTCAATGATTATTTTGTCTTGCAAACCCTTGCCCTGGGAATGGATGCGTGGAAACCGGCTATTGTAAAGGCGTTGGAGCAAATCTTTCATCCCAAAGGAATATACGAACGCAACGATGTTCCGGTTCGGGAACTGGAGGGTTTGCCGCAACAAAAAGGTTTTTTGTCGGCTCCTTTTGATACATCGGTTATTATTAATGAGAACGGGCTGCAGTTTACAGTAGACATTGAAAACGGACAAAAAACAGGCTATTTTTTAGACCAGCAGGACAACCGGCGTGCCATTGAAAGAATTGTAAAGGGGGCCGATGTACTGGGGGCATTTACCTATACAGGCACTTTTGAAATTCATGCAGCGCATTATGGCGCAAAATCGGTATTTGGGATTGATATTTCGGCAAATGCTGTTGAACAGGCCAACCGTAATGCCGCACTAAATGGCCTTCAAAATATTTGCCGGTTTGAAACCATGAATGCATTTGATGTTTTGAAGGTATGGGGCAAGGAAGGAAAACAATGGGATGTTGTTATGCTTGACCCGCCTGCTTTTGCCAAGAGCCGCGACAATATTGAGAAAGCAATTACAGGCTACAAAGAAATTAATTTGAGGGGAATGAAACTGATAAAACCGGGGGGCTTCCTGGTTACCTCCTCCTGCACCAACCTGGTACAGCCAGAATTGTTTTTACAGATAATTAATATGGCGGCTAAAGATGCAAAAAGAAAATTACGACAGGTAACCTACCAGCCACAGTCTGCAGATCATCCTATTATTTGGGGGATGGAAAATACGCATTACCTGAAGTTTTTAATTGTGCAGGTAATTTAGTTGATTGGTTGATTGGTTGATTAGTTGATTGGTTGAATGGTTGAATGGTTGATTGGTTGAAAAGTTAACTGGTCCGGCGGAGCACTCACCACTCACAACTGCCGTCTCACGACGATCAATGTGACACCTGGAATTTTCCAGAGTCAATCATTCTGCCGTTTTTATCCCTTAATTGAAAGATGTATACACCACGGTAAAAATCGGAAACATTCACCACTGTTTTTTGGTTTACAGCGGGTATATCAAGAACTTTTTTTCCAACAAAATTATATACCTGGAATGAATAAGATTTATCGGGATTCTGATCAAAATCGAAAGTGATTTGTGAAACCGCGGGGTTGGGATAAAACTTCGTAACCCTGGCAACCGCATCCTGTTGTGAAACAGGCCTGCTTGTCTGGCTTTTCGATTGAAGTGTAGTCAACAGAATAATGAACAGTATGTAAAAAATCTTCATAGGCGATATCTTACATTTGTGCACCAATATAATTCAGTTTTAACAAAATTACAAAGGTTTTAGCACAATTAATAAGCCGGCACCGGTGGATTTTGTCCCGGTCCGTTATTTTATCTATCTATTAACGCTAAATCAGGTTTTTAAGTGTCTCCTGGATGGCTTCAAAATTTGGCAGTTCGCCCGCATTTTCGAGCACTTCGGCGTATTGTATAACCCCTTGCTTATCAACGATGAATGCCGATCTCTTGGAGACGCCTTTCATCCAGCCTGCAAAAGCGTCATATATGGCGCCATACGCGGCCGAGGCTTCTTTATTAAAATCGCTTAAAAGCGTAAAATTGAGACCCTGTTCTTCTTTAAATTTCTTCAGTGTTTGGGGCGAATCGACCGAAATGCCAAAAACAGTAGCATCGGCGCTGTTATAAACCGCGATATTATCACGTATACTGCAAAGCTCTTTTGTACATACTCCGGTAAATGCCAGTGGAAAAAAGAGCAGCAATACATTTTTGCCCTGTTGTTCTTTTAATGAAACTTCTTTTTTCTCTGTATCGTGTAATATAAATGCCGGTGCCTGCTGTCCTTTTACAATTTTCATATCTTTTTCTTAAGAAATGCAAATGTAAGAGAAGCGATGTAAAAATATGGAAATGTGTAAATGTGAAAAATGTCATGGAATGGCGCAGTCAATAATAATAATGCGCAACCCTGGTGGGTAAATCAATTTATCTGTAGCCAGTAATAAGCAATTGTTTTTAAAAGCGGGGGCATAGCACTTTATACTTCGAAGAATTGTCCCGGTCAAGAAAACCAATATAAGAGATGCTTAATTCCATACCACCCCTTCCCTGGCTAACGGTTTTCAACTGAGAGACATTTACGTCGTAGCTGAGCGCTATTGAAAAAGGGTTGTAATCAATTTTAATTACCGGCACTAACGCATCTTTCCAGCGCAGGAAGGCGCCACCATGAATAATATATTGCGGGGCTTCCGGATCTCCTGCTTTGTAAGAGTACATGGCGCCACCGATGGCTTCATTAAAAGAGCCCTGGTTAGAATAATCTGCCTGTAGCGTAAAAAAAGTACTCTCATCAATATTAAACTTCATGCCGCCTGAAACAACTATTTTCGGATTCAATGCTGATGCGGCATTTCTGTAAAAGGAATTTCTGGGCCTGTTAAAATGATGATAGGCTACGCCAATAAAATAGGTGTTTGCCAGCTCCGGGCCAAACGCAGAATTAAAGCTGGCACCCACTGAGCCATCAAAATAATCGTATTTGGCATTGGCAAAATTTTCACCATCTGCCAGGGCTGGGTTAAAAGCTGTTCCATCATATTGTGAGTTGGTGGTTATTTTTGACCGGTCTATGTTTTTTTCCACCAGTCCGCCCATAAAGCCAACAGAGAGATAAGTTGTTTTATTGCTGCTAAGTGATTTATGATAATTAAGCGCCGGTAAGAAATCAGTAGTGGTTAAGCCTGCTGTTCCGGACTTATCAAATAAGATTTGCATGCCTGCAGTAAGAAAATCATCGCCTTTGCCTACGGGCATTTTATATTCAGCATTTAATGATCCGCTTTTATAGGCATTGGTAAAACTATTCCATTGGTCTCTGTACACCATTTGTACCCTGATGTCTCCGGCAAAAAGGCCTGCCAGCGAGGGGTTGCGCAATAGCGGTGCTTCAAAAAATTGAGAAAAATGAATATCCTGTGCCTGCACATTGCTGTACAGACCTGCAAGGAGCAACAAAACAGGCAACCGGTTTTTAAGCCTGCGGGTAAAGGTTTTCATGCCCATGGATTTTTAGCGTACATAAATTATCAATCATTTCTTTACCTTATTAAAGTTATGTTTCCTTTATAAGTGATGATGGTAGCATTTTCACATATAATATCAATCATATAAACATAGGTGTCTGTGGGGGCTGTTTTGCCTTTGTAGGTGCCGTCCCAGCCAGAGGCTGCATCATTGGCCGGGAAATTTCTTTTTTCAAATACTGCTTCTCCCCAACGGTTAAAAATGCGCAGGGCCTGTATGCGATCCAGTCCGGTACCCCTGGGATAGAACCTGTCGTTGGCGCCGTCATTATTGGGCGAAAACGTATTGGGTATAAAGAAATTTTTATTATTGCACAATACCAGCAATGTTACGTCCCTGCTGCTGATACAGCCATTTGCATCTGTAACTACTACTTTATAGGTAGTGGTAAATTTCGGATTGGCAATCGGGTTGCCGCAGTCAGTACAACTAAGTGTGCCAGGTGGTGTCCATGCAAACGTGGATGCGTTTGCACTATAAGTCAATGGCATGGTGGTACCACCCGCCCCGGCAATTAATGTAGTGTCTCCCGATACAGTAATTGAAGGCAACGGAAATACTGTAATATTTTTTGAAGTATCTCTTTTACATCCAAGACTATTGGCTGCCTGCAATGTAATTCGGTACAAGCCGGTATCTGCATAATGAACGGACACATTTTGTTGTGTGGAAGTTTGTCCATTGCCCAAATCCCATTTCCATTGTATAGCTGTATCCGGAGGCACTAAAAGGCTGCCGGCAAAATTTATAAATAAGTCGCTGCAAACACCGTCTGCACTGCCAATGACCGGAGTAGGTGTAGCCAGCACGCGTACCGTGTCTGTAAAAGTTTTAGAACATCCTGAAGCCGTATTAACCGTAAGGCCGGGTGCATATAAGCCAGGTTGTGTATAAGAATGTGAGATGTTTCCTCCCGTACCATTTGTAACGCCATCACCAAAATCCCATGATTTGCTTGTAATCGGGTCGCGTCCTTCCTGTGAGTAATCAATAAAAGATACCGTACCGCTGTCGCAGAAAAGTTTTTTGTCGACCCCGTAGATGGGCACAGCACCCCTTATATCAATAAGACCAAATCCGCCGAAATAGGCCTCGCAACCCGTGCTGTCTTTTAGAAAGATTGCAGGCTCTGTAAAAATGGGTGAGCTATAAAAATGCTGAAAGGAAAGATTCTGTGTGGTGTCCCAATAACCATCGCCAAAATCGAACGTGAAGGTGGTACCAAACGGATGGGATACAACATTAAAATTTACCAGCAATTCGTTACACGCCGATTTAGGATCAAAAGTAACGGTGGTATTGAAATAAGGATTAGTTACATTAATATTTATTTTGGCAGAATCAACACATCCACCAAAGCCGTATGCGTATAGGGTAGCTGTATATTTTCCAAAATTGCTGTAAAAATGATTGGTCGCATCAAGCGATGAAGGTGTGCTGCCATCGCCAAAGTCCCAAAGAACAGATTGGCTGTTCTTGCCCGTATAGAAAAATTTCGTTTCAAGCGGCGGGCAAAGTGTTATGGTATCTTTTGCATTGAACGTTGTCTGGGGCGAACGGATGGCGATATAATTATTACGAACCAGCGAATCTGCACAGCCTACGGAATCGGTTACAATAAGCTTTACGGTATACACGCTGTCTTTACCAGTATATAAATGGGTTGGGTTTTGTGTATTGTCGGTTCCACCGTCTCCAAAAGACCAGGCATATGTTAGCTGACTGCCAAAAGAAGAATCCGTGAATTGCAAAGCCGTATTGGGGCAGAAAGTAGTCATTGCCGCGCCAAAATTAGGTATAGGCCTTGTTATAACAGCACCCGCTGAGCCAGTGAGCGAATAGGTATCGCTGCAATTGGTAGTGGTATTATCAAACACGGTAAGTTTTACATCGTAGACACCTGTGTTGGCATATTTATGGGTAAATGGCGGAGCGGTAAAAGTTTGAGGCGCTGTACCGTCACCAAAGTCAAAAATCCACTTGGTTAAAATATTTCCGGATACGGTTGTAGACATATCGTTAAACGTAATCGTACTGTTATCACAACCGCCATGGTTGGCAATGGTAAATAAGGCAGTTGGCCCCGTAACATTAAACGTTTGTACAGCGCTGGTATCATTACAGCCATAAATATCTGTTGTAATCAGTTGGGCGCTGTGGGTACCTGTAGTACCGAAACTTACAAAATGACTGGCCTGGTCTGTTGGGGTGGCGATACCGTCCAGCACCCAGGTAAATGTTTTTACAAACGAAAGATCATTGCTGGAAAATAATGTGACCCGATCATTTCTGCAATAGCTGGTCTTGTCGAGCGTAAAAACAGCTTTGGCATTGTAAAGCCTCACGGGCATAACTATGGTGTCTGAACAAACATTGTTCGTAGCTATCAGTTGTACATTATAGGTTGCGATAGCCGGATAATTGAAGGTTGGATTTTGTATGGTGGATGTTGTATTTGCCGGATCTCCAAAACTCCATTTATAGGTTAATGGACCGTATGGCGGATTACCGTTTGCAGTAGAATCTAAAAATGCCACATTTGTTTTTACCGTGCAATCGGGCCTGAACCCAAAAAAAGCAGCCGGCGGCAGTATGTGAATATAATTCATCTTAATGAGTGAATCACTGCAACCGTTGTTGGTAACTTTCAGTTTAATGGTATACCGGCCAGAGTCGCCAAACTTGTGTGGTGGCGGAGTGAAAGCGGTGCTGGTGGTACCATCACCAAAATCCCATGAAACAGGCGCGCTGTTTATTGGGGTAGATAAATTGGTAAAGGAAACAAACCCCGAACGGCAGGCCGTAGTGGTGTCGGCAGTAAAATCCACCACAGGCGGCGTGCCTACCTGTATACTGCCTGTTTGCGATGCTGTACAACCGCCATTGGTGGTAATGGTAAGTTTGATTGTTTTAATACCTGTTGAAGCATAACTATGCGACGGATTGGCGGACGTACTGGTTGTACCGTCTCCAAAATCCCATAAATAACCGGCAACACCGTCTACGGACCCTATATTGGAAGAAGGCGAAAACGATTGTCCCACGCAAAGCCCTATAGGTATATTTACCAATTGTACATTGGGACCAAAAATATTTATGTACGAAGCGGCGGTGGCGGAGTTTTTGCAACCCTTGCTGTCTGTGATACTCAGTGTTACATTAAAGTTGCCGGTGCTGTTATAGGTATGAGATGGGTTGGCCGAAGTACTGGTTCCACCATCACCGAAATCCCAGGCCGAACTGGCAAAATCGGGCGATGTATTTTGAAAAGCCACTGCAAGGGGCGGTTTACAGCCACTGTTTTTATCCGCCGTAAAACCAACCGTGGGTTTATCAGCCACGATGATTGTTTTAGTGGCAGAATCAGAGCAGGAGGCAAAAGTGCTATATAAGGTAACTGTATAAGATCCTGCCGCAGCAAAAGTTTTGGAAGTAGTGGGCAAAGTGCTGGTAGTGCCATCACTGAATTTCCATAATACTTTAACTGGCGTAGGTGTGGATGTGCTTTGAAAAGTGGCAGCACTTCCCAAACAAACAGTAGCTGGCGAGCTAAATGTGGTGGAAATTCCGTTTACCGGAATATTTTTTTGAATGGAATCGCTGCAGCCATAATCACTCTGCGCCTTTAATTTGACTGTATAGGTTCCTGCGGTAGCGTAAACGCCGGGAGGGGGCGCTGCTGCTGTAGAGGTGGTTCCGTTGCCTAAATCCCAGGCATAGGTTAAAGCGCCCGGGCCACTGGTCAGGTTTTTATAAGTAATGCTGAAAGGCGCCTGGCAGGTAGTTGGTCCTGTATAATCAAAGTTGGCCTTTACGCCATTTAAAATTCTGATATATCTTCCCTTGGTAATTGACGCTGTACACCCCGTACTGCTGGTGACACCCAAATAGATAGTATAATAGCCGGTTTTGGTATATGTGTGGGATGGATTCTGCGCAGATGAAGGAGGCAGATCATCAAAACCCCAGTCCCATTTTACAATAGTACCCGCATTAGCCACCGATTTATCGGTAAATTGAATAGAAGCTGGTAAACAGGTAATGGTGCGGTCGGCAATGAAATCGGCAGTAGGAGATGGGTTTGAAACAATGAAATTGTTCTTTGTAACAGAGCTCACACCATTGGCATTTCTAACCGTAAGGGTTATGGTATAGGTTCCGGGCGTAAATGAGATATTGGTAGGATTTTGTCTTGTATCCAGTCTTCCACCAAAATCCCAGTTCCAGGCAATAGGAGATCCCGTGGACAGGTCTTTAAAATTTACATTCAGCGGTGCACATCCGGATGTTACGTCGGCGCTAAAATCTGCAACAGGGTTTTGTCCCATCATTAAGACAGGGACAAGCAATGAAAGAAAGAGGGATAGCGATAATTTCAATTAGCCTCGTTTTACAGGTTTTCAGATCAGGTGGTTTTGTTATTGCACAGGGATTAGAAAGTCATCAAAACATACACCTCACCGATTAATTACTAACGGATTAGTGCAATGTTACCGGAATACATCAACACAGAATTGTTTTCACATATTACCTCTACGAAATATACATATACATCGTTGGGTGCGGGCTTGCCCCTGTAGCTGCCATTCCATCCTTTTGAAGCATCATTTGCCTTAAAATTAGTGGACTCAAAAACAGGTTCTCCCCAGCGGTTAAAAATGCGCATACTTCGTATACTGTACAAACCCGTCCCCCGGGGATAGAATACATCATTCGTGCCGTTTCCATTTGGCGAGAATGTATTCGGTAAAAAAATGTTGCCATTATTGCAGACTACAAAAATCGTTATCTCGTCTTTTTGCACACATCCGCCCTGGTTTAT
>Ga0068858_100005023_pt1 | contig 12962 bp, 8 predicted proteins | sample KBSSwiS12_FD_66589 | JGI IMG/M metagenome (GOLD analysis project Ga0068858, IMG submission 66589) | Switchgrass rhizosphere microbial communities from Kellogg Biological Station, Michigan, USA - KBS Switchgrass S1-2 | ecosystem: Host-associated > Plants > Roots > Rhizosphere > Soil ... | reverse complement strand
GCTCGACCAGCTGCTCGACATGCGGCAGCGGCTGGCGGCGGTGACGCCCACCGACATCCAACGCGTCGCGCGGACCTACCTCTCACCAGACAGAAAGACGGTCGGATGGATGCGTCCCGGCCCGGCTTCGGGCCCGTTGGCGGGGACTGGCAACCCGAAACCGGCCGTCGACCGGCCCGGGCGCGCAGCGCCGGCCGTTTCCGCAAGCAATCCGGAGCTCCGCCGTTTGTCCGGCGGACTCCCGGCCATCGTCCGGGCGAACCCGCTGTCCGACACCGTCACCGTCGAGTTGCTGCTGTCCGCGCCGGTCGACGGCGGTTCCGAGCCCAAGGACCTGCCCGGTTTCGGCGCCATCACCCGCACCGGCCCGGCGGACGACCTCGACAAACTCATCGCGGAACTCGGTGCCGCGCCCGCCACAGCGCCAGCGGAGGTTCCGAGTGGCGATCCGGCGACGCGGCTGGAGCAATTGATCGTCGGCCAAATCGCCGCGCCCTCATCGGCCACGCCCAAGCCCCTGGCCGTGATCGTCAGCGGCGACGTTACTTCGAGACAGGCTTTCGGTCTGCTCGACAGGCATTTCGGCACCGTTGCGCCCGGCAAGGTCACGCCGGCCCCCGCCCCCGCATCGCCTCGACGTGTCGTCGAGAAACTCCCGAAGCCGTTCGCGCAGGGCGGCCTCGGCTATGTGGTTCAGGGTCCGACCGCAGGGACTCGGCACGCCTTCGCCTGGCGCATGCTGCTCTATGTCCTGGTCCACGATTATTCCGGCCGCCTGGGCTATAGCGCGATCCGCGACAAGGGCCTCGTCTATTACATCGGCGCCCAACTCCGGACCGACGGCCGGCGCTCGTGGGCGACGCTTGCGACCGGGGTCGATCCCGGCCAGGCGGACGCGATGGAGGCGGAGCTAAAGGCCCAGCTCGCCCGGCTCACGACCGAGCCCCCGACCCAGGCGGAGACCGACGCGGCGCGCGCGCATTTGCTCGGCCGCGACCTGACCGCGGCGCAAAGCAACGACGAGTTGACCGCCAAGCTTGCGTGTCAGTTCGTCGAGACCGGCGGATTGCGCTCGCACGAGCAATTGCGTGCAATCCTCGACACGATCACGCCCGCCGATCTCGCCGCCCTCGCGCCATTGTTCGCCAACGGCACGACGATTCGCGTGGACGTTGTCGCCCCCGCGCGGCCCTAGACGAAGGTCAATGCTGCATTTGCAGGTTCATGAGCGCCGGGTCGGTCATCATGTTGGCGTTCATGTGTGTCATGATCCAAATCGTCCCGATCATCACCAAGAACACGATCAGAACGCCGAAGGCGAGCGCGAGCACGTTGTTGGTGTTGTCCGGTCCGCTGGTGATGTGCAGGAAGAACACCAAATGGATGCCCATCTGGGCAATCGCCAGCACGACCAGTCCGGTCGCGACACCGGGACCCCACAACACACCGGTCGACGCCACCCAAAATGACAGGCCGGTCAACAGCAGAGCGAGGGCAAGGCCGACCACATAGCTCACCGTCTCGCTCAGCATGCTGTCATGCGGCTCGCCCGGCGCGACGTTGAGCGCGTCTGGTTCGTGTTCGCTCATGGCAATGTTCCGATCAGATAGACGATCGTGAAAATGGCAACCCAGATGATATCGAGGGCGTGCCAGAAGACGCTGAAACATAGCAGGCGGCGGGTGATGTCCTGCCGGAAGCCCTTGGCCCAGATCTGGGCCATCATCGTTCCGAGCCACAACAGGCCGGCCGAGACGTGCGCGCCGTGGCAGCCGACCAAGGTGAAGAAGGCCGACAGGAAGGCGCTGCGCTGCGGCCCCGCGCCTTCGCCGATCATCTTGGTGAATTCGAACAGTTCGATGCCGATGAACACCAGGCCGAGCAGCCCGGTGCACAGCAGCCAGATCTGCGTCCACGCCATATTCTTGCGCTTGGCCATGATCACCGCCAGGCCGCACACGAAGCTGGAGAGCAGCAAGGCGATAGTCTCGATGGCCACGAGGTTGCGGTCGAACAGCTGGTTGGTGGTCGGCCCGCCGTCGGTGGCGTGAACCAGCGTCGCGTAGCTGGCGAACAGTGCCGAAAAGAGCACCATGTCCGACAGCACGAACAGCCAGAAGCCATACGGGACGACGATGCTCTTCGACTCAGGGCCGCGCTGGCCAAGGCCGGTATCCTCGGACCCGCCGTGGGTGAGGCCGATCGCCGGTGTTTCGCTGATCGCGCTCACGTCGACTGACTCAATGTGTGGAGATGCTCCATCCGGATGCGACGGCGCTCCCGCGCATTTGCCCGGACTTCCTTGACCGGAATGATATGCTCATGTTCGTCGCGCCACGCGTACCAAACGAAGATCGCAAAGGCGCCGATCAGGCCGACGATCGCCAGCCACCAGATGTACCAGATGACAGCAAACCCGCAGATTGAGGCGAAGAAGGCGACGATCACCCCGGTCGGCGTGTTGATCGGCATTTCGATCGGCTGGTAATTGGGTTCCTCGATCAGCTTGTCTTCTTTGATCGCGGTCTGCTTGCGCGTCCAATAGGCCTCTTCGCCATGCACGTCGGGAAGCACCGCGAAATTGTAGTGCGGCGGCGGTGACAGCGTCAGCCACTCGAGCGTGCGGCCGTCCCACGGGTCACCGGTGATATCCCGCCGCTGGTCACGGGTTTTGATCGAATAGAGCAGCTGGACGACCGTCAGGACGATGCCGAGGCCGATGATTGCGGCGCCGACGAACGCGACGTTTAGCCATGGCGCCCAGGTCGGATCGGGGATGTGCTGCATGCGCCGGGTCGCCCCCCAGAAGCCGAGCACGTAGAGTGGCATGAAGGCGAGGTGGAAGCCGATGAACCAGCACCAGAATATCGCCTTGCCGAGGCGTTCATCGAGCGTGAACCCGAACGCTTTCGGGAACCAGTACGTGTATCCGGCCATTAGCGCGAACACGACGCCGCCGATGATCACATGGTGAAAGTGCGCGACCAGGAACAGGCTGTTGTGCACTACGAAGTCGACCGGCGGGATCGCCAGCAGGACCCCGGTCAGTCCACCGACGACGAAGGTCAGCATGAAGCCGATCAGGTAATAAATCGGCACCGTAAAACGCACTCGCCCCCCGTACATCGTGAATAGCCAGTTGTAGATTTTCACGCCGGTCGGGATGCCGATGATCATGCTTGCGATGCCGAACACGGCATTGATGTTCGCGCCCGCGCCCATGGTGAAGAAATGATGCAACCAGACGCAGAACGAGATGATGCAAATGGCCATCGTCGCAAAGACCATCGACCGATACCCAAACAAAGGCTTTCCGGAGAAGGTGGCGGCGACTTCAGAGAATATGCCGAACGCCGGCAGGACCAGGATGTAGACTTCAGGATGCCCCCAGACCCAGATCAGGTTCATGTAGAGCATCGAGTTGCCGCCACCGTCATTGGTGAAAAAGTGGAAGCCGAGATAGCGGTCGAGCATGAGCTCGGCCAACACCACGGTCAGGACCGGAAAGGCGGCAATGATCAGCAGGTTCGACGCCAACGCGGTCCAGCAGAACACCGGCATGCGCAGGTAACTCATGCCCGGCGCTCGGGTCTTCAAAATGGTGGTGACAAAATTGACCCCGGTGAGCACCGTCCCGACACCGGATATCTGCAGGGCGACGAGATAGTAATCGACGCCGACTCCAGGGGAGAAGGCTTTCTCGCTCAGCGGCGGAAAGGCGAGCCATCCGGTGCGGGCGAACTCGCCGATGAACAGGCTGAGATTGATCAGCAGGGCGCCGGACGCGCTCAGCCAAAAACTGACATTGTTGAGCGTGGGGAAGGCAACGTCGCGCACGCCGAGCTGCAGCGGAACCACGAAGTTCATGAAGCCGATGACAAAGGGCATCGCCACGAAGAAGATCATGATCGTGCCGTGCGCGGAAAACAGCTGGTTATAATGCTCGGGCGGCAGATAACCTTGGGACGCGCCGATCGCGAGCGACTGCTGGGCGCGCATCATGATCGCATCGGCAAAGCCGCGCACCAGCATCAGCAATGCCAGCACGATGTACATGACGCCGATGCGCTTGTGATCGGTAGAGGTGACGTACTCGTTCCACAGATAAGGCCACCAGCCGTTGCGCCACACCCATGCAACAAGCCCGACGATCGCCAGCAGGACGACGATCGAGGTGATCAGCGGGATCGGCTCGTGGAACGGAATGGCATCCCAGGTCAGCTTGCCAAACATGCTCAGCCCTCCGGCGTTTCTGGCTGCGCCGGCGGGGCAGCGTGCGGCGCACCAGCTTGCTGGACGCGATCCGCGACAATCGCTTCGAACAGCCCGGGCTGGACGCCGCCGTAAGTAATCGGCTTCACGTAACTGCTGGGCTTGGCCAGCTCGGCATAGGTGCGGCCGTCGAGCGTTACACCCTGGCCACGCGCGCCCTGGGCCCACATGGCGAACTGATCGGGCGGCAGCGACTGGACCTTGAACTGCATGCCGGGAAAGCCGGCACCGCTAAAATGGGACGACAGGCCCTCGAAGGTTCCCTGCCGATCGGCTTGCAGGTTCAGTCGCGTGGTCATCCGCGGCATGGTATAGATCATCGTCCCCATCTGCGGGACGAAGAAGCTGTTCCACACCGTCGCCGAGGTCAGCCGGAAGCTGACCGGCGTGCCGGTGGGCACGACCAGTTGATTGACGGTGGCAACGCCCTGGTCGGGGTAGATGAACAGCCATTTCCAATCGAGCGACACGACTTCGACGTTGATCGGGGCGTTGGCGGATTGGAGTGGCTTGCTCGGCTCGAGGTCATGGCTCCCGATCCACGTAATCCCGCCAAGCAGCAGAATCGTCAATGCGGGAATGGCCCAGACCACCATCTCGATCGCGCCCGAATATTCCCAGTCCGGGCGGTACGTCGCGCGCGTGTTGCCGCGCCGGAACCACCACGCGAACGCGACCGTCGCGATCATCGTTGGGATGATGATCGCGAGCATGATCGCGGTCGAATTGATCAGGATCTGCTTTTCGGCGACGGCGACCGGTCCAACCGGATCGAGAATGCCGCGGTTGCAGCCGAGCATGAAAAGCGCAACCCCCGGGGCACTCAGGCGCGCGCAATGTCGCAGGTCGGCCATCACCCTTCTTTCGCGGCTAGACGTAGCTTTCGACGGGACGCGGTTACGACAGAACTTTACGATAGACCAAGTCAGCTTCACCAGACTGGACGTAGAAAATCAATACGCTCGCCATGCTGCGAGCGACAACATCGTTCGGGCTTGTTCCGCACGTCCCTCCCGCGCTTCTCTCGGCGCACGGCGATTGCTAGGCGCGTGGCAGTGACCCACCCCACAAAACCGCGGCTGTCGCTCTTCGCCTTCGGAGACTTCGCCTTCAACCTTTACTGGCAGAGCGTGATGCTTTTCCTGTTGTTCTATTACACCGACGCGATGAAGCTCCCGATCGCGGTCGCGGCGACGGTCTACGCGATCGCGTCGGTGTGGGACGGGATCGCCAATTTCACCGCCGGCATTCTCGTCGACCGCTGGCAGAGCCGCCTGCGCTACGGGCCGTTGCTCGCGGCGGGCGCGGCCCCGCTCGGCATCTCGTTCGTCCTCGCTTACTTTCCGCCGGCTCTGCCGGGCGTGTTGGGGGCCGGCGTCGTGCTCGCCGGCCAACTCCTGTTCCGCACCGCCTATGCCGCGACCAACGTCCCCTATCTCGCGATGTCCGCGCGGGTTAGCGCCGACCCGGGCGATCGTGCGCTGATTGCCGGCATGCGCATGTTATTCGGCACCTGCGCAGCGGTGCTCGTCGCGCTCGGGACGGTCCCGATCGGCCGTTGGTTTACCGGATCGGTTGATACGCCGCGGACCTACCTCGCGGCAGCGGTCATCTTTGCGGTCATCGGCGCCGCCATCATGGTCCTGGTTGGCACGACCTATCGCGAATCTGCGCAGGTCGAACGGCCGCCACCGGGAAGCACCCGGACCGCGCTGATCAGCCTCGCCCGCAACCGGGCCTTCGTCGCGCTCAACGCCGCGATGCTGGCGATGATCATTGCCGTGACCGTGCTTGGCAAATCGGTGCTCTATTACTTCAAATATGTTCTCAGCGATTTCGAAGCCGGGCAGCTCGCGCTCGCGTCGGTCAATGCCGTCGGCGCGGTCGCGATCCTGGGGTGGATGGTGGCCGGCCGCTTCCTCGGCCTGCGAACCCTGTGGTTGATTGCAACGTCCGCAGCGATGCTCGGACTCGCCGGATTCGCGCTGGGCGATGTCCGCACGTCGACGGGCATGCAATTGTTCCTGATCGGCATGCAGGTCCTCATCGTCGGGATGCACTTCACCTTCTGGGCGATGCTCCCGAACACGATTGAATATGGCGAGGTCGAAACTGGACTGCATGTCGAAGGCGCGGTGTTTGGCGTGGCCGCGCTGCTGCAGCGCATCGCCATCGGCATCGCCACCGCCATCCTCGGCTGGACCTACGCCTCGTCGGGCTATGTCGCGAATGTCCAGCAAAGCGCGCACACGCTGACGGCCATGCGCGCAACAGTCGCGCTCGTGCCCCTGCTGTTCCTTGCGCTGTCCGGTATCGCGATGATCTTCAATCCGCTGGGCCGTAGCGCCAATCGGCGGGCCGCCGCGCAGGTATCGAGCGAAACCGCCGCCTAGGCGAGCAGCTCGAACGCGCCATAAACCCCGTCGCTCTCGGAGGATGGAGCGATCCACACGTCGAACATGCCCGGCTCGACCACCCATTTGTTGGCGAGGCCGACGAATTGCAGGTCGGCAGCACGCAGGATGAAGCTGACGATTTCGGACTGACCGGGCGCGAGGGCCAGCTTGCGAAACGCCTTTAGCTCGCGCACCGGACGCGTGATGCTCGCGGTGCGATCGTGGACGTAGAGTTGCACCACTTCCTCGGCGGCGCGGGTGCCGCGATTGGTCACGCGCGCGCTGACCTTGATCTCGCCGTTCATCGCCAGCGTCGGCGATCCCAAAGCGAACTCGGCATAGTCGATCTTGCCGTAGGTCAGGCCGTGGCCGAACGGATAAAGCGCGCTGTTCGGAATGCCCCGATAATGCGCCTTATATGCTTCGAGCGGCCCCGGCGGATTGGGCCGGCCGGTCGTCTTGTGCGCGTAATAATAAGGCTCCTGACCCGATGCGCGCGGGAAGCTTGCCGGCAGGCGGCCGGATGGGCCGTAAGCGCCGAACAGGACATCCGCGATTGCATTGCCGGTCTCGGTGCCGAGGAACCAGGTCGCGAGGATGGCCGGCGCGTTGGCGACGGCCCCATGGAGCGCGAGCGCGCGGCCATGCTTCAGGACGACGACGATCGGCTTTCCGGTCGCGGCGATGGCTTCGGCGAGCGCTTGCTGCGGCTCGGGAACGACGATTTCGGTGCGCGACTGGGCCTCGCCCGACATGCCCTGCCCTTCGCCGATCGCCAGCACGACGATATCGGCCTGCTGGGCCGCGGCGACCGCCGCGGCGATCCCGCCGGCGAGGGGTTCTTCGATGCCCGAGCCCGGGGCGACGATCAGCGATGCCCTGTCGGCCAGTGCCGCGCGCACGCCGGTCGCGAGATCGACCGATTTGGCGTCGTCGCCGTAGACCACCCATGGCCCAACCAGATCATGCTGCCCGCTCGCGAATGGCCCGATCAACGCGATCCGCTTGCCCGCGCGCGGCAGCGGCAGCAGGTCGCCGTCATTCTTCAAGAGCACGATCGACTTGCGGCCGGACTCGCGCGCCAGCGCCCGCGTCGCCGGCAGCATCGAGCGCGCCTGTTCGCGCTTCTCGTCGATCCGCCGGAAGGGATCGTCGAACAGCCCGAGCATCGCTTTCATCGCCAGCACCCGCCGGACCGATTGGTCGATCACGGCTTGCGGGACGTCGCCTTTGCGCACCAGGTCGGGAAGAAACTTGCGGTAGAGCCCGCTCTGCATGCTCATGTCGACGCCGGCGAGCAGCGCCAGCCGCGCGGCGTCGCGCCCATCCTTGGCATAGCCGTGGAGGATCATTTCTTCGTCGCCGGTGTAGTCGGACACGACGAAGCCCTGGAAACCCCACTCACCGCGCAACAGGTCGGCCATCAGCCAGCGGTTGCCGGTCGATGGAACGCCGGAAATCTCATTGAACGAGGCCATCCCCGACAAGGCGCCGGCATCGAAGCCCGCCTTGTACGGCTGCAAATAGACCTCGCGCAGCGTCCGTTCGGACATGTCGACAGTGTTGTAGTCGAGCCCAGCTTCGGCTCCGCCGTAGGCCGCGAAATGCTTGATACAGGCCAGCATCCGGTCGCCGGCCTTGAGATCGTCACCCTGGAAGCCGCGGACCCTTGCGGCGGCGAACAGGCAGCCGAGCAGCACGTCCTCGCCCCCGCCTTCGACCCCGCGGCCCCAGCGCTGGTCGCGCGCCACGTCGACCATCGGCGAGAAGGTCCAATCGATCCCCGAACCGGCCGCCTCGAACGCCGCCGCCGCCGCAGTGCGCCGGGCGAGTTCGGGCTCGAAGCTGGCGACTTCGGCCAGCGGCACGGGAAAGATCGTCCGATGGCCGTGGATGATGTCGGCGGCAAAAATCAGTGGTATCTTGAGCCGCGAAGTCTTGACCGCCGCGGTCTGCAGGATGCGCGCCATCCGCGCGCCATTGCCATTGAATACGCCGGTCAGCTGTCCTTGCCGCGCTTCCTCTACCTGCTGCGGAAAGCTCGAGCCCTCGCTCGGCGGGTTAAGCGCCGCCGCCACACCGCCGCCCCAGGCGGAGGCCATGAGGCTGAGCTGGCCGGCCTTCTCCTCGAGCGTCATGCGCCCAACCAGATCGTCGACGAATCCAGGAACCGCGAGATTGCCGGCTGCCGCGATCAGCGCCCGCGCGGGGCTCGCCAGCCACGCGGCAACAGCGCCCGAGCCAATGATCGCAGCCCGGCGCGAAATGCGCATGTCTGGCATGAGCTTCCCCTCCATTGTGCGCGCTCCCAACGCAAGTCTTGGCGTCATCCGGCACGAGGACGGGTTAGACTTGACGCTCTATGTAACCGGTTACATGGACGAGCCGCGAGCCATTTGCAATTGCTTGCGAACATCGCCTTGATGATCATAACGGCGGCAAGGGGAGGTCATGGCCGAAGCGACAATCCGTGATGTTGCGCGCCGCGCCCAGGTGTCGGTCGCATCGGTGTCGCGCGTCCTCAACCGCCTCGACAATGTCAGCGACGAGACCCGCGCCCGGGTCACTGCCGCAGTCGATGCGCTTGGCTATGTCCCGCACGCCGGGGCGCGCAGCCTGAGCCTGGCCAAGACCGGGGCGATCGGCGTCGTCCTCCCCAACCTCCACGGTGAATTCTTTTCCGAGATCGTGCGCGGCATGGACCGGCTGGCGACCGATCGCGGCTACCTTCTGCTGCTGTCCAACATGCATGCGCAGAGCGGCGAGGCCGAGGCGGTCTTGAAAGCCATGCGCGGTCGGGTCGATGGTCTGATCGTCATGGCGCCCCACTTGGAAGACATTGAGTTCGCCACGGCCCTCCCCCGCGGCACGCCGGCGGTCCTGGTCAACACGCGGGCGGAGGTCAGCGACCGGCCCGCCATTCACCTCGACAACGCTGCCGGTGCGCGCGCCGTGGTCGACCACCTCGTTGCCACGGGACGGCGCCATATCGTCCATATCTCGGGACCCCAGGGCAACATTGATGCCGAGGAGCGCGCGGCGGCGTTCACCGACGCGCTGAAGCGGCACCGCGACCTCGAATCGATCGTCATCCAGGGCGATTTCTACGAGGAATCGGGCGCCGCGGCGGTCGCGACCCTGATCGACGCCGGCCGGAGTTTCGACGCGATCTTTGCCGGCAACGACATGATGGCCATCGGCGCGTTGGAGGCTTTGCGCGCGCGTGGCCATAAGGTTCCGGAGGATATCGCCGTCGCGGGGTTCGATGATGTTCCGCTCGCCAGCCACCTTGGCGTGACCACGGTGCGGGTGCGCATCGCGGAACTCGGCGAACGGGCGATCGAGCGCCTGATCCGCATGCTCGAGGGCGAAGAAGACAGTATCGGCGAGGAATTGCACGCGCCCGAGCTGGTCGTGCGCGGCTCGACAGTCGCCGGGGCGTCGGTCCGGTGATCCAGCTCGACCGCCGCCGATTGCTCGCCGGCTCGTCACTGCTGCTCGGCAATGCCGCGATACCGGGGACCGCCGCGCTGGCCGCCGCCCAGGCGTCGCGTCGCCTGCCTGCTTTTTACGAAGAGATCGAGCGGCGCACGTTCCGCTGGTTCTGGGACACGGTAGACCGGGCCAACGGGCTCGTGCCCGACCGCTGGCCGACGCCGTCCTTCGCCAGCATCGCCGCGGTCGGCTTCGCGCTGCCCGTCTATGCGATCGGCGCGGAGCGCGGCTGGTGCACGCGCGCCGAGGCCCGCGACCTGACGCTGACCACCCTGCGCTTCTTCTGGAATGCGCCCCAGGGTCCGAGCGGTGCCGGGCACAAGGGCTTCTTCTATCATTTTCTCGACATGCAAACCGGCGCGCGGTTCCGTGACGTCGAGCTGTCGAGCGTCGACACCACGATCCTGCTGATGGGCGTATTGTTCGCCGGGCAATATTACGGTCGCGACGACCCCGCCGAGCGCGAAATCCGCCGCCTCGGCGACGCCCTTTACGCCCGCGCCGACTGGAACTTCTTCCGCTCCGATGGCCGCAAGGCGATTTCGATGGGCTGGCACCCCGAAAGCGGTCTCATTCGCGCCAATTGGGTTGGCTTCAACGAGGGCATGTTCGTCAACATCCTCGCGCTTGGTTCGCCAACCTATCCCGCGCCGGCGGATCTGTGGGAACAATGGACCGCGCCCTACCCCAAATTCTGGCGCGGCTCCGGCCCGACGCGGCGCATCGCCTTCGCGCCGTTGTTCCCCGGCCAGTACAGCCAGATCTTCATCGACTTCCGCGGCATCCGCGACGCCGCAATGCGTGCTGCGGGTTTCGATTATTTCGAGAATAGCCGCCGCGAGACCTGGGCCAACCGCGCTTATTGCATTGCCAATCCCATGCGGTGGCGGGGCTATTCGAAGGACGTGTGGGGGTTGGCGGCCTGCGACGGGCCGGGTGGATTCGAGCTGCCCTATCGCGGCGAAACCCGGAGCTTCTTCGGCTATTCGGCGCGCGGGCCGATCGGCGAGCCCGACGGCCGCGACGACGGCACCATCACGCCGAGCGCCGCGCTTGGCGCTCTCCCGTTCGCGCCGGAAATTGCGATCCCCTGTGCCGCGGCGTTGATGCGGCAGCCCGGCCTGTTCGGTCGCTATGGCTTCGTCGACAGCTTCAACCCCAGCTTCCGCTACACCCACGCCAGGCTCGGGACAGGTTCGGTCGACCCGAACCACGGCTGGGTCGCGAGCGATTGTCTCGGCATCGACCAGGGGCCGATCCTGCTCCAGGCCGCCAATTACCGCGACGACTTCATCTGGCGGCACATAAGCCGCGTCCCCGCAATCCGCCAAGGCCTCATGCGCGCCGGCTTCACGGGCGGCTGGCTCCGCTAGCGGACCGGGACGACGCGGCTCAGCTTGGACACGCCGGTCTCGTTGAACGCCTCGATCGCCACCCAATAGGGCACGCCGACGTTCAGCGAGCGCAGTTCCTTGGTTAGCGTCGCTTCGCTGCCGAGCTCGTCGGCCCACAATTGATGCGTCAGCGTCAACCGGTCCGGCCGGATCCCGAAGCGGATATTATAGCCGACCGCGCCCGGAACCTTGGCCCAGCGGATCGTCGCATCGCGCTGGTCGGTATGGCGCTGCCCAACGACGCTCGACGGAACTGCCGGCGCTTTGCCGTCGGCATTGCCGAACACGCGGATGTCGCTGATCGCCAGGTTCGCCGCGCCGACATGGCCGTGGACATAGCGGATGAACCGCGCGTGGACTGGTTGCGGCAGCTCGAAATAGGCGTTGGGCCGGTCGCGCCGCGGCGGCTCGGTCCGCGCCAGCGACTGCCAGTTCTGACCATCGAGCGAACCCTGCAATTCGAACTCGGTGTAGATGTCCGGAGCGTCGCCGAAGCGCCCCGATTTATAGTCGGCGAAATTGACCTGCACGGCCCTCACCGTGTCGGCCTTCCCGAGGTCGACGGTTAAGGTCTCGCCCGGCTTGTTCGCGCTAGCGACCCAGAATGTCCGCGGATTTTCGTCCGTCACGCGGTCCGCGGCGAACGCACCCATGGTCGACGATGCGCTCGCCGCCTTGCGGTACGACAGCAGCATCCAGCCGGTGAACAGGCTGTCGATGTCGTCGACCTTTTTCCGCGGTACATATTGCGGGAAATCGCCGAAGCGCGACGAGGCGTGCATTTGCCCATCGGCTTCGAACTTGGTCGGGAACATGTTGATCCGCCGCTCGAACGTCCAATTGTAACCGATCCACGGCGTCCCCGTGTTCCACCAATTGCCGTACACATCCTCGAAGGTCGAGCCGTGCCCCGCGCCCTCGACGAACCCGCCGGGTTTGTAGGCGATCGGGTTGTAGTCGGCGTAGCGATAAGGCCCGAGCGGCCTGTCCGCCACGTAGGTGCCGTTGGCGTAGGCGTTGAACTCGGTCCCCGGCGCGCCGTACTGCAAGTAATAGCGCCCGCCGTATTTGGTCAGCCACGCACCCTCGATATAGGGTTTGGTCGGCTGGCCGTTGGCGAGCAGCCCGCTGTGATCCTGGCCGAACCGCTCCCAGCCATGCTGCTCGGGGTGCAGCAGGAACAACGACGTCGCATTGCCCTTGTAGATCAGCTTGCCGTCTTCGAACGCGATTTCGATGCCGTAGACGGGGAAGACGTTGCTGCTGTCCCAATAGAGATACCAGCGGCCGTCGTCGTCCTTGAGCAGGCCCGGGTCCCACGGGCCCGGCGGCACTTCATCGGGCTTCATTTCCTCGGGCGGCTTGTCGACCATGCCGGGCAGCGGCGACGTCCGCCGGACCAGAT
>Ga0068858_100005016_pt1 | contig 12972 bp, 15 predicted proteins | sample KBSSwiS12_FD_66589 | JGI IMG/M metagenome (GOLD analysis project Ga0068858, IMG submission 66589) | Switchgrass rhizosphere microbial communities from Kellogg Biological Station, Michigan, USA - KBS Switchgrass S1-2 | ecosystem: Host-associated > Plants > Roots > Rhizosphere > Soil ... | reverse complement strand
GCCGCCGGCGTGGCGGCCATCTTCAAGGCGCCGGCGACCGGGCTGGTGTTCGCGCTCGAGGTGCCCTACCAGGAGGACGTCGCCCGCCGCATGCTGCTGCCGGCGGGCATCGCCGCGGCGGCGTCGTACGTGACCTTCGTGGCGTTCCTCGGCACGTCGCCCTTGATCGCGGTGACGGGCTCGCCGCCGTTCGACCTGCGTGACCTCGGGGGCGCCGCGCTGCTCGGCGTGGCCTGCGGCGTGAGCGCCCGGTTCTTCACCCAGGCGATCGTGCGGGCCAAGGCGATCTCGATGACCGTGGCGCCGCTCGTCCGGGCGCTCGCCGCCGGTGCCGGACTCGCCATCCTCGGCGGCATCTCGTGGCTGGCGTTCGACCGGGTGCTCACCTTCGGCGCCGGCTACGACAACCTCGAGTGGGCCTTCGATCCGAAGCGCGCCGTTGCCCTCGTGCTGCTGCTGTTCGTGCTGCGCGCCGTCGCCACGGTGCTGACGGTGGGCGGCGGCGGCGTGGGCGGCCTGTTCATCCCGCTCGTCATCGAAGGGGCGCTGCTCGGGCGGGCCATGGGTGGGCTGTTCCGCACGGCTCGCAGCGCCAGCAACTTCTTCCCGCTCATCGGCGTGTCGGCGTTCCTCGGCGCCGGCTACCGCGTGCCGCTCGCTGGCGTGATGTTCGCGGCCGAAGCGACGGGACGACCTGGGTTCATCGTGCCGGGCGTCGTCGCCTCGATCGTGGCCCAGCTGTTCATGGGTCGGGCATCGGCGTCGCCGTACCAGGTGGCGACGCGCGCCGGTCACCTCGAGCGGCGCTTCGTGCTCCCGCTCACCTCGGCGTTGCGCGCCGACGGGCCGACCGTCCCGCCCGACACCACGATCGAGGAGTTCGTGCTCCACCACCTCCTCGGACACCGCCAGCAGATCGTGCCGGTCGTCGAGGGCGGCACCTACCTCGGCGTCATGCGCATCGACGAGGCCGTCGCCGTGGCGCGCGACGACTGGCCGACGGCCACCGTCGGCGACCACATGCGCGTCGACTTCCCCGCCGTGGCGCCCACCGCCCTGCTGCGCGACGCGCTCGTGGCCATGGAGACCGCCGACGTCGACGTCGTGCCGGTCGTCGACGGCACCACCTTCGTGGGCGTCGTCACCACCGACGAGGTCCTCCGCCTCGACGAGATCCTCGGCCGCGGCGAGGAGATGGAGTGACTCGCTGAACTCGCTCACGTCGCGCGCGCCTCCGGCGGCGGGTCCTGTCCCTCACGGGGTTCCCTCCCACCTCGCTGGCGCTCGGCGGGCCCCTCCCGTACGGGCCACCCGCCGCCTACCGCGGCGACCGCGGCGACCGCGGATGTCGTCCTTTCCTTGTGAGCTTTGCGGACGAGGCGGCCATCGAGGCCGCCTCATCCGCCCGGCGTGGCGCGCCGGACGCAAGCAGCACCACCGACGTGCGCCCGGACCCTCAGGGTGGGCGGGGCCGGCCTCGATGGCCGGCCCCGCCACAAAGCGCAAACAAACAACGAACGTGTGGTCCAAAACGAGGTGGCGGGTGGCCCGTACGGGAGGGGTCCCCGGAGCGGAGCGAGGGGGAGGGGCCCCGTGAGGGACAGGACCCGCCACCGGAGGCGCGCGAGAAGAGACTCAGTCCTTCGTCGCCACCGCGTTCGGCGTGACGTTCATCTTCGGCTCGTAGGCCTCGACCTCGACGACCCGGGCATCGCCGCCGACGGTCGCCACCAGCTCCGACCGGCACGATTCGCAGGGGCCGTAGTAGTGGGCCGATGCCGGCATCGAGCAGCGCGGGCAGGTGAAGTCGAGCAGGGTCACCCGGCCAGCGTGGCAGACCCGAACCCGTCGGGGTTGGACTCCTGCCAGCGCCAGTGATCGGCGCACATGTCCTCGAGCGTGCGCGTCGCCGACCACCCGAGCCGCTCGCGCGCGAGGGTGGGGTCGGCCCACACCGCGGGCACGTCGCCGGGCCGCCGGGGCCCGACCACGTAGGGGATGTCACGACCGACGGCCTTCGAAGCCGCCCGGACCACGTCGAGCACCGAGTAGCCGTTGCCGGTGCCGAGGTTCACGGCCACGGCGCCCTCGATCCGCTCGATAGCACGCAACGCGGCGAGGTGGCCCTCGGCCAGATCGACGACGTGGATGTAGTCGCGCACACCCGTCCCGTCCGGCGTGGCGTAGTCGCCGCCGAACACCGTCAGGTGCTCACGGCGCCCGACGGCCACCTGCATGGCGTACGGCATGAGGTTGTTCGGGATGCCACGCGGATCCTCGCCGATGCGGCCGCTCGGATGGGCGCCCACCGGGTTGAAGTAGCGCAGCAGCGCGATGCGCCATCCCGGCTCCGACGCGCTCACGTCCCGGAGCATCTCCTCGATGTAGAGCTTCGTCCGTCCGTAGGGGCTCGCCGCGCTGATGGGCGACTGCTCCGTCACCGGCACCGACTCCGGCTCGCCGTACACCGTGCACGACGACGAGAACACGAGGTCGCGGACGTCGTGCCGTTGCATCGCCTTCAGCAGCTGGACGGTCGCCGCCACGTTGTTCTCGTAGTACTTGAGCGGCAGCGTCACCGACTCGCCGACCGCCTTGCACCCGGCGAAGTGCACCACGGCGTCGACGCCGTCGGCGAAGCACCGGTCGAGCACGTCGGGATCGAGCAGGTCGCCGCGGTGGAACTCGAGACGGCTTCCCGGCACCAGCTCCCGCACGCGCTCGATGGCCACCTCGCTGCTGTTCGACAGGTTGTCGATGACGACGACCTCCCACCCTGCCTCGAGCAGGGTCACGCACGTGTGGCTCCCGATGTAGCCGGCTCCGCCGGTGACCAAGGCCCTTGCCATGCCGTCCTGTCTACTCAACGTTCCTCACAGCTCCCGCCGCAGACGCTTGGTCTCCGCTCGGCGCCGCTTCGACTCGAGCCGGCGCTCCTTCGAGGCCCGGGTCGGCTTCGTGGCGGTGCGGGGCCGCTCGACCTTCAGCCCGGCGGCCAGCCGGTCGCGCAGCCGGTCGAGGGCGATGGCGCGGTTGCGGACCTGCGACCGCTCCTCCGCCACGACCACCCGCACCTCCGGCCCGAGCTTCTCGAGCAGCCGCTCCCGCTGACGGGGTCCGAGCGAGGGTGAGGTCGCCACGTCGAACACGACCTCGACCCGCGTGTCGGCCGTGTTGGCGTGCTGGCCGCCGGGACCACCGCTGCGGGAGAAGCGCCACCGCAGCTCCGACAACGGGATCGCGCACGATCGCGTCACCACGAGATGCTCCGTCACCGTCACACCCCAACGGTACGGTCACGCCATGGAGGCGTCGGCGACCCGCGTGCTGCGGCCCCACGCCGAGCTCGATCTCGCCCGCACACTGGGACCGATGCGCCGGGGCGGGCTCGACCCGTGCCTGCGCCTGTGGGCCGGCGAGTGCTGGCGCGCCACGCGCACCCTCGACGGTCCGGCCACCCTCCACCTCCGGCAGGTGGCCGGCGAGGTGCGCGCCGAGGCGTGGGGGCCCGGTGCGTCCCGGGTGCTCGACGCCGTGCCCGCCCTGATCGGGCTCGACGACGATGCGGCCGCGTTCGAGCCGGCGCGGCCCATGCTGCGCGATCTGGCCCGACGCTTCGGCGGCATCCGCATGGGTCGTACGGGCGCGGTCGCCGAAGCCGTCGCACCGACCGTGCTCGAGCAGAAGGTCACGAGCGGCGACGCGCATCGTTCGTGGTGGCTCCTCGTGCGCCGGCTCGGCGAGCGCGCGCCCGGCCCGGACGCCGGGCTCCTCGTCCCGCCCTCCCCCTCGGCCCTGGCGGCCACGCCGTCGTGGGTGTTCCACCGGCTCAACGTCGAGGGGCGCCGGGCCGACACGCTGACGCGGGCGATGGCGCGGGCGCCGCGGCTCGAGGAGACCACGGCGATGGCGATCGGCGACGCCTACGCGCGCCTGCAGGCGTTCCCCGGGATCGGACCGTGGACGGCGGCCGAGGTCGCCCTGGTCGCGCTCGGCGACCCCGATGCGGTCAGCGTGGGTGACTTCCACCTCCGCCACAGCGTGTGCTGGGCGTTGGCCGGCGAGCCGCGGGGCACCGACGAGCGGATGCTCGAGCTGCTCGAGCCGTGGCGCGGCCACCGGGCCCGCGTCATCCGCCTCCTCGCCGCTGGCGGCCTCCACGCGCCCCGCCGCGGCCCCCGGATGAGCCACATGGCCATCGCCCGTCTCTGACCCGCCGCTACGGTGCCGTCGGTGACCACGCTGCCGCCCATCCTCCTCGCGCACGGCTTCGCGTCGTCGTTCGAGCTGAACTGGCGTCAACCCGGCTTCGCCGACCTCCTCGAGGAAGCGGGGCGGACGTTGATCCCGTTCGACTTCCCCGGTCATGGCACCGGCGAGAGGTCCTACGACCCCGAGCGGTACGCCGATCTGGCGAACGACCTCGCTAGCGCGCTCCCGCCCGACGACACCCTCGTCGACGCCGTCGGGTTCAGCATGGGCGCGGCGACGCTCCTGCGGCTCGCCACCCGCGTGCCCGAGCGGTTCCGTCGGCTGGTCGTCGCCGGCGTGGGCGACAACCTCTTCCGCGAGAGCGACCGCAGCACCGTGGCCGACGCGCTCGAAGCGGGCGAGGCCGACGACGGGAACGTCGCGGCGCAGCTCTTCGTGCAGTTCTCCAAGGCACCGGGCAACGACCCGAAGGCGCTCGCCACCTGCATGCGGCGCATGGAGATCCCGATCACCGCCGGCGAGCTCGCCCGCATCACGTGCCCGGTGCTCGTCGTGCTCGGCGACAAGGACTTCGCCGGCCCCGCCGATCCGCTGATGGACGCACTCCCCAACGCCCGCCTCGTGCTGTTGCGCAACACCGAGCACTTCGCCACCCCGCGCGCCTTCGGGTTCTTCGACGCCGCGCTCGACTTCCTGGCCGAGCCCGAATAGGAAGGGACGCGATGCCAACGCTTGGTGTGCACCACGTGTCGATCATGACCCCCGATGTCGCGGCCGCGTACGGCTTCTACACCGAGGTCCTCGGGCTCACCCCGCGATCCGACCGGCCCGACTTCGGCATCGGCGGTGCCTGGCTCGATGTCGGCGGCCAGCAGGTGCACCTGGTCGAGGGACCGACGCCCACCTACACGGGCCAGCACTTCGCGCTCCTCGTCGACGACCTCGACGGCCTCGTCGCCGACCTGCGGGGGCAGGGCTTCGAGGTGGCGGACCCCTTCGACAGCGGCGTCGGCCGTCAGACCACGGTCACCGATCCGTGCGGCAACGTCGTGGAGCTCAACCAACCGCACGCTCGCTGACCTTCTTTGTCGACTGGTGGTTGCACCGCAACCACCAGTCGACAGAGAACGAGTGCGGTCAGGCGATCTTCGGCAGGTGGATCTCGGCGCGTCCCCAGTGCTCGGCGGCCATCGACTCGGCGGTGCGGGCCAGGTCGTCCTGCAGGGACTCGAGCTGAGGTTGGAGCTCCCGCACCCGATCGAGGCGCCCTTGCACGCGGGCCCGTTCGATCCTCTCCACCAGCTCGGTGATCTGGAGCTCGACGCCGATGGCGTGATCCTCCAGCCGCGGATCCGTCATGCCTCCGTGGTACCCGTGCGCCGGGCGCCTGAAAAGCCCTCGGCGCCGGATCGTCATGGTTCTGGCACGACCTTGCCATCCACGTACTGTCCTCGTCATGGACGGTGACGTCGACGACGAGGTGCGACAGGTCCGCGCCGCGGTGCCGCTCGCCCGGCGACCCGACCGCCAGCGCTGGGTGCACGCCGGCGCCGCCCGCCTGTCGGTGTGGGAGTGGGGTGACGCCGATGCGCCGCCCCTCCTCGTCGCCCACGGGGGCTTCGACTTCGCGGGCACGCTCGACGTCTTCGCGCCCATGCTCGCGGCCGGCGGCTGGCGCGTGGTGTCGTGGGATCAACGGGGCCACGGTGACTCCGACCACGCCCCGATCTACTCGTGGAGCTCCGACGTCCGCGACTCGCTCGCCGTCTTCGACTCGATCGGCACCGACCCGCTGCCGGTGGTCGGCCACTCCAAGGGCGGCAACCTGATGCTCGAGCTCGCCGAGGCGCAGCCCTATCGGTTCCGCACGATGGTGAACCTCGATGGCATCCCCACCGGCGCCAACGCGCCCGACGTCTCGGAGCGCGACCGCACGAAGCTGCTCTCGGGTGAGCTGGCCGCGTGGCTCGACCACCGGCGCCGGCTCGCCGGGCACCGTCGCCGCCCGGACACCCTCGACGGGTTGGCCAAGCGCCGGGCCGTCATGAACCCGCGCCTTTCGATCGACTGGCTCCGCTACCTCGTCACGGTCGGCGGGCGGCGCGACGCCGACGGCTGGCGGTGGAAGACCGACCCGGCGCTGCGCCTCGGCGGCTTCGGGCCGCGCCGCCCCGAGTGGGGCCTGCGCAACCTGGCGGGCATCGGCGTGCCCTTCCTCGGCGTGCTCGGCACCGAGCCCGACCCGATGGGCTGGGGCACCCGCGAAGGCGACGTCGGCGGCCTCCTCCCCCGCCACGGCGAGGTCGTGCAGCTCGACGGCGTCGGCCACTTCGTGCACATCGAGAAGCCGCGTGAGGTCGCCGACCTCGTGCTGGAGTTCGTCGCCCGATGACGACGACCCACCTCGCCCACAACCAGGTGCAGCTCGCGCTGCACCAGCTCCGCGCCGGCACCGGCCGACCGCTGCTCCTCCTCCACGGCCTCGGCGAGCGGGCGCCGACCACCCCGCCCGACCACGTCGCGGGGTGGCCCGGTCCCGTCCACGCGCTCGACTTCACCGGTCACGGCGACTCGACGGTGCCCCGCTGCGGCGGGTACACGGCCGAGCTGCTCATGGCCGATGTCGACATCGCCCTCGCCCACCTCGGCGAGGCGACGATCCTCGGGCGCGGCTTGGGCGGCTACATCGCCATCCTCATCGCCGGCGCCCGGCCCGAGCTCGTGCGCGGCGTGGTCGTCGACGACGGTCCGGGGCTCCACGGCGGACCCAGCGGCCCGACGGAAGCGGTCGTGCTCATGCCCGACGACACCCGCGGCGACGGGCCGCCCGACCCGTACGCGATCGTCGAGCTCGCCACCGATACGCGCACCGCCGACTACGCGGTCACCTTCGTGCGGCATGCCGCGGAGCGCTCCGGCCTCGACCAACCGATCACGGTCGTCGCCCGGATCCGTCCCGACTGGCTCGCCGGGGTCGTCGACCACCTGGGCGGCAAGCCCACGACCGTCGAGGACGCGCTGGCGCGCTACGCCGCCGGCTGAACCAGCCGGGAGCGGAGCTCGGCGATGACCTCGGGCGCCACCTCGGCCCGCTCGAGGAGGTAGCGCTCGACCGACCCGTACTCCTCGTGCAACGTCGCCAGCAGGGCGGCCATGGCGTGCCGAGGGGCCCCGAACAACCCGCGGTACTGCTCGACGTCGACACCCGCCGCCGCGAACTTGGGGCGGAGCCGCTCCATCTGCTGCTCGGTGTAGTAGTCGGCACTGAGCTCGTAGTCGTCGAGCACGGTGGTCTCGTCGACCCCGAGCACCGACAGCAGGAGCGCCGCCGTCATGCCCGTGCGGTCCTTGCCGGCCATGCAGTGGAACAGCGCGGGCAGGCCGTCGGGATCGGTGAGGGCGGTGAGCAGCCGGCCGAACGTCGGCGCGGCCGTCTCGGCCATCGATCGGTAGATCTCGACGAGGAAGTCGTCGTCGATCGGCCCGAACTCGTGGTCGAGGATGAGCTCGGTGATCTCCTTGGTCTGGGCGGCGGCCGTGCTGCTGCCGATGGTGAACAGCTCCCGCCGGACGTCGTCGGGCAGCGTGGACGGCGCCCGCTCGATCTCCGCGTCGCGGCGCAGGTCGTACACGACCCGCAGGCCGAGCTGGCCGACGACGGCGAGGTCGGCCGTGGTGAGCCGATGGAGGGCATCGGAGCGGAACACGAGGCCCCAGCGGGTCCGCCCGCCGTCGGCGGTGCGGTAGCCGCCGAGGTCGCGGAAGTTGGCGGCACCCTCGAGCAGGACCAGGCGCTCGGCCGCCACCACCGCCGAGCCACCGCCGGCCGGGGCGACCGACACGTAGTGACGGCCGGGCCCGAGATCGTCGAGCGTCACGCGCGCGGCACCTTCGACCCGGGCGACGGGATGGTCGTGGTCGATGGTCTCCGGGGTCGGGCCGACGGCGATCTCGACCGTCCCGCCCCCCACGAGATCCCAGGCGACGTCGAGCGTCCCCTGGCCGTTTCCCGCGACTTCCGCGTGCACCACGACGGGATCCATCACCGGCGACCGTAGCGACCGTCCGGGGGACCAGTTTTGTCATGGCCCGTTCGCGTCATTTCGGCGAAAGGTTCTTGGCGTCCGGAGTGTTCCCGCCGACACTCTCCGAGACCTTCGAGCAGACGACGGAAATGGCGGCACTTGCTCCCCCCCGATCGATTCCTCCCTTCTTGTCCCTGGTGCGCGCTCGGGCTCCGTGCGCCGAAGCGAACCCGGTCCCGGCGCCTGCGCCGGACGGCGGCGGCGCTCGGCATCGGGGTCCTGGCGTCCCTGGTGGGCCCGCTGCTCGGCCCGGCGGCGTCGGCGAGCGCCCTGGCCGTGGTCGACCTGCCGCCGCTGCACGTGCCCGCCCGCTACCCCGGCTACCAGCTTGCCACCGACGCCGGCGACGTGCTGCCCTTCGGCGCGGCGGCCCGCGCCGCGGGGCCGTCGGGCGGCCTGCCGTTCCCGGTGACCGCCGTGGCCCGGACCGAGTCGGGCGCCGGGTCGTGGACCGTGACCGCCGACGGCGGCGTCCTCACCTCCGGCGACGCCCGCTTCTACGGCTCGCTCGGCGCCACGGCGCACTCCGGGCGGGTCGTGGCCATCGCGCCGACGGCCTCGGGCGCCGGCTACTGGTTGGCATCGTCGACCGGTGGGGTCTTCGCCTTCGGCGACGCCGCGTTCTACGGATCCCTGGGCGGCGCCGCGCTGCGGGCCGGCGTCGTCTCGCTCGTCGCCACCCCGACCGGGCGCGGCTACTGGCTGGCCTCCGCCGACGGCGGCGTGTTCACCTTCGGCGACGCCGGCTTCTACGGCGCGCCGTTCGGTCAGCCGCTCACCGGGTGGATCTCGGCGATGACACCGACCCCGTCCGGACACGGCTACTGGCTGGCCTCGGTCGATGGCGGGGTCTTCACCTTCGGCGACGCCGGCTTCTTCGGCCGCCCGGACCCGTCGCAGCTCCACGCCCCGGTGGCCGGCATCGCCTCCTCGCGGTCGGGCCTCGGCTACTGGGTCGCCACCGCCGACGGCGGCGTGTTCACCTTCGGCGACGCCCCGTTCCTCGGTTCGACCGGCGGCCGCGTGTGGGGTCACGTGGTCGGCATCGCCGCCGGCACCGGCCGCAAGGTCGCCAAGGCGCTCCAGGTGGCGCCGGCGCGCCTGCGCAGCGCCTACGGCAACGACGTCTCCTGGCCGCAGTGCACCACCGGCCTTCCCGGCCCCGGTTACGGCTTCGGCATCGTCGGCATCACCGACGGGCGGCCCTTCAGCCAGAACCCGTGCCTGACCACCGAGTGGGCGTGGGCGACGGCCAGCGGCTCGGGTGCCGGCGTGTACGTGAACCTCGCCGCCGCCTCGTTCGGGGGCGCCGCCGAGATGCGGGGGCCCGCCGGCAACTGCCGCGTCACCGACCTGCCGTGCCAGACCTACAACCAGGCCGCCAACACGATCGGCGACGCCCTCGCCTACGCCGACGCCAGCGGCGTCCGCGCCCCGATGTGGTGGCTCGACGTCGAGGTGCTCAACCGCTGGAGCCCGAACCAGGCGCTCAACGCGCTCACCGTCAAGGCCGCCGTCGAGACGCTCGCCCAGCACGGCATCCGCGCCGGCATCTACTCCACCCCGCTCATGTGGCGCACGCTCACCGGCGGCACCCGCATGAACGTGCCGGTGTGGTTCGCCGGTGCCGCCAACGACGCCGTCGCCCCGGCGGTGTGCACCGACCCTCGGGCCGACTTCACCGGCGGCGGCGTCTGGCTCGTGCAGTCGCTGCCGATCGTGTTCGACGTGAACTACGCATGCTCGCCCGTGCTGACGTCGCCCGCCTCGGTGTTCGCCGTCTCGCCGTAGGCGAGCACCCCGAGCCACAGGGCGGTCTGGCCCAGCCCGAACAGCGAGGTCGGCACCGCGTCGGGGTCGGCCTCGTGCTGCTGGGCCAGGCCGTTGCCGATGGCCAGCCCCAGGGCGGCGAGGTGCTCGATCGGGATGGGCAACGTGACCCCGTTGGCCTCGGCGGCGACTTGCAGCACGGCGCCGATCATCCGGCGCTCGGTGGCGAACAGCGCGGCCAGGCGGGCCCGGCCCTCGTCGGTCGTCCCGACGACCGCCAGCAGCTCCCCGAACGCGCGGGCCAGGGGCCGCCGCCCGACGACGCGATCGAACCACGCCTGGGCCGCCTCGAGACTGGCGGCGGTGCCCGCCCCGGCCACCTCGCCGAGCTCGGCGAACAACCCTAGGTTCTCCCGGTCGGCCAGCTCCCAGAAGATGGCCGCCTTGTCGGCGAAGTGGGCGTAGAAGGCGCCGCGCGTGTACCCGGCCCGCTCGACGACGTCCTCGATCGTGACCGCGTTGAAGCCCCGCTCGGCGAACAGGGCGTGGGCGGCGTCGAGGAGCCGCTCTCGGGTCCGCGCCTTGGCCTCGACTCTTGACATACGCGGCGTATCCAGATCCATAGTGTATCTGTGTCGGTGATCGAGGTCGAGGACCTGCGCAAGCGCTACGGGGACCGCGAGGTCGTCCGCGGGATCGACCTCACGGTGGAGGCCGGCCAGGTCGTCGCCGTGCTCGGCCCCAACGGCGCCGGCAAGACGACCACGGTCGAGATCCTCGAAGGGCTGACCGAGCGCTCCGGGGGCCAGGTCCGGGTCCTCGGCGTCGATCCCGCCCGGGCGGACAGCGCCTGGCGCGAGCGCGTCGGCGTGGTGCTCCAGCACGTCGCCGTCGAGCCCTACCTGACGGTGCGCGAGCTGCTCGACCTCCACCGCGGCTTCTACCGCCACCCCCGACCCACCGACGAGCTGCTCGCGCTCGTGGGACTGACCGAGGAGGCGGGCGCCCAGGTGCGCACGCTCTCGGGGGGCCAGGTGCGCCGGGTCGACGTCGCGCTGGCGCTGGTCGGCGCCCCCGAGCTCGTCTTCCTCGACGAGCCGACGACCGGGTTCGATCCGGCGGCGCGCCACCAGGCGTGGGACGCGATCCGCGCCCTCAAGGACCTCGGCACCACGATCGTGCTCACCACCCACTACCTCGAGGAGGCCGAGACGCTCGCCGACCGCATCGTCGTGCTCGCCGACGGCCGGATCGTCGCCGACGGCCCACCGGGCTCCCTCGGCGATCGCCACCGGGCGGCGTCCCGCGTGTCGTTCCACGCGCTCGAGGGGGTGACGCCCGACGAGCTGCCGGTTCCCGTCGAGGTCGAGGGTCGCCGCTGGACGGCTCGCTGCGCCGACCCGACCGTCTCGTTGCACGCGTTGACGGCGTGGGCCATCGAGCGCGACCTTCGGCTCTCGGGACTCACGATCGCCCCGCCCTCGCTCGAGGAGATCTACCTCGAGGCCGTGCGATGACGGTGATCGTGTGGCCCGGCCGGGCGTTCCGCTACGAGCAGCGCAGCTTCTGGCGCGAGCCGGCGGGCAAGTTCTTCACGGTCGCCCTGCCGGTGCTGATGCTCACCGTGTTCGGTGGTCTCAACGGCGACTCGCGGATCCACGAGCTCGGCGGCATCCGGTTCAGCCGCTACATGACGGTCGGCATGGTCGCGTTCTCGCTCGTGACCACGACCTACGGGATGCTCAGTGCGCGGGTCACGTTCCGGCGGGAGAGCGGCATCTACCAGCGCCTGCGCACCACGCCGCTGCCGGCGGGCGCGTTCGTGGCCGGCCAGGTGCTCAACGCCCTCAGCGTGGTCGCGCTGACCATCGCCATCCTCCTGGTCGTCGGCACCACCTTCTACGACGGCACGTGGCCCACCAACTGGCCGTTGTTCGCGCTCGTGCTCGTCGTGGGCGCCGCGTCGTGCAGCGCCATCGGCATGGCCGTGTCCACCTTCGTGCCGAGTGGCGAGGCCATCGACCCGGTGATCTGGGGGACGATGATGCCGATCACGTTCATCTCCGGGATGTTCGAGTACGTGCCGCCGCACTCGACGATCGGTCGCATCGCCTCGCTGTTCCCGGTGAGCCACCTGCTGCAGGCGCTGCTGCGCGCCTTCGGCCTGCCCGGCGCCACCGGTCCGCTGTGGGAGCATCTCGGCGTGGTCGCGCTGTGGGGCGTCGTGGGTGGCGCCGTCGCGGTGCGGCGGTTCCGCTGGGCGCCGCACCGATGACGTCGTACCAGCGGGGCGAGGCGTACCAGCAACGCTTCGATGCGCTGGCGGCGTCGGGGCAGGACGTGCACGGTGAAGCGACCTTGGTGCGCTCGTACGCGCCCGGCCGGGTGCTCGACGCCGGCTGCGGGACGGGACGGGTCGCCATCGAGCTGGCGCGCCACGGCATCGAGGTCGTCGGGGTCGACGTGGACGCCGCGATGTTGGAGACGGCGCGGACCCGGGCACCGGAGCTCGAGTGGCGCCTCGGTGACCTCGCCACCGACCCCCTCGGCGACTCGTCGTTCGACGTCGCCGTGCTCGCCGGCAACGTCTTGATCTTCGTCGCGCCAGGAACCGAGCGCGCCGTCCTGGCCAATGTCGCCCGTGCCGTGCACCCCGGTGGTCGCTGCATCGCCGGGTTCCAGGTCCGCGCCGGCGGCTACGACCTCGCCGCGCTCGACGCCGATGCGACCGCCGCCGGCCTCATCCTCGAGGACCGCTGGTCGACGTGGGATCGCCAGCCGCTCGCGACCGGCGGCGACTACGCCGTCTCCGTGTTCGTACGGACGTAGCCGCGCGCCACGCGGCTCCCACACCTGTTCTTTGTCGGATCTGCCCGGCTGAGCCGGGCAGATCCGACAAAGAACG
>Ga0068858_100005014_pt1 | contig 12973 bp, 8 predicted proteins | sample KBSSwiS12_FD_66589 | JGI IMG/M metagenome (GOLD analysis project Ga0068858, IMG submission 66589) | Switchgrass rhizosphere microbial communities from Kellogg Biological Station, Michigan, USA - KBS Switchgrass S1-2 | ecosystem: Host-associated > Plants > Roots > Rhizosphere > Soil ... | reverse complement strand
CGGCCGCAGGTCCCCGAGCACCCATTCCACGTAGCCGGTGGCCGAGAGCGAACGCGGGCGGTCGGAGGCATTGCGCAGCCGCAGCACGCAGAACTTGACCGGGCCCTCGACGGGGACGAACACCGCGAGCTCCGAGGCGATGCCCTCTTCCTCGTGCTCGAAGACGCTGTAGCCGAAGCCATGGCGCGTCACATAGGTCCCGGCCCCGCGCGCGGGCAGCGGCGCGGGCGACCAGAAGCGGCCGGTCTCCTCGTCGCGCACGAAGAAGGCCTCGCCGCTCGCGTCGCACACGGGATCGTTGTGCCACGGAGTGAGCCGGAACTCGTGCGCATTCTCGCTCCACGTGTACGCCGAGCCGCTCTCCGACACCACGGTGCCGAAGGCGGGGTTGGCGATCACGTTGGCCCAGGGCGCCGGCGTGGTCTCGCCCGCGCGCAGCGTGATCACGTATTCGGAACCGTCGGCCGTGAAGCCGCCCGCTCCGTTGGAGAGGATGAGGGCGCGGGCGGGCGGCTCGGGCGCCGCGCCATCGGCGCGCGCGGCGCGTGAAGGTGCGAGCCGCGCGGTGCGGACGTCCGCAGGACCTCGGCGGGTGAGCTGGTCCACGAGGCTGCCGCGGCGATCGGTGATGATGACGCGCGCCGCGGACTGCAGCAGGATGCGGTCCTCGTCCGCGATCTGCTCCACGCGCCGCACGAAGATCCCGCCGGGCCGGTCGATCACGTGCGCCTCCACGCCGGCGGCGACCAGCCCCAGGATCTGGTCCTGCAGCAGTTGCCGGTAGCCGCCGCGATCCTCGTTCCAGATGACGAGGTCTACCGCGAGCCCCTTCAACCGCCAGTATGCGTGCGCCTGCACCATGCGGCGCACGAGGTCGATGTTCTCGGAATCGCCGACCTGCAGCAGCACGATCGGCAGGTCTCCGGAGATGGCATGGCTCCAGAGGCCCGACTGGCCGCGACGGTTGCGCAGCAGCGCGGCCGGATCGGCGCGCAGCGATGCGTTCGCGTGCAGGATGGAGCTCGCGAGGCGCGCGTAGAGCTGCGCGTCGGACTCGGTCGCGTTGATCTGGCGCAGGGTCACCCAGGTATGCGTCCACGCGAGGTCGAAGACGCGGTCGGCGAGCCGCCGGTCGCGGTACTTGCCGACGAGCTCGAGGGCCGCCGCCCGCGTGGCGGCCACGCCCGACACGATGTCGATGGTGGCGGTCTGCCCGGGCTCGAGCGACACCTGCGTACGGATCGCGACGATCGGGTCGAGCACCGAGCCCTCCGCGCCCGAGAGCTCGCCGCGATCGGCGAGCGCCTGCGGCGCCGCGAGCGTGCGGCCGCGCCCGATGAAGGCCGCGCGGTCGGTCTCGTAGGAGGCGCCCTGCGACTCGGCTCCATGCACCGCCATGAGGTGGAGCATGAACGGGGTGGCTTCCCCGCTCGAGCGCGGCCGGCGCGTGCACACGATCGCCTGGAGCGCGGCGACGATCTCGGTCTGCATGAAGAGCTTGGAGAACGCGGGGTGCAGGGCGTCGGCCGCGGGCGGGGCGAGTGCCACCTCGGCGTAGCTGGTGACCTCGATCTCGCGCCGCGTGCGCGAGCGGTTGCTCACGCGCACCCGCCGCAGCTCGACGTCGTCCTCGGGCGAGACCGCGATCTCGGTGTGCGCCTCGATGCCGGACTGCAGGCGGCGGAACTCGGCGCGCGCCTCCGTGAATATCGCCTCGTAGTGGTCGGGCTGGCCGCGCGTGGGCTGGTGCGCGGCGGACCAGAACTCCCCGGTCACCGCGTCGCGCAGGTAGCAGAACGTGCCGCGGTCGTCGCACGTCGTGTCTTCCTGCCAGCGGGTGACCGCGAGGTCCTTCCAGCGGCTGCTGCCGCCGCCGGCGTGCGTGACCATCACGTGGTAGCGGCCGTTCGACAGGAGCTGCACTTCCGGGATCGGCGAATCCGGGTTGGGCAGCACGCGCACGGGCGCGACCGGCCCGTCGGAAGTGCCGCGTCCCGCCGGGAGCTCGGCGAGGGTGTGCACGCCGGCCGCTCTCGGCACGCGCTCCTGCAGCAGCAGCAGCGTCGCCTTGAACAGCGGATCCGACTCGAAGCGCCGCTGCATCGGCCGCCCGAGCAGCACGTGGTCGAGCGACAGCAGCGTCATCGCCTGGTGGTGCGCCATGAACGAGCGCACCACGACGCTCGCCTGCCCGCGCGGCACGCGCGCGGGCGTGTAATCGATCGCCTCGTACAAGCCGAAGCGGCCGGCGAGGCCGGCGGCCGCCAGCCGCTGCAGGTTGCCGCAGGCAGGCTCCGGCGACACCATCAGCGCGAGCGCCGACGCATACGGCGCGATCACCAGGTCCTCGGCAAGCCCGCGCTTGAGCCCGAGCCCCGGCACGCCGAAAGCGCGGTACTGGTAATTGAGTCCCGCGTCGACCGCGTTGTAGCCCGACTCCGAGATGCCCCAGGGAACGCCCCGCGACTTGCCGTAGGCGATCTGGCGCCGGACCGCCGCGCGGCACGTCTGGTCGAGGAGCGTGCGGTCGTAGCCGGGCATCACGAGCAGCGGCATCAGGTATTCGAACATCGATCCGCTCCACGAGAGCAGCATCGAATGCCCGCCGGAGGCGGTGAGCGAGCGCCCGAGCGCGAACCAGTTCTCCTGGGGCAGGGCACCCTGGGCGATCGCCACGAAGCTCGCGAGGCGCGCCTCGGAAGCGAGCAGGTCGTAGAACCCCGGGTCGCGCCGCGCCTCGGCCACGTCGTAGCCGATCGCGAGCAGCTGGTGGGCCTCGTCGTAGAGGAAACGGTAGTCGATGATCGCGAGCTCGGTGCACAGCGCGGCGAGGCGCTCGATCTCGGCGATGCGCGCGCGCGCGCGGGTGCGGGTGTCGTCCCCCGCCGCGGGCTCGTCGCGCGCCGCGACCGCACGCAAGGTGGGGATCGCGCTCGCGCCCGGGGGAGCGAGCAACGCGAGCTCCTCCCTCATGCGGGAACATTGGCGCGCGAGCGCTGCGGCCCAGAACGCGGGCTCCTCGCCGGCGACCGCCGCCTCGGGCGAGGCCACGACGCGTTCGGTCTCGATGCCGATCTCGTCGAGGCGCGCCCGGACCGCGGGGACGTTGGCGGGCGGCGCCTCGCAGGCGGCCTGCACGCGGTGCAGCAGCGACGCGAGCGCGGCCGGGGCCCGCTTGCCGAACGCTTCGGCGAGCGCCCCCGCCGTGTCGGCCAATCCCTCGAACCATCGCGCGCCCACGAGCGGCGCATCCACCAACGCGAGGAGGCCCGGCCGCAGCGTCATCAGGTGGCCCGCGAGGTTGCCGCTGTCGACCGTCGAGACGTAGAGCGGTGCGAGTGGGGCGAGCGTGAGGGTGTCGTACCAGTTGTAGAAGTGCCCGCGGTGGCGCGCCATGGCGCCCATGGAATGCATCGCGCGCGTGGTGCGCTCCACCAGCTCGCCCGTCGCGATGTAGCCGAAGTCCCAGGCGGCGAGGTTGCCCAGGAGTGCCAGCCCCATGTTGGTGGGCGACGTGCGATGCGCGACGCTCGGCGCCGGATGCTCCTGGATGTTGTCGGGCGGAAGCCAGTTGTCGCCGGGCCCGACGTGCACCTCGAAGAACGCCCAGGTCCTGCGCGCGAGCTGGCGCAGGAAGGACGATTGCTGCGCGGTGAGACGTGGCTCGCGGCGCGGCAACGTGCGGCTCACCCACCAGGCGATGACCGGCGACAGGAGCCACAGCGCCAGCAGCGGCGCGGCGGGCGCGAGCGATGCGGGCGCTTCGTACGCGAGCAGCGCCGCGATCGCGGCCGCCAGCAGCGGCGCGATCCACATCGCGCGCCATGACTGCGCGAGCGCGGCCGCACCCCCCGCGGCGGCGCGCGACTCGGCCTCGTCCACCGCGGACGGATTCCATTCGAGCAGGCGTCGCCGCGTGACGAGGACGCGCCACGCGGTACGCGCGACGGCGTCGAGGTCGATCGTCGCCTCGTAGGGCAGGAAGGCCAGGGCGAGCACCGCTTGCGCGGCTTGGCGGCCCGCGGTGGTTGCAGTCGCCACCAGGTGCTGGCGCCACGGCAGCTCGCCGGGCTTGCGAACGAGATCGCGCAGGCACGCAAGCGCACCGGGGAGTGCGACGACGGCGAGCGCCAGCAGGGTCCACGCGCCCGGGCGCGGCAGCAACGTCCAGCCGAGCAGCAGCATCAGCATGAGCGCCGCGGGGACGAGGCTGCGGCGCAAGTTGTCGAAGAGCTTCCACAACGAAAGCGCGCTCAACGGATTGCGCACGCGCCGGCCGTCGGGGCCCGGGACGCTCGGCAGCATCCAGCCGGCGAGCTGCCAATCGCCGCGGATCCAGCGGTGGCGGCGCTTCATGTCCGCGGCATGCGTCGAGGGAGAGCCCTCGTAGAGCTGCACGTCGCTCAGCAGCCCCGAGCGCGCGTAGCAGCCTTCCAGCAGGTCGTGGCTGAGGATGCGGTTCGCCGGGAAGCGGCCGGCGAGCGCGCGCCCGAATGCGTCGACGTCGTAGATCCCCTTGCCGATGAAGGAGCCCTCGCCGCACACGTCCTGGTAGATGTCGGAGACCGCGCGCGTGTACGGATCCGAGCCCGGGTCGCCCCCATGCAGCCGCGAGTACCACGAGCGCCCCGCGCTTTTCAGTCCCACGCTCACGCGCGGCTGCAGGATCCCGTATCCGCCGACGACGCGCGCGCCGCCGGCATCGAATCGTGGACGATTCAGCGGATGCGCCATGGCGCCCACGAACTGGCGCGCGGCATCGCGGGGCAGCTCCGTGTCGGTGTCCAGCGTGATCACGTATTTCGCGCCCGGGAGCGCGCCGCACGCCCCGGCCGCGAGCGCGAAGCGCGTGCGATCGCCGTCGCGCAGGAAGGCGTTCAGGTCGGAGAGCTTGCCGCGCTTGCGCTCCTCGCCCATCCAGGCGCGCTCCGACGCGTTCCAGCGCCGCCTTCGATGCAGGAGGAAGAAAGGCGCGGCCGGCGCGTGCTTGCGGTTGAGCGCCTCGATCGCCTCGCACGCGAGCCCCACCAGGGCGGCGTCCTGCGGCAGCGTCTCGGCGCTCGCATCCGGAAAGTCGGTGAGCAGGCCGAAATGCAACTGCGCGTCGCGGTTGGCGAGGAAGCGCACCTCGAGCGCGCTGGCGAGCGCCTCGATGCCGGCGGCGTCGCTGATCATCGACGGGATGACCACGAGTGTGCGCGATGCGGGCGGGATTCCCAGGGAGAAATCCATGCGCGGCATCGCCCGGGGCGAGAGCCACGTCGTGGCGGCGACGTTCACGATGCCGATGCCGGCCTGGCTCACGGCAAGCAGCAGCACGCCCGCGAGCACCGCGAGCAACCCGTCGCCGACTCCATCGCCGAAAGCCATGGCGAGCAGCGCGCCGCAGCCGACGGCGGTGAGGAAAGCGATGCCGGTGAAGTAGGCGGCGGGAACGAGGGCGGCGGCGCGGCGCCGCAACCGCGCGATCGAGCGGCTCGCCGCTTCGGGCTGCAGGCGCGCACGGCCTTCGGCCAGGAGGTAGTACCCCACGTGGCCGGGGCGATCGTCGCCGACCGGCGCGGTGCCGTGTTGGGCCGTCGCCGCGAGAGCGAGCGCCACCGCGCGGCGCGCGACGTCGGCCTCGCGCTCGCCCGAGGCACGCGCCACTTCTTCCACCACGTGGCGGTAGCGGTCGCGCGTGGCGAAGTCCATGCGCCCGTACAGGCCCGCGGGATCCTCGCGCAACGCCCGCTCGACCACGCTCGTCGCCTCCACGAAATCGCGCCAATCCATCGCGGCGAGGAATCGCAGGCTGCCGATGGTGTTGCCGACGGCGACCTGTGCGGCGGCCTGGGCGCGCGTCTCGGACTGCACCAGCGCCTCGATCGAGGTGCCGGCCTCCGACAGGCGCTGCTCGACCCACGTGAGCGGCAGTGCCAGCTCGGCGCTATGGCCCTGCAGGCGCCGCGCAAGCTCGGCGACGAAAGCCCTGCCGAGCACGGGCATCGAGCGCGCCATGTCCGCGATCACGAGGATCAGGCTGCGCGGATCGTGCTCGGCCGCGTGCAGCATCTGGTCGGCCCAGGCCCCGGCGCGGTCGCGCTCCGCCGCGCTCGCCGCCACGCGCAATCCGACCCCGCGCAGGTTCTCGATCAGCGCGAGGCGCAGCATGATGGGAATCGCCCAGAGCTCGCCCAGCTTCAGCGGCTCGACGCTCTGGTAGGCGCCGACGAAGCGTCCCAGGCTCTCGGCGTCGACGCGGCCGTCGCCGTGGGAGATCGCTTCGAGGGCCAGGTGGTATACGCGCGGGAACCCAGCGCTCGCGCCCTGCGCCAGGCGCGGCAGCTCGCGGCTGTAGCCCCTGGGCAGGTGCCGCCGCGCCATGCGGACCTGCTCTTCGATCAGGTGGAAATTGTCGAGCAGCCATTCCCCGGCGGGGGTGATGCGGCGGCGCGCCGTGACGGCGGCGGTGAGCAGGTCGCGCACCTCGACGAGGATGCGGTCGTTCTCCGCCAGCCGCGGCAGCAGCAGGTCGCGGGCGCGACCGGGCGCGACGCGATGGGCGGCCGCCAGCACCTTGCCGTGCCGCTCCATCTGGTCGGCGCTGAAAAGCTCCGATCGCGGCGGCGGCTCGGCGTCGGCGAACCTCACGGGGTTGATTCCCTCCACGGAGCTAGCGCAGCGGCTCCCGGACCGCGCGCCGTGCCTTCTCCTTTGGCGCTGCGGCCCGCACCTGCCTTTGCGTCTCGGCGGTGGTGAAGGAGCGCGTCATCGCCGTGGCGGCGCTCGCGGCGAGCGTGGACGCGAGGCCCGCGCCCGCCAGCCCGATGACGAATCCGATGCCGAGGAGCCTGTCGAAATGCATGACCCAAGGCTATCGATGCGCGCGAATCCCGTCTGTACGAGCCCGCACAAAGGCCGGCAGCGTGCCACGCGGATTCAGTGGCCGAGGAGCTCGCCCGCGGGCTTGAGCACATCGATGCGGTCGCAGACCACCTTCGCGATCGCCACCAGCGGCGCGCCCAGCAGCAGCCCCCAGATGCCCCACAGCCACCCGAAGAGCAGCAGCGCGATGAAGAGCACGGCGGCATTCATGCGCGCGACCCGGCTCTGCAGCCAGGTCATGATCAGGCTGCCGACGACGAAGGCCACGGCGAGCGAAGCCCCCGCGACGCCGAGCGCGGAGAGCGCGGTGCCGAACTGCAGGTAGGCGGCGAGCCCGCTCGCGACGGCGAAGACCGCCGGCCCGAGGTAGGGAATGAAATGCAGCACGCCCGCGCCCACGCCCCACACGCCCGCCTGCTCCACTCCCAGGGCAGCGAATGCGGCCCAGGTGCCGAGGGCCACGAGGAGGTTCGCGGCGGCGGTCGCGAGCAGGTAGCGCTGCACCTGCAGGTCCACCTCCTCCAGGATGCGCACCGCGTCCTTCTTGCGCGTGAGCGAGCGGCCGACGAGCTGCACGAGCTTGCGGCGGAAGTGGTCGCCCGAGGCGAGCAGGAAGTAGGCGAGCAGCAGGACGATGGGCGCCTGGGCCACGACGGTGAAGAGCAGCGCCGATTGCGCGAGCATGTAGTCGCGCAGCCAGGCGCTGGGTTCGGCGTCGCGGACCACGGCACTGCGCGGGGTGGGCTTCACGGGCCGTCCCTGCCGCGACGCGTCCGCGGCCGCGCCCTGGATCTCGTCGGCGGCCTCGTTGATCTTCTGGAGCGCCGTGGGTGCGCCCTCGCGCGAAGCGACCGCCTGCTGGCGGATCTTGCGCGCCGCCTCCGGGAGCTTCGCGATCATCGAGGCCGCATCGTCGCCGAGGGAGATCGCGCCCCACGTTCCCGCCGCGACGATGGCGCCCACGACGATGGCGGCACCCGCGGCCGCGGGGATGCCGCACGCCTTGAGCCAATCGACCGGCGCGCGCAGCGCGTAGCTCGCGAGGATTCCGATCAGCAGGGGAACGAAGAACGCGCGCGCGAGGTAGAGAGCCGCGACGACGGCGATGACCACGAGGATCGCGACCCCGACCGCCACCGGCGAGGCACGCGCAGCCGGCACGGGGTCGGCCACCGGCTCGGTCGCAAGAATGTCCACCACGGGTTGCATCGCACAGGGCCCTGCATGATCCAGAGGCTGGAGGGTAGCGCCATGGGCCCGAATGCTCTGTGCGGCCCCGCACCGACGCACGCCCCGGAAGCGCCCATATTGCGGGCTCAACCGGAGAGTCACGATGAATGCTGTACTCAGAATCGCAATGACGACGGCGGGTCTTGCCGTCGCAACCCAGGCCTTCGCCGACATCACCTTCTACGAGAACGAGGGCTTCGGCGGCCGCTCGTTCTCCGCCTCCTCGACGGTCGGCAACTTCGAGCGCTACGGCTTCAACGACCGCGCCTCGTCCGTGATCGTCCTCAACCAGCGCTGGGAAGTGTGCGAAGACGCCCGCTTCTCCGGCCGCTGCGTGGTGCTTCGCCCGGGCCGCTATCCCTCGCTCGCCTCGATGGGCCTCAACGACCGCGCCTCGTCGGTACGCATGGTCGCGACCAACGCGCGCGTCGACGACAACCGCTACGCGCCCGCCCCGATTCCCGTGTACGACAACCGCCGCCGCCACAACGAGCGCCTGTTCGACGCCGACGTGACCTCGGTGCGCGCGGTGATGGGACGTTCCGAGCAACGCTGCTGGGTCGAGCATGAGCCGGTCGCGCAGCAGGACAGCATGAACATCCCGGGCGCCGTCGTCGGCGCGATCGTGGGCGGCGTCCTCGGCCACCAGGTCGGCAACGGGCGCGGCAACGACGTCGCCACGGTCGGCGGAGCGGTTGCCGGCGGCGCCATCGGGGCCAACGTGGGCCGCGACGGCGGGCACTCGGCGTATTCGCGCGACGTGCAGCGATGCGAGAACGTGCAGGACAACGCCCAGCCCACGTACTACGACGTGACCTACAACTTCCGCGGCCGCGAGCATCGCATGCAGACGGTCACCCAGCCCGGGCCTACGGTCCAGGTGAACGCGCAGGGCGAGCCCCGCGCGTGAACGAGGTACATCGATGGTCCGCCTGAGCTTCACCATCGCGCTGCAATACGAGATCGCCGGAGAACCCGGCGATTTCGTGTTCAACGTGCACGCCGCGCGCACGCCCTGGCAGCAGGTCGTCGCGGAAAGCCTTCAACTCACGCCGGGCGCCGACTATCGCCTGGAAACCGACGCCGCGCTCGGCAACCGATACCTGCGGGTGCGCGCGGGTCCCGGCCCCTTCGCACTGCGCTACGAGGCGACCGTCGACATCGACCACCATGCCGCCTCGCCTTCCGGGCTCGACGAAGTGCCGGTCGCATCGATCCCGCCAGAAGTGCTGCCCTTCATCTATCCCAGCCGCTACTGCCAGTCGGACCGCATGCTGCGGCTCGCCATGCGCGAATTCGGCAGCCTGCGCCCGGGCTACGCGCGCGTGGAGGCGGTCCGCGATTGGGTGCGCCAGCGCACCGCCTTCGCCGTCGGCACCACCAACACCACGACCTCCGCTGCCGACACCTTGCTCGAGCAGGTCGGGGTCTGCCGGGATTTCGCGCACCTCATGATCGCGCTCTGCCGCGCGATCAACATTCCGGCGCGCTTCGTGACCGGCATCGACTACGGCGCAAGCCCCGAGCTCGGGCCGCCGGATTTCCACGCGTACGTGGAGGTCTTCCTCGGCAGCCGCTGGTACGCCTTCGACCCCACGGGCATCACCGCGCCGATGGGGCTCGTGCGCATCGGCACCGGCCGCGACGCGGCGGACGTCTCGTTCGCCACCCTGTTCGGCGCCATCACCTCGCGCCCGCCCTCCATCTCCATCGTGGCCCTCGACGATCCCGCGCGGGGCTACCAGCTGCCGCGCCATTCGCCCCTGGCGCTGTCGACCAGCAGCAACATCGACGTCGCCTGCGTCGCCGCGTGATGAGAACTCGCGCTCGCCTCGGCGTGATGCTGGCGGCCTGCGCCGTCATCGCATCGGGCTGCCAGTCACCCGAGGTCAAGGTCGCCCCCGCCCCGCACCCGCCTTCCTGGGTCGATGCGGGCACGCCCGCGAGCACCGTCACCCTGGAGCGCGAGCTTCGCTACTACATCGACGAGCAGGGCATGATCTGGGACGACCGAGGCAAGAAGCACGGGCATACGCCGTGAAGTAGGCCGGAAGGACCATCCCGGCGCCCTCCGGGCCGTCGAAAACCGGGTGATATAATTCCGCTCGCAGTGAAGAGGTACTTGTAGGCCGTAACTCCAGTCCGCCGCTCCTACGGCGCCCACTTCAGTTCCCGTCTTGCGGTTCCTTCAGCGCTGGCCCCTGGTCCCGGGGGTTTCGCCGGGACATCTTCAACAGTAAAAGGAACACGCAATGAGCACCGGAATCGTGAAGTGGTTCAACGACTCGAAAGGCTTCGGCTTCATCAAACCCGACGGCGGCGGCGAGGACCTCTTCGCCCATTTCTCCGAGATCCAGGGCAGCGGCTTCAAGACCCTGAAGGAGAACCAGAAGGTGGAGTTCGAGATCAAGGAAGGCCCGAAGGGCAAGCAGGCCGTCGCGATCAAGCCGATCGCCTGAAGTCCCTCGCTTCACGGAAAAACGGCAGCCTCGGCTGCCGTTTTTTTATGCCGTCATCCGGTCGCGGCGCGCGAGCTGGCCAAACAGCTTCGTCCACAGCGCCACCACCAGCACCGTCCCGGCGCCGCCCACGATCACCGCGGGCACCGAGCCGATCAGCGCCGCGGTGGCACCTGCGCGGAATTCGCCCAGCTGGTTGCTGGCACTGATGAACGTGGAGTTCACCGCGCTCACGCGGCCGCGCATGTCGTCGGGCGTCTCGAGCTGCACCAGCGTCTGGCGCACGACGATGCTCACCATGTCCGCCGAGCCGCCGATGGCGAGCATGACGAGCGAGAACCAGAACTCGGTGGAGAGGCCGAACGCCAGCACCGTGAGCCCGTAGATCGCGATGGCGACGAGGAGCTTGCGGCCCACGTGGCGCTCGATCGGATTGCGCGCGAGGTAGATCCCCATCGCCAGGGCGCCGACCGCCGGCGCCGCGCGCAGGAGTCCCAGGCCCCACGGGCCCGTGTGCAGGATGTCCCTGGCGAAGATCGGCAGCAGCGCCGTGACGCTGCCCAGGAGCACCGCGAAGAGATCGAGCGAGATCGCACCCAGCGCGACCCGGTGGTTCCACAGGAACGAGAACCCCGCGAAGACCGACGCCCACGACACCGGCTCCTTCGACTTGTGCAGCACGCGCGGGATCGACGACACCGTCACCAGCGAGATGAGGTTGAGCGCGAAGCAGACGGCGTAGACGACGGAGGCGCCCGCGGCATAGAGGAAGCCACCCAAAGCCGGCCCGCCGATCACCGCGATCTTCATCGCCGAGGTGGAGAGCGCCATCGCCTGCGTGAGCTCTTCCTTCGGCACCAGCGACGGCACGATCGACTGCAGTGCCGGGGCCTGCAGCGCGCGCGAGATGCCGAGCGCGATCGAGAGTCCGAAGATGATCGCCGCGTCCACGATGCCGGTGAAGCTCGCCCACGTGAGCACGGCCGCGGTGAGACCCTGCATCGCGAGGCTCGCGCCCAGCACCACGCGCCGGTCGACGCGATCGGCGAGCTGGCCGGCGGGAATGGTGAAGAGGAGCGTGGGGATGAACTGCAGCAGCCCCACGAAGCCCAGGTCGAGCGCGCTGCCGGTGAGGTCGTACATCTGCCACCCGAGCGCCACGAGCAGCATCTGGTTGGCGGCGGTCCCGAGGAACCGCGTCCAGAGGAAGAAGTAGAAGCTGCGACTCAATTCAGCGGGGCGGAACGGCTTTGCGTGGGGGCATGGCGAACTCTACTATAGGGCGATGAAACCCCATTCCCTCGCGCACCACTTCCTCACCGAGGCGTACAACAACGCGTGGGCGAACCATCGCCTGCTGCGCGCGTGCTGCATGCTCTCGCCGGAGGACTTCGCGGCGAAGCGCACCAGCTTCTTCCCCTCGATCAAGGCGACCCTCAACCACATCCTCACCGTGGACTGGTACTACGTGGAGATCCTGGAGCGCAGCGTCGCGGGCCTGCCGGCGCATCCGGACGCGCGGCGGCATTTCGCGGTCGAGGAGCCGTTCGCGGATTGCGCGGCGCTCTCTCGCGAACAGCATCTCTCCGACAAGCGCCTCATCGCGCTCTGCGAGTCGATCGACGACGACAAGCTCGACGCGGAGGTGCAACTGCCGCGCCGCACCGGCATCGAGCGCGACCGCCTGCGTCGCATCCTCGCGCATCTCTTCCAGCACCAGATCCACCACCGCGGCCAGGCGCATGCGATGCTTGCCGGGACGCCGGTCGCCCCGCCGCCGCTGGACGAGTTCTTCTGCACCGGCGAGGCGAACCTCCGGGCGCGGGATTTCGCCGAGCTGGGCTTCTCCGAAGAGGTGATCTGGAGATGAAGAAGCTCGCCACCACGCCTCTGTCGATCCTCGACCTCGTCACCTACGCGGACGGCACCCCGCTCGCCGACGCGTTCCTCAACTCGCGCAAGCTCGCGCAAAGCGCCGAGCGCTGGGGCTACCGCCGCTACTGGGTCGCCGAGCACCACAACCTCGAGGGGATCGCGAGCTCGGCCACCGTCGTGCTCATGGGCTACCTCGCCGGGGCGACGAAGACGATCCGCATCGGCTCGGGCGGCATCATGCTGCCCAACCACGCACCCTTCATCGTGGCCGAGCAGGTCGGCACGCTGGAGTCGATCTATCCCGGGCGCATCGACCTGGGCCTCGGGCGCGCACCGGGAACCGATCCGCTCACGATGCGGGCGCTCAGGCGCCACTCGACCGGCGCCGATTTCGATCGCGAGGTGGTGGAGCTGATGTCGTACCTGGCGCCTTTGCAGGAGGGCCAGAAGGTGAAGGCGATTCCCGGCGCGGGCCTCGACATCCCGATCTGGATCCTCGGATCGAGTACGTACAGCGCGCACCTCGCCGCGGCGCTGGGACG
>Ga0068858_100005007_pt1 | contig 12982 bp, 14 predicted proteins | sample KBSSwiS12_FD_66589 | JGI IMG/M metagenome (GOLD analysis project Ga0068858, IMG submission 66589) | Switchgrass rhizosphere microbial communities from Kellogg Biological Station, Michigan, USA - KBS Switchgrass S1-2 | ecosystem: Host-associated > Plants > Roots > Rhizosphere > Soil ... | reverse complement strand
GGCCGAGCTTCTCAATTCATTGGCCTGATCCACGAGCGCGATGGCCGGGGAACGAGCGCAGGAACGGCGTGAACAATCGCAGGCGACGGCTGGCGTGCCGGAAGGCCGTCGCGTGCTGCTCGTCGAACCGGACGAGGACGTGCGCGCGCTGTACCGAGACGCCCTGCGCGCGGAAGGCTGGTCTGTCGTCGAAGCGGCAGATGGACGCGACGCACTGACCATGGCGCTGGTCTCGCCGCCGGCGCTCGTGATCACCGAGATCCGGCTTCCAATGCTGAGCGGGCCGGCGCTGTGCGAGATCCTTCACCGTGACTACATCACATCCACGGTGCCGATCATCGTCGTGACGGCCGAGCCCCGCGCCGCAGACATCGATCGCCTGGATCGGATCGGCGCCGACAGCATCCTTGCGAAGCCGGCGGCGCCCGACCGGCTTCTCGACGAGGTTCGGCGATTGATCGCGGTCGGGAGAACCCTGCCTCGCGACCATGCCGGCACCAGCGATCCGGCGCCGGCGCCACCGGTCAGCAGCCGCACCAAGCGGATCGCGCTCACGAAGCTCCATCAGCGGTTCGCGACGACCGAGCCACCAGCATCGCCGCCCTCGCTGTTCTGCCCATCGTGCGATCGGCCTCTCGTCTACGAACACAGCGACATCGGCGGCGTCAGTTCCAAGAACGGCGAGCAGTGGGACACCTTCACGTGCGCGTCCTGCGGCAGGTTCGAATACCGCCACCGCACGCGAAAGCTGCGGCAGGTTCCATAAGGGAATATTTCCAGAGCCTCCGGACATCTTCGCCAGGAGCCCGAAACCTTCGCCACACGCCGGCATCTAACGGCCGGCGGGTCGGCGCAGGGACATTCGGCCTCGCCCTGTGCCGGGGTGCCAACGGCATCGAAGGAGGAGTGTGTATGGGAAGCGAAAGCACGACGAACCGACGCGGTTTCCTCGCGCGGGCCGTCAGCGCGGCAGCGGCGGTGACGCTGGCACCCCACGACCTCGCGGGTGCGCAGACGCCGCCTCGCGCACCGTCGGGTCACGACCTCTGGCTCCAGGAAGTGAAAGGGACCCACCGGTGCCTGTTCGATTTTCCGCAGCACAAGGGTGGAGCGCCGCTGTTGCACATCCTGAACTACTTCAATACCTATCAAGAAGCGTACAAGGCTGCGCCGGGAACCGTCGGGGCCATCGGCACGTTCTACAGCATCGGCACCCAGTCCAGCATCGCACTCGGGTTCGACGACGGGATGTGGGCGAAGTACGGGTTGGGCGAGTATCTCGGTCTGAAAGACCAGTCAGGCAAGGCGTACACGCGGAACGTGTTTCACAAGCCAACCACCAACGATGCGCATCTGCTGATGCAGGCGTTCCAGACGCCGAACATTCCCGAGCTCGCCGGCGCCGTTCCGGCGATCGGCATCGAGAGCCTCCAGCACATGGGAACCAAGTTCCTATTGTGCGCGAACGCCCTAGGTGGATGGTGCCTCGAGCTTCAGTCGCGTGGAAAAGGAAAGGCGGCCGATCTCGAAGCGGATCTGCGAGCCCATCTCCTCCCGGGTGTCACGATCGTCCCGGCGATGGTGATTGCGATCGAAAAAGCTCAAGCCGCGGGCATTCGGTACAACCGGCAGTAGGCGGCCGGCATATTCGGCGCGGGACACGTTCGTAGTGCAGGCCTTCAGGCCTGCGTACAATCAGACCTGAGATGTCCGCCGCCGTGGATCGCGTCGTCTTCTCCACCGAGTGCGTGACGATCGGAGCGTTTCGCTGCGCGACGAGTCACCCGTCGTTTCGAAACTCCGGGCCGATTCGCGACGACTGCTTTGTCTTCCCGAGGACGGCAGTCGTCATCCAGCACGACGACGCGCGCGCCTTCGTCGCCGATCCGACGGTGATTACGTTGTACAACCGGCGGCAGGCGTACGAACGGCGGGCGATCTCGATCGAGGGAGACCGCTGCGACTGGTTCGCGGTCTCCCAGGATCTGCTGCGAACGGCGCTCGTCCATCGCGATCCGGCGGCGGCGGAAGCCGATCGTCCGATTCGCTTCACCCACACGACCTCCGACGCGTCGATATACCTCGAGCAGCGGCGGCTCTTCATCGACGCCGGGATCTCTGCACATCTCGATGAGCTCGGCGTCGAAGAGCGGGTCGTCGCGCTGCTCGATCGCGTGCTCGGCCTCGCCTACCGCGATCGGCGCGTCCGCTCACGTGCGCCGCAACTGCCCAAAGCCATCGCTCTGGCAGATGCCGCCAAGGCCTGGATTGCACCGCGAGTGACGCAGCGTCTGACGCTGGCGCGCATCGCGGCCGCGCTGGACTGCTCGGCCTTCCATCTTTGCCGATCGTTCCGGCGGGCGACCGGCCTCACGCTGCACGACTATCGCGATCAGGTACGGCTGCGGCTCGCGCTCGAACGCCTCGAGCAGGGCGAGCGCGATCTGAGCCGCCTGGCCCTCGATCTCGGCTACTCCAGCCACAGTCACTTCACCGAGGCCTTTCACCGATCGTTCGCGGTCCCGCCATCGGCGGCGCGCAAGCTTTTGATAGTGCCCTCCTGACCTCCTCCGCTACCGTCGATGCGAGGTGACTCGTGTCGATGCGTTCGCTGGCAGCGATATCAACAGCACTCGTCCTCGGCGTCATCACCACCGGCACGGCGCAGGCGCCGGTCGAACCGACGATGGCCGCCGCGGCTGCGCGGCTGCAGGCGCGGGATGCCGAGGGTGCGGCTCGCATGCTCGAGGCCATCACGGCCCGCGAGCCCTCCAACTGGCGCGCGTGGCGCCTGCTCGGAACGGCCTACCAGGGCGCCAAAGAGATCGACAAAGCCCTGGCGGCGTACCGCAAGGCGCTGGACATCGAACCCGATGCGCCGCAGGTGCTGTACAACATCGGCACGGCGTACGCGATGAAGGCGGATGCGGCCACCGCGTTCGAGTGGCTGGAACGCGCCAGGGCGACGCACAAGATCGACATGACGCAGATCGACAGCGATCCGAACCTGAGTGCGCTCAAAACGAATCCGCGCTTCCACGCACTGCTTCCGGCTCCCGCGGATTTCACCCAGCCGTTCGTCGAGACGGTGAAAGTGATTCGCGAATGGGACGGCGAGGCGGCCAACGATCAGTTCGGATGGATTGCGCGCGTCGTGGGCGATGTCGATCGCGACGGCGTGCCCGACATCGTCACGTCGGCGCCGACCAGGGCGATCGGCGGCGCGGCGGCAGGCCGCGTCTACCTGTACTCGACGAAAAGCGGCCGGCTGCTGTGGAGCGTCGACGGCAAGCCGGGCGATCAACTCGGTTCCGGCGTCGAAGCCGCAGGCGACGCCAATCATGACGGCGTGCCCGACGTGGTCGCCAGCGCGCCTGGCGCCGGCAAGGCCTATGTCTACTCCGGAAAAGATGGCCACACCCTGCTGACGTTTTCCGCCGAGAAGAGCACGGACAACTTCGGGCAGCATGTCTCCGGCGTCGGCGATGTCAACGGCGACGGCTATGCCGACGTCATCGTCGGCGCACCGGGCAACGGCGCCGGCGGTGATGGGGCTGGACGCGCCTACGTCTACTCCGGCAAGGACGGACGCATTCTGCTGACGCTCACCGGCGGAGCCGCGCACGATGCGTTCGGCAGCGCCGTCGCCGGCGCACGGACCAGGACAGGATCGTTCCTGATCGTTGGTGCTCCCGGTGCGGGACCAAGGCACGCCGGCCGAACTTACATCTACAAGGGACTGTCGTCGAAGCCCGCGTTCGTCATCGACGCCGACGAAACGGGGACTGCGCTCGGCGCAATGTTTCTCTCGGTGATCGGCGACGTCAATCACGACGGCGTTCCCGATGTGTACGCGTCCGACTTCACGAACACCGCGAAGGGACCAGCGACCGGCCGTGTGTACGTTCACTCCGGCGCTGATGGCCGTCGTCTTTTCACATTGACCGGAGAGACCGCCGGTGAAGGTTTCGGAATCGGGCCGGCCGGCGCCGGTGATGTCGACGGCGACGGCAACGACGATCTCATCGTCGGCGCCTGGCAGTACGCGGGCGCGGCGATCTCCGGTGGACGGGCCTATCTGTACTCCGGCAAGGATGGGCGGCTGCTGAAGACCTACACGTGCCGAACGCCTGGTGACACATTCGGGTTCGACGCTGTCGGCATGGGTGATGTCGACGGCGACGGCACCATCGACTTCCTGATCACATCGGCGTGGAGCGGCATCCATGGCTTCCACTCGGGACGCATGTTCATCATCTCGAGCGGTGTTAAGAAGCGCTGACAGCCCTCTGTCGTGGCGCAGCCCTTCAGGCCTGCGAAGAGCGCAGGGCTGAAGCCCTGCGCCACACAAATAAAATGCGTTTACCTGTCGTCTCGATCCGCCGGGGCCACAATCGCAACGCCATTCGCGTTGGCCACGCCGACGTTGATCGGAGCGCCGGCCGCGGTGAGCTCACCGAATCGGTTGTAGGTGAACAACGACAGATGCGATTGGCCCGCGCCGTGGTCGACCACGCCCAACACACCCTGATTCGTGTCGATGTCCGCCGGCGCGCCGCCGGTCGCGATGGTCGCGGCGACCGATGCGTCCACGAAGATGTGGTTCCCAGTACCGACGAAGCGGCTGATCGTCTTGCTGCCGGTGTTCGCGGTAAAGACGTACTTGCCCGCCCGCGTCGACCAGCAGTCGGCGGCCTGCGTCGCGTCGATCACCGACGTGAATGCGCCGTCACGAAACAATCCTGCCTGGCTGGAGTGCGCGAGCGTGATGACGGCCGTTCCGTCTGGATACACCGAGAACCCGAACGGCGTGAGCGATCCGGCGGGCGCCGACACCGCGACCGGAGCCGCGCCGGTAATGGCTCCATCGCGAAGCCTCACGACGTCGACGGTGCCGGGATCGGGATCCGCCTTCAGCGTCACGAGCAGGCGCTGTTCGTTGATCGCCCCGACTTGCGCCGTGCTGCCGCTGGGCGGCGCTCCGCCGTCAGCCAGTTCCAGCGATGCCGAGCCGTCCAGCCATTCCACGTTGTTGTGACGAATCACGAATGAATCGACCGTCGTCGCTCCCGCGACGTACATGTGATCGTTCGCGAAGTCGATGCTGACCGGGGCGCTGGTCGTCGAAACGAGCTTGTCGAACCTGAGGCCGTCCCCGTCACGTCGGTAAACGGCAACGGTGTTCGATCCGTTGTTGACGACCGCGACGATCTCACCGCGATACTGCTTCACGCCTCTCGCGTTGCCACCGGCGCCGCCCTTGCCGCGCGTCGACAGCGTCTGCAGCAGCGCCTGGCTGTCTGCGTCGTACACCTTGACCTGGTTCGTGACGGGATCGTTCGTCATCGTCACCGCCAGCGTCGCATCACGATGATCGGCCTTGAGGCCGGCGATTCCGACTGCGAATACGAGTAATGCCACCGCACTTCCACGACGTACTATTTTGCTCATGCCACCGCTCCTTCGTTTGTGTGTTGCTCGATCGGTGGCTAGATGTCGTGGACGGCTGAAAATATTCCAAGCGGCTCTGATCGAAACTCTAGACTGGTGCACCGTCACGAAACCCAAAACTTTTTCGTGAGTTTCGTGAGTTTCGTGGCTGATTCACGAGATGCTGCAGCTGTGGCAACCGGTCCGGAAGCAACGCGTACAGGCCACCAGCCTAGGCGAGATGTTGCGAGAGCGGCGCTGCGAGCGCTTGCGCCAGACCGAGGACGTGCTCGCGATCGAGATCGGCGACGACGAACGCGACGAATCGTCCAGCCGGCAGCGAGGCGATTGCTGGGCCGGAGTCTTGAGGCTCGAGCTCGGGCGCCGATGGCGCCGCTGCATCGGTCACGAGCAACGACGTCACCGCGCCGCGGTAGCGGAACACCACGTGGCCGAAGCGACGGCCCTGATAGACGCACGCATGTCGTTCGAGCATCTGGAGCGGCGCGCCGACCGCCGGCGCCTCGAACGTCGCAAGCGCGCCGTAGGGAGCGCCGTATCGCCGTGCCGCCTCTTCGAGGGCGATCGGCCGTTCGGCCAGCGCGAACTTGATCGCGCAGTTCTGGTGATCGCCCGCCGCCTCGCGCGCCAGCGTGGCGAGCCGGGATCGCCCGGTCGAGTTGCGCACGAGTACTCCGCCGCCGGCGGCAAGCGCAACACCCGCCGCGAGCGTCCACCACGATTGCAGCAGCGAGCGCCTGGTGATCCCGGGCTGCGAAGCCCGCAGCCTCGTCCTCAGGTCCGCGGCGAAGTCCGCACGCGGCGCGAGGTCTGCCGCATGGACGAATGCCGAACGGAGCTTGTCCCGGAGCGCACGGCGGGCGGCCATGTCAGCGCGGCAGACAGGACACGTCTCGAGATGCCGCAGCAGCTCGTGATTGGTCTCCACCAGCAACTGCTCGCTCAGGAACGAGTCCGCCATCTCTCGCACGTCGCGGCATTCCATCATCGGCCTGCCTTGCTCCCCTGATCGATCGCGACCGGTCCGGCGCCGCGGCGTGCCAGGGCGGTCCGGAGGAGCTCGCGTCCGCGGTGGAGGCGCGACATCACGGTGCCGATGGGAATGTCGAGCGCCGCCGCGATTTCCTTGTAGGTCATCTCTTCAACGTCGCACAGCAGAATGACCTCCTGGTGGTGTGCGGGAATCTCGCCCATGGCCAGGAGCATGTCTTCGTCGGTGAGCCGGTCGGGAATCGGCGGCACGAACGGCACGACATTCGCCGCTCGCTCCTCGAGCGCCGAGTCGACGATGACGCGGCCCTGCTTCCGGAGACGATTCGAGCGTACGTGCTGAAGAATCGTCACCAGCCAGGCTCGACAATTCGTTCCGGATGTGAATCGATGGAAGGACTGGAGCGCCTGCACCATCGTTTCCTGGACGAGATCCTCGGCCTCCGCTCGATTGCGCGTGAGCCACATGGCGTGCCGGAAGAGGCGATCGGCATGCGGCATCGCTTCAGCTTCGAACGCGAGCCAGCGGCGATCCGGTTCGGTGTCAGCGCTCACAGGGCCTGTTCAGCGATTGGTCCACGCAGACACAATCACATGCGGGCGTCACTTTATTCCGCCTGTTGGACGCGGTTTCCCAGGCGTGACAGCCCAAAGGGAATAACTCGTCACGCGCCCGGTATTATCCTCCACAGATGTCGCACCTTCACCGTATGTCGAGTCTGGCTCTCGGTCTGTGGCTCGTCGTCGCGCCCGTCTCCGGGTTGACGGCTCGCCAGCGATCGAACTCACCGGCGCAGACTGTCGACCTCGAGCGCGTGGGGCCACAAGTCGGTGAGGCCTTGCCGGAGTTCAGCCTCCGCGATCAGGGCGGCCAGGCACATTCCCTGAAGTCTCTGCTCGGTCCCAAAGGCGCCGTCATCGTCTTTTTTCGATCCGCCGACTGGTGACCGTACTGCAAGACGCAGCTGGTCGAGCTGCAAGGCCGTCTTCAAGAGATTCGCAAGGCCGGCATGAACCTGGCGGCGATCAGCTATGACCCCGTGTCGACACTGGCCGATTTCTCCGCGCGGCGCGGGATCACGTTCCCGCTCCTCTCCGATCCGGGATCCGAGACGATCAAGCGGTACGGGATCCTCAACACGACGATCGATCCGAAGAACGAGCTGTACGGCTATCCGTTCCCGGGCACGTTCCTCGTCGACGGCCGCGGTGTTGTCACGTCTCGCGACTTTGAACCGATCTATCAGGAGCGACGCACGGTCTCGAGCCTGCTCGTGCGCCTCGGCCGAAACGTCGACGCGCCAGCGACAAAGGTGGCCGGCGCGCACCTGGAGCTGACCTCATACCTGACCGACCGGGTCGCGGCACAGGGGACCCATTTTTCGTTGGTGCTGGATGCGCGGCCGGCGCCTCGCGTGCACGTGTATGCGCCGGGCGTGTCCGGATACAAACCGGTGCGTCTGACCGTGATTCCGCAGCCGGGTCTCGTTCTGAGGGACGCCCAGTTCCCCAAACCGGAAGACTATTTCTTCAAGCCGTTGAACGAGCACGTTCCGGTCTACCAGCGGCCGTTCCGGATCGTGCAGGACGTCATGCTCGATCCATCACGAGAAGGCAGCGCCGCGCTCAAGGACGTCACGACTCTCACCATCGCGGGCACGTTCGAATATCAGGCGTGCGACGACAAGGTGTGCTTTACACCTCAATCGATCCCGCTCTCGTGGTCGATCGGCGTCAAACCGCTGGACCGCGAACGGGTGAAGCCGCAGTAGCCGAGATGTCACTACCTGTCGCATTCGCCGATCACTCGGAGTGCACCGCCCTCACCTCGCTGGTCCAGACGGATGCGCCGAATCCACCTGGCGCGCGGCAACGCGTCTTAAAGCGAGGACAGAGCCTGTGGCTGTCGGAGGCGCCATTCGACCGCGTCTATCGACTCGAAGCGGGTCGTGTGAGCATCATCGGCACGGACGAAACCGGCCGCGAGCTCCTGCTCCGCACAATCGCCGCCGACGACTGGTTCGGCGACTACTGTCTCTGCCCGGGCCAGCAGATGCCGCATCCGGCGCTCGAAGCGCGCGCCGACGAAGATTCTCAACTCGTCGAAGTGCGTCACGAGCGGTGGCTGCGCGACCTGGCGGCCAGCGCCGCCGCCGTGCGCGAGTTCGTCACCCGGAGTTGTCTGCGTCTCGCACAGGCCGACCGTCGTCTCGTGATGATGGCGCGCCGCAGCGCGGACGAACGCATTGGCCTGCTGCTCCTCGAGCAGGCGTCGGCCGACCATCGGGACGTTCCCACCGGTTGCGGGAAAGTAACTCAGACGCACGCGGAGATCGCGCAGGCCGCGGCGATGACGCGGTCGCACGTCAGCGTGACGCTTGGACGCTTCCGCCGCAAAGGCCTCATCAGATACCGGCGACGCGAGGCGATCATCGTCCAGATGCAACGGCTTCGGACGTATGTCGAACGGCTCGACGGCGCCCTCCCCTCGTCGGCGCAGGAGCGAGCATGAGGCGCTGCACGCGCAGCAGTTCCCCCAGCGACCACGCCTGAAACGGACAGCCGCGCGGCGTGAACGGCGGCTCCGCGTCGGCGATCTCCGACACGTGGCCGAGGCCCGCTTCATCCAGGTGTGCGATCAGCGGCTCGACGAACCGCGATCGCGCTTCGACGCGAGCGGCCTCCGTGTTGCCCCGAACCTTGAGCCAGGCGTCCACGAAAGGCCCTATCAGCCACGGCCACACGGTCCCCTGATGGTAGACCGCGTCGCGAGCGGCGGAGTCACCCTCGTAGCGAGGTGCGTAGCCGGGCTCGCCGGGTGCGAGGGATCGGAGGCCGAACGGCGTCAACAAACGCCGCTCGACGCAGTCGACGAGGCGGCGCGCCCGCTCGCCGGCGATCAGCGCGATCGGCAAGCCGCCGGCGGCGAGGATCTGATTCGGACGGCACGTCTCGTCGCGCGTGCCCGACACGTGGTCGACGTCGACCACGTCGGCGAGATAGCCGCGTTCATCACTCCAGAACCGATCGGAAAACGACTTCATCCCCCGCTCGAGCGCCTCGCTCCACCGCGGATCCAGGCCGGCGGCGATGCTCAGGGCGTTCAGCCACAATGCCTGGATCTCGACCGGCTTGCCGATTCGAGGAGTGATCACGCGATCGCCGACACGGGCATCCATCCATGTCAGCTGGACACCAGGCACCCCGGCGGCCAGCAGGCCATCGACGTCCATTCGAATGCCGAAGCGCGTGCCGGCCGCGTAGCCGGCCACAATCTTCAGGATCGCAGTCTCGAGCGCCTTCCGATCGTCGCGGGACACGATCGTCGAGCGAGCACCGACGGCGCCCAGCAGTTCGCTCGCGGCGACGACGAACCAGAGCGAGGCGTCGACGGCGTTGAATTCCGGCAACTCTCCATGATCAGGAAACCGGTTCGGCAGCATGCCTTCTGACACCGCACCCGACCACTCGACAAGAATGTCGCGGGCATCGGCGAATCGACCGGTCGCCAGGCACAAGCCGCGCAGGGCAATGAAGGTGTCGCGGCCCCAGTCGGTGAACCAGGGGTACCCCGCGATGATCGTGCGGCCGGCGCCGCGGCGCACGAGATACGCGTCGGCAGATCGGTCCAACGGTGTCGGGAAGGCCGAGCGCCGCCGCATCTCGGCCGCACGCGTCGCCTGATGCCACTCGACGAGCGATTCGCGCGTGACGACCTCCTCGGGCACATCGGGTGAGGCGCGCAGACACCAGATCGCCCGATTGCCCGGCGCCGGCAACGACCAGATGAATTCACCCGGCGAGGCAAGATCCTCGACGGCGTCCAGACCGCGCTCGAGCTCAGCGCTGTAGTGGAAGTTTCGATACCAGTCGGGCGCGTGCCTGTAGTCGCCGTTGGACGAGGACACGATGCACGGCACGCCATCGTAAGGATGGAACGTGACCGCGGCGCCGTGTTGCCGTGGCTCGAAACGGAAGGCCGTGTTCTCGTGGTGCATGGCGTGATAGTCGCGGCCGGAAAGAAACGGGCGCACTCGCAGCGCGATGGGACCGGCCGAGGCGATCAACGACCACGTGAGGTGAACCGTGCCGGTGCCGTGTTCGACCAGAATCTCCTGGAGGAGCCGCGTGCCGTCCGCCGTCGCGAATTCCCACGTCGGCCACGGCTCGCGCGTGAAGCTCGCGATTCGCGACGCGCCATCCGGATGGCGGAGGTCCGGACCATAACGCTGCGTCGTGAGCGCATACGAGCCGTCCGGCGTATCCACCCATGCGTCGAATCCGTTGACCAGCACGATCCGTCCAGTAGGAGGCGTCGTCGCTGCCAGCAGGAGCGCGTGATAGCGGCGCGTCCGGATGCCTGACGTAGTGCCGGAGGCAAATCCGCCGAGACCGTCGGCCTCCAGCCACTCGGTGCGTTCGTCAATCCTGGTCATGTTCAGTCCGAGGCGAGGAGATACGCGCCCTGGCGATTGCGCAGCAGAAATCCGGCGGTCGTGAGGCCGTCGAGAATCCATTCGGACGTCCGGTGATCGATCGCCCAGAGTCGTGCGGCCTGGGCCGACGTCAGGCGGAGCCCGGGCATCTCCATGAACTCGCCCCGGATGCGGGTGAGAAGCCCGGTCATGCTGTCCTCGTGGCGGATCGTCATCATCATGGCGGTTGGATGTCGATTTCGACTCGAGGTTTCGGACCGCGCCTGCCGGCTGAAACCTCGGGGACAGACCCGTCATCAAAGGCGGCGAAGGACGGACACACCATGGATCTGTGCGGGAAAGTCGCGGTCATCACCGGGGGCAAGCGGATCGGGCGCGTCGTCGCGCAGGAGCTGGCGGCCAAAGGGATGAACCTCGTGCTGTCGTACCGCGGATCGAAGGACGAGGCTGAACAGACGGTTGCCGATGTCGAGGCCGCTGGACGCCGCGCGACCATCGTGAGCGGCGACGTGTCGAAACCTGAAGATTGCGTCGCCATCATCGATCACGCCGTTGAAACGTTTGGCCGCGTGGACGTGCTCGTCAACATGGCCTCCATCTACCGATCCAGGCCGCTGCCGGAGATCTCGGTCGACTACTGGACGACCGACCTCGACGTCAACCTTCGGTCGGCGTTCCTGTGCGCTCACGCGGCCATCCCGCACATGCGTGCGGCTGGCGGCGGGCGAATCGTGAACTTCGCCGACTGGCTGGTGCGAAGCGGCAGGCCGCGGTACACCGGATTCACACCGTACTACGTGGCCAAGGCCGGAGTCGTGGCGCTGACCGAGTCGCTGGCGCTCGAAGTCGCGCGCGACAACATCCTCGTGAACGCCGTCGCCCCCGGTCCGATCGTGCCGCCGCCCGACATGAGCCGGGAAGAAGTGGACGAAGTCGCCAGGGCGACGCCAGTCGGCCACTGGGGCGGCGAGACGGAAATTGCCAAGGCGGTCGTGCTGCTCTGCCAGACCGATTTCATCACCGGCGAAACCATCCGCGTCGACGGCGGCCGGCATCTCGAGTAGTTCACCCGCGCGCTTCAACAACCCTCGTCAGAAAGGTCCGCGACATGAATAGTTCAACGCTCACCGCACCGGCAAGCACCGCGGGCAACCGGCTGCTCGGCCGGAAAGCACTCGTCACCGGCAGCAGCAAAGGCATCGGCCGCGGGATTGCCCTCCGTCTCGCGCAGGAAGGCGCCGACGTCGTCATCAACTACAACAGCGATCCGCGCGGCGCCGAGGAAGCGCTGACGGAAGTGGAGGCGCTGGGGCGCCGCGGCGCGATCATCCGGGCCAATCTCGGAACAGTCGGCGAGGTACGCGATCTGGTCGCGCAGAGTGCGGACGCGCTTGGCGGGTTGGACGTGCTGGTGAACAACGCGGGCATCGAGAAGCACGCGCCGTTCTGGGACGTGACGGAGGCCGACTTCGATGCGGTGGTCAACGTCAACCTCAAAGGCGTTTTCTTTGCCGCGCAGGCGTTCGTGCAGCAGTGCCTGGCGGCTCGGCGTCCCGGCAAGATCATCAACATCAGCTCCGTGCACGAAGAGCTGGCATTCCCCAACTTCGCGGCGTACTGCGCGAGCAAGGGCGGAGTCCGGATGCTGACGCGCACGCTCGCCGTCGAGCTCGGACCACTCGGCATCACGATCAACAGCATCGCGCCGGGCGCGATCGAAACACCCATCAACACGAAGCTCTTGAACGATCCGGTCAAGCTGCAATCGCTGGTCCGCCAGATTCCGCTGGGACGCCTGGGCAAGCCGAACGACGTCGCGGGTCTCGCCGTATTCCTGGCCTCACCCGACAGCGACTACGTCACCGGCACGACCTATCTGATCGACGGCGGCCTGACCGTGTTCTACCAGGAGCAGTAGACTTGATGTCCATGGAGATTCGGCGAGGAACGCCGACGGATCGGGATGTGCTGTTCGATGTGTGGCTGAGATCCGTCGAGGCGACTCACGCCTTTGTGTCCGAAGCCGACATCCAATCATTCAAACCTCTCGTTCGCGACTATCTCGCGTCCACCGACACGGAATTCTGGGTGCTGTGCAATGCCGA
>Ga0068858_100005006_pt1 | contig 12987 bp, 7 predicted proteins | sample KBSSwiS12_FD_66589 | JGI IMG/M metagenome (GOLD analysis project Ga0068858, IMG submission 66589) | Switchgrass rhizosphere microbial communities from Kellogg Biological Station, Michigan, USA - KBS Switchgrass S1-2 | ecosystem: Host-associated > Plants > Roots > Rhizosphere > Soil ... | reverse complement strand
CAGCAGCCAGACCCAGTAGCCTTGTCGATGATCGGTGTCGGTGGAAAGTGAATCCTCCGCCACATTGCCTTCCCAGATCCAGAGCAACTCGGAGCGAAGGCTGGCCCAGCGATATAGCGGGGTGGGTAATCGAGACGAGAGGGTCATATCAGAAAAGGATAATTATAAATATAAGGCAGACAACTCAATCTCATCGCCACTTAGGCAACGCGGAGGGAAGCTAGGCAGTATGACTAACCGACGCGAAGGGCAGCCGATCTGCCCCAGAAAAATCTTTCCGTGAAAATGCCCCGCAAAGGAGGGTCATCCATGCCAGTCGGCACCCCGGTCCGAATAAAGGTTCCATCCGCGATTCCGGCGACCAACTCGAAAGCGATAAAATGAAGCTCATAAAAGATACCCGTTTCCAAAAATTGAACTCCATAGTGTGGATGACGCTGATAATGGCTATTGCACTACAAACAGGTTTTATCATCGCGGCAAAAGCCGATGCCCCGGCGACCACCGATACCGCGGCATCCGGCAATAAAGAAAACTGGATATCTGTTTCCGATGACTTTACCAAGCAGATCGGAGCGGACGATGTCGTGCCGGTATATCGCCGCCGCTCCATGGGAATGATTGTTACGCCCAACGGCGATATTTTCATCCAGACCCAGACCAATGGCATCTGCGTCTCGAGAGATCGAGGTGCCACCTGGTCGGTGGTCGACGGTAATAACATCAAAGGTAAAGGCTCGTATTTCTCGCTGCCCTATCCCTACGACGGACGAATGGCCTTGTTTTGCTGGGATGGCAGTGGAGGCATGTCGGGAGGGATGTCCCTCAATGACGGCAAAACCTGGAAGTCCTTTTCGCAAATCAATCTCTATCGCGGGCTGTCATTCGGTGATCTCGATTGGAACTCGCCCGATCCACAGGTCATATTCGGATTGACGCATGAGCCCTACTACAGCTTCCTCAGCAAGGATGGAGGAAAAAGTTGGCAGCGGATTGACAGCGCCGAGACGGGAAGTGGCCCCGAAAAAAACTATTGCCTGGGCGTTGTGGATGCGAAGACATTGCTCCGCGCAAATCCCATGCGGCAAGGCGGTATCATCGAACTCTCGACGGATGCTGGACAAACCTGGGCTTCAGTGGCCAGTGCCCAAGTCATTGGGTGGCGACCAGTGCATTATGGCAAAAACCTGTATTGGACCACCGCCAAGGGCGTGATCGTGACTTCCAATGGCAAAGACTGGAATTTGACGGGGCCAGGTGCGGAAGGAGCTCATTGGGGCCCTTATTTCGGCACCAGTGAGCAGGAGTTTGTGGTTGTCACAGATAAGAACTTCTTGAAGACGGAGGATGGAGGCAGGACTTGGACTCCCATCGCCAAGTTCTACATGGCTCCCGGCAATTTTCGCGGCGCACTGCATGGCTGTTATTTCGGCTGGGACGCGAAACATAACATCCTTTATGCCTCAGGTGGGGGCACATCCGTCTATCAGATGAAGTTGCCTGCGTCCACCAGCGCAGCTCCCGCGCCCGCGCCGGTCGTGACACCAGCACCCGTGGTCCCAACGCCAGTACCGATCCCAACTCCGACGCCTGTAGCTAACGCTCCTGTCACGCCTGGGCCGCCAAGTGCCGAACCACAGGCGACTTCGCCGGGTATCCCCCCCGTACTAAAACCGGGGGTGTGGACGGATATCACTCCGGCGGAAACGAAGATAAAGGAGTCGAATAGACGTACGTTCTGTCTGGGATTCGCGATTGACCCACGGAATCCTGCGATAATTTACCTGTGTGTTTCTAACTATGAATTGGCTGAAGGCGAAGGTTTATACAAGACGACGGATGGTGGGACGACTTGGAAACGCCTCGGGCCTTTTGATGCCCCGATCCATGTCCTCATCGATCCAAACGATTCGAACCACGTATACTGTGTAGACTCCTATCATGGTAAGACCAAGGGGTTCTGGGTTTCATCCGACGGCGGAGAGACCTGGAAGCACCCGGCCGAAGTGAATGTCGATACTCAGAAGCCGCTAGGGCTTGACGACATGTACTGTGTCGCAGCCGATCCTACGGATTTCAGCCACATCCTGGTTTCGTTCCATTCCACCGCGTTCAGTGGGCCATGGAAGGGAAAAGGTGCAGTCGGGATAGTGGAAAGCTGGGACGGTGGCGAGCATTGGAAGACACACGATGTGCCCACCAAAGACGACAGCAGCAAAGTCGGATGTGATATTTTTTTCCTGTACGATCCGGCGAAAAAGATAGGTGATGCCAAGACGTGGCTGTTTACGTCTCAGTTGCCAGAGTGGTACCGAACCGAGAATGGCGGGGTATCGTGGACGCAGGTCTACGATAAAAAGATGACGCATGGAGCAACGCAGTTGTACTGGGCGTCAAATAACGTCCTCTATGCAGGCGCTGTTGGTACGCCGGCACGCAGTACCGATAATGGAAAAACCTGGACAGCCTTGCCTCAAGATAATATGCGAAAAAACGGAATGTTTCCCTGGTGTTATGTTGGCATATGCGGTGACGGCACGAATCTTTATACCGCTGGGAGATATCTCAATGCGCCCGGCGGATATTATTACACGTCGCCTGAAACTGATGGCTTGACCTGGAAGCCATACCTGAAAGAACAGACATTTCTCATGGAACCATTCGAAATGCATTACGATGCAAAGAACGGAATCATGTATGCCAGCCATTGGCAGGATGGATTTTGGGCTCTCAAGATTGGTGGACAGTGATCTGCCTCAGTTTTTTGGATCAAAAACAGACTTCCCAAAGAACTTAAAAAGGGGAATAGAAAACGACTTCGCGGACATGAAGGTCTGCGAAGCACACCTTAGAGTTAGGGGCGCGGGTAGTCACAATCTGTTAATGTTTGCGGCACATGGGAGCCCCAAAGAAGGGCGTTTTCCTTGCTGAATTTAGCGCACTCGTAGTACACTAATCAAAATCACCTCTGAAGAATCAGAGGGTAATAGTCCCAACGGGATTCGAACCCGTGCGACCTCCGTGAGAGGGAGGCGAGCTAACCACTACTCCATGGGACCGTTTGTCCGGCGCATGGACTCATGCGCGGGAGGTTGATAAGAACACATTTTTCCGGCCTTGTCGAGCCTGCTGGAGCGGCTTGTGTTTGACATTGGCGGCTCAAACCGGAAAATAGGCCCCCATCCTTACCCGATGGTGTAACGGTAACACAGCGCCCTTTGGAGGCGTTATTCATGGTTCGAATCCATGTCGGGTAGCCCTCCTCTACGAGCGCAGTGCCAGAGGCATTGGCATAACAGTCTGGCATAACAAGTGCAAAGAAATTCAGGTTCATTCCAAACAGTTCATATCAAGTCTACAACTTGAATATAGCTCGCGGAACGAAAGGGTGACCTTGGGTTTGCCAACCCCAAGAAGCAGCAACATGCTTTGAATTTTGTCCCACAATCCAACCACCAACGGGTAGTAACTGGCTTCTTTTTTCTCGTGGAAACAGCCAGGGTCAACCATTGACTAATCAGACAGCGGGTAGAAAATTGCTCTAGTGACCTACAACGCCACAGACAAGTACCAGAGCATGCTCCGTGCTTCCGAGAGGATGAAAAAAGTAAACACTGACAACGGGAATACGGCATTGGCGTTTCGGTCGCATGAGCACGCAAAAAAAGGCTCACTGAATTAGAGCCAGTCTTTTCTGACGGGACGTAATTTGGCAACTCGAAACCAAATCGCACTTTTTGCAAGAAGCGCCGATTGCTTTCCTCACCAAAATAGATAGCGTCTGTTAATGAACATGAGTGTTTTAGGCTTTTCTTGGAATCCCCAATATTTACCTGCCGGAATGAAAGCGGTGCAGGTTTTCGACAAAATGAGCGCAGCACCTGGGGATTTTGGAACCAAATATTCTTATGGAGCTGTCAAGATCGGCGAACATTGGGCGGGGTATCTGATAAAAGTTCGTGACTCCCGGGCATTCACTAAAAAAATTAAGAAGGACGGTACTATTATTTTTGGACCCGAGACACTCGATGCGAACGAAGAACTAGCTGAAGGCAATTTTTTTGTGGCTCACGAATCAAATGGACACGGACTCTATTGCTATCATTACAGTTCTGCGTCTTTGCTAGGAGATTTTGGATATGTGGCAGGAAGAATCTTTTCTGGACTCTTAAGGACCGAGAAGATGAAAGTTCGCGAAGGATTTAAGGGAGCTCCTAAAATGCTAAAAGATCGCCTTAAAACACTTAAGGGAAGCTTGGTCATTGAACAGATTCTTAAGCCAGGATCGTTTAATGCTCATGTAAAAAACCTGAAGGAAGTCCATACTCTCGAGGCGAATCTTGTTTCCTTTGAGATGAAAAAGAACATATTTTTGCCTTTGACGACAAACGCTCGTCGAAAGAAGATTTCTCTAACTTTTGATCCACATAGTCCCATGGGACTGCTCGCGGACACCATTACTAAGATCAACTCTGCGAATGGTTTTGAAACTGCAGCGGTCACTGGAATTGACGAGTCCGGTAGTGAACAGCAATACAAAACCGTCAACGACAAACATATTTTTGATCAATGGGATTATGATCAGATGGTATCTGTCGGTGAAATTAAATTCAACGATATTGAAGGCTCGCTCCAACGCGCCCCGATAGTCGTCCGACTTTTAAAAACGATTTCTCAGCCTAACATTAAAAGAATGCTTAACATCGCATAACATTGAGAGCTTTTGCCATAATTCTCCTGGTCGGTTTGATTGCCTCAGTTGCAGCATGTACGTGGCTAATCTTCCTACTCGGTCTCGATGCCGCGGGCAGCTGGATCTGTATAAGTGTTTATCAAAACTCGTTAAGAACTCCTCTATTTTCAGGTTTTCTAACAGTCGGAAGTTTTCTTTTAACTTTAAAAACCGCGATTTTGCTTCGCATCAAAGATATTTATGATGATCCCGAATATGAGATTAAATGGGAGAATTATGTCACGCAGGAGAAATCTGCTAATCCGGAGAAGCCTGCTCCCAAATACTACGAGCCTTTCACGAATCTAGGCATCGCAATGATGGCCAATGTGGTGTTCGCAATGCTGACGGCATTCCTACAAGTATCGGTCGGATTTGTGCCGAATCCCTTTGCCGTAGGAATTTGCCTTGGATTTGCCATTACGACTACTGCTCTATTACTGTTTCTCTGGTACCTGATTTCCAGCAATTTGATGAGCTGGTTTGCGACGCTAGAAGCGAAGAGGATTCGCGAAAAAAATGAGAAACTCGCAAAAGCAGGCACGCCAGTCGCACCAAATTGAGAAGGCAAAATCGTTACGCTAAGTTTATCGTGGAGCAGTCGTCGCAGTTGCCCATCGATTAGGGCTGCTCGTTGAGACTAACCCGGACAGTCACTAATTCCGTGCATCGGTGGCAATCCTCATTACCATCTCTAGATGCCTACGCTGATCCTAAAACGAAACGGAAAAACAGTTAGGAGTATTCCATTTGTCGCAAAATTGCCGGACGGATTGGAGCTCGGAAAGACCGTTCATTTCGCGGCTCATGGAAGTACGATCCTAAAATATTATGGGGTTGTAAAAAAGATAGTGACCACTCTGGATAACTGGACGGTCCATTTGTCACTGACAGCTACCCCGAAGGCTCCTCGCAAGAACAAGAGTCAGACGCCATCGAAGAAACCAAAGAAAAGATAGCCAGACGGAACCCACCGAGGCCCAACCACTCAAGTAGGCAGAGACTCCCTATCAGCTTATCTGGAAGCTTCGGGCTAAACACCCGCAGAGTGGTCCGCTCGCTTATCAAAGGGCCTCTAAAGCAGCGAGAGTTTGTAACTCAGCCAGCATGTCCGAATGATTGGAAGCCAAGTATTTCACAACTCTAGCGTTATCTAGAAGTTTGCGAATGTATCCACGAGCTAACGTTAAATTATAAACGTCCATGTTGTACGATTCCTTAGCTATCTTGTAGTCCTGCTCAACGTGCCCGCTTTCGTTTTCCATGCGGGCCACATCCTCCCGCTTCAAACCGCCCTCCTGCTTGGGCTTTTCCGGATTAATCAAATGCTCTTTTTGCGTATTGGTTACAAGCGCGCGAACGTAGGCAACCGTGTAAATATTGGTACTAATCATTAATTCGGCCATTTCGAGCTGACGAATCGGTCTGACCTTTTTCAACTGCATGAGAGCACCGGCGGTAACCTGTTTAGAGTTTAGCATTTCCACGACCTCAGGATGAATCCCGTTGAGAAGATTCATGCTTGCCTTGATTTTCTTAATGTCCACATGGAGTGCCGCCGCAATCCTCTCTGCGGGCACCCCGTCTTTAATCGCCCTAACAATCATTCCATTTTCTTGAATAGGCGACAGAAAGTTGACATGTCTGTTGTAAGAGTAGGCTTCGTCTTCCTTCGAGATGATGCAAAGCGCCTCCGTAGTTCCGATGCGTTTTAAAATGTCTACCCGAGTGTGGCCATCGAGTAATAAGAATTTTCCCTTTGAATCGCGTTGGGGATAGATGACCAACGGCTCGAGTAAGCCAATTTCCTTAATCGAGGCATGAATGGACCTATATCTCGTTAGCTCACGATCAACGTCGCTAACTTGTCTGATGGGTAGAATGTTCGCCAGTTGAATGAGCGGAAGCTGGAGTTCGAAGGCTTCGTTTAGGTTGTCACTCATGTTGTAGGCGGTGTTTTAATCACCCTTTGGGCGAGGTAATCTGGTAAGTCCGATAAATTTTCGGCCCGAAGAAGCGTGGTAAAATGGTCTTCGGCACAAAGCTTTTTCATAGCTGTGGTCACGAAAGCCAACCGTCCTTCACAAATCCGAGCCTTTCGCACCACAGCCTTGAGCTTTTCGTTCCCCTTTTGAAAAGCCGCCACAATACTTCGAGCACTCACTCCAGGCGTTTTTTTAGTTCCTTTTAGCCCCGTACGAGATTTACCCAAAAAATGGCGTTGTTCGATCAGTCGTCGTACTTCCCTAAGTGATTTTTGTTTAAGCTGACCGTCCTCGACGGCTTTCATTAATACGCCTTGAGCCTCGGAGTCGGGAGTCCGAGCAATATCGATCGCCAGTGTGATGGGCAGACGTCCGCCCAGAACTGCCGCTAAAAGCCTTTCTTCTTTGGCTTTAATGAGAATAAGGATGTTCTGGACATAGAGGTTCGAGAGATCGAGCTTCAGGGCGATGTCCTTAAAGCTGTAACCGGCATCTTTTAAACGAACAACTTCGGTAATCTGTTCGACAGCTGGTCGATGGCGTCGAGCCATGTTTTCGACCAGACTTAACAAAAGACGATCCACGCGCGGAACGTCGATGATCACAGCGGGAATTTCAGTTCGTCCCAACGCTCGATATGCCTCAATGCGCCCCTGACCGCAAACCAAGTCGTACCCGCCATCCGGGTCCTCTTCATCCGCACTTCTTCTACTGACGATAATCGGCTTTTTGAGTCCGAGATGGGCAATATTGTCTCGTACAAGTTTGAATTTTTTTCGACTTCGGTTGCGGGGGTTGATGACTTTAATTTTGCTGATGGCAACCTTAACGATTTGAGGGGAACTGTCTGCGTTCATGCGATTTTATCCAGTGGGAAGCGTCTAGCCATGCTCACCAGGAACTCCAGATCCTCAAAGCGATAGGTGTCCAGGTCGAAGCCGTTATCTTCCGTAAATCGAATCAAGCCGTGACGAAGATCGAGGGACGGAAGCAGATAATAGTCCTTGATCGCTTTGTTCGACTCGTCCAAACGAACTGCGACGGTTATGTCCGGTAGCAGGGAATCTTCTAATTGGATTCGCCAGCGGGTAGTTCCCGCTGGACTCTGATAGCTCCGACACAACACAAGGGAAACGCTTACTTCACCATTAACCCACAATAAGTCAGTGTTGGTGTCGTGGATGATCGTGGCACCCATGCCCTCTATCTTTTGCACTAAGTCATTGACGATTTCAGGATGCATCTTTCGTAACAGCCTGTTGATCTCGATAAACTGGTAATCAATTTCTGGATCGTAGCCGATAAGTTGATAAGCGCGGACCAGACTCCCAAAGCGGGTCCTGAAGGCTGAACTGGAGGGCATCTCCGCAGTTTCGTCAATCAACACCCCTGACAGTCTCCCGTGACGCTCCTTGAGTACTTTCAACTTCTCGAGCATTTCATCATCGCTGTAGTGTCGGGTGCGAGCGACGATGATGCCTTGGGCGAGGAAGAATAGTCGTTCGTCAATAATGGCTGTGAATGCACCTGGAACCTTGATCCACATTGATGGTGGATTATGGACGTGCTTCTTCTTTAATTTGTTCGAGGTGCGATGGTAAACGTTGTTGCCAATGTACTTTTCGTTGGTCAATACTTCGTGCACGGTAGCTCGAGTCCACGAGCGTCCCAAATCAGTTAAAATTCCTCTCTGATTAAGTTGAGAGGCAATTTCTGCTTCTTGCTTTCCGTCCTCTGCGAACGACTTGTACATCCATTGAACAATCTCTATCTCCTCGGAAGGTCCCGGAACCAGAATCACACGATCAGTTTGGAGGCTCTTATGCTCACCTCGTTTCAGAACAGCCTTTTGCTGCCCAGTCTGATCAATCAGCATCCTCCTCAATCCAAAACCGGCGGGTCCACCTTGCTTATAACCCAGCTGGATTAAACGACAGGCGCCTTGGAACACCTTCACCGAGAGTTCCCTGCTATATTCACCCGCCATAGCTCGTTTAACACTTTTGACGATGGTGCTGATGTTGCTGCCATCGTTCTCGAACTGCTCAGCGCAGTAGTGAACGGCAATTCCTGCTCGCTTACATAAATACTCGTAATAAGCACTTTCGTCCGCGTCCTGGAAACGTCCCCAGCGACTGACATCATAAACTAGAATGCAACTGAAGTTCGTTCGTTTGTTCTCAACGTCTGAAATCATTTGAACCAGAGAATCACGGCCTTGAATGGTTAAACCGCTTTTGCCTCCGTCTGAATAGGTCGTGACGATTTCCAGATTTCTCCGAGTGGCGTATTCTCGAATAACATCCATTTGGTTGTTGGTCGAATATTGCTGATGCTCGGTAGACATCCTGACGTAAGCAGCTGCTCGAAGTGGAGCTGTACTTTTTTTAAGCGATTCTTGTTGGTCAGGCATAGCGCGAGAGCTTAGAGGCCACAGACTTAGCTTATTTCTTCCTCGTTTGCTTCTCGAGGTGATCCTTAACCACACCTTCTTTAGAAAAAAGAAACAAGTTGTGTGGAGTATCCAGACCGCCCCCTTCAAGTCCGATAGGGTTGATGGCATTGATACCGTCCGAAGAACGTGACTTGCAGTTCTGCAACAAGCGCGTTCGAGGCATTTTCCAATCCTCCGTAGAAGTCCTCCAGCCAGCGCCAAAGTTCGAGAGGATTTGATGTCGGAGGTGATCGACCCCAATTCTTGATAAAGACATGCAGGAGATTTTTGTTCCATTGACAAAATCTTCGCCAGTACCGTCGCAAAAGCTCTATGCAGCGGACCGTTTGCAAAGTATGTGTACCAGCGATGTAGAGAGAGATTATACGATTCCGAATCAACCGATAGGGTTGAGCGAAATGTGGAAGCAGACTGATACTTTTTCGACAAAGTCTGCACCGATAACGGCGAATAAAGAGTTTGAGATATTCAGCTCCATTCCCCGCCAGAAATCGGGAGTAATACCCAAGAGACCATAAAGTTTTTGGTTGCCGGCAATGAGGGCATTTACTCGGTGGCCGCATTCGATAATGGGCTTGCTGTTTACAGTATGCCTCTGGTCCTTGTTTGGTTTTAGCGATGATTTGCACCAACTTTGAAAGCGCAAGTTAGACCCAAGTACATCTGAGGGAATGGATAGCAGGACTTCTTTGCCAGTATTTTCTGACAAATCAATCAGTTTGAACTGGTTGGGAAAGTTCTGCACCATATCAACGGTTCACACCTAACCCATCAAAGCGAATGGGGCTTGGTCTAACCGAATACAAAGAAACCGACCAGCCATGCGATCCGCGTCCTGAACAGTCCTGTTATGTCTACTCGTTTTTTCACGAATCATGGCGAACAGACGCTCTTTAAGAAATTCCAGGGTGTTTTTAACAGCAATTCCGACATCGAAAACTTTGATGCCCTTGTGGGTTATTTGAGGTCATCAGGTTATTTTGCTCTCAGACCCTATCTCGAAAAGGTTCCACATATTCGCATTTTAGTAGGAATTAACGTGGACGCCATTATGGCCGACTACCATCGCCGTGGCCTCCTTTTTTTAGCTGATCCGACGAAGGCCCTCGACGAGTTCCGTCACTGGTTGCGGAATGACATTCAAAGTGCTGAGTACAGGCGCGATGTTGAAACAGGAATACTCCAGTTTATTGAGGATGTGATTTCAAAGAAAATTGAACTGCGTGCACATCCAACCAAGCGCCTACATGCGAAACTTTATATTTTTCGACCTAGAGGCTTCAGCGAGCACAAGCCAGGTTCGGTAATTACCGGCTCGTCTAATTTAACCGCCGCAGGAATCGGTGTCGATGAACAGGTTAGTAACTACGAGTTCAACGTCGTCCTTCACGATTTTGATGACGTGCAGTTCGCTACAGACGAGTTCGACTCTCTCTGGAAAGAGTCAGTGGAAATTTTGCCTAAATTTTTAACCGAGGTTCGCGACACAACGTATCTGGCCGCAGTCGTTACTCCTTATGAACTCTATTTTAAGCTCCTGCTGGAATACTTTGGCCAGAGCATAGATTACGATCCCAACGCCATCACGGATATGCCAGAGGGCTACAAACGACTCAGTTACCAAGTGGATGCAGTTACTAGTGGTTTCCGATTGCTTGAAAAGCACGGCGGCTTTTTTCTCGCGGATGTCGTTGGCTTGGGCAAGACCATGATCGCTACACTCATTGCCAAAAAGTTCTTTTTTTATAACGGCTTCCCTGAGCATCGTTCACACACACTTATCGTTGTGCCTCCCGCCGTCGCAGACAGTTGGCGAGAGACTGCCAAGGATCAATTCCGCCTCGATAACTGCGACATCATCACCAATGGCAGCTTGCACAAGATCAAGCGCCCGGAGAAATACGACCTCGTTATCGTCGATGAGGCCCACAAGTTCCGTAATGACACCGCTGAGGCATTCGACGAGCTACAGCGCATCTGCAAATCACCCACTCAGCGTTCCTTGCCTGACGGCTCGCGGGCCTCCAAGCGTGTTATTCTTGTCAGTGCCACTCCTCTAAACAATCGGCCCGATGACATTCGTAATCTCCTCTCGTTGTTCCAAGACTTAAAAGATTCCACGCTGAGCATCGCTAATCTGCAGCACTTCTTTGCTCGCTGCCAGAAAGGATACCAGCAGGCCCATCGCGAGACTGATCCGGAAGTGGCGCGGGTTAAAGTCAAAGAAATTTACGAATCGATCCGCACGAAGATCATTTCCGAAGTCACAGTGCGCCGCACCCGCAACGACCTTCAGGATCATGACGACTACAAGCTCGATTTGCTGAACCAGGGGGTTGTTTTTCCAAAGATCGAACCTCCACGGAAAATTCTCTATCCACTCTCATCCGCCTTAGAAAACCTTTATGACCGCACCATGTTCCTGCTTTCTCGGATAGATGGAAGCGGGTTGACCTACAATCGTTACCGCGCCATTGGCTTTTTGAAGCCCGACAAGAAACGAAAATATCAAAACGCGGATCGGATTTCCGTTCAGCTAGCCGTCATCATGCGCACTCTGCTCGTGAAGCGTCTCGACAGTAGCTTTCACGCCTTCAAAGAATCACTTCGTCGTTTTCGGGACGCCACAGGCGTAATGAGAGACATGTTCACTCATGGAACGATTTATATCGCGCCTAATCTTAACGTGACTGAATTCCTCATGGAAGGTCGAGAGGAGGAGCTTATCGCCAAAATTGCGGAGCGCCAGCCGACCGATCCGACCATTGAGATTTGTGCGCCTTCAGATTTCGAGGAGGGTTTCAAGGAGGGAGTCGAAGCCGATTGGCAACGACTTGATGAGCTTTACGCCGAATGGAAACAAGTGGAGGAAGATCCTAAACTCGACGAATTCTTGCGCCATTTGAAGCATGATCTCTTCGATCCTAAGATCAACCGCCAGTCGAAGTTAGTTGTCTTTTCTGAGTCAAAGGAAACGACCACATATCTATTGGGTAAACTGGCGCAGGCAGGTTACAAACGGGTACTCACCGTCAGCTCGGAAAATCGCGCTGAGCGAATGCCTCTTGTCCGGTCAAATTTCGACGCGAACTTCAAGGAGCAGACGAACGACTACGATATTCTTATCGCAACCGAAGTCTTGGCCGAAGGGGTCAACCTACATCGCGCCAATGTCATCGTGAATTACGATACTCCCTGGAATTCCACCCGGCTGATGCAGCGAGTCGGTCGTGTGAACCGTATTGGCTCAGTAGCTCCCTTTATTTATATCTACAATTTCTACCCAACGGCCAAGGTGGACGACGATATCGAGTTGAAGAAAAAGGCCATCATGAAATTACAGGCGTTTCATACCGCTCTCGGCGAAGATAGTCAGATTTACTCGGAAACGGAAGAGGTGGACAACTTCGGTCTGTTTGATCGTTCACCAGAGGAAGAGGAGCGCGATCAGAGACTGGCCTTGCTCATGGAACTGCGCCATTTTCGGCAACAGAATCCAGAGGAATTCCGTCGCATCAAGGGCTTGCCCCTGCGCGCTCGGGTTGGTCGCACCGATCAGCCACGGGCAGGCAGCACGGTCGCATTCATCCGCAGTCAACGCCGCGATGCTTTTTACCGAGCTAAAGCGGATGGTAGCATCGAGGAAATCAGCCTGCTTGAGGCCGCCGATGAATTTCGCGCTACCAGTCCTAAGGAGAAAGCAGTCCCCGTCCACGCTGAGCACCACGAACAAATCAACTCGGCGCTCACTAAGTTCCGGGCCTCTATTGTGGCGGAGGCTTTGCAGGCTGATACTATAGACGCCACCCAAGGCC